>Ga0194125_10001984_pt1 | contig 34332 bp, 22 predicted proteins | sample TA2KigC250mmetaG_FD_148626 | JGI IMG/M metagenome (GOLD analysis project Ga0194125, IMG submission 148626) | Freshwater microbial communities from Lake Tanganyika, Tanzania - TA2015034 Kigoma Deep Cast 250m | ecosystem: Environmental > Aquatic > Freshwater > Lake | place: Tanzania: Lake...
CCATGCCTCTACATTTCCTTCACCCTTTGCCATTTTTTTTCTCAGTCTCTTGGCAGCATCAATTATTGTAGATAGTTCTGAACGAGCCATCGAATACTCGTGATCTCTTGTCTTAGACACTGTTGGGCACTCCTCATTTCCGTGACATGGGCAATATGTGCCCTTTTTAGTGTGATTGCAAAGTTTTTTCTCAATCAGTCCTACTAAATCAGTTTCTTCTTTACGTGTTTTTCTTTTCCGTCTTTTTTTGCTTAGTGAATCAGTTGAGACATAAGTAGGTTTTGCAGCACCGGTCTTTGCTTGTTGCCCAGGATCTGCTGCTTTCTTTCTTCTTGCGGCAGACAATCTTTCCGCTTTTGTCATACTTGCTCTTTTTGCAGAGGAGACACATTTTGGTGTTCCTTCTCCAGGCTCATCACTCGCACAAGTGCCACCAGTTACAACATTAACCCAACCACCTTTACCATCTTTTGATTTGGATTTACCAAACCAATCACGAAGACCCTCTTCAGATATACTAGAACCATTTCCATTTTCATTAGAATCATTGCTTTCAGAATCATCTTCCTTCTCAAGCATACCATCACGACCTATCGCATATCCAACAGGAATTGGTTTACACTTTTTGTCTGTGTAGCAATAATAGTTTCCTGATTTACACTTGTTTTTCTTTTTTTCCTCGTTCATTTCTTCTGTTTTCTTTTTCATTGAGTTAATAAATTTTCTAAAAATAGCAGCCTCAGAAGTCTTTCCCATCACTCTTGCTCTTTGTTCCATAGCAATTGCTGCTTGAATTTTGTGAGCATGAGATCTTCCAGAGTTTCTTATTTTTGAGACACTCTGTTTTGCAGTTGCAATATCCTTAAATCCCAATCCGTGAATTGTTCCTTTTGGATCTTCATCTGTATAAAGATCAGAATGTTTATCAGATTTATCTGGTTGTCCTGGTTTCTTTGGAATACGAGGATCGTTCATTTCATTGAAGGGTGATTTTGATTTTGTTTCTTCACCTTTTGCTCTTTTTTTACGAGCAGCACAATGAGCTTTCTGAGAAAATCCACTAGGATTATCACAGTTTATTGATCTTTTATATTTGTTAGACCAATTCATTGAAAAAAGATATTACTCCTTACTATTTAGAAATCCTTGTTTAAGTAGTTTCGATAATTCTGAAGTTGATCCTACAAACAATGCATTATTAGTCACTGTATTTGGTGTTTTATTTGAATCTTCTTCAACATCTTTAAGTTTTTTCTGTAAATCTATTAACTTATCTGTTACATCTCCGACACTCTTTATCAATTGGCCTGCAACTTCATATGCTCTCGGACTACCACCTTCACCCGCAACCTCCATTATTCCATTAATTGCTTCTTGCCCTTTTTCAATTAAGGAATAAAGATTAGCCCTTGTATATTCATAATCTTTTTTAATATCTTGTTGACTTATTGATTCAACTTTAACTAATGGGTTATTTTTATCAATAGAAACTATTTCACTTTCAACATTGAGAGCTCGATCAAGTTTTTCATAATTATCTGACATAATATTAAATATCTATTTTACGTGTTGGACTAAAATCTCTACCATCTTCAAAAAACTCTATGGTTTCATTAAATCCAAAATTATCATCTGGATTTGCATCAATAGGATCTGGAGTAACAGTATATCGCATTTCTCTTTTTGCAGTTTGTACATCTGTTGATGTGTAAATATCCGCCTGAACTTTGCGAATAAGTCCATCTGTAGAATCTGCAATAGGACCAAATAGATAAGTTTTTGCAGTGAAACTTAGAGTATAGATAAGTGCCCTTCTTGTTGAAAAATCACCTTCATAATCATCTTGAAAAGTAATGTTTTCCAAAACAACAGGAATATCTCTCTTTTCTCCAATAGAATCAATTAAATCTATTGTTATATTAAATGACGGTTGAAAGAAAGGTAATATTTGTTCTACAATTTGCAAAGCATCATCATTTAACTTAGTTAAAATGTTAAGATCAAATCCAATATTAAAAGGAACTGGCATAAAAACTTTTTTTAAGTTTTTTCCATCTAAAGCCTTAAATGTTTGAGTTATATTAGATTTTCTTGTTGGGTCATATCTGATAGATGTCATTTCAAATGACATTCTAGGTAATGTAATTTGAGTTGCCTTATTTAATTCTGGTTGTTGTTGGATTCTTGCTAAAAACTTTTGTACCGGTGCATATGCTAAAGGAACTCTAATATCACTTATACTATTGTTATTTTTATCTTCATGGCGAACGTGAATCTGGTTAAAAATAGTTCCAAATGAAATAACTGTTTTTCTAATAATTTCGTGATAAAAATAAGTTCCTAACATTAATAAGTACCAAATGGGTTTGATTCTGAAAAATCTATAAGAAAATCTGCTTCTTCCTCTATTTCATCATTTTGATTGTATTTATCAAATGTATCTTGTTGGTCAAAAGTTTTAACGCTATAAATGGATTTGGATTCAGTTCCAATAATACTTTCTCCAACAAAAAATCCTTTTGTCGTTGATCCTATACCAACATAAGAAATCTTTAAAATCTTAGTGGATGCATCCCATTCCTTAACTCTGGCTTTTGTTTTTGATCTAGATCCAAATATAACTTCATTAAACTTATAATTACCATATCCTGTCAATATTTCTGGATTATCTATTTTAACTTGTGGTGCAATAGTATATCCAATTCCTGGATTTGAAATAAGTATTGATCTTACTGACATATTAGATCCAACTAATCCAATAGAAGAAATACCAGTTGCTCTGATTAATTTTGAATCTTTGATTGAGTCTTGATTTGAGATTATAATTGTGGGTGCAACAGTGTATCCAGATCCTGGGTTTGTGATTGTTAATGAACTTACTTCTCCAATACCGGATATTGTTGCCGTAACAGTTGCTGTTGTTCCTATTCCTGTTGGAGGAGAACTTACGCTGACTGATGGGACTCCAGTATATCCAGTTCCTGGATTAGTAAGTGTTAAATTCGTAACTGTTCCTCCAGCACCAATCGTCGCAGTCGCCGCAGCCCCAACAGATGGATGAAGAACTGTTATCACTGGTGCTGTTCCATATCCTACTCCACCATCAAAAACATTAAATCCGATTACACCCTTAAGTGTTTTTTCAATCGAGCAAGTTGCTGCTGCACCAGATCCACCACCTCCAGATAATGTTATGATTGGCGCTACAGTATAACCAATTCCAGCATTTACTAAGTAAATATCTTTAAGATTAAAAGATCTACCTTTATATGCTCCTATTGCGACTGCTGTAGCATTATGTAAAATATTACCAGTTGGTGAGGTACTAATAGAAACTTTTGGGGGAGAACTATATCCATATCCATCATTGTTTAAATATATTTTATTAATATATCCAGTATTAATCAATGATACTGCCTGTGCTGTTACACCAATACCAATCAAAGATAGTGTAGTTATATAACCTTCTTTTTGAATCTGAGTATCGACTTCTTGAATTGTAGTGTCAATAATCTCATTTTCATATTCAAATAGTTCACATTTTAACTCATAAACATAATTTTTTCCAAGTTGATAAAATGGTTGTTCGTGCTCTACAAACTTAACTTCGAATATCCTTTCACCTAGTGGAAAATAAACTAAGTCTCCCTCTCTTGGACGTGTAGACAATGTTACTTCACTTTCTTCAGTTCCATCATCTATTCCTGCAAGAAAAGGTGCTATAAAATCTTCAAATCTTTCTCTAGAAATAGTTAAGATTAACTCATCTCTCAAACTCATTCCAAATTTTGTTAAAATATCTCCAGATCCAGAATACCCATCATAACTATTTACATACGCTTCAAGATAAAAATTATCATCAAATCTAGAAGATTGAACCTCTTCCATGATTGTTTTTTTATTAACAAATTTTCTAGGAATATAAATGACTTCTACACCATAGATCTTTAACTGCTCGTTAATCAGATCTTGTACTAATCGTTGTTCGGATGCTGATCCTTGTAAGAAGAATGGATTAAGTGACATTATCCGATAAAATCATATGGTGGAAGTTCATGCTCTAAAGTCATGACCTGTTTAAGATTTTGTAGTTCTCTTTCTGCATCTTCATATATTTCTCTACCATTTAACTCAATTCCACCAGGAAGTTTAACTCCCCTAAACTTGATTAGATTCTGTCCCCACTGCTTTTTAATAAGAGCGGTTAAATATTTTTTCAAAAAACTATCATTATAAACTTTAGTAAAATTATTTGGATCTAATATTCTATAGCAATCCAAAATAATAAAGTTTTCAACAGATTGAGAACCCCAATCAATGTCAAGGTATAATCTGTTTTGCCTTTTATTAAATCTAAGTTGTTTGTCGGTTGTTAATAAAAAGTCAATATCTGATAGATATGATTTTACCATAGAATATTGCAAAAGTTCAACTGAATTAAAATTATATAAGTCATTTAAAAATAACTGATATTTGATACTAAACATTCCACCCGAAATGGAACTTGTGTCAAACTTAAATACATTTTCTATACCAATAACACTATCTGGAACTTGAATATAGTTTGAAGTTTCGTACCAGTTACTTACCAAACCAGTTGTTGATGTTGCAGTAGAAGTAACAATACCTGGACCAACTGGAGTTTTTGCGGTTGCCTTTCCTCTATCAATATCTTGTTGAGTAATAGGATGTTTTAAATACATCCTTTCAACTCCATCAAAATGACGCTCTTGGAAATACTGTAAAGCATCGTCAACTAAATCATCAATCTGATCATCGTCAACATTTATTTCCAAAACGGGAGCACCCAAGCGCCTTAGACAGTAATCAATAAGTCCTTGTCTGGTTGCTGGTTGCGCCATTTTTTTTACTCTTCAGATTTTTTAGATTTTTTAAAACTATCAAGTTGGGATTGAAGTTCAAGATTTTTTTGCATTAACTGATTTCTTTGCTCTACAAAATCATCAGTTAATGTTTGAAGTTTTGCTTCTAATAAAATATTTTGATTTGTTAGTGTCGCTAATTTTTGATTATATAAACGCACTAAAACATTAATATCAACTTCACTATCATTATTCATATTTTAGAATGTTCCTCCATCAAGAGTAGATGTCCAATGTGGTTTGTTAATATATATCATAGTAACTGAAGTAGGTATTATATTTAAACTAGTAATAGATCCACTAGTACCTTCTCGATTAATATTATGAGCATTCCCAAATGCGCTTCCAGTTGGACCATCCTCAACACCAATTAAATCAAGTGCAAACCCTCCACCACCTGCAATAGCAGGTGTAGTTATTGCTGAAACTCCAGGTCCTAGAATTCCTGGAACTACACCATAAGCGCCTGTTGTATCTTGTCTTATAATATCTCCAGGATTAACCGTAATTGCACTAGCTAAAATTAATCTAATCGATGAAATGGCAGTTAGTATTTGTTTTGATGTGCAAACATCAGTCGATTGTGGATTATTAGTTGATCTTTGTAAACCAGTGCTATCAAACCATACTACACCACCAGGATTAAAATCACCAGATTGATAATATAATCCTTTAACATCTAAAAATCCTTTAGTTCCAGTAACTAACTCGTTAGAAATGGTCGCATCTGGAATATAAGTCCATCGTCTACTATCATTAGCATGTGTTCCATGATTACTAGAAGTGGCGGTGCTATTTGCAATTGAACCATCAATAAAACCAAAGAATCCAATTTTGTTATTTGCTACTCCAGAATTTGTATTATAATTAAATGCAACACCACGATCAGTATCAGTATCAAATGCGTGAGTAATTGTTAACTGTGTTGTTGTTACAATACCTGATAAGGTTGCAGAACTTAATGTTATAATTTTATTAGATGTATCATATGCTGTAACAGTACTAGCAGATCCAGCGCCTAATGCGGCACTACCACTAATAACATCTCCGGTATTAATGCCAACAACTGAATCTAATCTAATAGTACTTACACCAGAAACAACAGTTTCCATAACTGTTCTAATACTAGTTACGTCTCCAAGAATAACTATGGCGTCGTTAAGACTAACTGTAGTTGAGTTAACTGAAGTTGTAGTGCCATCTACTTGCAAGTCACCTTTAATGACTACCTTTCCAGCATTATCTAATGAATCTGGATATGGATCTAAGTATAAAACATTTCCAGATCCGGGTAAAGTTGAAATGATATTATCTCTAATACGGATATTATCAATATCTGCACCACCATTAGCGTCTAATAAACCAGTTAAGGTCGTTTGTCCAGTGACTCCTAGTGTAGATGAAAGTGTAGTTGCTCCAGTGATCCCTAGAGTTCCAGAAATACTTACATTATCATCAAGTGTTGTTGTACCGCCTGCAGAATCAATCGTTAAGTTGCCTGTTGAAGTATCAATCTCATTGTCATTAGCAATACCAATACGAATATTATCAATCTCTGCACCACCATTGGCATCTACAAGTCCAGTGAATGTAGAGATACCAGAAACTGAAAGTTGAGTTCCAAAGATTGTTGATCCGACATGTAAATTTCTTTTAATACCAATCCCACCATCAAAAATAACAGATCCAGTATCTGCACTTGAACTATCTGTAGTATTAGCAAAGAAAACTTGAGATCCTTCAATTTCTAACCTATCATCAGTTAGTTCATCATATCTTATTTTTAAGTCTTTATTTGTACCAAAACTTAAATAGGTATCATCTGGAATATTAATTTGTCCAATTCCATTCGGATCTAGTACAATATCACCATCAGTATTTGTTGATGATACGGTATTAGCATCAAGTCTTAAATTATCAACATTCCACAGATCTACTTTTCTATCACTATCAAGAATAGCTACAAAACCATTCGCAGCAAGTACACTATTTGTAGCACTAGAGACGTTGCCTGGTGTATGGGACATCATAGATGTATAATAACGTCCACCAACTGGAAGTACATTATTACCATCATCACCTAGAAAAATTCTATCCTTATTTTCATTTACTCCTGTTGCACTACCATTACCACTTACATAGGCAAGTTCACCCCATTCTAATCTTGTAGGTTTCTGAGTTCCAGCGGATCTTTTAATCCTAATAATACTTGCCATTAAAAGTTACCCCCGTTGATGTCTAAATTCTGTGTAGCCCCTGGTGTCAGAGTTAATGTTGCTTCCCATTTTTGTATGGCACTATTATAAACAATGACCATTCCATTTTGTAAAGTGCCAGCACTAACATCACTAAGTTCAGATAATGAAAGACCTTGGGCACCAGCCAAGGATGATATGACTTTTACAGCATTTTGTTGACCGACTCTAACTTTAATATCAGCCATTTATGAAAAAATAGTCTCAGGATCTAAAATATATTTATACTTAGTCAATACCTGCAATACTAAAAGATGAAATAACTTCTTGTTGTTTTAAATAAAGTTTGTAGTAAAGTTTTGCAAACTCGCGTAACTCATTAACGTCTAAAGTATCAATCAATCTAGCATGTTTTTCATATTCAAATAACTTATTTAAGTTTTCAAGTTCAATTTTTTCTGGATTCATTGATAAACTCCTTTAGTAAAGATTTTATTTCTTCAATATCATTCTTTAGTTTATCTATCTCTTCTTTTTCTTTTTGTTTTTTATTTCTCAGAGAAAGATATTGATTATAACCAAAGTTATCATAGTTAATAATAGCACCGGTAGTTTCATCCCTATATAAGTTTTTAAACCCCTCAACTGGGATCATATTTGAGTTATTTTCCATGTTTTTATGCCAGAGCAATAGCTCTAAAATCACTAAGTTTAACTTGAGAACACTCGTTTGTTGAGGACATAACGATTTTGATTACGAATCCATTAAATGGTTGTAGATTATTAACACTAAATTGATATTCCAAAAACTCATTTACTTTACTAGGTCTAACAAAAGCATCTGGAAGTCCATTATTTAATGATGCATTAATAATTACATCTCCATACCCATCGTTATCAGTATCTCTTAGGTTAGTATATCCTGGAAATAGATTGTAAGATTGTGAAACTTCGGAAGAATCTGCAGTAAATAATCTATACAAAACTCTGAAATCAGTATCTGCTGGTCTACATGCTCCCATCAAAACTTTTAATGATGTTGCAGATTGACTTAAATTAATTCTCTTAGTAATATATACTGAACTATGGGGATCACCAGATAAGTTATTCGATCTAGAATCAATTGCATAGTTTAAAATAGGTTTATTTAACCTATTTCTAGAAAGAACAAAGGATGCTGTTGATAAATCTAGAACAGGAGAGAGATTTTTATCTCCTGAAGTAAAATCAAGTTTGAAAGTTAGTGATTTGTTTCTAGGTAAAGTTGTTAATCTTTCAAGTTCGTTAACTCTTGATGCTACTAATCTTGGTGTTGGGAAGAAAGTCGTTGAGTTAATGATTACGGGAGTATATCCATTATCTAAGAATGAAACTTCAGATCCACCTGCACTAGTTCCACTAATCGTTCTCACTTGACTAGATACTGAAACTCCTTCACCAGGAGTTATGATAGTAAATTGTGGTTTAATAGAACTAAATTGATGATTTTGAGATATTCCTGCGGTTGATCCTCCAACACTCTTCGTATCAATAAAATTTAACAGATTAAAACCACTAGATCTATTTCCTCGATCAATTGACAAATAATACTTATCAGTTGTTTTGGATGCAACTAGTAATTGATCTGTAGGTAAATCATGAGTTTTATTAATCCTCCTTAAAGAAATTCCATTTATTTCATATGGACGAATCTGAGATCCTAATGGATGAGGTATAATCGAAGTTCCATCTACACCTCTAGATGCTATCTGTAAAGTTCCCGTTCCGATATTAGTATATTCAACTACTTCATTTTCTATAAGAGCATGTCCTCTAGTAGTATTTCCAATACCTTCAAATGTTGTAAATGGAACTGTACTAGAAACATTAATTACCGTAGCAGTTGCAGAAAAATCTGATGTTGTTGTAGTTGATGTGGTATCTGGTTCAATATTTTGAATACTAACTTTATTGATTGGATTATGCATTCCATGATTATATTGTGTTATCTCAATAACATTTCCAGAGTGCATTTGATCAATAAGAGTTGAGGTTACATTAATAGATGCAGTTGTAGTTGTTCTAGTGTCACCTGCATAGTATACTATAGTTTGACCAGATGGGAAAGATTCACCCTGAACGTTTGTCAGATATAATGTATCAGGTGCGGTGTTAATTCTAGAAACTGAAACTATAGCTCCAGATCCACGGTTACCAGTACTGCTTGTAGTTATCCCAAGAACATCTCCAGCTACATATCCACTTCCTCCTCCAGTCACAGTTACACTACTTACTGTTCCTGAACCAGATGTAACAATAGTTGCCGTTGCACCACTTCCATTACCATTGATTGAATAGAGAGGAACATTATTGTAAGTTTGCGAGCCCGCAAAGTTAGTTCCAGCAGAAACAAGACTTAAACTGCCGGCAGCACTATCAATGGCCGCCCCAACTTTTTCAATAATACCAGTAGCACTATTATCAGCAATATTTCCATGACCAATTTTTCTACCAGGAGTCAAAATAGAACTAAATGCCGATACTCCAGTAACACCAACTTTAACTTTTCTTGATAGTGTTTTTATTGGATTAGTTATTAATCTTGGACAATTGATATTTCCAGGATTAATAGGAGTATTGTAAAAAGTTGCAGTTCCGTTAGTAACGAACTCTGCTTTAAATAATTTAAAAGTTAAATCTTGATATTGACTTGGAGTCCAAATTGTTCCATTTTGTGATTTAAATAAACTTCCACCAGAATATGGTTGCGAGACAATAACACTTTGAGCATCTGGTAAAGTACTAGTTCTTCTTGTTCGTTGCCCCATAGTTGCAACCCACATTTCAAACTTATCGGAAGTTGGTGCTAAGAAAACTATGGCGTATTCTTTACGTGCTTCAAGATAAATTGGTGATGGGAATGTAATCCGTGTTGCAACGGATGCATCTGATGATATATTAATCTGTGATGGTTCTAAAGCAATCCTTGCATAGTCTTGAACTAAAGTTGAGGTTGGTAACCCAAGTTCAACTGTTCTTACCTCTACAAATAAACGAGCTGCTGGATCTTTTGATGCAAAGTAAACTTCAGCGCCAGTTAAAAATGCTCCAGTTCCATCAACAGTAAATGATTGTGCTAAAGGATCTTTACCACCTGCTCTTCTTTGTGGTGGAGTAATATCTTCAATAGTTTCCCTAAGTTCAGGTGGTCTATCCTGTGGTCTGGCAGGATTTCTAACACTTACACTACTAGTATCTTGAGTTATAATAGTTCCGGAAGAAATGAAAATAGAAGAAGCATTACTTTCATTTCTTACACTTCCCGGAAGACTAGGAAGAGATACATTAGATGCACTAAGTCTAAATGTTCTTTGCCCTGTTTTAATTCTTACTATTGGTGTTGGGGTTTCATTAGGATCTCTAATAAAAATAGTTCCAACAATATCTCCGAAGTTGTCACTTATATGTTCATTTCTAGTGCATCTAGCAATAGCTCCACTTGTTTCTCCATTAATAATAGCACCAACCGTCATAAAACCACCTATATCCTGTGTTAATCCATGTTCAGCCATGGCTCTAACACCAACATTTAATAATTTAGATGATGAAGAATATGAAGTTCCAGGTGCAGGTCTTGTTCTATCATATGGATCTACAGTATACATTTGGTCTGGGGTTTCCCATGGTCCACTTTTATGTCTTGGAGGTGGAACTGGAAATCTCATTATAAGTCTGTTATTAATATGAGCTCTTGCAAATTCTCCAACCTGGAAAGTGCCAGAAATCATTTGAATTTCTATTATTTTTGCACAGAAATCTAAAACTTGATTATCAAAATAATGATAATGTATTGTTTGAGGTCTTAGTCCACTAGCAAAATATGCAATATTTCTAGACCTTTGATATTCATCGGCAACTCCACTAACTCTAACACTTTCAACATAATCAAACTCTCTTGAAGGACCTTCGAGAACATTTTCAAATCTGGTGGTCTCGCTTGTAACTCTTTCCCTTCTTCCTCCTGCAGTAGTACGCTCCGTTACTTCGGTGGATGATGAACTTCTTTCAACCCATCGAGCACCTGTTGATTCTACTCTTCCCTTCTCTACGTAAATAGTCCTAACCCAGTTATCAGCTGCTGGTAGTAGTATGATTCCACCAGTAAACTCAATCACATTAAATGGATTAACATTTTCAACTTGAGATGCTAAAGGTTGTTGTAACCAAGGAACTTCTGTATATTTTAAAGTCAATAAATCTCCTGTTCTTTGAATATTTGGATCTAATAATGGTAATGATCTATCTGCAATATCTAATCTATCTGGACTAATGCTAGCAGATAATGCTAATTCAGCAGCCATTGACCAGTTATCTACTGCATTAAGTAGTTGACCACTTTGTGCATTAACATCACATTTGTTATCAGGATTTTTAGTATCAATAAGATCTGTATTTTTGAAATCATCAACAGCAAATCCACTTTTAAATCTAGTCAATCCGTCAGCATCTTGAATCTGTAAAGTTTTAGTATCAAGTTCAAGTAAAGATAAACTAGTTACTGTTTCTAAGTTTTTAATCCTAGATTCTAAACTAGCGATATCACGCATAGTGAATCTTCGATTATCAAATAATCTAAATCCAATTTGCTTAACATCGTAAATATATGGCGGTAAATATATTTCAGCAATATCCATTACATCATCCACATTAAGTGGTGGTTTTGGATTAATTCCTGATGTTCCTTTGATTACTGAAACCTCTCCAAACTTACTGATGGTTAGTTTATCTGTTCTTGGTAGATAAAAACTATACCCGATCAAAGAACTTTCATTGGGCGTAATAATATAATTAATAATACTTTCAAAAGATCTGCTACTAAATGCAAATGGAGATTTATTAGGATTAACAACTGGATTAAATGGTATTACTCTTGGTCTAATATCAATAGTATCAGTTGCTCTAATTTTTTGGTTATTTAAAAGAGGAATATCTTTTTTATATCTATCTTCGCCATAAGATTGTACAGTAAAGACTTCTCCACTGTTTCCTGGAGAAACAATATAGTTATTAAAGATAACTAATAACTGTTTGGATGGTATAACTCCCCCTTCAATTCTGACTATTTTTGAGTAATCATAATATTGATCTTTTTGTCCTTTGTCTAATGAATAGTTACTCGTAAGATTTGTGTAACTCCCATTTACAACACTTTGAATATTTGTTTCTATATTTGATTCTTTAAATGTTACAGCTTCTCCAACTTGAAATTTATTAGCATTTAAGTAAACAAATTCAATTTCAGTGGAAGAAACTCTTGTTACTAACTGTGCAACTGCTCTACTTTGTTTCCCTATTATCTTTTCACCTATTATAGAGTTAGTATCTAAATTTAATCCAGAAACGAAGGTTAACTTATCTAAAGTTGGAGAAGTTGTAGTTGTTGATTGATAAACAGCAATAACATTAACAACATCAGGAATGTTTAGAGAAATTTCACGATCTTCAACTCTTAAACCATAGATACTACTTGTACTTAATCCTGAAACTGACATTGATCCAATGCCAGAAGTTTGATTAACAATTAATTTAGAACTTCTTACAAAATCTTTTGTTTTACTACTTATTGATTTTTTCCTCATTGTAACTGTGACAGTTACATTATTATTTTGATTGATTTTTGATAATCCAATAAAGCTTATAGATGCACCATTTGAACCCAAGATAAACTGGCTTGAAGTTAATGGTTCAGTTGACCCATCACTATAATGAATAGAATATTTTTCTGCATCAAAAGGTTCAAAAAATGCACTAGAAATACCGATATTAGAAATAGTTATTGGTGTTGTTGCGGATAACGCTCCAGTTCCATCTATAGATAAACCGTTTATTTGTTTAGTGATAACTAAATTAGATTCAGAAATATTAAGTGTGGCGATATTTTTTTCTGGAAGTTCTGTATAAAGTGATGCATTATTAACACCTAGTATTCTTGGAATAGCTAATGAAAATGTAGTCGTTTCCGTACTTCCTGGAAGTGTCCCATCAGCAACGCCAGTAACTGAAGAATCTAGTGCGACAACTGTTAATGTTACACCATCTGCAGAAATGGCAGAAACTCTATTATATGTTAATGATGATGCACTTGCCTTTTGATAAGCAATAATAGAATCAACTTTTAATCCAAGAAAAGTTTTTCCGGGAGAAGTTACACTTCCACCACTAGTAATACTAACTCTATCAGTAAGATTAAATCCAGGTGGTAATACTCTTAATAATACAGTATCTGCTATAAAATCAGTTTGCAGGCTTGAATCCAAAGATGTTGAATCTTGATATACTGACTTAATATCATCTATAGTATATGCAATTAAAGAAACTACAGAACATAAAATATTTACATTATCATTGAAGATTAACTGCTCACCTTGAATGAACGTGCCTGAAGTTTGATTGAGACTTAAAGTGCTACCAGATCTATTGGCAATATATCCAGTCGCACCACTACTTTGTCCACGAACATATGAAGTTGTAGGAGCTTCTAAAACTGATATAACTCTACTGGTAGTAATAACAGTATATGTTTGTATATCATACAGATATAAATCCCAAGATGTTGCCGCATTTACATATGATGCATCGGTAACATTATACGAATATACTCTAGCTTCACCAATTTTTGTACCTGTTCCAGCATTAGTTGTTGATGTATTTCTTCTTCTATTCTGTAAGGAAATAATATTCGAATCTCTTAATCCAATCAAAGGAGTTCCATATACGTTATTAACACGTAATAAATTTCCCATTTCAAACGGAATGAGTGCCGACTTTATATTTTCAGTATCTCTTGATTTTTCTACATCAATAATTCTAGATCCAGCTAATTCAACATCAAATCCTTTAACATATGCTCTTCCTGGTGAAACCCTAATACTTAGTAAGTCTTCAGATGGCACATTATTACTTTCTGTTATTTGTTCACTAGTATAAATTCCTTCACCAGAAATCTCATCATTTAAACACTCTAATGCATCAACAACAAAAGAATCTATAGCATAATTTCCAGATTCTTCATATGTTCTTTTAGCGAAATATTTCTTTATCTCAGAATAAACTGATCTATCTTGTAACTTCTTAACTTCACCTTTGTCAACTCTCATTATTTCTATAAAGTTAACATCTTCATTATCGCTAAGAATTTTCTTCCCAAGTGTTAGAGTAATTTTGAATCTATCAGCACCAGGTGCTGCATAATTTGAAAATCCTCTAGCGTTATCATTTAAATCTTTGTCATCAGATGCAGTTATAATTTGTTCATTGATAAAAAGTCCTACTCTATAAGATGGTAAAGTTGAATAAGGTTCTAAAACTATTTGTTGTTTTTTTACATCAACAAATGTTCCTCGCACAAAATAAACCCCATCGGTGATTCCAACTGCAGATCCTACAGAATTTGAATCAGAATCAACTAAACTTAAAATAGTATCACCTGCATTTATAGTAGTATTGCCATAAGTGACATTTTCTTCAAGTAATAAAACTTCACCATTTTCAAATTCTGATTTTTGAGATTCTAATGTCTCATTTTCTTGCACTCCAGAATTTAAATACTTAATGTAAAGTGTAATCTCATCAACATCATCTTCTGGCGGAATAGAATATTTTTTAATGGACGCTAATATCTGTGATTTTTCTCCTTTAATTGTTTTACCAATCAATGAGTTAAGATAAACCGTTACATCTATACCAAGATGTTGTGGATTTACTTTAATTCCAAAAAATCTGTTATCATAAGTAACAGATCCTGGAATAACCATAGATCCTTCTTTAAAAATATGACTACCAAAAGATTCTATTTGATTTTGTAAAATTGATTGTAAAGTGGTTAACTCCCTAGACTGTACGGGGAATCCAGGTTTAAATAAAACCTTATAGTAGTTATCATTTTTATCAAAATCGTCAAAATAAGGATTGATATTTAGATTAGTCTTTTGGGGCATTTTTTAAAATTCCAGAACGATTTTTATGTCTTCTTTTTGACGAGAATTTCTATTGATAAGCGGACGATTATCAATGTAAATAATCTCCCCTGATCCTTTATTTATTTCAGTATCTGCCATACCTTGAATGAAGTTGACACCTAGATTGATTAATTTAGTTCCCGATACACTGGTTACAATACCACTAAAATTAGAGTCAATAGATGCTGAAAAACCAGAATTTAAACCATTTACTATATTTGCAATAGAGGAATTAAACTCAAATATTTTTCCCCTAGTAGAAATTCCAACATAATCAGTTTCATTAAAAGTTGTCTGATTGACAAAAAGTGATCTATCTCTAAAATATTTTAGAACTGTTGTTTCTGTATCGTATGATGCTACGTATGCTGAAGCTACACCACCACTAACTATCTGAGATATTTTTTCTCCCACTACAGGTTTTCCAACAACAGATTTAAGTTTTAAAGAATATAATGAAGAAAATGTGTTAGAGTAAAATGTTTGTGCTGACCCAACTGCTGTTGGATTTCGTAAAATACCAATCTGAGCAAACTTAGTATCTATTGGGAAATCTTTTGTAGTATCATCAAATCTACTATAAATTAAAACTTTATCAGTTCCCAGTTCTTTATATAAATCATATCCATGTCCTCTAGATGGTGGAATAATCGGTATTAATCTAGCACTTGTTCCTACAGTTGCTGAGTTAATCGGTCCAAGATCTACAAGACCATACGTATAGTTTTTACCTCCAGCAGAAACAATAGTATTTACAATTTTTCCACCAATAACATCAACACGAACTTTACCGCCAGTTCCATCTCCAAGTATATTTAATTCTTGTCCTAATCCATTTGAATAATTAGACCCTTGTCTATCTATATAAACTTTTTTAATTTGATTTTCAAAAATATTAGAGTCTCCATTCTCTCGAATAGATCTATAAAGAGGATTTGTAGAGTATTCCCAGTTATTTGGAACAGTTATATACTCAGTAGAATCAAACTTAATAATATCACTTGCTTCAACACTAAAAAGATATTTCCAAAGATATCCATCACCACTATCACCTGCTCTCGATGGTTCTAGATCTGTAAATGATGGTTGATCTTGAGAAATATTTCCAACTGTATTAATACCTGAAGAACCATTATCAATACAAATATAAACCCTATAATCCGAGTTCATTACATAATAGTTTGCATCATATAATCTAGATGCTCTAGTTAATGGTGTTGGATTTAAAATACTATAATCATGACGATACATTTCATACCTAGTTCCTCTATTCCAATCTATTCTTCTGATAAGTCTACGAACATTTGCAGAAGAAACTCTTTTACCAAACATAGAAATATCTTTAACATGATTTAGATTGGAAATACTATCAATAGGTGCTGGTGTATTTGTATTCCAGTTTTCAGATCTACCAAAACCCACTATATTTGGATTTGGTAGACCCATAAAAACATAAAATGAGTTTGAACTGTCTTCTATAGACTGTACAAAATTACTAGCATTTAATATTCTAAACTGATCAGTAACAATTGCTGACATCTTGGAGTCTTTTTTCTATATTTATACTATTATTTTTAATTTAAAGATGAACGATTTCTTATCGAACCATTATTCCTCAATCCAAAAGTTCTTCTTTGAATAGTTGGGAAATTAGTTAGTTCACGGTCGACCTCTAAACCAGTTACACCTATTGATACTGGATCTGAAGATCTAGATAGATTATATAATCTACCCCAAGATATTCTACCTAATGGAATCGTACCTATTCCAGGACTACTAGGACTATATGATTGTGTATTAATACCAATAATATTACTATTACTATGTACATTACAAATAATAAATCCATCAGAAGCAAAATTACCTTTATCGTGCACATAATAAATATTATCTAAAAATGTTGTCCCTATTCCAACAGTATTTGAATTTGAAGTATCAACCGATGTTACTCCATTTCCAACTTTTGTATCAACGATGCACACTGGATATCCAACAAATAGATCATCTGTAGTTAATGTATCCGCTCTATAGAAAAACTTCAATGCTAACGGATGACCACTTGTTCCAGATGTTGTTCCTATTCCTGTGATAATACCCGAAAATCCTTGGACATTTGATATTTTCCTAACAGTTTCATATTTAAATTTTGGAGTCTCAGCAATAACTAATGGAGGATTAGTATATCCAAATCCAGGATTTGTTATTGATACTGAAGAAATGGATTTATTCACAACTAATGCAGTCGCCGTGGCTGTTGATCCAATGCCTATAGAAATATTTCTTGGGTTTGAAATTTTAAGGTTTAATGTAGAACCACTACTATATCCAAATCCAGGGTTAACGATTGATATTTGACTGATGGTTCCACCAGTACCCACAGTTGCAGTAAAATCGGCACCAATATTCTTTTCACCAGAAATTATCAAAGCATCAACACTAGAAATAGTTATTCCATAGTAGTTTTCTTCATAGTTAAAGAACTGAGCATCATCAACAAAAATTTCAGTATCTAATGACTTGATATCCTTAATAACTTTCGCAGTTGGATAAATTTGAGGCTCAATAGATTCTCTAGATTTGTAAATATAATCACCTTTTATAACTAAATCTCTTTTCTGTTTTTCCCATTCCACAGGTTTACGGTTGATTTCATCAACTCCAAGACCAACGTAGGTATCAGTTTCAACAACATCAGATCCAGAAATATCAAATACAGTTCTGTGATCTGTTTGAGATATTGTTGATTCAACATTAGGATTTTTAGAAACTAATACTCTATCTCCAATTTTTATAGTTTCATTAATATCTACAAGATTGACATCAACGTTTCTATCTCCAAGATAAAAGAAAATATCAATCTTATCATGAAACTGTGGTGCTTCTGCGAATACAAATGACGTACCACCACGGAATTGGTAAGATATATTAGGAGTTTGTATAACTCCATTAATGAATATAACTAAAATAGCACTTAAGTCAATTTCTAAAGAAGACGGATCTAAAGGATCAGTTTGGAAACTTAAAAGTTGACCGTTATAAAATAACGGGAATCGAACTCTTGATCCATCTTGAAAGTTTTTAACTGAGTCAATATAATCTAACTCACCGAACTGCCATGCTGAGAAATAATCATTAAATATAGATTCAACAGTTAACTCAAAATGATTTAATGGTTGATTTAAACCTTTTGCCGTCACTAATCCAACAGCTCTAATAACATCACCAGGTCTAAAAGCATATCCTGGGCGTGATATTTCAAAAGATTTAACTTCGTGGAGTGTAGATCCAACCCCTACAGTGCTCGCTGGACCAACATTAATATTTAAAAGCATGTTTCTACCAGTTTCTGATGTTAGACCAACATCTCTCCTAGAAACACCAATAACCGATAGATTTTCATAACTTGGTTCCGAAACAAGTATAGTTGGATTTGTATACCCAGAACCACCCGAAATAACATTAAATGATAACGTTCCCCCAGCACCTACAGTTGCTGTTACAGAAGCAGGTGCTCCAGTATGCCCACTGTACTGAGTAACACCAACAGAAACGATTCCACGGTATCCAGAACCATCATTTAAATTATACCATGGAAAAACAGTACCAAATCCAATATAAGTATGTGGTAATGTACTTGTTCCAACATTAGCTGTAAACGATCTTGCAGATATAATTCCAACAATATCATAAGAATACGTTAATTCTGTTGATGGAAAATAAGATATAATTCCTGCACTAGATGGACATGTAAATGCTAATCCAACTAATTTAACTTTGTCACCACCACCAAAATTATGATTTGAATTTGTAGTTATTTCAATAATTCCTGTAATATTATTATATAAAGCTGTACTAATCGATTGTCCAGGACCAGTATGGGAAATACCTGTAATATTAGTAATTGTTCCAGATGAATTTAAATCTGCTCTAACTTTTGCGCCAACTAGAGGAGCATAACCTAATCCTGGAGTAGATCCTAAAGAAACAATAATACCACCTCTAGGAACCTGATTCTGATTAATATCAAATTCAGATACAACAGGAGATCCATTTTCTGAAGAAATACCAGTGAAAACTACACTTGAGATTCCAATATTAGTATTTTCTATAAAACTATAGTTATTACCTAAGTTATTAAAGGTTGTTGGTGTTTGAAATATTCCATTAATAAAAAGAATTCCATTTCCAATGGTCATTCCTGTTGTATTTGCACCTTGAACTGTTAAACTATATGTTTTACCTATACCTGTAAACTGATCGGATATATCATCAAACAAAAGGTTGTTACTATAGTTATTTCTTAAGAATGTTCTTCCAGAAAAATTAGCTCGTACATATGGTAGATTACTTCTATCTCTTGAAGATCTTGTATTTCCTTTTGGTGGATCAAGAAAATAAATTTTACTGTCGGCAATGTTAAACGATCCTCTATAGACTTGAGCGGTAGATCCATCAATATGTGTACTTACTGCGGTTCCAACTGATCCTCTAGAAACTTTAACTAATGGATAAGTATCTATATCCGATAGTGAACTTGAAGTTATAGGTCCTACAGAAGTTGTTCCATATCCAACACTATTAATCTTCATAAACTCATTATCAACCTTTAATATATCTCTTGGTTGTAGTGTTGAAATACCTGTTAAAGAAATAAATGATGTTGCCATGCTGACAAGACCATTATTATTTTGTAAATAATGTCTAATCGGCGTGTATGTTATAGGTTGTTGAATAATACCATCTAAAGAAATCACAGATCTCTCTAGTTTTTTAGTCATATCTAGTTTATGATTATTGCCGAATCCAGAATCAGTAAATGTAACATAAATTCCGGATTGTGCATACTCTTTTCTTGTTGAAAGTCTAAACTCATTTGGACCTATAACAATAGGATAGACATAAGTTGGAAGTTTATTAGTAACAACACCAACATTATTTGCAGTAGATCCAATACCAACACTGGATGGTATAACACCAATAAATGTTGATCCTGGAGTATAAATGAGTTCTTCACCAGTTCTAAAGAAATGATTTGGAATATTGAATATTCCTGTCACGTTATTCAGTTGAGAACTATTTGCTGGATTGAAACTTTTTTGATAGATGGGTATTCCTTGATATTTTAGGTCAAAATCAACCTTATTTGCTCTATTTCCATTTATACCATCATATGTAGAAAGAAGCACCTCCTGACGTGAAGTTCCATAATTTAACGCAGGTGGTTGATTTTCAAAATCATTTTTAGTATAAAAAATTTCATTATAAGTTTGAACTGTTATATTTGTGGTATATTCCGGATCTGGATGAAAACTTATAGTTGATGTATTACCTATAGAAACCATACTAAATGTTCCAATACCACTAGAAGTACTACCAATTGAAATAAAAGGATATTGGGTTATTTTTGTACTATTTGGATCTCTAACTGCAAGAATCTGATGTAATGCGATTGTAGATCCACATGAAACTCTGATAAGACTTTTTACTGAAGAATCTATATCATTGTTTAGTTTACAGACATTAATATTTGTAGATCCAACTTCATAAAGACTCTCTAATCTTATTGTTCGTTCAGATCCTGGAGATTGATCTGAAACATTAAATCTGTAAGTTCCTATACCACTTGGAGTTTGAAATCCAATTATATTTGCCCTAACTAAAATAGAAGATGATTGATTATTAATCATCTGTAAGGATATAGTATTATTTACACTATCAATTGATGCCGTAACTATACCGATAGTGTTACTACTAAAAGAAACATTAGTATCATCAAAATAATATTCTGCTAGATGAGTATCTTGTCCATCATAATCTAATAAAACCTCCAAATAGTTAAGTTTTTTAGTAAAATTATTTTGTACTTGAATATTTGCGAATAAAGATTTAAAAGTTGAAATCGGATAAGATATAATTGTTGAAGCTATACTTACGGCACCCCCAGATGCTGGGACAACAATATTGGAACCAGAAAGTTTTACTGATCCAAAAGATATTGTTCCTATTCCTACTATATCATTATTAAAATAAGTACGTAAAACTTTTATATCATGATCACTATTAAATGGATCTATTGGAATAAATCTTAAACTTTTTTTATCAAATGAATCGATCTGTGCCTCTATATTTCCTATGGATCCAGTGCTAAGTGTATTAACTGAAGATTTTTCTAAAGCTATTACATTATCTTCAGTCGTCAAAACAATAACTTCTACTATTTCAGTTTTAAGAGAATCTGGATCTATAACTTGAACTAAAAGTCTCTCAAAATTATTATCTAGGTCAAAAATATCAATAAATCCATCTTGAAATCCTTTACTAGAAAATCTAGAACTAATATCATCTATTAAGAGAGCTCTGTTAGTTTTACATAATGTATAATCAGTTAGATTTCTGTTATAGAACTTCAAATATTTTGATTTGTCAAAACTACTCTGCTGTCTACTAAATCGGCTGTCATAATCACTCACTAAATCATAGTTATTAATAGTATCAACTCTTTTTTGATCAAAAATGTCTAAAATAACAAGATCATTAGGTGTAGCAGTATATGCTGCACCAACATTTAAAGAAGAAAAAATTGAAGTATCTGAAAAATTCTTTAGTCCTGCTGGGTGAAGTAACCTATTAACAGGATCTACCATCTTATCATACGTAATAGAACTTTTCACTGTATATGATAGATTTTGATAATAGTCATTATCTGGTAAAACTTGGTGGTCTACACTTAGTTTTCCAGTACTACTATCCCACCCATATTCCTGACGATTCGAATAATTTATTTCAAAATAACCAGTACTAGTTTTAATAGACTTTACTGCACCTATTGCAGCAGATAGAGTTCCCTTTATTTTTTCATTTACAGAGAGTTCATATGTACCTTGAACTTTTATAAAATCTTCTCTAACTTCAGAAACATAAAGATCTCTCTCAAAAAATCCAGATCCAGTATTAGTATGAAGTTTTTCACCTAAAGAAAAAATGGATCTTTCTTGAATAACATTAAAAACAGGATAATCTTTTTTATTAACAATGGAAGCATACCCAGATTGGAAAGTTTTTGCTATTCCTGGATTTGTAGTTAATCCAGCAATACTGAATTCTAATTTTGCAGGATTGGTATTTTCATATAGTGAAACAGTAAAGAACTGATATTCATAATCAGAAGAGTTGAATCCTGTTCCGAAAACTACACTTTCAATACCTTCTACAAAAATCTGATCGCCATTATTAAAAATATTAGTGCTAAAACCAACAAAAGGAGTTTGTAAGATACAAGTGACAACTCCAGAAGAACTAGAAAATATTGATCCGATCCCAACTCCATTTGAATTATTGATTGCAAAAACCTGATGAGTGACGTTATCTAATCCATAAATTGGAGCAATAGTTTCTACCTTAGAAATAGATGCATTTTGAGATATTGCGTTTAAAGATGCAGTGTCAACAACTGTTTTAGATATAGGATTGTAAACAATCAAATCTGGTGCAGATATGTAATTTTTTCCTCCAGATATAACTTCAACATTTTTAATTGTATCTGATGATTCTAAAATTACTGTTGGAGAAATAAATGCCTCTGGTCTTAATGTCTTATCTGAAGAGTATTCGTATCCATAATCTAAAACTCTAATTTTTTCAATTCTTCCTATAGTTTTGGATGATGGTAAAATATTTGCATTTTGTCCATTTTTACTATTTACAGTTACAAACTTGGGAACTTTTTTATATCCAATACCTGGGAACAATATTTTTACTTTCTCTATTGGACCACTTACACTTTCTGAAGATGTTGAATATTTCAGTACTTTACAGTCTTTTTGTACATAAACTAATTTTTCTGGAAGTTTTCCAATAGAGATATTAAATGCGTTTGTTGCAATACCCGTTAATCCAAAAACTTTGTAGGAACCTGTGTATGCACTATTTTTAAAAGTTATTTGTGAATCGCCAATTACATCTCTATCAGATGTACTAATATGTCCTCCTTTTTCTAAAGCATAATATAAGATTGGTGGTAGAGAACTAGAATATCTTAATTTTAAATAAGAAGTTGTTCCAATACCAACAACTCCAGGAGTTCCAACTCCAGAAACATTAAAATTAAAACTATCAGATGTGCTTAGAAACTCATTACGATAATCAAAATCTGTAAAGAGTTTTAGTTTAAAACCTTCAAGTGATTGATCACTAAGATTAAATACTAAATCATTTCCCTTTGTAACAGAAATAGGAGGATTAACTTTAGATAATTCTTGAATAGAACCACCTATTCCAGTTATTTTAACTATATTAGGTATTTCTAGTTGGGTATCATAGTAGGTTTCAGACAGAGAAATGATATTAGAACTAATTTTGGATACAAAATAATATCCTGTAGATAAACCAGAGGCAACTAGATCTTTACTATTATAATAAACTTTTTGTCCATGATCAAATCCATGATCTGTGATAGTTATTCTTCCAGTGATTGTATTAATACCAGTTGATGAAAATCCAACAGGATTTACTAAAAGTTTTGCATTTTTAGAATCATATTTCAATAAGACTGGAGTTGTGTTTCCGATACCAACATCAAGATTTGGAATAATATTTAAATCTATACTATCTGCATTTTTCAATAAATGTGGGGTAGTAGTGATTATTTTAGTGGAAACATGATTTACTACTCCGGTAAGTTGATTAAAATCAGACTCTATAGAATATTCAAAGTTATTTGAACCATTACTATAAAAATATAAACCAGAAGTTGTTGTAAGACCTACTTGTGTGGTCAATCCAATATAATCTTTAGATTTCTTTATAACATAAACAGTAGACTGTTGTGTTAATACATTTGGAATATTGAATGTTATTCCTGCAGGATTTGCTATTGTTGGTGGATCATTTCCAACGATAAATGGTGTTGCTGCTGGATGTTTTGATAAGATAACTTTTTGTCCAGTTTTAAATGGATGATTTGGTATATAAATTGATTGAGTTGGAATAGAAATAAGATTTGTTGCCTCACCAACTGTATATGAAGTTTGGATTTGTATTCCTGAAGTTGTTCCAATACCCACTGATTGAATGCCATTAAAATAAACCATATCATCAACAGATGACTCAAAATAAGGAACTTCTACTCGAATATCAAATCTATTATTTAAGATAGATATTGGAGATGACAAGGTGTGAGCTGCACCAACAGTATGCCTTTTTACTCTTAAAATAGACCCTTCTGGGTAAATATTTAAAATAGTTAAAATTTCATTATCTATTTTGATAGAGCTACCCACTGAAATGTTATTTGGTATCGTAGAAACATAAATATCTTCAATATTTTCTCCTGGAGTGGAGGTCATTGCCTTAAATAAAGATATATTTGCAGTAGGAATACCAACTCTAAAAACACCATCAAGTCCTGTAATAGAACTACTTAATCCAGATACAATAACAGTATCACCTTCATTAAGTAAATTAAATGGTTTTTGATGAACAGTTACAGAATTATTATTGTTCCAAACAAAAACAGAGTTTTCATATGTTACAACTGAACTTTCAACCTTATTGATATTTTTACCTCTAATATGAGAAACAATCGCACTCAATCCACTACCATTTACTCCACTATCATCAAAGATTAAATTTTCTTTAACTTTATAAAAATCACCCCCATCAATAACTTCTAAAGAATCAACCTCTCCTTTTCTAACAGATTCAATAGTAGAATATTGCGTTAAAGACTCATTAGACTCTAAAATAAAATCATTATTAGCAAACTTATCTTGAGTCTTATATGGGAAAGTATTTCTAGCAAGTCCTGATTTATTAAGATCAAAGTTTTTTTGATTTAATGTTTTATTTTCTGATATAACCTTTGATTTAAAAGTATTTCCAATAAAATATGGATATGATGGAATTAGTTGATTTGTTATAGAACTAGTTTGAACTCCAACAAAATAAGCATAAGTTCCATTTATAAAATCTGGAGTTTTACAATACCTTCCATTCGAATAATCTAAATCACCAGAATCATTATACTTATAATCTTCTATGAAAAATCCATCAGGTAATAATGGTGGTCTATCTTCTACATTTGAAGTTACTAAATTATATCCTGGTTTTAGTAGTTTTACAGGCGAAGAAGGATTATTTGGATCAGAATAACCATAAGGACCATATATTGGATTTCCATCATATGCCCATCCAATAATTGGAGAGTGTGAAGATCCATTATCTGAAAAATAATTTGTTGCTAGATTTTGATTATATCCAATAATATTATATGTTAATCCATCTTCTTGATCAAAAAAATATTCACTTTCAAATCTAAACTGCTCATTTATAGTTAAACTACGAACTCTGACATCAAATTTTGCACCAGTTCCTCTTGGATTAACGTATATTGAAGTATTTGAAGCACTATATCCTATTCCTGGATTGATAACAATAATATTAGTCAACCTTTCATTGACAATAACTGGGCGTAAAATAGCACCAGATCCACTTCCAACGATTTGTAAGTCTGGAGTTGAAGTATATTCCGTTCCACCACTTAAAACTTGGGTGGCAATAATTCCACCATTAACTATAATGGGTTTTACTTGAGCATTTTTTCCATTTTTTAATGATATTACTGGTTTTTTCTCTAGATTTACTAGACTTGATCCATATCCAGTTCCAGGTTCATATAGATATGCACTTATAATTTTTCCAGATACAACTGGAGTGATATTAAATACTCCAGTAACTGTGCTTCCATAAGAAACATTTATAGAAACTTTAATATCTGGATATTTAAAGATTTGATATCCAGATCCAGTTGAGTTTAAACTGACATTTTTTGATCTAATATAATCTTGTTGATTTGGAAAGTCTGTATTTACACCTGCATTTACTAGTTTAAAAGAATTATCATTTATTTTTAAAATATAATATTGATTTGTTGTTGACAATCCAGAGATAACAGATCCTGTTGTATTATATTCTATAAGATCTCCATTTTTAAATCCATGATTTTCAAAGTTAATCGTATTATAATAAGTTGAAATACCAGATGGTTTTACCATCAGTTTTCTGTTTTCATATCCTTGTCCAGGATTTAAAACTTTGATTGATTTTATAGTATTTTTAGATAATGTTCTAAATTTATGAATGCCTCCAGAAACTCCACTAGCAGTAGCAATACCAATAGTGTTAATACCAGCATTAAAATTAGATTCGTTTTTATAAACTTGGATAGTTCTTGGATTTATAACTTTTACATAATATACTGCTCCACTTACAAAAGTGTCGATTTGAACATTAGACTGTTTAAAAGTTGAAATACCAATCGGAGTATTTCCATTTTGATTATAAATTATAGGTTCACCATTTTTTAAATTGTGCTCAGAAATAAAAGTTATCGTTTCGTCTGTTGAATCTAATCCTCCACCAAAGAATAAATCTCTACTATCAAACTCTAGTTCTCTAAACCTATCACCCATTACTGGTTTTAAAATACATCCAGACCCATTTCCACCAGATATTGAAAGTGATATAACTTTCTCAATATCAAAATCTTGGGGATCAATATAAACTGCAGTAACTATGCCACTAATAACTGGTTGAACCAGGGCAGTTGTTGCTGCTCCTATTGGGGATGATATTTCAATTTTTGGTGGATTAATAACATCATAATTTTTTCCAGAATTTATAACTTCAAACTTTTTTAATGGCCCATAAAGAATCATATCCCTTGAGTCTGGGCTAACGATTTCAACACCATTAATAAGTAAACCTATTGAACCTGTTTCTCTTTTATCTTCATTCTTTTTTTGTGGATTTTCAATCAATTTTTTATTGATCGGAAACTTTCTTAATATGTTTTTTGGTGAAATCTGCTTTTCTCTATGAGATTCTAATGTAAAATTATGAGGACCAGATAATGGTGCACGATTAAACTCAATATATGATACATTAAGTAACTGAAGTTCACCTTTCGATTCATACAATCTTATTCTATTTGGTCCAACAAAAGATATATAATATTTTGCACCAGCAATTAAACCTGGTATTGGCGTAGAACTTGGTTCATAAATTACTTGATCTCCATCAATAAAGGGAACAGTTGATGGAAAGGCAATAATTGAATATCTACCAGTTTGATTATTAAATCCATCATCAGGCAAATATAAATCAGATCCATTTGGAATAGATGCTTGATTGATTGATAATCTGATTTGATAATTTGGTATAGAGTTAGATGCTACATATCCAAATCTATCTGATTCGGAATATACATTCAGAACGTTAGATAAAATCTTACCATTACCATATTTTAGTGGAGTATTTAATGAACTTCCTTTCAAAAGTTTTCTTCTAATATCATATTCTAAACTAGGATTGGGTATAAAAGATCCAGAAATATTTAAAATAACTTCATTAGTTATTTTATTAATATTAGAAACAATGGCTTCATTTAAAATAGTGTTTACACTACCTCTTACTAATATCTCAACAGTATCACCTATAGCAAGACTTGACTTATCAATCTGACTAGAAAGTTTAAAAGTGGATCCAAATATTCTAGATACAAAGTATCTAGAACTTGTATTATAAATCCATGAGTTGCCGAATATTTGTTTATGCGTTTTATTTGTACTTGGATTTTTAATTGGATCTCCAATATTTTTTACGGAAATCTTTTCACCTTCATTTATTAGATAGATATCAGAAGTTGGTTTAAAATCAGAAACAACACCAGTTATTCTAAACTCGATTTTTGTAGAGTTATTTTTACCAACATATCCGTAAATAAAATCATCCGATCTTATAGAATCGGTTTGATTAATCTGATGAAGAACATTAGAACAGTCTAAAAATTGATTTACAGTTTTTGATCTATAAACTATTCTTTGATTATTTCCAGAAATGAGTGTTCCAGTTTGACCGAATCCTACAGTGGAATCTACTGAAATAATAGAGGATCCTACAGGAATAGACTCTAAAACTTTGGTTTTTCCTGGAACAGTAAAAATACCATTTATTAAATCACGATCATCAAAACCAACAAATAAAGAAATTTTATAGTATATTTTTCCATCCCTATATATTGTTTCAACTTCAGATACTGAGGCATTGGTGTTTATGTCAGTTGATTTATAAATTGTTTTACCAACTAATAAACTTGGATCTCCACCAGATATTTTTTCTGCAACTATAACTTCTCTTCTAATAAATTCTGATGCAGATGATTTTAGCAGTTTTTGCTCAAGATCAAAAACTTGTACATTTTCGCCATATAAAACATTGAATAAGATTCTAAAAGACTCTGCGACTCCTTTTGATTGATAAAAACTTCTTGCACTTTTAATAAAGTTATTTACATTTAATCCAGAGTAAAAATCAGTATTTTCTAGTCCAGGTGTTAGATAAAACTTTAACTTTTTGTAAAATTCCTTTAAAAATAGTGAACTTAAATTTTGAACTACGCTTCCTGAAGTATGCTCCGCACTTTTTGAAGTTGAAAAAATCAAAGATTTTTGATTTGTTATAGTTGCAACTCCACTATACCCAGTAATTCCACTAAATCCTCTAATACATCCAGTAAAAGTATTTCCTAAAATTCCCGTATATGTAATAATCTCATCATCAATTTTTATAAGTCCATACTCTTGAGGAAATCCTTTTGTTGAAGCAACTGTAATAGATGTGTTGGTTGAAGAAATAGAACTCGTAAGAGTTGTACTTCCAATCATTACTTCAGAAGTTAGATTATCTAACTTCAAATATTGATCTAAATTTTCAGCAATATCTATTGATCCGCCTTGATATTCTTGAGATATGTAATATTGTTTTAAAAACTCAACCGCGTTTGGAAATTCAGATCTTATAAACTCTGGGAGATTATTTTCAATAATCTGATTAATCTGAACTCTTTTTTCAAAAACTGCCATTTTATTTCCTCTCTAACTTTCCATTAGAATAACTTGAAGTATAATAATCTCTAGTAAATATGACTCCAGAAATATCTTCTCCTGAAGTAATAACATCTCTTATCATATTTATTTTACTCTTAGAAATATCAAAACTAATATATAAATCTTTAAGTCCAATAATGTCATTTGATTCTGGGTATGCTTGAATCTCTATAATATTATTAGGCAATACAGTTGAAGTGATATTTATTGAATTTAAAATAATTTCACCTGTTTCATAATCAACTGTTCCAATAGATTTAAGAACAACACGCACATCATTAGTTGATGTTTTTTTAATCACACTTAATATTCCCTTATTGCTCCCATCAAGTTGTTTAGTTGATGGATCAGTGTTTGGAATATCAGTCATATAAACAATATCATCACTACCAAATATTGTAAATCCAGTGCTTTTTATATTATATCCTTCACTTTTAAAATGAAAACGATTACCAAAACATAGTTCATATTGTGCATATTGATTAATTGATGCTGGAAGATCTCTTCGAATAATAACTTTTGTTATATTTGAAGTGATTGAATCAGAAACTCTATCAATTAACTGAACGATTTTACTATATTTAAATCTACCACCAAACTTATTAATATCAACAGATCTTGAATATTCATAAAGAGAATTTATAATAGATGTTTTCAAATCGTTAACATTTGAAACTTGTGGACTATTATAATAAACAGTCGAATCAAGTTCGACATACAGAACCTGAAGGTCTGATATTTCTTGATTTATTCCTACAATAGAATATTCTCTTAGTTTATTTTTAATTACACCCTTATCAAAATCAGAAACAAAAGATCCATTTTTTGGTTTAATACTAATAAGAACTTTTCCAAATTGTGGTGGGTTTAGTTCTTCCCCACCAATAACAGAAACTGATTCTGTATTTGGATAGATCTCGTGTATAATTGCTTCATAATCCCTAGGCGTAACCGCTCTGTACTGTGCCGAATAAAGGCGAGGGGCAAAATACTTGATAGATGAAATATCTTCAATCTCGCCGCCATTTCTTGCCGAATTAATAGTTACTACCGAAACACTTGTTGATGGTATAACTCTTACATTTGAACCATCGACAAATGAACCTTGAAAGTCAAATGCAGAGGGTCCATTTCCACTTTCACCATCAGTTACAATATATTTTGCAGTAATAACTGTTCCAGATGTTATTCTTCTACCAAAAATCCCATCACCAAAAAGAATTTCATATTTTTCGTCCTGAACTTCTTGAATTAAATATATTTCTGAATCTTTTTTAAGATTTAAAATATTATCAACTTTAAAATATTCACGTCCTAATCCAGTATCATTGATCCCTTTAATATAAACGACAAGTGTTGAGGTATCAATGTTTGGATTTTCTAAGATAAATCTTTGAGTTACAGATGTATCAACAGTCCATTGTTTGGTTAAGAGTGAACCTTGATAAACACGAATCGGATCTGTTGTTGACCCAAATGTGGCGGTGCCATTTATGATTGGTCTCGTAATATTTTCTGATATTGAGAATACATAAGAACTATTATCAGATGCTCCGACACAAACTAGTCCTGCCTCAAGAGTTAATAATGGATTTGTACTCGTAGTCTGCACATTGAAACGAATCTCTGCCTGTGCTGCCGATCTGGAACGTGGTACATAACCAATATTTCTTGCGAGAGATACAACATTTTCTCTAAGTGCTGCAGAATCCAAAAATGATTCATTGACAATCAGATTTGAGTTGAATGCTGTAATATAGGTGTTATATGCAAGTGTATCGATTAAAACCGAAAAGTTGGAACCCTCAAAATCAAAGTCCGTAAAATTTGAGTTTGCACGGAGATAATCTTTGATTGAAGTTTTAATCTGATCGTAATCAAGATTGGTAAACTGTGTAAAAGGCATTTTATCTCGTTGCCTGTAATAGGAAAGTAAACTGTTGTGTTGGAATCTCTAATCCAACAATATCAAAAAAGACACTTACTTCAAAGGTATTGTTATCTGGTTGTGGTTCAACCTGAACAAGAACATCCTCAACTCTTGGTTCAAAATTTTCAATAGTTGTTTTAATTTGATCCTGTATAATATCGGCCGCGGCAAAATCGACAAAATCAAATAGTTTTCTACGAATGTCAGATCCAATAAGAGAGTTAAAAAATCTTTCTGTTGGAATGGTTTCAACTAGATTTCTTACGGATCTGATAATCGCACGTTCATTGATTAATACTGGCAAATCTTTTGTTACCGGATGAGGAATGAAAGATAAGCTAATATCCTTAAAATTTTGTGATTTTTTGGTAATTGCCATCAAAAAATGGATTTTCTTGCACTATTTATAGTGTATTACCAAGATTTTCCATAAGATGGTTCAGTCCCATAGTTCCAATCGTCATAATCGTCATCATTGCGAATCTTTTCATGTAGTTCAACTTGTTTTGGAAAATCATGTTTTGGTGCAGTATCATGCATAATCTCTTGAATTACTCTTTTTTGAGGTAATTTTTCATAGTCACTTACTAACTTCGTGGTTCCCCACATTTCTCTCATGTAGTTGGGGTCTCTATCGACTGGTAAATTGGACATTTTAGCTCCTGTTTTAATGAATAAAACAGAACTTTTATAAAGGAGGTTGCTATCTCCCTATTTCTATTTAACGGTCTACTTCACGTATCGAATATGAGTCCGAATTGAGGTATTTTAAGATTTCCAAGGCAATCAAACGTGGATCTCCATCACCGCAGGTATACACATCCACCGCTAAACATCCATTTTCAGGCCAAGTATGGCAAGAAACGTGACTTTCTGCAAGTGCAATCACGATTGTGCATCCCTGTGGATCAAAATGATGCAAAAATGTGTTCAAAATCTCCATTTTTGCACGTTGAATGCCTTTGACCATGGCATTTTGAAGTGATTCTACATCATTAATTGCCTCTGAGGCAATATTATACACTTCTAAGAGCAAATGTTTGCCCATTGAATGATGTTTCAATTCGATTATTGTAAAAATTTATTTATTTTCCTTTTCCTGAGAGGTTTTCCAAAAATATTCATCAGTATCACCCAGTCTACCCCACTGTAGACCATTTTCAACCTGAAAAATATGAGTTGAAACCTTAAAATCTGGTGTTTTTGGATGTTCTGGAGTGATTGAGAGGTCATAAACTCTCAATCGATTGTTTGGATAGAGACAAAACTGACCATTCTCAAGCATAATGCAGTTATGTGACTTATGTTCTTGAGGAATTTCACTTACATTTGAGTCAATTGTGTCTGGATCCGCATGAAAGTTGTCTAGAGTGAATAAATATTGACCTTTTAAAGTTCCAAAGTTGCGACTATACATTTCAAAGTCCATTGTAGAGATATGTTGCTTAACAATACAACGAACACCATAGTCCATACAATTCCAAAATTGAAGATTAGGAAGATCTAAATCGGGGTCTGGTGTATTTGGAGACGAGATAAAGGCAGAAATCGGCAATTTATCGTACATTGCTCCATATTCGGGCAAATAAGTTTCAAAATAAAAAGCACGTCCAGGAATCGACTTTGCCGACACCCAGATGCCCTCTACAAATTCTCCATGCCCATCTTGTAAATCACGTAGGTACTCTTTACGCACCCATACTTTTTGTGCTGGAAGATTTACAAGAAGTTGACTCATCCTTTACCTTGTCCCCTATATTTTTTTGGAGCCCCATTGCGAGAAGACGCTGCATACTTCGTACCGTTTCCCGTTCCTTGACGAGATTTTTTGGGGGGTCCGGCGACATAAGAACTATGTTTGTTTAGTCCACCTTTTGCTTTCGTTGCCATTGAGTATTCTCCAATAAAATTTCAGTGTCAATATCTTCAGGTTTTGGACTACCTTTCTGATAAAACTCTATCGAAAGATCTTCCATAATATTGAAATATTCTTCTTCTGTAAGACTTGTATAGATTCTTTTACCCTTACAAAGAATATTGTATAGTTGATTAGACATTAAATAACCCTAGTTTTTTCATGTCCAACTCTAATACGTGGATCACACCAAATTTCAAATCCTGCTTCCTTTGCATCTAAACAGAATGATACATCTTCTCCACACATATCCTGAACTTCACCAGATTCAAAAACTTGCATCTTAGGTGCAAACCACGGATACTTCATTTCTGGATGTTCAAAAACTCCTTGTTTGATTAGAAGCCAACCAAATCCTGCATAATCAACAGTAAATGGTTTACGTCTTTTTTGAATCGTTTCTGCGGTTTCGTGATTCATCACTCCACCATTATTACGAAAATCATCTTCTTCCATCCAATGTGCAACGGATGTTGTATGACCATCTTCTGTCATATACCATCCAGATGCAATATCCTTATCCATTAATATAAGTTGCCAAAACTTATTTGAATCAAAAATAATATCACTATCAATCCAAAGTTGCCAATCATAAGGTAGTTTTCCATCCCAGGGTTTTTGATCGGGACCACGAAGAACGTTTGCACCTAAACATTTACAACGTGCAAAGTTCACCATCGAACTATAATCTTGAGAGATTTGAATACTTCCACCCGCTTGTACAATATCAAAACATAGTTGTACAAAATTCTTTAAATAAGTATATGAAACAGTTCTACCAGGTAAACAAAATACAACTGATTTACCTCTTACCATTTCTTTAGCAAGGTCATAGTCCCATTCTGGTGTAGATGGTTGGGATGATATTGGGTTTTTTGCTTTTACCGTAAATCCTTTAGCCATAATTTTATTAGGTTACTTCAGTATAATAACACAGTATCTATATGATTGTCAATATTCTATTTTTTCATAAAATAGATCTTCTTTTTTGTAATCTGTACATATGAGATCTACCAGATTATTTAAAGTCTTCCAAGTTACTGAAAACTCATCTTCTTCGATACTATCAAATAAACATTTATTTTTTACATATATTTTGTATAACGTTACCTTTTTCATTTAATCTTTTTCCTGAAGAACAATCTCATCACCGTCAAATACTAAACGAATCTCAGTATCTTCATACCAGGATAAATCGTTAATCATCCATTCTGGAATTGTAATATAGTATTCTCCAGTAATCGGATCTACTTGAATAAACCGAATATTATCAGAATTTTTTTTCATTCCTTTATTTTATATTTTATTTTATTTTCAGATTATATATCAACCTTGTGGTGCAAAAAATTATACGAAAAAAAATTTGACCTTTTGTGTTAAACTACTCTCGTTTGGGTAACACTTTATAGCTTAGGGGATCCTATTGAATTTAATTTAGGGGGGGGGCTTATAACCCCGCGCGGCCGCCG
>Ga0194125_10001985_pt1 | contig 34331 bp, 36 predicted proteins | sample TA2KigC250mmetaG_FD_148626 | JGI IMG/M metagenome (GOLD analysis project Ga0194125, IMG submission 148626) | Freshwater microbial communities from Lake Tanganyika, Tanzania - TA2015034 Kigoma Deep Cast 250m | ecosystem: Environmental > Aquatic > Freshwater > Lake | place: Tanzania: Lake...
CTTCTACACCCCCAACTCCAACCACGCAAAACAAGAGGCGGGCGAAGCCCGAACCCCGCAGGGTCCGGCTCCACCCGCCTCATCAACAACTGCGAATCTGGTGATACTACTTCAGAAGCAGCATCTTCCTCGTCGCCGCGCTTCCGTCCGCCTCGAGCCGCACGAAGTAGACGCCGGATCCCACGGCCAGCCCGCGGGCGTCGGTTCCATCCCACACGACTCTGTGCGGGCCGGCGGACAGGAACCCGTCTGCGAGCGTCGCCACGCGGCGGCCGCTCACATCGAATACCGCCAGGTCGACCTGGCCGGCGTCCGGCAGCGCGAACGAGATCGTCGTCGCGGGGTTGAAGGGATTGGGGCGTGCGGGGTGCAGCACGAGCCGCGTGAGCGCGCCCGCGTCGTCGATCCCGGCGGGCACCTCGGCGACGGCCACGACCTGGATGTCGTCGATGTTCCAGCCGCAGTACCGCCAGCCGGCGTCTGTCGTCCCCATGGTCCACCGGAGATAGACCGAGGGCTGCCCGTCGGCGACCGCCGAGATGTCGAGGTCCATCAGGTGCCACGAGGTATCCTCGATCGACACGTTCGACGGGTTCTCCCAGACCGTGGTCCAGTTCGTGCCGTCGGCGCTCACGCGGACGTACGCGTGGTCGTAGATCCCGCGCTCGACGCCGAGCCACCGCCAGAACCTGAGCCGCGCGCCGCGCAGGCCCGTCATGTCGATGGGCGTGCTCGTCAGATGATACTCGGGCATGCTGTTGGGGTAGTCACCCGCGAGGTTGTAGCCGTACACGTTCGAGCCGGTGTGGCCGCTCGTCGGATCGGGGCCGCCGTACTGCCCGCCGCCGCCCGTGGGAACGCCCCGCGCCCACTGGCCTTCGGTCGCCCAGCCCGGATCGGTGTCGAGGTTCCACTCGTACTGCAGGGCCGCGCCCCCGACAACGAGCAGCACCTCCCGTGACGTATCGCCGATGTGGCTCGTGAGGTCCGTGAAGCGCACGGTCGCGATGTGCCCGCCAGCCGGAAGCAGGGCGGCGTTCTCGTTGACCGCGACCGTCACGGTTGCGGGCACGCCCGGCACGAGGGTCCCGGAGGTCTGCCCTGACAGCGTGATCCACGGGATCCACGGGTCCACCGTGACCTCGTAGCTCACGGCGCCGCCCCTGTAGGCGATCTCGTAGTCGACGCCTGCCGGACCGAACGGCCCGCCGACCGGCCCGTCGAACGTCGCGCCCGAGGTCGGCGTGACCGACAGCCCCGCGTCGACCGTGAGCGCCTTCATGCAGAAGTTGCCCGTCCCCGTCCAGGCGCCGTCGTCGTAGTAGTAGAAGTCGTTCCACACGGAGCCGCTCCTGTAGAAGCTCTCGCCCGGCCTCGCCGATGACTCGACGATCGTGCGGTAGCTGGCCCCAAGAAGCACGGGGACATCCGACGTCCTGTCGTACGGCATGCCGCCGTGCGAGAGGGACAGGTACACGAAGAAGTCGTCCCCCTGCCTGAGAAGGACAGGCGACGGAAGATCGACCGTCTCGAATCCCACGTGCGCGAGCACGCCGGTCGCGCTCGCGAGCTCGTCGAGGAGCTCGCCTCCCTCGAACCTCCCGTAGATCCTGACCGCGTACGTGACGTCCTCGTCGGCGACGAAGAAGCTCACGGCCTTGAGCAGCTCATCGCGCCCGGCGGTGAACGCGTTCATGGCCTCCGTCGTCCCCGGCATGGTGTCGCGCCACCCGTGGTAGTCGTGGTAGTACACGTGCTGGTACGAAAGGGGCTCGACGTCCTGGAACGAGACCGCGCCCATCTGCGGCTCCTGGCACGCCCACTTGTCGTAGTAGGAGATCCAGAAGTACCCGGAGAACCCCCAGCTCGCCCCCCAGCTGTTCTTCACGAGCCACGCGCCGGGGCCCTGAGGCGCCTGCGTGACCTTCGCGTCGTTCCAGCCGATGATGGCCACGGCGTGATTCGGGAGAAGCTCGCTCGAGGGCGGCTGGTAGTGGATGTAGCCGCTGATGAACGATGAGTCGTAGCACATGCAGGTCCCGAGCACGCCGTAGGTCATGACGGCCTGCTTGATGGCGTTGATGTTCGAGAGGTCGGGACCGGCGACGAGCCACTCGACCCGGCGGGGGTAGTAGTAGTGATAGCCGGGAGCGCCGCGGAGGGGCGGCGTCGAGTACGACTGCCCGTCGACGTCCCGCACGGCGCCCTCGCACCGGCTGAGGTACGCCGTCGTCACCATGTAGTCGCCGCCCTCGTGCACGATGAGGCCGCCGCCCGTGGGCGGGACGGTGTCGTCGTTGTTGTGCTGGTTGAAGCCGTTCCACCAGTCGAGGTGGTACTCGGCCAGGTTGGGTTCGCCTGTCTCCCCCGCCGCGGCCCACGCCCCGGTCATGAGGAGGTTCCCCTCGATCGCCGCCATGGCTCCGTGGGTCCAGCAGGTTCCCCCCGACTGGCTCTTCACCGACGTGACGTAGTTCGTCCCGCCGACGTTCCGGAGGTCGAAGGACGCGGGCGGGTCGGCGAAGGCGTCGACGACCAGCCCAGAGACGCAGATGCCCGCCACGAGGGCGGGCAGGACTCTCAGCACGGCGCTCTTCATGTCGCGGCTCCTCTCTGACACCAGCCTAGGACTTTGAGCATAGCACAGAACTGACGACCGGGCAAGGCTGACCGCCCAATCGCTTGACCCATTGAGGAGAGTGTGGTAAAGTGGCTGGTGTTGATACGTGCCCGAGTGGTCGGTCGCCGGGGTCGCACGGGACCGATCTGCTGTGTCCGATGCGGCGTGAAGGAGGCGTTGAGGCTCATGACCCACCGGTATCTGATGGTCCTTGCAGCGCTTACCCTGGCTATGTGCGCAACGACCGCCCCGGCCGCCGAGGAACTGACCGTCGATGCGTACAAGAACTGCATCGGCCTCATGCAGACAGGAGGGGCGTACGCGGCGGTGACGCCCGGGCTCACGTACACGGTCACCGTGGACGGGAACGCCCAGGCCAACCCGAACTCCCTGTCCGTGTACGACGGCGTCTTCTGCTACTACTACGACCAGTCGAGGCCGAATCACCCGATGGTCAAGTATCTCCCCAAGACGGAGCAGTTCACATTCACGGCCACATCCGCAGGGTTCTACGCATTCCTCGCCGACAAGACCCTGAAGGACGTCGCCGACAACCTCGGGAGCATGACCGTCACGCTCACCCCCGGGGGTCGCGAGCAACGACTCGAGCTGACAGTGGACGGCGTGTTCAACTGCCTCGGGCTCGAGGACTTCGGATCGGCAAAGATCATCCTGATTCCGGGGACGCGCTACACGGCTTCCGTGACGGGGGACGCCTCTACCAACGGCTCCGGTGACGGGTTCTTCGACGGCGTGTGCGTGTTCTACCGCGAGTACGGGACGGGGCGCCATCCGATCATCGACGTCCTGGACGTTGGGGAGACCATCACCTTCCGCATCCACGAGACGGGGTGGCTCTACGCGTTCCTCGTGGACGACAGCTTCAACGCCGTCGGGAACAACGACGGCACCTTCGTCGTGCGGCTCGAGGAGGACACGCCCGTCGAGGACGGGACGTGGAGCAGCATCAAGTCGCTCTTCAGGTAGCAAGGCGGCCCTGGCCTGGGAGCGCGTTGAGTCTTGCAGCGGGGCCCGCCGGAAGGCGGGCCCCGCTGTGTTACGGCCATCGCGAGGGAATGGGTGGACGCGCACCCCCGAAGTGTGCTAAAGTGAGACCATATACAGGAATAGGCCGAACTGCGCGGTCCGGGATGGCCGCCCCGCAAGCGGGCGGCCCGGGGTTCCGGGCGTGTCCTCGCAGACGAGAAGCACCGAGGAGGTCGCAATGGTCCTGAGATCGTGCTTGCCGCGGCGCAGCCCGAGATGGCTGGCCCTCTCCCTTCTGGCGTTCGTCGCGGCGCTCCCGTCGCCGGCTACCTCCGAAGCAGCGGCTGCGCCGCAGGCCCCTGCCGCGCTCGAACTCCGCGTCCTCGAGTCCGGCACGGCGCGCAACGTCGTCGAGATCGTGGTCCCCGAGCCCCTCTTCGAGCGGGCCGACATGGGCGGCCGCGCCTACGACGTGGCACGCATCCCAGGCGCGGAGCAGTTCGGCGAGCTGGGGCAGCCCCTCACCGCGGTCGCGGGTGGCCTTGTGGCCGTGAAGCCCGAAGGCGAGGTCTCGTTCCGCATCCTCGACGCCACCTACGAGACCCGGACGGGCATGTCGCTGGTCCCCGTGCAGCCTGCTGACCGCGCCGCGAGCGATCCGGTCGCCTTCGACGCCGCCGCATACGCCGCCAACGAGCTCCTTCCCCGCGAGAGCGTGACCGTGGGCGAGCCGGCCATCATGAGGGACCTCCGCGTCGTGCCGCTGCGTGTCTACCCTCTTCAATACAACGCTGCCGCAGGCGAGGCACGCATCCTCAGAAGGGCCGTTGTCGAGATCACCTGCTCCGGGCGCGGCGGCGAGAACGTCCTCACCGACGTGCGCCCCCTGTCGAGGTCGTTCGAGCCCCTCTACGAGTCGCTCGTGCTGAACTACGGCGCCGTGCGCACCCGCGGGTACGAGAACGACGGCCGAGGCAAGTACGTCATCATCACACCGGACGTGTACTACCCCAGCATTCTGGGGCTCGCCGAGTGGAAGCACCGCTCGGGCATGGAGGTCGAGATCGCGAAGCTGTCGGTCATCGGCTCGACGGCCGCCAGCATCAAGGCCTACCTCCAGAACGCCTACGACAGCTGGCAGGTCCGCCCGGACTACGTGCTCCTCGTCGGCGACCACGAGCAGCTTCCGGTGGGAACGGGCAGCATCGAGGATTTCTACGCCAAGCTGGCGGGCTCGGACTACCTCGTTGACGTGTACGTGGGCCGGCTCTCGTGCGACACCGTGACGCAGTGCGACCTCCTCGTGGCGAAGACCCTCAACTACCAGCGCACGCCGTACATGACCGACACGACCTGGTTCAAGAAGGGGTGCCTGATCGTCAACGAGGACTGGGACGCGTCCGATGCCATCTACTTCGCCGACACCTGGTTTGCGTACAACCTCCTCCAGGCCGAGGGCTTCGCGCAGATCGACACGCTGTTCGAGAGGAACGGGTCGAACAAGAGCCACGTGTACGCCGCTGTGACCAACGGCCGCGTCGTGCTCAACTACCGCGGCCAGGGCGTCTCGAACTGGTACACGCCGTTCGACTGCGACCCCAACCAGACGAACCCGGGGTACAAGCTCCCGGTCGTCGTCTCCGCCACCTGCGCAAGCGCGAACTTCTGGGACTACGACACTCGCCCATGTGAGACCTGGATGCGCGCGGGGACGGTCGCGGCGCCCAAGGGCGCCGTCGGGTTCCTTGCGACTTCGCGCGTTGCGACCGGGGTTGCGCACCTCAGAAGCGTCGTGGACCAGGGCATCTTCGACGCATGGTTCAACCTCAAGATCCGGACGGTCAGCGCTGTGCTCGCGTACGGGAAGTATCGCCTCTACGTCACGTATGGCAATCAGACCGAGTACCAGGAGTGGAACTGCCAGGCCGACCCGGCGCTCGACATGTGGACCGACACGCCGAAGGCGCTGTCGGTCTCGCATCCGACGACCGTGCCCCTCGGCGCCAGCAATGTCGTCGTGCAGGTGCAGTCCTCGGGGAACCCGGTGCACGGCGCGACCGTCTGCGCCTACTCCCCCGCGGGCGTCTACACCGTCGGCCAGACGAACGACCAGGGCTTCGTCACGCTCGCCATCAACGCGCCCCAGGCCGGGACGCTGTACATCACCGCCGCGGGGCACAACCTCCACCCCTACGAGGGATCCGCTGCCATCATGGCCAACGGCCCCTACCTTGCGCTCGTGAGCACGGTCGTTGACGACAGCGGAACGGGCGACGGCGACGGCGTGCTGGAGCCAGGCGAGACGGCGTGGATTGTCGTCACGCTGCGGAACGACGGGACGGTGGGCCTGAGCGGCGCCACCGGCGCGCTCAGCGCCGACGACCAGTACGTCGTGGTGACGGACGGCGAGGGTGCGTTCGGGACGATCGCGGCAGGCGGTGGAACGGCCAGCACCGTGGGCAACTCGTTCAGGGTGAGCGCAAGCCCCGGGGCGCTCCAGGGCCATGAGGTCTCGTTCACGCTGACAGCGTCAGGCGACGAGGCCCGGTACGCGCAGGAGATCCCCTTCACGCTGACGCTGCCCGGTCAGGTCGAGGGAGGCCCCACGGGCCCCGACGCCTACGGCTACTACGCGTACGACACAGGTGACGGGTGGACCGGCCAGGCGCCGGTGTACAGCTGGGTGGAGCTGGTCGGCACGGGCACGAAGATCACCGCCATCACCGACAGCGATGACGCCATCACGACGTACAGCCTCCCCTTCACGTTCAAGTACTACGGGACGAACTACACGCAGATCTCCACCTGCTCGAACGGGTTCGTCTCCATGGGCGTCGAGGACTACCGCCGCGGGTACAACAACCAGATCCCTGACGCCTACGGTCCGCACGCGATGATCGCCCCGCTCTGGGACGACCTCAACCCAGGGACGACGTTCGGCGGGGCGGGAGACATCTACCACTGGCACGACTCCGCAAACCGCAGGTACATCATCCAGTGGGACGGCATCCCGCACTACGGGGCCGGCAACCCCGAGACCTTCCAGCTCATCTTGCTCGACCCGGCGCACCACCCGACCGCGACCGGGGACGGCATCATCATCTTCCAGTACAAGGTCGCGGCGATGCCCGGCACGGCGACCGTGGGCATCGAGAACCCGACGCAGACCGTCGGGATCCAGTACGCGTACGACGGGTACTACGACCCGAACTCTGCGCCGATCGTGAGCGGTCAGGCGATCAAGTTCACGACGGAGCCGCCACTGCAGACACCCGTGTGGCTCGCTGTGACCGCGCAGGCGGTCGGCGACGCGCCGCCCGGCGGCGACGGGGACGGCCACGCGGAGCCGCTCGAGACGGTGAACCTGGTCCTCACGGTGAGAAACGGAGGCACGGGCACGGCTTCCGGGGTCACGGGCGTCCTCACGACGTCCGACCCGGGCGTGAGCATCGTGAACGGCACCTCGTCCTTCGGGAACATCGCGAGCAATGCCACCGGCACGAACGCCGGCTCGCCGTTCGTGATCGCGGTCGGCGCGACCCCCGCCGGCGAACTCGTGGAGTTCGACCTCCACCTGTCGACCGGCGGCCGGTACGACACGTACGACATCGTGACCATCACGCTCGATCTGTCGCAGACCGGCGTCCACGACGGCCCCGTGCCGCTCGTGTTCGCGCTCAAGCAGAACGCGCCGAACCCGTTCGGCCGCGGCACGGCCATCGCGTTCGACCTGCCGGCGCCGGCGAGGACGAGTCTCACGGTCTACACGGTCGGTGGCCGTGAGGTCGCGACGCTCGTCAACGAGGAGCTGCCGGCGGGCCGCTACACGGCGCTGTGGGACGGGCGCGACGCGTCCGGTCGCGATGTCGCCGCGGGCGTCTACCTGTACAGGGTCGAGGCGGGAACGGACGTCGGGATCCGGAAGATGCTCCTGATCAGGTAGGGCTCGGGGGCCTCAGTGCACGGGCGGCCGCCCGTCCGTGCGGCGGGCGCCACGACAGACCCACAACGCATCGCCGGCCCGGGCTGCGCGCTCGGGCCGGCGACTGCGTGGTGCCTCGCGTGGCTTGCTGCTCAGGGAGAGCGATGCGGGGGACGCTATCGCGTCACCACGACCTTCGCCTCGTCCGTCCCCGCGTCGGTGAGCAGCCTTGCCAGGTACACGCCGCTTGCGACGCGGGCGCCGTCCGCCCCGCGCCCGTCCCAGAGGACCCTGCCGAACCCGCCCGGTGCCCTGTCCGCCGTGAGCGTGGCGACCGCGCGGCCGCCCACGGTGCGGATCTCAACGGTCGCCGGTCCCGTCGTCGGTGACGAGAACTCGACGGCCGTCCCCTGCCCCGTCGGGTTCGGCGCGACGCGCGTGATCCTCGGCGACAGCGACGCGTGGTCCGGCACCCCCGCCCACGCCTCGAGCGCGCAGTCCACTCCGGTCAGGCCCGCCGCGCCGACGACAACGCCACTCACGGTCTGAGTGTCGTACCCGGGGCTCGAGAACTGCACGGTGTAGGTCCCCGGCATGAGCATCCGCCAGTACCGGCCGTAGAGCGGCTCGGCGGTCCTCGGATGCAGCAGCGCGGACGCGAGTTCGACGACCTTGACCTCCGCCACGATGGGGTCGCCTGTCCCGGCGTCGGTCACGCGTCCGGTGATGCCGGGGCCGCGCGTGCGGTCGAGAAGGTAGCGCGCGCCCCGAGCCACCTTCCTGCAGATGCCGTCCACGCGGGCGCCGGCCGGCTGACAGAGGTTGCTCAGGATCTCCTGGTCGAACCCGATCGTCCCGACCGCGCCGTACTGCCAGTTCCGCGCGCGCCCGCTCGTGGCGAAGCCGTAGACGGCCGTGTAGCTCACGCCCGCCTCGGTCTTCGTGCGCGACGCGAGCCCCGCGGCGACGTTGTAGATGACGGCGTGGTCGGGCGCGAACCCGTAGCCCGGCCAGTACCATGGGTAGTACACGCAGTCGCCGTCGGAGCTCCTCGGGCTGTGGTAGTTGACGGCGAAGACGGGCTTCTCCGCGAGGCAGAAGTCGCGGATCACGCGGTTCTCGGGCTCGGAGAACGGCGCGGGACCGCGGTAGTACTCGTTCGCCGGGGTTCCGCTCCCACCCTGGCTCCAGTTCCAGTCGTAGTTCTGGTTGAGGTCCACGCCGTCGTAGGTGAGGTCGAACACGCCGTTGTCGTTGTTGTCGCGCTTGTTCTTCCGCCAGGTCGTGTCCACGCCTGCCGTCACGACGCTGTGCCCATCGGGGTTCAAGAGCGGGATGAACCAGATCTCGCAGTCGTCCACCCACCCGGTGATCGTGTCGTTCACGCCGTACCCGGTGGTGAGCTCGTCGATCATCCACAGGCACGTCTCAAGGCCCATCACCTCTTCGGCGTGGTGCACGCCGTTGTAGAGCACGACCGGCTCGTCCTCGTCGTCGGCGACGTTGTCGGAGATCTTGAGGGCGTAGATCGGGAGGGCGTCCGTACCCGTCGTGCCGAGGGTCACGAGCTTCGCGATGGACGGGTAGGCCGCCTCCACCGCCGCAAGCGCCGCCTCCGTCTCCCCGAACGTGTGATACCGGTCGTCGAGCGCGGGCCCGGGCGCGGCCCCAACGATCAGCATGACGCACGCGACCGCGCAGGCCGCGTGCCGAGCGGCGGCACTCCCCCGACAGTCTCTTCTCGCCGGCATCCGCGCCTCCCTACTTCATGAGGACCATCTTGCACGACCGTTCCTCGCCGAGCGCGGAGAGGCGGCAGAAGTACACGCCGCTCGCCGCGTCCTCGCCCCGGTCGTTCGTCCCGTCCCACGCCGCCTCGTGAGATCCGGCGGCGATCTCGCCGCTCGCCAGCGTCGTCACGCGTCGGCCGGAGATGTCGAACACCGCGAGGTCGACGACCGCCCGCTCCGCCAGCCGATACGAGACGACCGCGCGCGGGTTGAACGGATTCGGCCGCACGCCATCGATGGCGACCCTGCCGGCCGCGAAGCCGTCGTCGGGGACGCCTGACGACGGGTACGGGTCCGGCGGGTCCGTCGTGAACTTGATCGCCCGCCCCGCCGCGAGCGGCGCCGCGGCCGCCGGCCTCACGCCGAAGAACGAGTACAGGAGCCCGCCGCACTGGTCCGGCGTCTCGATGCCCACCGTGCTCCGGTTCTCCGGCTCCACGTCGGCGATCGTGTGGTACTGGAAGACGATCTCGCCGTCGCCGGTGGCCGTCGGGTGCAGCGCTGGGTTGTAGAGGATGAGTTGAAAGGTCTGGTAGCCCCCGCCCGTGCTGTAGAACGTTCCCACACGGCTCCACTCCACAACGAACCGCCCGTCCGGGAAGTACTTCGTGAGCACGGCGCCGTGGCCGATCGGGTTTCCGAGCGAGTCCACGTACGCCGGCACGAGCTCGTCCCAGAACGGCGCGATCATCGCGTCCGGCCCGAGCGGGCACGGGATGACCGTGTTCCTCGGCTGGTGCTCCCACACGGGCGCAACGCCGAGCCCGACGTTGCCGTTCGAGCACACGGAGATGTCCGCGAAGTCCTGGCCGTAGTATCTGAACGTGAAGGGCAGCGGCACGGTCACGATGGTCTCGAACGCAAGCCCGAGGTCCGTTCCGGAGCCGCCGTAGGCCGGGTCGATCTCGACCCACGAGTAGGTCGGCTTCTCGCCGTACGCGGCGTCGGTGTTGTCGTAGGCGAAGTACCCGTAGGCGTCCGGGCCAAGGGGAGTGCTCGAGGTCGGCGTCCCGACGACGAGCGGGAAGGTCACGAACTGCGAGAGCCCTGCGGGGCCGGACAGGTTGAGGATCATCGTGAACTCGTGGCCGATCGCGACGCCGGACGCCGCGCTCACAGAGAACGTGTTCGACGCGTTCGATCCGGTGCCCTCGGGCGGGATCGTCCCCCACGACCCGGAGGCGTCGGTGACGGAGAGCCCGCTCGTCGGCCCGACGAGGGCTGCGGAGAGCCAGCCCGCGGCCAGCCGTCCCCGGTTCGCCAGCGTGACGGTGAGCGTGGCCGACTCGCCCGGGTCGAGCACACCGTCCCCGCCGTCGGCCACGACCGCGACGACGAACTCGAGGAGCGGCGCTCCTGCCGTCAGCCGCACCTCGCTCGTCCACGACTGCTCGGACGCGGTCCGCACGAACAGCCAGAACAGGAGCTCGGTGCCGTTCGCGATCCCCCCGGGCATGTCGAAGACGAACGGCGCGTCGCCCAGGGCGGTGGCCCCGGCCGCGATCGCGCCGTACGACGCGCTGCCGTCAACCACGACGACACCCGACGGTGAGACTGGCACGAGCTTGCAGGTCACGCCGGTCGCGCCCGCGGTCCCGTAGTTCTTGAGCGTCACGGCCAGCTCGACCCGCTCACCCGGGTTCACGACGCCGTCACCGTTGCCGCTGGAAGGCGCCACGGCGTCGTCGTCGACGGCGTGGGCGTGCCACCCGACCGTCGTGGCCTGCTGCACCACCGTCACCGTGCCCACGTACGGCTTGCAGTTGACGGCGTTGACCGTGACGCGCACGTCCCCGGCCGTCGAGGCGAGCAGTGGCACGGAGATCGTCCGCGCGCCCCGGAGCGCCCTGACCTCGTACGACTCGTTCTCCTTCCAGACGATGACCTCGGCCTCAGGCACCGGCGCCCCCTCGGCGTCCGTGACAGTCACGACGAGCCGGTTCACGCCGAGCGCCACGGTCGGGCTGTGCGAGACGACGAGCTGCTTCGGCGCCGCCGTGCGGAGCTGGAGGTGGGGGTCGCCCAGTGTGTTGTACACGTTGAAGTAGAACTCCACGTCCTGCACCCGCGCGGTGTCGAGCGGGAAGTTCCGATAGACCTCCATCTTCCCGCGGAGGAGGGCCTGCCCGAAGTGCGCGAGACCCTCGTTCAGGATGCCCTGGTAGATGCCGGCATCGATCGCGTTGTTCCACTTCGTGGACGTCCTCCACTCGGTCGGACCGGTCATGACCGGTCCTCCCCGGAGAGCCGAGGGCGTGCCGGAGCGGATCCACGTCTCGCCGAAGCACGGCTGCGGCCCGCGGTCGAAGTTCCCGGTCCCGCAGACGATGCTGGTCATGACGGGGAGCATCTTCCCGTTCGACAGCGCGTCGATGTCGGTCCTGTAGAACGCCGGATACTCCCACCCGTCCGCGTTCGCCCACCCGCGGTAGTTGACGAACGACACGCCGCTGTTGATGGCGTTCCTGATGGGCACGGACGAGGTCACGGGCGGGTAGAAGATGGTGTCCACCTGCGCGTACCCGTGCTGAAGGAACATCTCCCCGATCCTGAGGACCGTCTGGCGCGGCGAGGTCATGCGGGCGCCCGTGGCGTAGTTCCCGGCGACCGCGAGCGACCGCGTGTACCAGTCGTTGTTCGCCGCGTCGCAGTCGCGCTCGTACGAGAGGACCTTCAGGCACGCCACGACCGCTTCGGTCGTGCTCGAGACCGACATGCGCCCGACCATGACGTCCGGGAAGTAGTCGCCCCCCTCGAGCTCGGCGTACGGGTGGTCGGTCGCATCCAGGATCGTCGTCCCCTGCACGTAGAAGCACGGGATGGGCGGGCCCCCGCTCGCCATGGTGTCGCCCACGAGCAGCACGTAGTCCGGCGGGCTCTCCCAGGTGTCGTACGCGGTCTGGATGAAGGCCTTCACGTCGGCTGCGGTGGGGTTCGCGCCGATCTGCGAGAGCAGGACCACGACGGTCTCGATGCCACGCCGCTGCTTCCACTGCACGAACTCCGCGATCGACGCGGCGAACGCGTCGCGCGTGATGATGAGATAGGTCCCCCGCCTCACCTCGGCACGCGGCAGGCTGTCGTAGTTGAGAACGAGACTGCTGTAGAGAGGCTCGAAGGCCTCCGAGCGGAACGGACGCTCGACCCCCTTGGGGTTCGCGCCCTCGCCGCCCGTGAAGCGCAGATCCACCTCGACACGCTCCGCGACGACGAGCGCGCGCTCCACCGGGTTGTAGCGCACCGGGAACACGCGCACCTGGACGAGCCTGAGGTCCCGCATCACGGCCGGCTCACCGACCGAGGCGACAACCGACGGGTAGACCGCATCCGTGCCATAGAACCCGGGATCGGCGACCGCCTCCGCCGGCTCCTCGCCCACCCTGGCGAAGGGCGCCGCCGGCCCGACATCGAGGCCCGAGACGACGCGCTCGCCGATGACGCGCGCTTCAAGCTCCACCCCGCCGGTCGCGGGAACCGCGATCAGGTAGGAGAGCACGGGGAGATCAGGAAGACCGGGCTGTTGCATGGTCGTTGCGCCGGGGAGCGCGAGGTCCACGGCGCCGAGGCGCCCGCCCTGTCGCTCGTTCACGAACACGCCGGGGACCTCGACCTCGAGGCGCACGCCGTCCACGCCCGACGCGAGCACGCGCGCCGCGGGTCCCTCCTCGACCGGGCTGGCGATCTCGAGCCACTCCCTGGCTGCGGCGGAGGCCGACAGCGCGACCACGATGCAGAGCGCGAGCGTGACGTTCCCAGGTCTCACCGTTCTCTCCTTCCCCCGAAGCCGCCGCCCGATGCCGTGGCCGCCGGGCCACGGGCGCGCGGTCACTCCTCCTCTGCGATGACAAGCCCCCAGTCCCTGTCTGCGATGTACACGTGCGTGTCGGTCACGAAGACCGCGTTGGCGTACGGCGTCGCCAGCGAGCCCGCCGCGGTCGGCGCCGGCGGGTCGCTCACGTCGAACACCTGGAGCCCGCCGGTGTGGCAGGCCACGTACAGCATGTCGTCCCGGCAGAAGGCCGTGACGGCGTTGCCTCTCGTCTCGATCGTCGTCACGATCTCAGGCGCCGTCGGGTCGGACACGTCGACCACCTGGACGCCCGCCCGCCAGTCCGCGACATAGGCGTAGTTCCCCGCGGCGGCCACGCCCCGCGCCTCGCCTGGGGTATCAACGCCGCCGAGGCGCGCCGCGCTCGTCGGGGTCGTCACGTCGAACAGCACGAGCCCGAGCTGCTCGGCCGCCACAAACGCCTTGCCTCCGTAGAGGCACACTCCACGCGCGCTCCCTTGCGTGTCGCCCTGGTACACCCCGTTGCCGAACCACGCCTGATACGCGGGGTAGTAGCGCATCTCCCAGATCCTGAACCCGCCCTCGCCGTCGGCCGCGAAGATGTAGTGGAGGAGCCCCGGCGTGGCCTCGATGATCTCGAGATCGCGGGCGCGGGTGCCCTGGCAGTAGGTCAGGTAGACAGGGCTCGCCGGATCACGAACGTCGAACGCGACCGCTCCCACGCTCCCGTCGGTGACGTAGGCCATCCGGTCCGTCGGCGCGTAGTCGCAGCCGCTCGCGTCGAAGAGGATCGGCCCGCTCCCCAGCACGCCGGGCGCCGCGGGGTCGGCCACGTCCACCAGGACGAGTCCCTGCTGCCCGGCCGCGATGATGGCCATGTCGCCGGCGACCTTCACGTCCTGGGCGTACCCGGCGATCGCGGCGGTCCCTACGATGCGATACCCCGTCGAGTCCCCGCCGTCGGCCGGGTTTCCTCGGCGCGCGCACCCGGTCAACACCGCCAGGATCGCCCCGACGACGAAGAGCGCAACGGCGCCCCCCACCCGGCCCAACCACCCCGGACGGCGCTTACTTCTGATTATACCATCAGTTATGCGTCCAGTCAAGGAAGTGCACCCCTTCCACTGAGAGCCTGACCCCCAGTCTGTAGGCCTCGAAGTCCTTCGTCGCCCCGATGTCCGGCACAGCGTCGGAGTGCGCCTCGCGCGTTCTCCGCTCGCCGAAGAGCTCGACGCTGGCTCTCTCCGTGAGCCTGAGCTCCACACCGCCCGCAAGCGTGAAGTACGTGTCGTCCCGCCCCGCGTGGTACGGGTCGTCCGCCCGGCTCTTCTCCGTGAGGTAGAACCTGCGGGCGACCGCCCCGCGGAACCGCACGATGGCCTCCCGGCCCCAGAGCTCGCCCGCGGCCAGCCTGACATGGACCTCGTACTGGTCCTGATCGTAGGTCGTGTCGCTGTCGTCGGACATGCCTCGGGTTTCGCCTGGCTCGTCATATCCCTTCGCCGCGGACTGCCTGAGTGAGTACCCCAGGTCCACCCTGAGCCCGGCGCGGGGGCGGACGGTGCCCCGGACGCCCACGGTCATCACCCTGGCGTCGTACTCGACGAACGCCGGGTCGTACCAGTACTGCTCGTACTTCCAGTGCCCGGCGACGTCAACGGGCAGCGAACGGTCGCTCCCCATCTCCACGCCGAAGCCCTGCTTGGCGAAGCTGCACGCGCGGTAACCTCCCGTCCCATCCGCGTCGGCGTCCCACAGGGCGCGGACGTGATAGTCGGGGATCGCCTCATAGCCGAGGGAGAAGTACGCCACCCGATGCCGGCGCTCCACGAGGCGGGCGCTGAGCCTTGCGAAGCTCTTCTCCGTGTTGACGGCGGCGAGCCTGAGGTCCGCGCCGAGCGTGAGGGCCGTGCTTCGCGCGCCCGGCTCCTCCCTCACGAGGGAGACCGATACGCCGGGCTCGAACCGCACGTCGTCGGCGGACTCGATGGGGAAGCGGTCGGGGCGTTCGCCGTCGAGGAGGTCGTCGATGTCCGCATCGGAGTACCTGAACAGGTTCGAGTCGTACGCGACGCCCAGCCTGAACGAACCGCCGAGCTTCGTGCGAGGGCCGGGGACCGAGACCGCCGCGGAGAGCAGGTTGAGATCGAGGACGCCGTCCGTCGGGCGCACGAGCGTCAAGCTGACCACGTGTCTGCCCTGCGGGATGCCACCGTCGAGCGTCAGGCGCACCGGCCTGCCCGCTCGCGTCCCCGGGATGTTCGGGTACGACGCGGTCCCGGCGGCGGCACGAAACACGTGCCTCGTCCGCGCCCGCCCGTCCAGGCTGAGCTCGACCTCGACGTCCACTGGACTCGGCTGCGCGCTCGCCGCGTCCGCACCCACCCCCGAAGTCCTCGGGTCGAACCGCCATCGCGCGATGGCCTCGAACGACGCGGGGCCCTGCATCGTGACCGTGATCGGCCGCCCGGCGGCCAGGGGATAGTACCGGTACAGGGCGCCCGAGATCTCGATGGCGACCGGCGTCACGGCACCGTCCGGGACGAGCTTGGCGGCGCCCGCCGGCGACGCGGCGGCGAGGAGCGCGAGGACAAGCGCGAGCGCGGCCGCCCCGTCACGGAGCATCGCGCACGTCCCCGCGTGGGATGTTGAAGCTCAGCGCCACGCGCCCCGCGGGCGGCTCCGCGAGCCGGAACACCAAGGCGTGAGACCCCTCACCCACCTCCATGCTGATGTGACGAAGCGCGCCCGGGACGACGTCCGACCGGTCGCGGCAGAGGACGCTCGTGGACGGTCCGGCCTCGATCCTGTAGAGCACCTCATGGCCGCCCGCCTCGCTCACGCCGATCGCGTAGGACTCGCGCTTCGTCGCCCCCAGGTCGAACAGAAGCCGGGTGTTCACCCTGACGGTCGTCGGACCGACGACGTCAACCACGATGGGCGCGACGGCGCTGAGCACGTGGTATGCCAGCTCCTTGCCGCCCGAGAGAAGCACCTCGACGGGCGCGCCGCCGCGCGGCGCGATGCCGGCCTGGGGTGCATCCCCGCTCGACGACGCGAACACCCTCGCGTCCACGCGCGCGAGCCCACCGGCCCGAAGCTCGTAGGAGTGTCGGCCCGTCGGCACGTCGATGTAGAGCCGCCGCACGACACCAGGGCGGACGCTGTCGAGCACGACGTAGAACGCCCGCTCCGCAGGAACCGTGTCGAAGTCGCGCGTCTGAACCACCACGCCGTCGCGGACCACGGAGACGGAGTACGAGTCCTTCTCCCTGCTGTTCGGGATGACGAGCCGCGTGAGCACCTTGAGTCGCTTCGGCCCCTTGACCGAGAACGAGAGGGCCCGCGTCGCGTCGAATCGGTGATACGTCGCCTGCGTGCCGTCGACCATGAGCGCCGAACGCGAGGCGTAGCCCGTCAGTGGGACGGACCTCCACTGGGGCGTCGACGACGCAGCGCTCGCCGCGGAGCCCGCGGCGAGCGCGCCCGCGAAGAGCGCGACGGCGAGACCGAGCCTCATGGTGCCTCCGTGCGAGCGGGCCGCCGGAAGATGTAGTGCTTGAGGTCGAGCCGGACGACCGCGAAGATGAGGAAGCCGTAGAGGACCGCGAGCACACCGGCGAGCGGCGTGTTGTAGCGATCCTGGTAGAAGACCGCCCCCGTGCCCACCGCCGCCGTCGGCGCGATCTCGCCCGAGAGCCCGTAGCGCGCGATGAGCGCGTCGGCCCCCGGGGCATGGATGATCGGTACGCCGCGCTGCGCCATCCGCGCGAGAACCCCACGGCGCGGGAAGTGCCTCGTGGCGAGCCGCCGCGTCAGCCCGGGGCGCACGAGCTGCCCGACCTGCGCGCTCCCCAAGCTCGCGAGCCCGCCGCCGACGTTGATGTACGCGCGGTATCCATCATCGCCCACCGCGCCCGCGTACACCTCCATCCGGCGCCGGATGGCCGCGTCGAGCGTGCGCTCGACGATCGGCGTCACGCCGTTCCTCGCGATGGCCGCGTCCACGAGGGCCCGCCCTTCCTCCGAGAGCCCCCGCCCCGCATCATCGCCGCCCCCCCGCGACGCAGCGATCGACCGGTGGGAGATGACACGCTCACGCACGAGCACGCTCTCCATGTCGAGCCAGGTGAGCTCCGGGTCGGTCGCGCCCCACATCGACGCGCCCACCGACGATACGATGACGGGGATCGCGCCCACCGTCTCCACGGCGATGATCGCGCAGGCGTTCAGGAGCGGAAAGGACCCCGTCATCCCGAGGGCGACATGGTCCCCCCTCCGCACGTCGGCGTCGCGCAGGAGCTCGACGAAGACGGCCGCGAGATTGGGGTCCAGCGCGCGGAGCTTCTGCTCGGGCGAGCCGCGGTCCGTCGTGATGAGCGAGAACCGAAGCCCCACGAGCCCCGTCTGGGCCGGGTCGTTCACAGGATCGATGGGAAGCCCCGCGGCCAGGCGCTCCGCCCTGATCACGCGCAGCGCGCGCTCGGCCCTCGCGGCCGCCTCGCTCTTCTCGGCGAAGTGCGGCTGCACGGCAGGCGCCTTGGCCCTCTCGGCGACGATGAGAAGCAGCACACCGACCGCTGCGAGCGCCGCGAGGGAGGCGACGTGTACCTTACCAGGCTGGTACTTCAATGGGCACCCCTCCGACCGCGACCATGAGAGCCAGCCGCACGAGGACCGCGGCCATGACCATGGCCGCGAGCGTCCTCGCCGCCCCCTGCTTCTCCATCCAGTAGGCGAGCAGCCCCGGGATGATGTACCCGATGGCCTCGAAGCTCAGGATCTCCGGCAGCTCGGGCCGCCCGAAGATCACTCTCGTCAGGTGCCCGCAGAGGAACCCGATGAGGATCGCGAGGACGAGGTGACGCCGGCCGTACATGAGCATGAGGCGCCCGAGGAGCCTCACGACGAGGAAGGTGACGATCGCGGCCGCGACCGTTCCGACCACCCGCCAGGGCTCGGCAAGCGCCAGCGCGATGTAGCCGGGGACGACCATGCCGCCGGCCGCAAGGCCGAACGCTTCCGAGAAGATCAGGCTCATGAGAAGGCCGATGCCGATCGCGACGGGTATCACTCGCCTACGTCCTCCTCCATCTCCGCCGGGCGGGAGGCTCGCGGTCCGACCGTCTCGGCCACGGCGTCACGCCCGCCTGCTCCTCGCCTTCACCAGCCCCACGAGCTCGCCGCCGACGCCACCGATGTTCCCGACGCCCACGACGAGCGAGCGCGCCTCGGTGAACTCCAGGATCTTCGCGTAGATCTGCTCCGCGGAGCAGCCCGCCATATCGATCAAGGCCTCGTCCGGCACGCCCCGCCTGCGGGCGCCGGCGAGCACGGGATGCGTAAGCGCCCCGGCAAGAATGAAGCGATCTGCCTTGAGGTCGCTCCCGAGCATCTGCCCGTACTGCCGCGCGCGATCGTGGCGGTCGGCCCGCATCGAGACGACGCCGATCACCGTCCGCGAGCGGTCGCCCTCGGGCACGATCACGCGCCAGATGGCCGCCGTCGACTCGGGGTCGTTCGCGGCGAACCCGTTGACGAACTCGATCTCCTTGCCCGCCTCCCGCACGCGGTGGATCGTGAGCGCCCCGACGTCCGGCGCGGCCGTCCGCATGCCCGAGAGCGCGGTCTCGCGCGGGACGCCGAGGCGCTCGCACACCGCGAGGGACAGCGCGATGTTGTCCGCGTGCTCGACGTGGCCGAACCCCGAGGTGATGTCCGTCCCGAATGCGGCCGGTTCCACCTCGCGGAACTCCGCCCGCCGCTCCCGCGCGGCCGCGGCCAAGACGGCCTGCCGTTCGTGCTCGGAGGTGAACAGGACTCCCCCGGCGGGCGTGGTTCCGGACAGCGCGATCGCCACGTCGCGCACCGTCGGCCCCATGACGTCAAGGTGGTCGGGCCGCGCGTTCGTGATGACGCCGATCGTGGAGCGCAGGATGCGCTGCTCGCACACCACCTGAAGCTCGGGCATGACCGCCATGCACTCCATGACGATGGCCCGGGCGCCCTCCTGTCTGGCGCGGCGGACGATCTCCAGTTGCTCCCTCACGTTTGGGGGGCCGGCGCGCGGGATGGGCTCCTCGGTGCCGTCCGGGTGGATGTACCGCGCCGCCGACCCAGTCGTCTTCGCCACCGTGCGGATGCCCCCGGCCCGGAGGCCGGCCGCGATGAGCCGTGTCACGGACGACTTGCCCCTCGTGCCGTTCACGTGGACCCTGATGGGGATCGCGCGGAGGTTCCTCAGGTGGGCGCGGTACTCCAGGATGCCGTAGGCGACGTAGGCTGCGAGAAGGATGGCTACGAGCAGCATGGAACCCGTGACCCTCCCCGGGTACGGCGGCACACGCGATGTGAGCGTAAGCAGAGAGACTAGCAGGCGGTCCCAGGCCCGTCAACAAGCAGGGACGGGCCCGAACGGGCCCGTCCCTGTACTGCAGACTCCTGTGGAACCGGCAAGGCTACCTGTACAGGGCCTTGATCGTGCCCCAGCTTCCGTCCTCCACCGGCGACGGCTCGGCGCCGCCGATCTTGAGCCACTTGATCGCCCAGCCGCGGTAGTTGACCGACGAGTCGGACCCGAAGAAGAACCCGACGTGGATGGTCTGGCCGACGTACTGGGTCAGGTCGAAGCAGTGGCGCACGAACGTCGTGCTGTTCCCGTTGAAGCACGGCTCGCTGGGCGTCAGGCACTGGATCGAGGTGGCGCCGCTGTACACGACACCGGGGTACCCCCCGGCCGGCGCGATGCGCGTCCAGGTGGTCCCGCCGTCGGTCGAGACCCGCACGTTGCCGCCGTCCCAGGTCTCCATGTAGTAGTAGTGGCACAGCTCGAGGCACTTGCAGTCCGGCGTGATCGTGAACGGCCCGACCACGGCAGCCTCGCCCTTCGAGTTCGGGTAGTTGCCGGCGAGGTTCGTGATGAGCACGTTCGTCCTCGGCACGCCGTTGCATGCCACGGTCGGGACCGACCCGACGGGCATGCCCCACGCCCACGGCACCGGTCCGCTGCCGCACGGCCGGCTGTACCAGCCGTTCGGGCCCTGGTTGAAATCGAGGAAGTAGCAGTTGTGCGGGAACGGGCAGCACGGCGGAGTGGTCTCAGTGCACGTGACGGTCAGCGTCCAGGTGGCCGGATACGTCGGCGCGGTGCCATACTGGTCAACCACGATGTAGTAGGTGCCCGCCGGGACCAAGGACACTGTGGTCGAGATGTGGCCGCAGAGCGGATTGCCGAAGTTGGTCGCCTCGTCGCATGCCGACAGGATGAACACGTCGGGGTCGTTCGTGTAGTTCGACAGCGTCGCGGTGAATGACCACACGTTGGGACCCGGGAGCGTCAACGTGTAGACGACCTCGCCGCCGCCCTCGTTCCATGCGCACCCGTTGTAGAGCAGGACGTTGCTGGTGAGGCCCGCGTTCGTGCCGGTCACCGGCACGCCGCACTGGATCGGGATCGCGTTCGAGCAGTTCAGAAGGCCGCGCGTCTGTTGGAACACGGGCCCCTCGGGCTTCTCCTTCGTGTCCGCGGCGGCCGGGAAGACGACCGCGGCGATGAGAAGCAGGCTCATGAGCACTGTGACAAACCGCATGGACAACCCCCTCGCTCAGAAGGTCTCTCGTTCCGGGACACTCTCCCCCTGCATTGCTCGCCGCCGTGGCCCGCCTCCTGTCGGCCGGCGGCACGACCACCTGTCCACTCCTCCGGGACGGTGCTGCACAACCCCACCGTCCACATCCAGCTCGGACAAGAGTATACCGCAAGAGAGCCGGCGGGTCAAGCACTCAGGAGCACCGAGCCTCTGAGGGCCGCATCCTGCCTCGGTGAGCAACCGCACACCGAACACGGCGAAGGCCGCCGGCAGTCGCACCGGCGGCCTTCAGGCAAGTGGCGGGGCCGACGAGATTCGAACTCGCGACCTCCTGCGTGACAGGCAGGCGTTCTAACCAGCTGAACTACGACCCCGCAAGGCTCTCCGAGAATCTACCAGCGGCGAGGGGCGTTGTCAACCGCCTTCTTGCCGCCGGCTACCAGACGTCCCGCAACCGAGCAAGCGCCGTGCCCGGGTAGTAGTGCGCGAGGATCTCCTCGCAGGAACGCCCGGCGCGGGCCTGGCCGAGGGCCCCGTGCTGGCACATGCCCACGCCGTGCCCGTTGCCCCTGCCCCTCGCCGTGACGCGCACGACACGCCCGCCGCTCGTCTTCACATCGAGATCGAACCACGCGCTGCGCAGGATCCCACCGGTGTCGGGTCGCAGGAGCAGCCGGCGCACGCGGTCGCCGAAGACGCGGTACGTCCCCGAGGTCGTGCGCACCTCGAGCCACCGAACGCGTCCTGAAGGCGAACGCTCGGTGGCTGCGAGACCGACGATGTCGCCGATCGGCTCCCGCACCGGCGTTGACGCCACGGCGGGAAGCTGCCCTCGCACGAGCCGCGCGACCTCATCCCCCGTCCACGACACCGTCCACGTGAAGGACGGAGAGCTCCTGCACCAGGCGTCATCCGGGCGCGACGCTCTGCCGCCTCCGTCCGGCAGCGAGCGAAGGTACGGAAGCTCGCCGAGCTCCCACACTTCGTGCCGCGCCGCCGTGCGCCCGCCGCACGTGGAGTGGAAGTACGTGTGCGCGGGCCGCCCGGCGAACGTGAGGATAAGGCCCGCCGTTTCGAGGATCGCCCGGTCGCACACGGGGTCCTCGAAGTCGGCGCCCTGATAGAGCTGGTCGGCGATCGTCGCGAGCACGTCGAAGTCCCCGGCCGCCCGGCCGCCGCTCGACGCCGCGGCGTACGTCCGCGCCGCGACGGCCTGTGCCTTCACCGCCTCGATCTCAGCGGGCGACCGGGCGCCGATCTCCCCCGGCACGACGCCCCTGAGATACGCCTCCATGCCCACGACGTTCACGACCGTGAGCGAGCCCGGGGCGGCAGGGTACACCTCGATCTCGCCGCGGTAGGCGACGCCGTTCACGACCATCGCCGCCGGCGCTTCGGGGCGTAGCCTCACAGTCCCCTGCGCAAGTTCCAGGGACTGCCCCCCGCTCGAACGCGCGGTGATCCCCGCGTCGGTGCCGACGAACGTCCACTCCTCGCCCGAGGACGCCTGCAGGCGGCGGGCAGCGCCCGAGTAGACCGTGAGCGAGAACGCACCCCTCGCCGACACGACGACGCTCTCGACGCTCGCCGCGAGCCCGACGCGGATCGGCTGGTCGGTGAGCGCGTCCCACGCCCCATCGGGAGGCCTGCCGGCGCCGGGCGGACCTTCGGGACGCGCCGTCGCGGGCATCCCCGACGCCGCGAGCGGCTCTGCCGGGCGCCCGGACCCGATCGCGGAGCAACCCCCGAGGCACATCCCGCACGCGCACAGGACACAGAAGACAAGAGCGCCGAGGGTGGCCCCCGGCGCCCGTTTCCAGTCTCCTGCGCTCAGCCGGCAGCGGCGCGTCCGCGCCGCCCGCCCCGCCCGCGCGGTGACCATCCTCACTCCCCTTCGCCCTTGGCAGCGTCGCCCGGCGCCGCCTCCGCGGCCTCAACAGCGCCCTCAACCGGCGGCGCGGGCTCCTCGGCCCGGCGGCGCAGCGGCTCGACCGCCTCCTCCGCCTTCGGCTTCCGCTCCTTGAAGGTCACAGGCTCGGTCACGAACTGCAGGATCGAGAGAGGCGCGGAGTCACCGAGCCGCGTCTCGACCTTCACGATGCGCGTGTAGCCGCCCGGCCGGTCCGCATAGCGCGGCGCCAGCTCCTCGAACAGCTTCTTCACGAGCTTCCTGTCCCGCACCACCCTCGCGGCGCGCCGGCGGGCCGCCACGCTCCCGTTCCCCCGCTTCGCGAGCGTGACGAGCCGCTCCGCGACGGACCGCACCTCCTTGGCCTTCGCGTCGGTCGTCTCGATCCGCTCGTGCTCGATGAGCGAGGTCACCATGTTCCGCAGCATGGACTTCCTGTGTGCCCACGTGCGGCCGAGTTTCCTTCCCCTACACCTGTGTCGCATCGGTCCCCTCGCCCCCTTCAGCGGGCCCGTCGGCAGCGGGATCGGCCTCAGCGCCGACCTCGCCCTCGAAGAGCGCCGGTTCGGACGCCTCCATCGCCGCCGGAGGCATGAGCTCCCCGGCCAGCGCCGCGTCCACGTCCATCCCGAACTGGAGGCCGAGGTCGGCCAGGATGTCCACGAGCTCCTGGAGCGACTTGCGGCCGAAGTTCCGGTACTTGAGCATCTCCGCCTCGGACTTCTGCACGAGGTCGCCGAGCGTTCTGATCCCGGCGTCCTTGAGGCAGTTCGAGGACCGAACGGAAAGCTCGAGTTCCTCCACACCGTGATTGAGAAGCTCGATGAGCTGGAGCCTCTCCTCGTCGATCTCCTCGATCCTCTCCTCCACCGGCTCCACGTCGAAGGCCATGAAGAGCAGCAGGTGGTCCTTGAGCAGCTTCGCCGCGAACGACACCGCGTCCACCGGCGTCACGGTGCCGTCCGTCCACACCTCGAGCGTCAGCTTGTCGTAGTCCGTGCGCTGGTCCACGCGCGTGTTCTCGACCTCGTAGCTCACCTTCTTCACCGGCGAGAACACCGAGTCCACCGCGATGAACCCGATGGGCTTGTCGTCGAACCCGTGGTCCTCCGCCTGGACGTACCCGCGGCCGGCCCCGATAGACACCTCCATCACGAGCTTCGCGTCCGCCCCGAGCGTGGCGATGTGGTGGTCCGGGTTCATGATCTCAACGTTCGGGTTGGGCTGGAAGTCCGCGGCCTTCACGATGCCCTCGGCGTCCCGCCGGAGGTGAAGCGTCTCCGGGCCGTCGCTGTGGAGCTTGAGGCGGAGCTGCTTGAGGTTCAGCACGATCTCCGTCACGTCCTCGGTCACCCCGGGCACGGCGGTGAACTCGTGCAGTGCGCCGTCGATCCTGACCGCGGTCACTGCCGCGCCCTGGAGCGACGAGAGAAGGACGCGCCTGAGGGAGTTGCCGATCGTGATGCCGTAGCCGCGCTCGAGAGGCTTGGCCACGAGCTTGCCGTACGAGGGCGTCAGCGTCTGCTGGTCCCAGGCGATCCCCTCCGGCATCCTAAGGTTCTTCCACTTCATGGTGCGCTGGCCTCCTTGGTACTCGGCCACCGTCGCAAAGAGCCGGGAGACTACCTGGAGTAGTAGTTGACGATGAGCTGCTCATTGAGCGGCGTCGGGATCTGCTGCCTCGAGGGCACCTCCAGGAGCCTGCCCGCGAACTTCTTCGGATCGAGCTCGAGCCACTCCACGGTGCCGATGCCGGCCTTCATGTCGACCGACGCGCGGATCTCCGGGAGGCTTCTGCTCTTCTCGCACACGGCGACCACGTCCCCTGCCTTCACGAGGAACGACGGGATGTCCACCTTCCGTCCGTTCACTTCGACGTGGCCGTGGACGATGAGCTGACGCGACGCGGCGCGCGACTGGGCGAAGCCCAGGCGGTAGAGGATGTTGTCGAGGCGCCGCTCCAGGAGCCGCAGGAGGTTCTCTCCCGTGACGCCCTTCTGCCGCTCCGCCTGCTCGTAGTACTTTCTGAACTGCCTCTCGAGGACCCCGTAGGTCCGCTTGGCCTTCTGCTTCTCCCTGAGCTGGATGCCGTAGTCCGTGGGCTTGCTCCGACGCCGCTGCCCGTGCTCGCCGGGCGCGTAGGCGCGCCGCTCGAAGGCGCACTTGTCGGTCATGCACCGCTGGCCCTTCAGGAAGAGCTTCAGTCCGTGGCGCCGGCAGGTCTTGCACCGGGCACCGCTGTACGTCGCCATCTACGGAACCTCCGTGCTAGATGCGCCGCTTCTTCGCAGGGCGGCATCCGTTGTGTGGGATAGGCGTCATGTCGCGGATCGCTGTGATCTTGAGCCCCGCCGCCTGCAGGGCGCGGATCGCCGGCTCGCGGCCCGGGCCAGGCCCCGTCACCTGCGCCTCAACCCGCCGAAGCCCCCGCGCCATCGCCTGCTCGGCCGCGCTGCTCCCGACGACCTGGGCCACGAACCCCGTGCTCTTCTTGGACCCCTTGAATCCGGCCCTCCCGGCGCTCGCCCACGAGATCGTGTTGCCGCGCATGTCGGTCAGCGTCACGATCGTGTTGTTGAAGCTCGCGCGGATGTGAGCAACGCCGTCGGGCTCGACCTGTCCCTTCTTCTTCTGAGCCAACTCAGGAACCTCCTAGGCGCTAGCCCTTCTTCCCGGCCTTCTTCTTCTTGCCCGCGACGGTCTTCTTCGGCCCCTTGCGGGTGCGGGCGTTCGTCCTCGTCCTCTGCCCACGGACCGGCAGGCCGCGTCTGTGCCGCCATCCGCGGTAGCACCCGATGTCCTTCAGACGCTTGAGACCGAGGGCGATCTCCGTCCTCAGCGCGCCCTCCACGCGGTGACCGGTCTCTATGGTCTGACGGATCCTGTTGATCTGGTCGGCGGAGAGGTCCTTCACGCGGATGCTCTCGTCAACGCCGGCCTGCTTCAGGATCTTCTCGGAGGACGTGCGGCCGATCCCGTAGATGTACGTGAGGGCCACGACGATCCTCTTGCTGTCGGGGATGTCAACACCGACGATACGCGCCAACGACCTATCCTCCCTCTTCTCTGCCTACCCCTGCCGCTGGTTGTGCCTGCGGTTCTTGCAGATGACACGGACCGTGCCGTGCCTCTTGATGAGCTTGCAGTGCTCGCAGATCTTCTTCACCGAAGACCGGACCTTCATGGCTCTCCCCCAGTGCGCCGACCGCGATCGGTCACTTGTACCGGTAGGTGATCCGCCCGCGCGACCAGTCGTAGGGTGAGACCTCGAGCGTCACCTTGTCGCCGGGAAGGATCTTGATGTAGTTCATGCGCATCTTCCCGGAGATGTGCGCGAGGACCCTGTGGCCGTTGTCGAGCTCCACCCTGAACATCGCGTTGGGCAGCGCCTCGACGACGACCCCCTCGACCGCTATCCCCTTCTCTTTCGCCATCAGCTCTCCCAGGCGCCCGACGGAGGGAGCCTGCCCCGGGCTCACCTGCCCGTCCCGGCCGCGACCGTGAGGATGTCGGGGCCATCGGACCCGACCGCCACGGTGTGCTCGAAGTGCGCCGAGAGCGTCCTGTCGGCCGTCACGACGGTCCATCCGTCCGAAAGCGTGCGGACGGCCGGTCCGCCCTCGTTCACCATCGGTTCGATCGCCAGCACCATCCCCGTCTCGAGGACCGGCCCGCGCCCCGGATCCCCGAAGTTCGGGATCTCCGGCTCCTCGTGGAGCGCCGTCCCGACGCCGTGGCCGGCCAGGTCCCGCACGACGGAGAACCCCGCCCGCTCGACCACGACCTGCACGCCGTGCGACACGTCCGTGAGGCGCGCGCCGCGCCTCACCATCGAGAGCCCCGCCCGAAGCGCGTCCTCTGTGACGCTGAGCAGGCGCCGGGCGGCCTCGGTCACGCCGCCGATCGGGAACGTCCTTGCGCCGTCCGCGACGTACCCGCCCTTCCTCACGCCGACGTCGATCCCGACGATGTCCCCCTCGCGAAGCGTCCGCTTCCCCGGGATCCCGTGCACGACCTCCTCGTTCACGGACGCGCAGATGGCCGCGGGGTATCCCCGGTATCCCTCGAACTCAGGCGTCGCCCCGTGGTCGCGGACGTACGCTGCGATCTCCCTTTCGATCTCGGCCGTCGTGACGCCCGGCCTCACGATGCTCCCGGCGAGGTCGAGCGCCCCGGCGACGATCCGCCCGCTCTCGCGGATCCGCGAGATCTCATCGGCCGTCCTGATCGGTATCATCCGGCCGCCCGCCGCGGCGCGCCGGCCGTGCCGACGGCCGCCAGGACGCCTGCCGCGACGTCGTCGACCGGGCGCGACGCGTCCACGCTCTTGAGCGTCCCGCGCGATCGGTAATAGTCCACGGTCGGCTGCGTGAGCCGCCGGTACTCCGCGAACCTGGCGCGGATGACGTCGACGCTGTCGTCGGACCGCTTCTCGAGACGCCCCCCGCACGGGCAGGCGTCCCCGACCGCCGGCCCGCCGCCGCCGACGCTCCTGATCGCGCCGCACGCCGGGCACCACAGCCGCGCCGTCAGCCTCCGCACCGCCTCGTCCTCGGACAGGTCGAGCAGAAGCACGTGGTCCACGGCCCGGCCCCGCTCCTCGAGCAGCCGGTCGAAGCCCCGGGCCTGCGGCTCCGTCCTCGGGAACCCGTCCATGATCACGCCGCGCGACGCGTCACCCCGGTCCAGAAGCTCGGCGACGATGCCCAGCATCGTCTCGTCCGGCACGAGCGCCCCGCGGTTGAGGTACGACGCCGCCTGCTTGCCCAGCGGCGTGCCCCGCTCGACCGCGGACCTCAGGACGTCTCCGGTGGAGACGTGCGGCAGGCCCAGCGCGGCCGCGAGCCTCTTGGCCTGCGTGCCCTTGCCGGCGCCCGGCGCCCCGAGGAAGACGATGATCACGCTGCCTCCCGCGCCCCGCGCGACCGTCGGCCGGCGCGGCGCCCCCCCTGCGCTAAGAGCTCCTGCGGCCCCTGAGCTTCCCCTTCGCGAGGAAGCCGTCGTAGTGCCGCATGAGCATGTGCGACTCGACCTGCCCCAGCGTGTCGAGGGCCACGCCCACGACGATGAGAAGCCCCGTGCCGCCGAAGTAGAACGGCGCGCTCAGGCCTTCCATCAGGAAGTAGGGCAGGATGGCGATGAACGCGAGGAAGAGCGCTCCGGGGAGCGTCACCCTCGTCAGCACGCTGTCGATGTACTCGGCCGTGCTCTTGCCCGGCCGCTTCCCGGGAACGAACCCGCCGTACTTCTTCATGTTGTCGGCGAGATCCACCGGGTTGAACACGATCGCCGTGTAGAAGTACGCGAAGAACACGATGATGACGAGGTACAGGATGTTGTAGAGCCACCCCCCCGGCCTCAGCATCGCCGCCACCGTCTCCATGAAGAGGTTGCCCTTGAAGAACGTCGCGACCGTGCCGGGCAGCATGATGATCGACTGCGCGAAGATGACCGGGATGACGCCCGCGGTGTTGAGCCGAAGTGGGATGTGCGTGCTCTGTCCCCCGTACATCTTCCTGCCCACGACGCGCTTGGCGTACTGGACCGGGATCCTCCTCTGGGCCTGCGTCATGAGGACCACGGCGGCCACGATGCCGATCATCACGAGGACCAGGATGACGAGACTGAACACGTTCAGCGAGCCGATCCTCATGGAGCGGTAGGTGTTCAGCCAGTCCGACGGGTAGCGCGCGACGATGCCGATGAAGATGATGAGCGAGATGCCGTTGCCGATGCCCTTCTCCTGGATCTGCTCGCCGAGCCACATGATGAAGATGGTCCCGGTGGTCATCGTGAGCATCGTGAGCAGCGTGAACCCGATGCCGGGGAACGGGACGATGGGGATTCCGCCGACGGGAGGAAGCCCCTGGAGGTACGCGCTCAGGGCGTACGACTGGAGCAGCGAAAGCCCCACGGTCCCATACCGCGTGTACTGCGTGATCTTCTTGCGCCCTTCCTCACCCATCTTCTGGAGCTTCTCGAAGTAGGGAACGACGGCCGTGAAGAGCTGCAGGATGATCGACGCGCTGATGTACGGCATGATGCCCAGCGCGAAGATCGTCGCGTTCGCAAAGGCGCCGCCCACGAACATGTCGTAGAGGCCGAGGAGCGACCCCTGCTGCTGCGTGAAGTACGCCGCGAGGGCCCTTCCGTTCACGCCGGCCGTCGGGATGTGCCCACCGGCGCGATAGACGCAGAGCATCATCAGCGTGTAGAGGACGCGCCGCTTGAGCTCCGGGATCTTGAAGATGCTCGTGAGGCTCGTGAATATGTTCGGCATGACCGGCGCCTTTCCCTACTTGATGACCTCGACCGTTCCGCCCACGGCCTTGATCTTCTCGAGAGCCTTTCCGCTCACGGCATGCACCTTGAGGTTCACGGGGCGCGAGATCTCGCCCGTGCCGAGGACCTTCACCGGCTTCCTTCCGCGCGTGACGACGCCGCTCGCCTTGAGGACCGCCACGGTCACCTCGCCCTCGAGGCCGGACCGCTCGATGTCCCTGAGGTTCACGACCTCGTACTCAACCCGCGTGGGGTTCCGGAAGCCCTTGATGGGCACGCGGCGGGAAAGCGGCATCTGGCCGCCCTCGAACCACGCGGGGATCGAGCCTCCGGCGCGCGCCTTCTGGCCCTTGTGGCCCCGCCCGCTCGTGCGCCCGTGGCCTGATCCCTGACCGCGCCCGACCCTCTTGCGGTTCTTGCGGGAGCCCTTCGCGTACTTCAGCTCGTTGAGCTTCATCCAACGCCTTCCTTCCGGACCTCCGTCTACTCGGCGATCTCCTCGACCGTGACCAGATGCCGCACCTGCTTGATCATGCCGCGGATCTGGGGGGTGTCGCCCACGACGACCGTGTGGTGCAGGCGCCGAAGCCCCAGCGCGCGCACGGTCCTCTTCTGTCTCTCCTCGCGCCGGATGGCGCTCCTCACCTGGCGGATCCTGAGCTTACCCATTGTCCGCCTCCCCCGAGAGCTTGAAGAGCTCCTTCACGGTGATCCCGCGGGCCTGCGCGACGTCGGCGGCCGAGCGCATCTCCTTGAGGGCCGCCATCGTCGCCTTCACGATGTTGTGCGGCGTGTTGGACCCCAGCGACTTCGCCAGCACGTCCTTGACGCCGGCGCACTCCATGATGGCCCGCACGCCGCCGCCCGCGACGATGCCTGTGCCCGGGCTTGCCGGCCTCACGAGGACCTTCCCCGCGCCGAACTTGCCGGTCACGGTGTACGGCAGCGTGGACCCCAGGAGCGGCACCGCGATCATGCGCTTCTTCGCGGCTTCGGTGCCCTTCCGGATGGCCTCGGCGACCTCGTTCGCCTTGCCGAGCCCGACACCGACCTTCCCCTTCCCGTCCCCCACGGCGACCAGGGCGTTGAACCCGAAGCGCCGTCCGCCCTTCACGACCTTCGCCACGCGGTTGATGTTGATCACGCGCTCCTCGAACTCGGGCGTCCTGAACTCCCTCGGTTCGCGCGCGTCTCGTCCTCTCCTGGGCTGCCGCTCTGCCATCGAGACTGTGCTCCCTCCGTGAGACGGACTAGAACTCGAGGCCGCCCTCGCGCGCGGCCTGAGCCAGGGCCTCGACCCTGCCGTGATACAGATACCCGCCCCTGTCGAAACGGACCTTCTTGATGCCCCTCTCGAGAGCCATCCGTGCCAGGATCTTCCCCACCGCCTTGCTCTCGTCGGTCTTCGTGTGGTCGCCGTTGCCGAGCTCGCTCTGCACGGCTTCGCTCAGCGTCGACGCGTGCACGAGCGTCACGCCCCGCTCGTCGTCGATGAGCTGAGCGTAGATGTGCTTGAGGCTCCTGAACACGCTCAGCCTCGGGCGCTCGGACACGCCTGACACGGTCTGGCGGACGCGCTTCTTCCGCCGCTCTCTTCCGATTCTCCTGGCGTCGCTCCTAGCCTTCATGATCGTTCACCAGCCTCGCTTGGAGATTCAATGCGGGTCCGGCCGCTACATGCCGGACGAGACAGCCAGCTTCCCGGCCTTCTTCTTCACGTACTCGTCGTGGTACCTGATCCCCTTCCCCTTGTACGGTTCCGGCGGCTTGAAGGACCTGAGCTCCGCCGCCACCTTCCCGACGAGCTGCTTGTCGACCCCCCTGACGACGATCCTCGTCGCCTCGGGGATCTCGATCTGGATGCCGTCGGGCACCTGGTACACGCACGGGTGGGTGTAGCCGAGCTTGATCGAGACCGCCTTGCCCTTCATCTCGGCCCCGTATCCCACGCCGATGATGTCCAGGTTCCTGACGTAGCCCTCGGACACGCCCTTGACCATCGAGGCGATGAGGGCGCGCATCGTGCCGTGGCTCGACTTGGCCTGCTTCGTCTCCGAGGACCGCTCGCAGGTCAGCGTGTTGCCTTCCACGGACACGCTCACGTCGCGAACGATCTTGGTCGTGAGCTCTCCCCTGGGGCCCTTCACCGTCACGGCGTCGTCAGCGACGGTCGCCGTGACACCCGCCGGGAGCACGACTGGGGACTTTCCTACTCTCGACATCCCGTCTCTCCTCGCGCCGGAGCGCGCCGGTCGCGCCGCCTACCAGACGTGGCAGACGACCTCGCCGCCGACGTTCTCCTTGCGGGACTCGGCGCTTGTGAGCACCCCCTTCGGGGTGGAGAGCAGCGCCGTCCCGTAGTTGCTTCGCACGCGCGGGACCTCCGCGGCGCCCACGTACTGCCGGAGCCCCGGCTTCGAGATGCGCCTGATCCCGCGGATGACACTGTCGCCGCTCCTCGTGTACTTCAGCTGGATCCTCAGGATCCCCTGCTTCCCGTCCTCCACGACCTTGTAGTCCTTGATGAATCGCTCCCGGAGCAGCGCCTCGGCGATCGCGACCTTGAACTTCGAGGAAGGGATGTCCACGCTCCGCTTCCTCGCGCCGCACGCGTTCCGGACCCTCGTCAGCATGTCCGCAATCGGGTCGGTCATCATGGTCCAGTGTCTCCCTGCTTCCTGATCGAGGGAGCCCCGAAGCGTCGGGCTTCGAGCTCCGCCACCGCATCGGGCCCGCGGCGAACCGCTACCAGCTGGCCTTCACCACGCCCGGGATCTGTCCCTTGAGAGCCAGATCACGGAAACAGATGCGGCACAGGCCGAAGTCCCCGATGAACCCGCGCGACCTGCCGCACCGATGGCAGCGATTGTACCTGCGGCTCGAGAACTTCGGCTTCGCCTGCTGCTTCACCATCCACGACTTCTTCGCCAACTCGTCACACCCCTTCGCCCGACCGGGCCGCTATCGCCTGAAAGGCATGCCCATGAGCTTGAGAAGCTCGAACGCCTCCTCGTCCACGTCCGCCGTGGTCACGATCGTGACGTCCATGCCCTTGACCATCTCCACCTTGTCGTAGTCGATCTCGGGGAACACCATCTGCTCCTCGAGCCCGAACGTGTAGTTGCCGCGGCCGTCGAACGAGTCGCTCGGAAGGCCGCGGAAGTCCCGCATGCGCGGCGCCGCAAGCGTGATGAAGCGGTCGAGGAACTCGTACATGCGGTTCCCTCGGAGCGTCACCTTGCAGCCGATCGGCTGGCCGGCGCGGAGCTTGAAGTTCGCGATGGACTTCTTCGATCGCGTGATCTTCGGCTTCTGCCCCGCGATGGCCGCGAGTTCCTTCATCGCGCCCTCGAGGATCTTGATGTCGTCCTTGGCCTCGGAGAGGCCGATGTTGATGACGACCTTCGAGAGGCGCGGGACCATCATGGGGTTCCGGTACCCGAAGCGCTTCATCAGCCCGGGCACGACCTCCTCTCGGTACTTCTCAGTGAGTCGCGCTGTCGCCATGTGTCGCTTTCCTTGCCGGGTTCACCGGCCCCGCGGGCGTCCCGCGAGGACCGCTACCTGCGCTCGATCATCTCGCCGCACTTCGTGCAGACGCGCGCCTTGCTCTTGTCCGTGAGGACCTTCGTGCGAACGCGCACGCCGCCGTTGCACTTCGTGCACACGAGCAGCACGTTCGAGGCGTTCAGGGGCGCCTCCTTCTCGATGATGCCGCCCTGGTCCCCCTGCCGCCGCGGACGCGTGTGCCTGTGGACGAAGTTCACGCCTTCCACGAGCACGCGGTTCGTCTCCGGGAAGACCTTGAGGACCTTCCCGCGCTTCCCCCGGTCGTTGCCCGCGATGACCTCGACCGTGTCGTTCTTCGCTATGCGCATCTCGATACCTCTCGCCGCCCTCGCGGACGGTCGACAGCTAGAGCACCTCGGGAGCCAGGGAGATGATCTTCATGAACTTCCTCTCCCGGAGCTCTCTCGCCACGGGACCGAAGATCCTCGTCCCGACCGGCTCGTTCTGGGGGTTGATGAGGACCGCGGCGTTGTCGTCGAAACGGATGTACGTTCCGTCCTTTCGCCGGACCTCTTTCCTCGTCCGCACCACCACCGCCCGCACGACCTGCTTCTTCTTGACCGTCCCGCCCGGCAGCGCCGATCTGACGCTCGCCACGACGATGTCGCCGACCGTCGCGTAACGCCTCTTGGAGCCGCCCAGCACCTTGAAGCACCGCACTTCCTTGGCTCCGGAGTTGTCCGCCACCTTGAGTAGTGTGTACTCCTGGATCATCGCTGTCCTCTTCCGTCGCTGGGGCCGGCTACTCCGCTCGACTCACGACCTCGAGAAGGCGCCACCGCTTGTCCTTGCTCAGCGGCCTCGTCTCCGCGATGCGAACGGTATCGCCCACGCGGCACTCGTTCTTCTCGTCGTGAACTTTGAACTTGGTCGTCCGCTTCACGAACCTGCCGTAGCGGGCATGGCGGACGAGCCGGGTGACCGCGACGACCGCGGTCTTGTTCATCTTGTCGCTCACCACTGTGCCGACGCGCTCCTTGCGGCGGCCTCGCTTCGCAGTCTCGGTCATACGTCCTCGCTCCGATCGGTCTGGCTTCCGGCGCTACTTCGTCTCCTGCCCGGGGGCGGCCGCCTTGGGCTCGCCCTCCTTGAGGAGCGTCATGAGCCTTGCGATGTCCTTCCGGACCTCACGGATCCGGACCGCGTTCTGGAGCTGCCCGGTCTTCTGCTGGAACCTGAGGTTGAACATCTCCTCGCGGGCGTCGCGCAGACGCAGCGCGAGCTCGTCCCGGGTCAGGGTCCTCAGCTCCTTCACCTTCACGGCCGTGTCTCCTTCCGGACTACGTCTCCCTCGACATGAACCTGGTCTTGATGGGCAACTTGTGGCTCGCGAGCGAAAGGCACTCGCGCGCGATCTGCTCGGTCACTCCCTCGACCTCGCAGATGACCCGCCCGGGCTTCACCACCGCCACCCAGTGGTCGAGCGGCCCCTTGCCCTTCCCCATCCTCGTCTCCGCCGGCTTCTTCGTCCGGGGCTTGTCGGGGAAGATCCTGAACCAGAGCTTGCCCCGACGCTGCATGTGCCTCGTGATCGCGATCCTCGCCGCCTCGATCTGGCGCGCGGTCACCCAGCCAGGCTCCACGGCGAGAAGTCCGTACTCGCCGAAGTCGAGCTTCCCCGCGCCCTTCGTGGCGCCGGTGAGCCGGCCCTTCATCTGCTTTCTGTACTTCGACCTCTTCGGTTCGAGCATGACATCCGCCCCTCAGCGTCCGTGCGTCTCCGTGCCGGGCCTAGCCGCGCTGCCCCGGTCCCCCGCTTCTGCCACCGGGCCCCGGGCCGCCCCGTCTGTCCTGTCCTCCGGGTCCGCCCGAGGACCTGTGCCTCGGGCCGCCGCCGGGCCTGCCGCCACCCGGCCTGCCACCGCCGCCCGG
>Ga0194125_10001990_pt1 | contig 34301 bp, 29 predicted proteins | sample TA2KigC250mmetaG_FD_148626 | JGI IMG/M metagenome (GOLD analysis project Ga0194125, IMG submission 148626) | Freshwater microbial communities from Lake Tanganyika, Tanzania - TA2015034 Kigoma Deep Cast 250m | ecosystem: Environmental > Aquatic > Freshwater > Lake | place: Tanzania: Lake...
CCTTTAAGGGTGCTGCCAATTTCTTAAGGATCTGGCTGGTAAAAGAAAATGCCAGGATGGCGAAAGAGGACTGGCTTAAAGTTGTGGTAAACTAACAAAGGCGAGGATAAAAAGCCTGGGGTAGGTGAGCTAGTTATCTAAAGAAAAGCCTGAATAAAGGATACACTATCCAAAAACTTGACAAGTTGGAAAAAGATGGTAAAATTTATAGTTAAGTGAATATAGCAAAGGCTGAGAGCAGGACTAGTAAGTCTTTAAGCGAGGCTACAGAGAGTCAGAATGGTGAAAGCTGACGCTGGCGCAAAGACTGAATGGACCTGGGAGCCGCAAACCGAAAGGTTATATCATCTGAGTAGGCTTTGACGCAGAGGGTAGCGTTATCATAACCCAGGGTATCGCTCTAGCAAGCTAGGGCCGTACCTGAATGAGATGGTCGCCAAGACCAAGAAGGGTGGCACCGCGAAGGTTTAGCCTCTCGCCCCTTAGGCGAGAGGCTTTTCGTTTTTAGAAAATTATGAACGGGAGGTTATGAAATGGTAAAAATATCACAAATGTGGCCCCTCGGGGGCCAAGTACACTTTTAGCTTTATGCCAAGGTCTTTAATCTCAAAAAACTTTAAAAGGAGGAAAAATGAAAGAAACCAAAATCATCCTGACCGAAAAGGAAATGCCCACATCATGGTACAACATCTTGCCTGACTTGCCCAAGCCGCTACCACCACTACTGCACCCCGGCACCAAGGAGCCCACAATCCTGCCTCCCCCGTTATTCCCCGCAGACATGAGAGAGCAGGAGTTCAGCAAAGAACGCCACATTGAAATCCCCGATGAGGTGCTGGAAATTTACAAGATGTGGCGGCCAACCCCCTTAATCCGAGCTTACCGCCTGGAGAAGGCGCTGGATACACCAGCTAAAATCTTCTATAAATACGAAGGGGTGAGCCCGGCTGGCAGCCATAAGCTTAACACCGCCGTGGCTCAAGCCTACTATGGCAAGAAAGACGGCATAAAGCGCTTCGCTACTGAGACCGGCGCTGGCCAGTGGGGTAGTGCTCTGTCACTGGGCTGCGCCTTCTTCGGCCTCGAATGCAAGGTGTATATGGTCAAGGTAAGCTACAATCAGAAGCCATACCGCCGCATCTTAATGGAGACATGGGGAGCCAAATGCGTGGCCAGCCCCAGCCAGGATACAGAGATAGGACGCAAAATACTGGCTGAAGACCCGAATTCACCCGGTAGCCTGGGCATCGCCATCAGTGAGGCTATAGAGGATGCCTTTGGCCGTGAAGATACCTACTACTCGATTGGCAGCGTCATCAACTCCGTCTTGCTCCATCAAACTGTAAACGGTCTGGAAGCCAAAAAGGCGATGGAGAAGGCTGACGCTTACCCTGACATCATCGTTGGCTGCATCGGCGGCGGCAGCAACTTTGCCGGCATGTACTTGCCCTTCGTCAAAGACAAAATCGAAGGCAAGCAGCCAAAGCTGCGCATCATAAACGTAGAGCCTGCAGCCTGTCCCAGTGTGACCAAAGGCCCTTATACCTGGGACTACGGAGATGTGGCTGGAATGGCACCTATAGCCAAAATGTACACACTGGGCCATACATTTATACCACCGGGGATTCACGCCGGTGGGCTGCGTTACCACGGCATGGCACCGATAATATGCCACCTTCATAGACTCGGGTTTGTCGAAGCCAAAGCAGTGCCCCAGGTGGCAACCTTCCAGGCTGGCGTGCAGTTTGCCCGGACTGAAGGCATCGTGCCCGCTCCGGAGCCCAATCATGCCATTAGGGTAGTCATAGATGAGGCCTTAGCATGTAAAAAGTCAGGCGAAAGCAAGACCATCCTGCTAGCCCTAAGCGGGCATGGGCACTTTGACCTGGCAGCTTATGATGAATACCTCGCCGGCAAGCTCCAGGACTACGACTATCCCGCAGAGAAAGTAAAGGAGGCCTTGACCCATTTGCCGAAAGTGGAATATGTAGAAGCATAGTTTCAGGAACGATATAGTTCCCACTTGTCATTTTGAGCGGAGCGAAGAATCTTACAGTACAAGCTCTTCGGCTACCGCTCAGGATGGCAGAAAGTACTTCAGTTGTGTCCATTCAAGTGCCGACTGAGACAGGATTGAGGGAGGCTAAAACATCGCAACAGCAAAAAGAGGCTCATAAAATTATCACCATATCCTCATAGCCAATATCAACACTGATTCCCAATTCTCGAGCTACTTCTTCAACTTCCTGCTCAACTTCTCTCTGAAACTGAGGGGGGATATGAATAACAACAACGCGAGGTATGTATCCCTTGATTTGACGAAACTGAATGAGTTCCTCCTTTAGAAGCTGAGCGGAGAGATGCCCGACACTCTTGAGAAAGTCCTCGAGCGCATTGATGCCAGAAACCTCAGTGACAAGCAAATGAGGTGATATGTGCCGCCAGCAACTTCCCAGGCCGGGACCGGTATCCCCGGTATAAAATAAGCTCTTGCCATGTTTAGATGTAACCTGATAGCCGACGGAAGTCACCGCATGCTTTACCGGGACTGGCAACACATCATAGCTATCTATAGTCCACTTCTGGAACGGCTCGATAGCTCTTATCTGTAGAAAAGGTTTCTCCTTCGAGGGCCATTTGGAGAAATCGGCATACATCTTGCCATCAAGAAGGCAAGAGTTCACAACGTCAAGGGTTTGGCTCAAGGCATATACCTCGACCGAATTTGGGAATGTAGCACCATTAACTCCCAGAGTGACCAGATCTCTAGTATGGTCGAAATGGTGGTGAGTCAAAAGAATCGCTCTCACTTCCTGCTGCTCCGACAGCGAAAGGCTTGAGGTAAGCCCACCGGCATCTAAGGCTAAAACGCCGTCAACAAGAACAGATACCATGCGCAATCTTTCCACTTCGGTACTATGAGCACCCAGAATTCGGACCTCCATTTTTGTGCCTCCGGTTCACAAATTTAACCTTAGCCCATACATCTCTTTGCCTGCCTCTTCACCGACTACACATTATGACTTAGGTCTCCTCTGGAATCAAGTTCCTTCAAAAAAGATTGTCTACTAATGTAGTCCATCTCGCTTTGCAGGATAGCCTCGCTATAAAACGCGCCCCTAAAGGGTCGCATTACATTCAAAACGTGGAGTTCACAAACACTCTTCGAATCTGCTCTTTGCCCCTGTTAGCCAGTGTGTGGTAAAATCAAAAATTACAATAAAAGGATAGTTTCGAGGAAAGTTAAAGTGAAACGAAGTGTCATTATCCTATTACTGATGAGCCTGGTGATAAGCATGGCCGGTTGCCCTGTACCGCTGCCTACTACCCCAGGGTCATCACCAGCAGAGACACAGACGCCAACTACACACACACCTAGCCCACCATTAGCTCCGAGTTGGTCACCGCCTTCGATTGAAGACGAGGCTCCGACACTGCCCAGCATTGCCGATGTAGTAGCGAAGGTTTACCCTTCGGTGGTAGCCATAAGCACACGGGTGGAGACGTTAGACATCTTCCTCACACCACGAACACGAGAAGGTGCTGGCTCGGGATGGATTATAGACAAAAACGGTATCATCGTGACCAACTATCATGTGGTTGAGGGAGCCAAAAAGGTGACCATAGAACTGTCTGACGGCAAGTTCTTTGAAGCAGATCCAAAGGATGTATACGGAGACCCTCTGACTGACCTAGCAATCATCAAAATCAATGTCTCTAACTTACCTGTTGCCCCCATCGGTGATTCAACAAAGCTGAGAGTTGGTGACTGGCTAGTGGCAATAGGTAATCCTCTAGGTCAGGGATTGAGAGCCAAGGAGGGAACTGTCAGCGGTCTGAGAGTATCTCTACCTGCGGATGGCCAGACTTTAAGTGACCTCATTGAGACCTCGGCAGCTATCAACCCCGGTAATAGCGGTGGCCCCCTAGTGAACATGAAAGGGGAAGTAATCGGCATCACCAGCGCTAAAATCGCTGCCGTAGGCGTCGAGGGTATGGGCTACGCCATAAGCACCAAAACAGCCATGCCAATCATCGAGCAACTGATCAGGCAAGGATACGTGACCCGCCCGTGGTTGGGGGTGACACTTTATACTGTTGACCAATATGTCGCCACAGTAAACCGCCTGTCTGTGAATAAAGGCGTAGTTGTCGTCTATGTAAAGGCGGGGAGCCCAGCAGACCAAGCTGGCTTACGAAAGCTCGATGTAATTACTCGTTTCAAAGATAAAGAGGTAACTATGGCTGACGAGCTAATAGACGCTATACATAATTCCAAAGTGGGGGAAGAAGTAAAGATAAACTTCGTCAGAGGCACAGAGACAACCACAACTTACGCTCGTTTGATACAAAGCCCGCCACCAGAGAGATAAGAGACTATTCACACTAGCCCTCTTTAAGCTACCCCTTTTATGCCAAGTGAGATTTCGTGACCTGAAATGCGGTGCTTCTCATTATAACTTCCCTGGGGAGGCATCACCAGAACCAGCTCTCGTGATAGTGTTTCCTGCTTAATGTAATCGGCAAACTTAGTCATAACCAGCTTAATTGAATCGCCACCGTCATAATAGGTAACGATATGGTCAGCGATATCCAGACCCGCTGAGCGACGCATAGTCTGCAAACGTCGCACCACTTCACGGGCAATACCCTCAGCTTCAAGTTCCGGTGACAAGTCTGTAGCTACTACCACGCAGTAGTCCCCTTCAGCAGCTAAAGCATAACCCGGTTTATCCCCACCGACCTCCACCCTCTCATTAAATTCTAGTTCCTTAACATTAAGCTCGTCCAATATCTGATGAGACAACTTCTGCAAAGCCCTTTTTTCGCTAGCCGACCTTACTTTGACTAACGCCTTAGCTAAAGGCTGGCGAACCTTTATACCAGCTTTAGCCCGCGCAGCTCGGCCAAGACTACACACCAGCATAGCCAGGCGAGTAGCCTCATTCAACTGCTCATCTATCTGAGCTTTATCAGCAACAGGAAAATCGGCTAGGTGCACACTTTCTGCAGCTCCAGAATCAACCGAGCACACCAGGTTTCGATAAATCTCCTCAGCAACAAACGGAGTAAACGGAGCTAGGAGCTTAGATAAGGTTACCAGACATTGGTATAGCGTGGTATAAGCCGCCAGCTTGTCAGCATCGCTCTGGCTTTTCCAGAAGCGGCGCCGGCTCCGCCTAACATACCAGTTGGAAAGTTCCTCAACAAGAGTTTCGATCTTCCGCCCGGCTGAAGTAGGGTCATAATTATCCAGAGCTTCATCCACATCAGCTATAAGCTGGTTCAGCCGGGAAAGAATCCATTTATCCAAATCAGAAAGTGATGGTGCCGCTGCAGAACTGGGGTCAAAATGGTCTATATTGGCATAGATGACAAAAAAGGAATAGGTATTCCACAAAGTAAGCAGGAAATTGCGCAAGACCTCGGCTACTTCATCAACGGAAAAGCGGCGTACATTGCCAGCAGGGGCAGCCGTAAACAAATACCATCGTAGGGCATCAGCCCCATAGTTATCAAGCACCAACCACGGGTCAACCACATTTCCTCTGGCCTTGCTCATCTTGTCGCCCTCGGCATCCAGGATATGCCCCAGGCAGATAACGTTCTTAAAGCAAGGGCGGTCAAAAAGCAGGGTGGATATAGCGTGCAAGCTATAAAACCAACCGCGTGTTTGGTCAACTGCTTCAGAGATGTAATCAGCAGGAAAATTAAGGCTAAAGAACTCTTGATTTTCAAAAGGATAATGCCACTGGGCGAAGGGCATAGCTCCTGAGTCAAACCAGCAATCAATCACCTCAGGTTGCCGTTCCACTTTCCCACCACATTTGGAACAGGAAAAGGTAATGTCATCCACAAATGGACGGTGCAAGTCCAGTGGCTCAACCAAGCCTTCGAGATTTGGCTTAGCTTTCAGTTCCTCAAGGCTGCCGATACACTCATAGTTACCACATTTGGAGCAATTCCAGATATTCAAAGGCGTTCCCCAATAACGCTCACGGGAAAAAGCCCAGTCAACATTGTTCTCTAACCAATTACCAAACCGACCATACTTGATGTGCTCGGGATACCAGTTGATTTGGTCATTTCCAGAGATAAGTGCCACTTTCTTAGCTGATGTCCTTATGTACCAGCTCCTCTTGGCATAATAGAGAAGCGGTGCTTCACAACGCCAGCAAAACGGGTAAGTATGAACTATCTGCTCGCTGCGGTAGAGCAACCCTCTCGATTTAAGGTCTTCAAGGACAAGAAGGTCAGCATCTTTGACAAACTTATCAGCAAAGGGATAAGTGCCGGTCATTTTCCCATCCAAATCCACAGGTTGGACAAAGTCGAGGTCATTATCCTCCCCCACCTCAAAGTCGACCTCACCGAAGGCTGGAGCGATGTGGACGATGCCTGTACCCTCCTCCATGGAGACGAAATCACCCGAAATCACAGGATATGCCAAATCCTTCTCCGCTGGCTGCAGAATCAACATTTCATAGGAGATAGTTCCTTCAGCAGCCTGAACATCGAAACGCCTTCTTTCGACCCCGAAATCATGAGGGTTAAACAACGGCTCATATTCAACTCGAACAAAGTCTTCACCAGCAACAGTAGCCACTTCTTTATAACCTTCAAGCTTAACTTTATCCACCATCGCCGAGGCTAAAATAAGATAGTCACTCCCTCCCTCCATTACACTGTATTTAGCTTCTGGAGCTACCGCTAGAGCCGTATTTCCCGGCAGCGTCCACGGAGTCGTCGTCCAAGCCAGGAGAAAGGTTGGTTTATTGATTATCCGAGAGGACAAGAAAAAAGAATGAATGTCTGTTCCTTGACGTAGTGAACTTGGGGCTACCTTAAACTTTATGTAAACTGAAGGGTCTTCGGCGTCATCTCTATAGCCTAAAGCAACCTCATGAGAGCTAAGTGATGTGCCGCATCTGGGGCAATGGGGAGTAACCTTATAACCCAAGTAAATTAAACCCTTATCCCACAGTTGCTTCAGCGCCCACCAGCAAGACTCAATATAACTATTTTCAAGTGTCCTGTAGGCATGTTCCAGGTCAAGCCAGAAACCTATGCGCTCAGTCATAGCCTCCCACTCTTTTAGATAACTGAACACACTCTCCCGACAAAGCGCATTGAATTTAGCTACTCCATAGTTTTCAATCTGAGCTTTACCGGTAAAGCCCAGCATCCTTTCTATTTCTAGCTCCACCGGCAGACCATGCGTATCCCAACCACCCTTGCGTGGCACATAATACCCCTTCATCGTCCTATATCTGGGGATAATATCCTTAAACACCCGGGACAACACATGATGAATACCTGGACTCCCATTGGCTGTTGGCGGTCCCTCATACAAGGTGAATTGCATTGCCCCACGCCGTAACTCGAGGCTCTTCTCGAAAATGTGGTGTGCTTTCCAGAAATTAAGGGTGTCGGTTTCTAACTGAGGAAAATTTACTTTGCTGCTTACCGGCCGGAACATATCTAATGTTTCTTCAACAGAATGGCTACTTTGCGCATCTCGCCTTCGCCCACACTCTGGGTTGTAACATCGGGATGGTGAGATAAGGTTAGATGAATAATCCGACGCTCATCCGCTGGCATAGGCTCAAGCGTTATTAAGCGTCGGCTTCTCTTAACCTGCTCCGCCATACGCAAGGCTAGGTTCTCCAATGACTCATAACGGCGTTTTTTATAGCCAGCAACGTCAACATTTATCGGTACCCACATCTTCAGTCTCTCGGCAACTATTAGCCTAACGATATATTGGAGAGCGCCCAAAGTCTGCCCACGACGACCAATCAAAATCCCAAGGTCATCACCTTCAATATTCAGGACTACCGGCAGTTCACCGCTGGGCGATTGAGCCGCAGAAACGCCGGCTGCTACTCCCATTGCCTTAATTAGCCCCCCCAAAACCTCCTTGGCCACTCCAACCACATCAGCTTTTTCATTCGCCACAGGTAAAAGTATTACTCTAACCCTGGCTTCCTCAACCCCCATCCCCAACACCCCTGATCTGCCTTTTTTTAAGACTGTTACTTCCACCTGATCTTCGCTTACACCTAATTGCTCCAATGCTGACTGGATAGCCTCATCAACCGTCTTGCCACTTACTTCTAGCTCTTTCATCTCCCAAAAAGACCCCTTTTCTTCTCCCCAGATGCCTGTTTTATCGTCTTAGACTGCTCAGATGCCTTTTTCAGCATCTTAGACTGCTGCTCCGCAGGCATAGGTTTTTGAGCCGGTGGTGATATTTTTTGAGCTGGCGCTTGCCTCAGAGGAGACGGAGACCTCAAATATCCCCAGCCACCAGTGATAAAATACTGAATAATTATGCCGATTATGTTTGAAACCACCCAATACAGAGCCAAACCACTGGGGAAGGACAAGGTAAACAGACCGAACATCAACGGCATCATCAATGTAGTCATGCTGGTCATAGACTGCTGTCTCGGGTCAGCAGCCGGTGGTGTCACCATTTTCTGCTGTACCCACATGGTGCCACCCACTAGTATAGCCAGAATAAGATTAGGGTCAGGCCGTGATAATCGGAGCCAGAGGAAATGTTCATTTAGCGGCACCGCTTGACCAACTGCCGCCCATGAATAGAGATGCTGGGACAAGCTCAATAAGTTCTCCGGTGTAGCTGCCAAGGCTTGCATAATGGACTGATAGAGGGCAATCCAGATAGGCAACTGGATAAGCATAGGCCAGAGACAGCCCAGAGGGTTAATTCCAGCTTCCTTATAAAGCTTCATCATCTCCTGCTGCAGTTTCTGCTGGTTTTTAGCATATTTCTTCTGAAGCTCCTGAATCTTTGGTTGTAGTGTTTGCATGGCCTTGGTAGACTGAGTCTGCCGTACAGTAAGCGGGAACAATATGAGGCGAACAATTACTGTAAGCACAATAATTGCTAACCCAAAGCTGCCACCTAACACGGTACATAAAGCAATTAAGCTGTTTAGTACCGGTTCAAGAATAATAGTATTCCATAATTCAGCCATAACCAGTCCTATTTAATATCTGAATAGCAAAACTTCCACACTATTTCCCCACCTTGGACATTGACACTATAGACACAGCGATTTCTAGCATGAACATAAACCGTGCCATTCTCAGCATATAGAGGAGCCATTACTGAGCTATCAATAGACACAGGTTGATCCTTGACTTGTTCTCCACTTTCAACCTTCAGTATGTATATCTTGCCCGACTCTGACGCCACTACGAGCAGATTATCCACCAAGACTGGCGTTGACACAATCTGACTATCAGCAGCAAATTGCCATATTTTCTCACCCGTACTTGCCTTGAGAGCATAGACTCTACTGTCAAGGCAAGCAGCATAAACCACATCACCACTAACTACAGGAGTTGACCAGAACCAATTACCACCCTCAAACGTCCACTTCACATCACCATTGGTGTGGTCGACGGCATAAAGATAACTGTCGAAAGTGCCAAAGAAGACTTTATCTCCAGAAACTGCCGGAGACGAGGCAATAGTTGCTGGTAATTCGATACTCCATAAAAGGCTGCCATCTGCACTGGACAGGGCGAAAAACTTGCGCTCATAGTTACTGATATATACAACGCCATCTTTAACTACCGGGGATGTCCATATCTTTCCCCCGGTACTAAATTCCCACCTGCTGCTTCCCTTAACTGCGTCTAATGCATAGACATTACCGTCAGAGCTGCCAACATAGAGGGTGCCTTCAACCACTAACGGGCCCCCAACAACAGCCCCAATATACTTATCTTCCTTTCGTGGATAAAACCACTCTCCCTCGTTCCATGCCGGGATGCCTTCTTCATCATAACCGGGGGCCAAATTTTTTATAGCCAGCACTTTGCCACTGTCGCCCACGTAGGTTGTAACATAAACTAGATTACCAGCTAATGCTGGCGTGCCATAAATGGTCACCGGCCGTGCTGTTGGAGCACAACCCAGCGGACCACACATTCCCCCACGAGGAGCCGGAACTCTGAGACGAAGAACCCACTCTCCTTCGCTGGGAAAAGGCAGCTCTTGACTCCGTGCCAAAGGACTTATCGCCAGTACCTTACCATCCATAGACCCGAAGTAGAGAATTCCATCTTGACTGGCAAACCCCGACCACCCTTGCCATGTTTGGCCGGCACAGCCAAGGTTAGCCAAGCTCAAAGCAGCTAACAAGAGCAGTAAAACCGAGATTTTCTTCAGTTTAACTTTGAAAAAATTAGCCAACCTATTCATCTTAACATCCAAGCTGAAGGGCTTTACGGTACTGGGTCGTAACCACCACTAGACCATGGATGACAACGCGCCAAACGCTTAGCCGCTAGGCAACTCCCTCTAAACAGTCCATATCTCTCGATTGCCTCATAAGCATAATGAGAACAAGTAGGAGCAAATCGACACGCAGGTGGAGTGACTCGTGATACCGTGGACTGATACAGCTTAATTAACTCCAGTACAAATAGTCTCATTTTTACCTATTACCAAATGAGCACGCGACAACAACCCATCTACCGACTTCTTGAGTCTGTGATAATCTGCATCCGCTACACTTGGTCTAGCAATAAACACTATATCCCACCCTGGTTTTACCGAAGTTGCACGAGCGATCTCCTTGAGCAATCGCCGTACCCGATTGCGTACCACTGCTTTACCGATCGCCTTGGCTACCGAAAAACCATACCGGCTGAACCCAAGCTCATTAGGTAGTGTCTTTATCACTACGAGATCATCGACCCAAGCTTTGCCTGATTTATAAACAGCTAAATACTGGGCTCTTTTCGTCAAAGCCCAACTTCTTGCCATACTGCTAAACTGGCGTTAACTGCCACCGACCCTTAAGCCGTCTAGCCTTTAACACCTTCTGTCCCCCTCGGGTCGCCATCCTAGCTCGGAAGCCATGCTTGCGTCTCCGCGAGATTTTCTTCGGTTGATATGTTCTCTTAGGCACCTTGTTTCTTCCCTAAAATCTAAGCTCCGCCTTCAGGCTCACCCTTTGGTGCGTGAGCATGGTCTGGAGTATAAGGCAATAAAGCTAGGTAGCGAGCTCTTTTAATCGCCAATGCCAAACGCCGCTGATGTTTAGCGCAAATGCCGGTCCGCCGACGCGGCGCGATTTTAGCCCGGTCAGAAATATAACGTCGCAATCGAGAGACATCTTTATAATCTATCCCTAGCTTCTCAGTACAGAAGGGACAAACTTTGGGTTTAAAAACAAACCGACGCCCCTTCTCTCTTGTCTCTTTAATCCCCTGACCTTCCTCCATGCTCTAATCCGTGCCTCCTTCTAACAATAAACTAGAAAGGTAAATCCTCAGGCGCGACCTCCTCTTCACCAGCCTCTGCAGGAACTTCTTCACCAGGGAGAGGAGCTAAAGCCTGTTTATCAAGAAATATCACTCTATTAGCTATCACTTCAGCGGTGACGCGTTTTTGTCCATCTCGCCCCTCCCAGGCACGAGTGCGTAAGCTACCTTCAACATAAACCCGCTGTCCCTTAGTCAAAAACTGATTGCAGCTTTCAGCTTGCTTTTTCCAGGCAACCACTGTAAACCATTCCGTTTCTTGCTTGCGCTCCCCATCAGATGCCGTGTACACCCGACTGGTGGCAAGGCGAAATGAGGTCACTGGATTGCCACTCGGTGTGAATCGCATCTCTGGGTCGGTACCAACATTACCAATCAGCATAATCTTGTTTAAACTTACCATAGGCCACACTCCTTACACCTTAATCCATCAATTTTACTAACAGATGGCGTAGAACCTCTCCAGAAAGGCGAAGATTCGCATCCAGTTCCTTAGTCGAAGCTGGCTTCAGCTTCAATTTCGCCAACACATAATTCCCCTCCGCACATCGTTTTATCGGGTAAGTCAGCTTTTTCCTTCCCCACTGATTAACCTCATCCACACTCCCATCGTTCTTTTTAATCAACTCGCTCAGCTTGGTGATAACATTAGGCATGTCCTCATCAGCCACCTCAGGGCTAATTATAAGTACCAGTTCATAATTAGGCATCACTACTACCTTTAGAGTCCAAAAGTGGGCACATTATAGCACATCGAAGAAAATAGCAACAAGCTTGCCCTAAAGGGACTATTCATTAGCGTCAAATTGCTACCACGAGTCTTCTCATCTATCATTCTGAGAAGCAAAGCGACCAAGAATCTCAATTCTTAGAGGTTTTGCGAGACACCTAATTGAGATTCTTCGCTTCGCTCAAAATAACGGCAGGATTTTTAAACAATTCCAATGTAGCTATCCCTTGCATTTTAATCGCATCTGGCTTATATTTCTTTAGACAAGGGGATATATTGGAAATCTGCATTATCGGGCTGCCCAAGAGCGGCAAGACGACTATTTTCAATGCCCTGACCAGAGGTAAGGCTGAAACTAAAGCTTTTGCCTCAACCGCCTTGACTCCAAACGTTGGAGTTTCCAAAGTACCAGAACCCAGATTGCAAACTCTGGATAAGATTTTCCAGCCGAAAAAAATAACACCTGTTGAGGTCAAATATGTTGATATTGCCGGTACAGCCAAAGGTTTCAGTAAGGGCGAAGGGATAAGTGGCCAGTTCCTGAATTATTTGAGCAACGCCGATGCACTGCTCCACGTGGTAAGGACCTTTGAGGATGAAAATGTGTCACATGTAGACGGCAGTATCAACCCGAAACGCGACATAGCTACTATGAACCTCGAGCTTATCTTTTCTGACTTAACCATAATTGAGAGGAGATTAAAACGCCTTGAAGATTCTCTAAAAGGTGCTAAGCCTTCAGAACGCGACCTGCTCCTGAAAGAGCAAACTCTACTGCAGAAGATTAAGTCGGAATTAGAAAAAGATGTGTCCATCTGGCAACAAGGTTTAACCGCCGATGAAATCAGGGGGCTGGTTAATTACCAATTTCTTACTGCTAAACCCATGCTGGTCATTATCAATGTCGGAGAAAACCAGCTAGCACAAGCTTCCTCCTTCGAGGCTGAGTTACGTTCAGCTTATTCCCATCCTCAATTCGAGGTAGTAGCATTGTGCGGCAAGTTAGAAATGGAGTTAGCCCAACTCAGCGATGACGAGGCTGCCGAATTCCGCAATGCTTTGGGCCTGAGTGAACCAGCACTTGAGCGCATCATCAGGCTTTCTTATCATCTCCTGGGATTGATCTCTTTCTTCACCACGGTCTCTGCTGAATTACGAGCCTGGACAATCCCCAAGGGAACGACCGCATTGAAAGCCGCTGGGAAAATCCATTCTGATATTGAAAAAGGATTTATCAGGGCTGAAGTCGTAAGCTTTCATGACTTAGATAGTTGCGGTAGTTTAGCCGAAGCACGAAAACATGGCCTGCTTAAACTCGAAGGTAAGAATTACATCGTGCAAGATGGGGACATAATTACTTTCCTGTTTAACATTTAGTCATCGCCCTGCTCGACCCTATATTATTTTTAATGAGCCATGTCTTGTAACCACCATCAGTCTTCAACATGACTCCCCCAAATGGTATAATAATAATCATGCGGGGCCAATCCAAATAACAAGGAGCGGTAATGCAACAAGGAACAAAGGTTATCGTTTGGTTTGATGAAGTAAACAAAACCGATATTCCGTTGGTAGGCGGTAAGGGGGCAAACCTAGGTGAGATGGTTCATGCCCATATCCCAGTACCCCCAGGTTTCATCGTGACTTCGGGCGCCTATTTCAAATTCCTAGAAACTAGCAAGCTTGCAGAAGAAATACGTGGATATCTTGAAAATCTAGATGTCAATAACAGCAAAAAACTTCAAGAGGTAGCAAATCTTATCAAGAGCAAAATTTCTGGCTCACCTATGCCAGTTGACATGGTTAGTAAGATTAAAAATGCCTACCGCAAACTAGGTGGTGGGCTGGTAGCAGTACGCTCATCAGCCACAGCCGAAGACTTGCCCGAAGCTTCTTTTGCCGGGCAACAACGCACTTTTCTTAACGTTCAAGGTGAAAATGAGGTAGTGGCAGCAGTACAAGGCTGCTGGGCTTCCTTGTTCGAACCTAGAGCCATATTTTATAGACAGCACCACGGATTTGACCATTTCAAGGTAGGCATTGCCGTACCAGTGCAAGCAATGGTGCAATCCGAGACTTCCGGAGTCCTGTTTACCGTTGAGCCTCTGACAAGCGATAAAACAAAGATTCTCATTGAAGCAGTCTTCGGACTGGGTGAAGCTATTGTCTCCGGTGATGTAACACCTGACCAGTATTTATTGGGCAAGGAAAAATTTAAGATTCTGGACAAAAAGATAAGCAAACAAGAATGGCAACTGGTCAGGAATTCAAAACTATCACCAAGCCAACTCGAAGGTACCATCAAAGTTTCTATACCGCCAGCAAAACAAGCCTTACAAAAGTTAACTGACCACGAAATAGTTGCTTTGGCCAAACTGGGCAAGATGATTGAAGACTTATATCAGTTCCCACAGGATATTGAATGGGCAAAACAGGGAAGGCAGCTATTCATCGTCCAAACACGGCCGGTGACCACCATGAAGGAAAAAACGGATGTTAAGGCGCTTCCAAAAATCGAAGCAGCGCCAATTTTAACTGGCGTTGCCGCTAGCCCCGGGATAGCTGTTGGCAAAGTTACAATTGTGCCTGACGCCTCACAGATAGACAAGGTTCAAAACGGTGATATTCTGGTGACTGCAATGACAACCCCAGATTTTGTGCCGGCAATGAAACGAGCCGTGGCTATAGTCACTGACCGCGGTGGACGAACCGCACATGCAGCAATTGTCAGCCGCGAGTTAGGCATTCCTTGTGTGGTGGGCACAGAGGTAGCAACTAAAACCCTGACCAATGGCCAAGAAATCACTGTAGATGGTTCCCACGGACAGGTCTATGCCGGCAAAGTAGCAGAGCCAACAACAGCTACTCCCACAGTTATTACCCAAGAGTGGATTAAAACAAAAACTAGAGTCTATGTGAATCTGGCTGAGCCAGAATTAGCTGAGGTTGTGGCAAAAAGGAATGTAGACGGAGTTGGTCTGCTTAGAGCCGAATTTATGATTGCACAGATCGGTGGACATCCAAGATATATGTTGCATGAAGGAAAGGGAGAACAATTTACGGAAATGCTAGCTCGAGGCATCACCACTTTCACTAATGCTTTCCACCCGCGCCCGGTAGTTTTTCGAACCACAGATTTCAAAACCAACGAGTATAGAAACTTGCGCGGCGGGGACAAATATGAGGAATTCGAAGAAAATCCCATGATTGGGTACCGCGGCTGCTCCCGCTACACAAAAGAAACGGAAGTATTCAGGCTCGAAATAGAGGCTATCAAAAAGGTGTGTCAGTACTACGATAATCTATATGTTATGATTCCCTTCGTCCGCTTCGTTGATGAAGTGACCAGGCTAAAAAGATTCTTCGTAGCCGAGGGCTTATACCAGTTCCCCAATTTTAAACTATGGATGATGGTCGAAGTGCCATCAAACGTCTTCCTCATAGACAAATTCATAGACGCCGGCATAGACGGCATCTCCATCGGTTCCAACGATTTGACCCAACTGATTTTGGGGATAGACAGAGACAACCCCAAATTAGCACCACAATTTGATGAACGGAACGAGGCAGTGCTCATGGCCATAGAAAAGGTTATTAGGGTTTCGTGTGAAAAGGGCATTACCTCCTCCATTTGCGGTCAAGCGCCTTCGGTCTACCCAGAACTCACCGAGAACCTCGTGAAATGGGGCATCACCTCGGTCTCAGTAAGCCCTGACATGATTGACGAAACAAGGCGTATAATTGCTGACGTTGAAGCGAAACTCAATCAGTCATAGGTCAGCTATCACTAGATTATAGCAGAGCCAGTAAGTAAAATCTTAAGCTTTGATGATAAACCTGAATATTAGGAAACGGATAGAAGAATTTGAAAATAGCCTTTCACCTTACGCAGCAAAAAGCAAATTTAGCCAAGGCAGACTCAAATGGGAGGAACCCTGCCCAATACGAACGGATTTTCAGCGCGACCGTGACCGCATCATTCACTCCCACGCTTTTCGCCGTCTCAAGCACAAGACTCAGGTCTTCATTGCACCTTTGGGTGACCACTATGTAACACGGCTCACACATACTTTAGAAGTCTCTCAAATTGCTCGCACCATATCCAGAGCGCTAAATCTTAATGAGGACTTAACCGAGGCTATTGCTTTGGGGCATGATTTAGGCCACACACCCTTTGGTCACGTTGGTGAGCAAGTTCTAAATGAGCTTTATCCCGGTGGGTTCAAGCATAATGAGCAAAGTCTGAGAGTAGTCGACTTGCTGGAAAAAGACGGGCAAGGAATAAACCTTACCTGGGAAGTGAGAGATGGCATCTTGAATCATTCCAAGAGCGGCATAGGAATACTTGGGGAGGGATGGACAGAGGTCGGTACCATCGAGGGCCAAGTAGTCAAGATGGCTGACATTGTTGCCTATGTTAACCACGATGTCGCTGATGCTATAAGAGCCGGCGTAATAAACGAAAGCGAGCTACCGACTCCCGCAGTCAGACTCCTTGGCAACTCGCCCTCCCAGCGAATTAACACGCTAGTCTCCGATATCATCAGCTATTCTTTAACATCTATGAACAAAACTAATTTAGAGAAGCCAATAATAGGCATGAGTGACGAAACCCTACAAGTGACTAATACTTTGCGTGAGTTTCTTTTCGACAAAGTGTATAATCCCGGTTTAGCCGCTGAAGATACAGAAAAGGCACGGAAAATAATACACCTACTTTACTCACACTTCTTAAATCACGAGGATAAACTACCTAAGGAATATGCACTACGCGAAGACAGTATAGAGCGCAAGGTCACTGATTACATCGCAGGTATGACCGACCAATACGCCCTACGAACGGCCAATGAAATCTTGTCCGAAACGGAGCAGTTCCCTGAACTACGTATTTAAAATAAAATAGCTGAGTTTTTCAGATGAGCGTAATGGACGATATAAAACAGAGACTGGACATTGTACAAGTCGTCTCTGAATATGCAAAACTACAAAAATCAGGGCGAAATTACAAGGCATTATGTCCGTTTCATTCAGAAAAAAATCCTTCATTTTTTGTATTTCCTGAACGACAGAGCTGGCATTGCTTCGGAGCTTGCGGCACCGGAGGCGATATCTTTTCCTTCATCATGAAAAAAGAAGGGCTTGATTTCGGACAAGCGATGCGCCTCCTAGCCAATAAAGCAGGTGTTACTCTGACTGCAGCAGTAAGCCCCAAAAAACAAGCTGAGAGTAAAGAGAAAGAGAGCTTATTTGAAATAAACGAAGCGGCTGCCGAATACTACCATCACCTGCTGTTGAATACCGCATCTGGAGAGACAGCAAAGGATTACGTAGTCCGGCGAGGCCTGTCAGCTCAGACAATCAAAGACTTCCAGCTAGGTTACAGCCTAGAAGGATGGGAAAACCTTAAGAAATATTTGAGGGATAGAGGTTACGAAGAGACAGAGTTGTTGGCTGCTGGCCTGTTAGTGGAGAAGGACGATAGTGCCAATTATGACCGATTCCGTAATCGGCTAATATTTCCTATCCGAAACATTCAAGGCAAGGTTCTGGGTTTTGGTGCCAGGGCACTGGATGACTCTTTGCCTAAGTATCTTAACTCTCCGCAGTCACTAGTCTTCGATAAGAGCAGCATTCTTTACGGGATTGACCGGGCCAAGACAGCCATCCGCCAAAAAGATGTAGCTATAATAACGGAAGGCTATATGGACGTCATCACAGCCCACCAACATGGGTGGGAGAATGTGGTCGCCTCCATGGGGACAGCCATAACTGACAAACAATTGTCCATCCTTAAAAACTTGACTAGGAATTTAATATTGGCTCTTGATGCTGACACTGCAGGGGAAGAAGCCGTCTCAAGGAGTGGTGAGGTGGTAGATAAGATGCTGCCAGTACCACCTTCATTCTACGGGTGGGTAAAATATGAGGACGCTTACAACGCCGAGGTGAAAATACTCATCCTGCCACGAGACAAAGACCCCGATGATGTAATCAAAGAAGATGCTGCTCAGTGGCAAAAGCTGATAACAAACGCCAAACCTATGATTGACTTTATTTTCGATGCTGTAATTGCTAAAGTTGACTTATCAAGCGCCAAGAGTAAGTCCTCAGCCATAGAGAAGCTTTTACCACTGCTCGGCGAGATGAAGGATCCATTACGGCAAGCTCACTATGGGGAAAGGTTTGCCAGGTTACTAAAGATCGATGAGCGTATCCTGGCAGATACTTTGAGGAAATATAAAGTCACCGAGAGAAAGCGAAGGGATAACAAGAGACTTGAAAGTTTTAAGCCTGTAGTGCCCACTCTCTCTTCATCCAGTCCCCTTGAGCAATTTTGCTTAGCCCTGCTGCTTCAGCACCCAGAACTTAAGGCAGAAATCGCAGGACTATCGCCTGATTGCTTTGAATATTCCGAAAATCGAGAGCTATTCCAAAAATGGCAACAACGTGATGACCTTGCCTCTCTTAAGGAAAACCTCGATAGCACTCTTCACGAATATTTAGATGACCTTCTGGCCAAGACCTTCCTCCCGGTTATCAAAGAGAATGAGACAGCACGGTGTGAAACCTTAAATGACTGCCTCATTCGTCTACAAGAGAAGAGACTAAGAAACCTGGAAGCTAGAAAACAAGAACTCCTGGCTATAGAAGCAGAATCCGGAGGAATAGAAGCACAATTAGCCAAGTTAGAAGAACAAGGCATTGAAGTCAGCAAGCAACTTAGAGAGATATTTATCAAGCAAAACCACCGCCGGCAACGACTAGCAAGGAGAGATATGCAGTGAGTTCAAAACGAGATGACGAGCTTCTATCGTTCTTCCCTGAAATAAAAAAGCGCAAGCAATTGGACACTGATGATATCTTTGGTATTAGAGACGAGTCTCTCATATCACCAGATAGCTCCTGGGATACTTTTGATAAATATGAGTCAGAAGAAGATGCTCCCCAAATTACCTTCCCCTGGGAGGGCGAAGAACCTGCTGAACTCGAAGACGAATGGACAAGTAAGGCGGAAAAGGAGACCAAGTCTGCGCTTGAGCTTGAAATAGAGCACGTCGAGCACGAGGCAATTGACGACCCAGTTCGCATGTATCTCCACGAGATTGGCAAAGTTTCACTCCTAACCGCAGATGATGAGAAGGCATTGGCCAGCAAAATAGAGGAGGCCAAATATCTAGAAAAGATCGAAGAGCTTTACTTTCAGCGCCATGGTGAATATCCTTCAATAGTGGATATAATAATTTATCTGCTTCGCCATTTATTGGCGGCTAAACCTCTAATCACCATCCTTGTTAAGCAACTTCAGCTTGCCAAAACAGACAGCTTTATCAAGAGAATTCGCGACCCGAAACTACGGGCAGCCATTGATAGCATGATAAACCAAGAGCTAGTAGAGGCTATCGCTAAAGCTACAGATAAGAGCACCCCTGAAGTTGAACAAAGCTTTATAGACTTATCCGTAGACAGTCGGCTTTTGCCTCCAGAATTACTGCCAATCATAGGAGAAAAAACTACCTGGAAACAGTTAGAAGCCTTGGTTGCCGAGCCTACCAATCCAGAATTCCTGTCACAGCTTCAGTCCCGTAACCAGCAGTTCAAAACCCACTTTAACAAAGTTAAAAGGACTGCACGGAAATCAGAAAAGCACCTTACTGAGGCCAATCTACGCCTGGTAGTCAGCGTTGCCAAAAAATATGTCGGTCACGGAATGCCGCTCCTCGACCTCATCCAAGAAGGGAATATCGGCCTAGTTCGCGCTGTGGAGAAATTTGAATATAGAAAAGGTTACAAGTTCAGCACTTACGCTACATGGTGGATTAGACAAGCAATCACCCGAGCTATAGCTGACCAAGCCCGCACTATTCGCATTCCAGTGCATATGGTAGAAACCATCAACAGGCTCTTAAAAGTCAACCGTCGCTTAGCTCAAGAGTATGGGCGTGAACCAAGCTACGAGGAAATCGGTAGAGGCATGGAGATATCCTCGGACAGAGTAAGGGAAATCCTGAAGTTGTCTCAAATGCCGATATCATTAGAGATGCCTATTGGCGAAGAAGAAGACAGTCACCTCGGCGATTTCATCGAAGACCGCGCTACCTTGCCGCCTGCCGATGCTGCTTCACAAGAACTGCTCAAAGCACAGCTAAACAAGATACTATCCGAGCTCACCGATAGAGAGAGACGAGTTATATTACTTAGATTCGGTTTAGAGGATGGCCGAGCCCGAACCTTAGAGGAGGTGGGTAAGGAGTTTAATGTCACCCGAGAACGAATCCGGCAAATTGAAGCTAAAGCATTACGTAAGCTGCGTCATCCCAGCCGAAGCCGAAAACTCAAAGACTATCTGGAATAAGCCATGTAGCATTTTATTTTATTAATTAGGGGGAACTAAATGAAACTGATTAGAACATTAATTATGACTATTGGCATAATCGCAATTCTAGCCACATTTGCCCTCCTACTAGGCTACTATCTTTATTCGCTCTCCCCTTGGATTCATACAAGATTAATACCGGTGGCAGTAAGTGCTGAAGCCGCTCAAAGTTTTGACCAAAAGCTCGGAGATGCCAAAGCTGAAATAAAAGCGGCAGTGAATGCCGGACAGAAAAAAGAGCTGACCTTGTCAATCAGTGATAAGGAAGTTAATTCCAAGGTGACTCAAATTAAAGCCAAGGGTGAATTGCCAGTGAGGGAACTGCTGATTAACTTCGGTGATGGCTATTTTATAATTTACGCTGTAGTAGATACTCCCGGAGTCAATGCTAAAATAGGGGCAATAGGACGAGTAGAAGTCGTGAATGGGACCCCTAAAATAGTTATAACGGACTTCAACCTAGGTAAATTACCTCTGCCTAAAACCATAAAAGGGAGAGCTGAGCAAATATTAAATATTATGGTGAGCTTGCAATTAGCTGACGTGTCCTTGGAGATAACTAACGTCCAAATCAAAAATCATCAGCTTACTATCACTGGAACGACCAAAACCAGCAAGTAAAAGTCCCCTTACCGCCCCATCATACCCATCAAATCCCTAGGCAGCTTTCCCTTCGCTGCCATTTTGGTCAACCTTTGCATCTGGTAAAATTGATTGAGCAGTTGATTTACATCTCCAGGTGTGGTTCCACTGCCCTTTGCAATACGCCGCCGTCGGCTGCCACCAATAATAGTCGGATTACGCCGCTCTTCTAGAGTCATAGACAAAATTATAGCCTCAATTTTTCGTAACCGGTTTTCTTCATCGCCATGACCTATGCTGGGAGCGAATTTCGAAAAACCAGGTAGCAGCTCAACTAATTGGCTTAGCGTTCCCATTTTCTCAATCTGTCGCAGTTGCACTAGAAGGTCTTCAAGATTAAATCCTGAGGTGCGCATTTTCTTCTCTAGCTGCTTGGCACGCTGCTCATCAAATGCTTTCTCCGCTTTCTCAATAAGGGTAAGCACATCTCCCATGCCTAAAATGCGAGATGCCAGTCGCTCTGGATAAAAAGGCTCAAAGTCACTTACTTTTTCACCAATACCAATAAATTTCACCGGCACTCCGGTGACAAATCTAATAGAAAGAGCAGCACCACCTCGAGCATCTCCATCTATCTTAGTCAAAACAAGCCCGGTCAGCCCAACATTCTTATTGAACTCCTCAGCCGTGTTCACTGCATCCTGTCCGGTCATAGCATCCACCACCAATAACACCTCTGAAGGCTTAATTTCTGACTTCAGTCGAGCTAGTTCGTCCATCAGCGCTTTATCAATGTGAAGGCGTCCCTGTGTATCAATGATTACCCAGGTAGCCCCAATCCTTTCAGCCTGTTTTAATGCTTGCCTACAAATAGTTAACGGCGTTGCACTCGCATCCTCACTGTAAACCGGTATATCTAACTGTCTGCCCAACACCACCAGTTGGTCAATAGCAGCAGGACGGCGGGTATCAGCAGCTACTAACAAAGGACGCTGCCCTGAGTTCTTAATGTGCAGAGCCAGCTTAGCCGCTGTAGTAGTCTTTCCCGAGCCCTGCAAGCCGACAAGCATAGCAATTGAAGGTGGACGACTAGCCGCTGCAAGGCGACTAGGCTCTTTGCCTAAAACGACCACGAGTTCTTCATTAACAATTTTTATGATTTGCTGCGCCGGAGTAAGGCTTTCCAATACATTAGCAGTCAAAGCTTGCTCCCTTACTCCAGCCACAAAACTCTTCACTACCTTAAAATTAACATCAGCTTCCAGCAGAGTTAACCGAATCTCTCGCAGAGCCTCATCGATATCTTTTTCACTGAGTCTCCCTTTATTGCCGAGTCTACTAAACAACTTGCTCAGTTTCTGAGTTAGAGATTCAAACATCAGTTATCCCTAGCATTCTACCTATGCCTGTCCCCGCAGTCAATTGTGATAAAATAGAAGCAGGCCACAAAACACTAAAGATTGTCTCAATGATAATTCAAAATGTTTGAAGCTTCTCCCTTCAAACTAAATATGTTTCTGCAATGCCCAAGGCAATATAAATTTCAGTATATTGAGCATCTCGGGGATATTTATAAAAAGGCACGACCTTATTTCACCATGGGTGACCACGTCCACGCTGCACTCAAGGATTTTCTCTCTGCTGTCCCAATTAGCGAAAGGAGCCTACCGAAACTAGAGAATTTGCTGCGAGAAAAATGGCGACGCAACCGCAAAGGGTTCAATAACAGAGAGGATGAGAAAAGATGGGGTGAAAAGGCTCTCAACCAACTACGTTGGTTTGCCAAAAATCAGGACATATCGGTCACACCTCTTATGATAGAAAATTATCACAAAGTAGAACTCACCCCTAACCTCGTTTTGGGCGGCAGAATAGACCGGGTAGATAAAGAAGCCGACGGGAGTCTGCATATTATTGATTACAAAACCGGCAAGATGCCAGCGGAGATAAATCAAATTCAGCTCCATATTTACGCCCTTATTCTTTCTAAGAAACAAGACTTGCCGCTCAAAAAAGCTTCCTATCTTTATCTGGATGCTGGCAAGCTCCGAACTATCGAGCTGACCGCCGCAGAGTTGGCACAAGCAACTTCCTATGTAATTGGCATGGTTAACAGGATATGCACGGAGGAAGAATACCCGGCTACCCCAAATATTTATTGCTGGAATTGCGATTTCCTCGAGATCTGTCCCCGCAAAGAAGAGGCAGCCAAATTCACCGCCAATGAGGATGACTTAGATTTGTAGGAAATGTTATAAGAGAGCCAGTAGCCCGGTGATATTAATAAACTGATGTTTGCCCTTGATTTACCCGCCGCTAAAAAGGATAATATGGAGTTGCAATAAAGCCTGTATTTGAATACCAAAAGCCTAATACTGATTTCAAATCGCACAACCAAAAAGAAGGAGGACATTATGGCCAAACTGCTCTGGAAACCGTCTGAGGAACGAAAAAAGAAATCCAATATGACTAAGTTTATAGATTATGTCAATAAGCGATATACCAAGAAAATCAGCACTTATGACGAACTATACTCCTGGTCAGTAAATGATATACCCGATTTCTGGGCTGCAGTATGGGACTTCGTTAAAATCAAGGCTTCCAAAAACTACGACACCGTAATCGATGACCTGAACAAAATGCCAGGAGCCAAATGGTTTAACGGGGCAAGACTAAACTTCGCCGAAAACCTGCTGAGATACAGAGATAATCACACTGCCTTTATATTCAGAGGAGAAACCCAGAAATCAGCAAAAATGAGCTATGGGGAACTTTACGACACCGTGGCACGCTTGTCAAAATCCCTCCGACAAATAGGAGTTTCCCAGAAAGATAGGGTGGCAGCGTACATGCCCAACATGATGGAGACTGCTATTGCTATGCTTGCCAGCACTAGCATTGGCGCTACCTGGGCTTCCTGCGCTACTGACATCGGTCCAGAGGCAGCCGTTGACCGCCTTGGCCAGATCGAACCAAAAGTTTTATTCACCGTTGATGGCTATTTCTATAAAGGAAAGGCTTTTAATTCCCTCCCCAATGCCGCTGAGATTGTAAAGAAAATACCTTCAATCGAAAAGGTTGTAGTGGCTTCATATATAGGGCAGAAACAAGATATCAGCTTCGTGCCCAATTCGGTGCACTGGGTTGATTTCCTATCCCAGGAAAAGGGGCTCGACATTAAATTTGAACAACTACCTTTTGACCATCCGGTATATATAATGTTCTCCTCGGGAACGACTGGTAAGCCAAAGTGCATGGTACAGGGAGTCGGCGGAATCCTTATCAATCAGTTGAAGGAGCTAATTATCCACACCGATTTGAAACGAGAAGATGTCCACTTTTTCATTACCACTTGTAGCTGGATGATGTGGAACTGGATGTTGAGCTCTTTAGCAACAGGAAATACTTTAGTTTTATATGACGGCAATCCCAGTTATCCCGACGTGGGCGCTACCTGGAAGTTGATACAAGACGAACAAGTTACCATGTTCGGTTGCAGCGCCAGTTATATCAACTTTCTCAGAGGCGAGAAATTCAAGCCGGGGAAGGATTACGACCTGTCATCATTGCAGCAGATATGGCAAACCGGCTCAGCTCTTTCAGCCGACGGATTTGAGTATGTTTACCAAGAGGTTAAGAAGGACTTGTGGTTTAACTCTAGCTCCGGCGGCACTGACATAAATGGTTGCTTTTGCACTGGAAACCCTATCAGCCCGGTGTATGCCGGCGAATTGCAGGGGCCTGCTTTAGCCATGAAAATAAATACCTACGACGAAAATGGTAAGCCAGTAGTTGACCGAGAAGGCGAACTCGTCTGTGAAGCTCCTGCCCCGTGCATGCCTCTCTACTTCTGGAACGACCCCGATGGCAAGAAATACAGGGAGGCATATTTTGAAGTTTACCCCGGCGTCTGGCGTCATGGTGACTATGTCATGCGTCACAGCGACACAGGTGGATATACCTTCTTCGGACGCTCTGATTCAGTATTAAAGCCATCCGGTGTCCGCATAGGCACAGCGGAGATATACAACCAGGTAGAAAAATTAGAGGAGGTCGCTGATAGCCTGGCAATAGGACAAAACTGGGAAGGAGACCAACGTATTATTCTCTTCGTTAAACTAGCTGAAGGGCACAGCTTGACAGAGGACTTGAAAAACAAGATTAGAAAGACGCTGCGCGAGAATGCTTCTCCACGACACATGCCAGCTAAAATCCTCCAGGTGCCCGACATCCCTTACACACTGAACATGAAGAAGGTCGAAAGCGCCGTTACTAACATAATACATGGTAGACCGGTCTTGAACAGAGATGCTTTGGGCAACCCCCAATGCCTGGATTACTATGAAAAGCTTCTAGAAGAGCTTAAGACGTAAATCAGCATATCTTCTGACAATTCACAGAAAGAAAAGGCCACCTCGTCATTGCGAGTCCCCCGATACCCTATATTTGACACATTCAAGTAATGAGAGCTACCATATATGCCTGTGCGTTTTGAAATACCCTACTGTAACAACTGGAATTAACAGAAATGGCAGAGAAGCGTTCCACAAGCACAAGGCTGTATGAGATTAGATGGCACGGACGAGGCGGACAAGGAGCGGTAACAGCCGCCAAGATAGTGGCTCAGGCTGCCTATCTCAAAGGATATCACGGGGTAACCGCAGCACCATCATTTGGCGCTGAGAGAAGAGGTATCCCGGTAAGCGCATTAACCAGAATTTCCCCGGAACCTGTAATGGTCATATCTCAGGTGGAAAAACCGAATGCAGTTGTTGTTCTAGACCGCACCTTACTGAAATATCAAGAGGTAACCAGTGGGTTGAGCAGCGGAGGATGGTTGATAGTAAATTCATGGCTACATCCCAAAGAGTTAAACATCAAAGGTGATTTCAACATCGCCACCGCCGATGCCACCAAAGTATGCCGAGAACTGGGGCTAATGGTCGGAGGACTCCCAATGGTGAATACCGCCATGCTAGGAGCGGTTACCCGGGCTACCCAAATAGTGGATATGCCAAACATAGAAAAAGTAATAAGACAAAGATTTTCCAACAATGCCATAAATATCAATCTCGCTGCAATTACAAAAACCTACGAGATAACCAAACTGGAGAAAATTAGATAACACAAGCTTATGGGAACCAGAGATTGCAAACACATTTGCGATGAGTCATCACCAGCAATTGGTGAAGCCGGCAAGACAGGCGAGTGGCGCAGCCTGATGCCAGTGATACACCATAACAAATGTATTCCGGCTAAACAAAAGAAGCCGGCATGCTTTCTTTGCTGGCTGTACTGTCCAGACGCCATCATCAAGAAAACCATACCCGTGCAGATAAATCTGGAATACTGCAAAGGATGCGGTATATGCATGCTAGTATGCCCAGCAAAAGCTATAACTATGGTGTAACAATGTAGTATAAGGATGTAGTGCGACCCTTTATCCCGACCAGTCGGGATTTAGGGTCGCCTTCCCACAACGAGGCTCCCGTCCCCCCAATTTCATCGGGGTGGAAAAGACTTGCACCATATGTACAATAAACACAGTGTATGAGTTATGACAAAGCAAAACAACAAAACAAATATTCGACTACTGGATGGTAATCAGGCTGCGGCCGAGGGGGCAAAACTCAGCCGTGTCCAGGTGATTGCCGCTTACCCGATTACCCCACAGACACCGCTTACTGAAACGCTCTCTGAATTTGTAGAAAAAGGTGAACTCAACGCTGAATACGTTGCCGTCGAGGGTGAACACAGTGCTCTCGCCGTATGTACCTCAGCTTCTATGGTCGGCGCCCGAGCCTTCACCGCCACAAGTGCACACGGCCTAGCCTATATGCATGAGATGCTGCATTGGGCAGCCGGAGCACGTCTTCCCATAATACTCGCCTGCGTTAACCGCGCCCTTGGAGCACCTTGGAACATACTCAATGACCAGCAAGACTCTATATCTCAACGAGATACCGGCTGGATACAGATATATGCCCGAAACAATCAAGAGATTTTGGATTCGATAATTCAAGCTTATAAGATTGCCGAAACAGTCTATGTACCTGTTATGGTTTGCTTCGACGGTTACGTGCTATCCCACACTGAAATGCCAGTAGACATCCCATCACAGGATGATGTGGACAAATTTCTACCTCCGTACAAACCACACACTATCCTCGACCCGGCCAACCCCAAGAACTACAACCTCGTAACCCTGGCAGACCCCAGAGTCAACGCCGAGGGAATGCTCTGTCATGGATATATGGAACTGAGATACCTCCTGCAGGAAGCCATCCAAGACTCAGCAGAAACAATAATCAAGGTGGGGCAGGAATTCGGCGAATTATTCGGCAGAAGCTATGCCAACTTACTCTGGGAAGACAAAATGAATGATGCTGACATAGCTATTGTCGCCATGGGTAGCCTGGCAATGGAAGCGATAGTGGCTGCAGATATGCTCCGAGAAGAAGGCCATAAAGTTGGCATCCTGGGCTTGAGAGCGTTCAGGCCATTCCCCAAAGCCGATGTGGTAAAAGCGCTCCAGAAATCTCGTCTGGTCGTGGTTTTTGATAAGAATATCAGCTATGGCTCTGAAGGAGCCACCTGCTCAGAAATCAAGTCAGCCCTTTACGGAAGTTCCGTTAAAGCGGTGATACGAAACTTCATTGTCGGACTAGGCGGCCGCGATGTTAAAGCTAGAGAACTAGCAGATGCAGTGAGGAAATCGCTACCCTTGTTGGAAACAGGTATTTTAAATACCGAATACCCCGAATGGGTGTGTTATATCTAAAAGGAGTCGTACATTGAAAGCTACTGCAGTCAACCTGACCGAAGTAGAATATGCTCTGCCGGGCAACAGGACTTGTCCCGGATGTGCCTTATCTCTTGCCTATCGCCACATCCTGAAAGCGTTAGACGGACAGGTAATTGTGACGGTACCAGCCAGTTGCCTCACTGTACTGCACGGCATGTATCCAATAACATCCGTCAACGTCCCTTGTGTAAATACCCCGTTTGCCTCCACCGGGGCATCAGCCACTGGACTGGTTGCCGGGCTTAAAGCCACCGGTAGAAAAGGGCTAACTGTACTGGCTATAGCCGGCGATGGCGGCACACATGATATCGGAATCCAATCGTTGAGCGGCGCCGCAGAAAGGCAGGAAGACTTTATCTACATCTGCTACGACAATGAAGGCTATATGAACACAGGCAATCAGCGCTCAGGCTCCACCCCACCAGGTGCCATCACAGGCACCACACCAATTCTTGGCAAACAGCATCCCCCCAAGGATATAGCTGCGATAATGGAAGCGCATGGCCTACCATATATTGCCACCGCTAATGCCTCTTACCCCCTGGACCTCTATGAAAAGGTCAGAAAAGCCAAGGATATAAAGGGCACCAGATTCATACATGTATTCACACCTTGCCCCGCCGGATGGCAATTCCCATACAGTGACACCATCAAAATAGGTCAGCTCGCCACCGAAACTGGCCTGGTTGTGCTCTATGAGGTTGAAGACGGTGTCTTCCGCCTCACCTCGGCCAGTGAATCCATCGCCCAAAAAGGTGGTAATCTAAAGCCAGTAAGAGACTACCTTATAGAACAGGGTAGATTTAAGAATATGACTGAAGAGCAAATCAACACGTTGCAGGACTGGGTAAATGCCCGATGGAAGTGCTACCTTGAGCGGGTAACCAACCTTCAGCCTTAAGCCAATATCACGTCAACATCCTATGGACATTGGAATCACCGGCAAAACAGCCATAGTAGCCGCAGCCAGCAAAGGCCTGGGTAAGGCAACAGCGCTAGGTCTCGCCAGAGAAGGCGCTAACCTAGCTATATGTGCCCGTGAAAAAGCAGAATTGCTAAAGACGGCTAAAGAGATTATGTCTGCCACTTCAGCCAGGGTTTTGCCCGTAGTAGCTGATGTCACCCATCCAGAGGATATACACAAGCTGGTTAAAAAAACTGCCTATGAATTCGGGCGAATAGATATACTGGTCACCAATGCCGGTGGCCCGCCAACCGGCCTGTTCAGCAACTTCGATGACAAAGACTGGCAAGATGCCATAACTCTGAATTTACTGAGCACCATCCGCTTATGTCGAGAAGTAATCCCCTATATGCGAAAAGCCGGCGGAGGTAGAATAGCTAATATCGTATCTGTAGCCGCAAAACAGCCAATCGAAGGCCTCATCCTATCCAACTCCATAAGAGCCGCAGTCATTGGTTTAGCCAAGACGCTGTCCAATGAACTGGCCCGCGACAACATTCTCGTCAACAACGTATGCCCCGGCTGGATTCTGACCGATAGACTATCGTCTGTAATACGAAAACGCGCCGAATCCCAGGGAAAACCATACGAGACTGCTCTAGCAGACATAACAGCCAGCATCCCGCTTGGCCGCTGCGGTACCCCCGAAGAAGTAGCCAATCTAATCGTCTTCCTCTGTTCAGAAAGAGCCAGCTACATAACCGGAGCCACCATCCAGGTAGATGGCGGGCTCATCAAAGGTCTGCTCTAAAACGCTGACGATACCAGCCTGCGCCTTCCAAAGTAAGGCCCCCATCTCCCATAGCCAATTCCCCCATCTCAAAGCTACCCCTGTCCTGCTGTCCTGATATAGCAAGCAGAAACCTCAAAAGAAATCTTCTGCCGAAAATACCCGCCTGCCCTTCATTAGCCAACAATTCGATGAAAAGTTAAATCGTAGGCAAACCGATGGCATAATCTGATGGGTGCTGCGGTAATTGCACGAACAAGATTGAAGCCATCAGCAAGACTGTCTAGGTCGAAGTTTGCCTTATAAACGTCCTCTAAATCGCCCAAGGTCTGCTTCAAAACGATCAATCTGATCGAGAACCTCTCTCGCCACGTTGCTCTTGGGGTCAATCCGCACCGCCGTTTCAGCATATTCGCGCGCTTTATCAAACTGAAGGGCAGACAGGTAAACGACGGCCAAGTCAGTCAAGATGTTCACATTGGTTGGCATGAGGTCAATCGCCCTATGAAGATATGCTAAGCCTTTTGCTTTATCACCAGCACAATGAATGGCCCATCCTAGTCCACGTAAATACTCACCATTATCCGGTTCTTTGGCAACAGCCACTTCAAATTCACTAATAGCCTTGCCCCATTGCCTCTGTATAGAATATGTGAAGCCAAGAAGGTAATGATAACTGGGGTTATCTGGCTTGCAATCAATAGCCTTCTTGATGTGATTCTCCGCCAGACTGAGCCGCCTTAGCGTCAAGAAAATGTCACCAAGATAAGCATTTGCATACTCAACCGCAATATCGTTGTCACTATATCTGATCAGGACGTACTTATATATTTCGACAGCCTTATCGTAATCGCCCTTTTCGATGTGCTCTTTTGCTTCACTCCATATAGCATGAAGCTCTGGGCTGGTATTAATATCCATACTGTCTTCCTAAGAACAAAAACGCTTGACTACAGTTCAAATGATACCACATTCGACAGAAAGAATTATCCGTGCGGGTATTGGACTGTTAGTTGCAGGACTACAGTAATATCTGGGTGCACGTTTTGGCTTTGTGTGACCACGCATTAGTAGCTGCCGTTTGACCGAGTATCGTAAATGCATGAAAGCGTCTGCCTTGACAAAAACCCGCACCAAGACTAAAGTTACCATAAATGAGCGATCGGAAAAGACGTATAGGATCAATTCAGAAAGAGTTGTTGGGAAAATCAAGAGAAGCAGCACTGAATGCGGTTCAGAGTTTCAATAATCCGCTTACCACCTTTAAAACCGAGACCTTTATTGTTTTAATGGTTATCGCTTGGATGTATCTTCTACACGCATACTACAGAAAGAAGCGTGTAGATTATAGATACTATCAGAAGCGAACGAAGCGTCGACGCTTTGATCGAACGAAGTCGGGCGCCTATAAATATTGGGAGTTAGAGAGGTGCCTAAATGAAGAAAGGTGTCCTCTGGATTCTGCTACAAAAAGTAATCTTCGCTTTCTTATCGGACTCCGCCACGAAATTGAACATCATAAATCTGAAGGCATCGATGAGCGTCTCACAGGTAGGTATTTGGCTTGCTGTTTGAATTATGAAAGAACGATAACGGTATTATTCGGTGAAAAATATGGATTGCGCAATGCGCTGGTTTTCACATTACAGTTCAGAGACATTACCAAAGTTCCAGAACCCGAAGAGGCATCAAAACCACTACCTATCAACGTGGCCAAGTATGTTCAAGAATTTGATGCATCATTGTCGGATGAAGATTTCCAGTCGCCACTATATTCATATCGTCTATTTTTCGTTAGAAAACTCACCGGCAAAAAAGGGCAAGCAGATCGAGCTATCGAGTTTATCTCCGCAGATTCACCTCTTGCTAAGGTTATTGATCGTGATTACTGGGTTCTGAAAGAGACCGAACGTAAGAAGTATCGAGCGAGTGGTATCGTAGAAATGATGAGAGAAGAAGGATACACTAATTTTAACATGTATGACCATACACAACTATGGAAGAAGTTGGATGCTAAAAATCCAGGTAAAGGTTATGGAACCGAAGTGCCCGGACAATGGCTTTGGTATGAGAGATGGGTTGAAGTTGTTCGACAGCACTGTAAAGATACTGCACATTGATATATCGCGTTTTAACCTTATTGATCGGCTGAATCTATCATAGGTAAAAAGCGATTGAGAATAATTCGCAATAGACGCTTATGAAATACAAAATAAATAATTATATCAAAGACATCAAGGTCTATCACGAATTGGTGGCACGTAAATTGATGCTTGCTCAGAGACAGCTAAGGAGAGCCACAACTATCGAAAAGCATCAGCAGATTGGGATATTGGTAAGAGATTCATGGATAGAGTTCACAAGGAAGCTGTTCTCGCTGAACTTATTACCTGTTGGTACGACCCCACCAGGAACAGCAGATGTCAAGACCATGCTATCATACATATTTGGACAATGGCCTAATTGCTCCGAAAAGCTCAAGAAACAATGTGAAATCCTCCTCGCATTAGCAAATGAAATTCAGCATCGAACATCAATCGATGAGATAAGTACTGAATGGTGTGTGGTCAATACTGCTATGGCAATGGCCTTATTACTTGAATTGGACTCACAGTCAAACCAGTTTGCTAACCGCAGATACTACCAATGCCCAAATTGCGGAAGCCCGAGTCTTTCGGTGACAAAAGACCGAGAGGTTGATTATGATGGTCCTGGGCCTGAATTCGAAAACTGGGAATGCAATGACTGTGATTGGGAACACTTTATTTACTTGGGCTGAGATTATCGGAATTTGTGGTAGGCTCATTCGACAAAGATGATAATCCACAAGAGATTATCGACCATCTTTACAAGATTATCTTCTGGATCGCTTTAGTCTTTCCGGATGGGACGTAGCTGTCACTTTCTGACGGATTGTTCAGTTATGCCTATTCAGCATTGCATCTGGTGAGGCTGAAGGCCAGAGCAAAGGTTCTGTCTACCGTACGTTTTGCCTCACCATATTTAGGACTATTAGCTGTCACAGCATGTTCACCTTGATATAAAGCGACCAATAAGGTAATCTTAAATCCTCTAAGCTATGGCTACTGACATCGTCGACCGTAAACTACATGACTGGACACGTGGCAAGAATGCCAAAGACGCACGAATAAGCATTTTCTACAAAATAAGAGATATACCTTATGCTGTGATACCTGAACTGAATGACCCTGAACGATACGTAGACATACTCAAGTTCAACCGGGGCTCATGCACGCCAAAGCACTTCCTTCTGTGTTATATGTACCAGAAAATCGGGCTGGAAGTGCTGTACGTAGTCTATCCTTTTAGATGGAACGACTTTGAAGCCGTCTATCCACCGGAACTGCAAAGGCTGGCTGATGCTATGCCGATAAGCTATCACCTCGCCTGCAAGGTAGATATAGATGGAAAGCTCGTTTTAGTTGATGCTACTATAGACCCGGCATTGCAAAAAATAGGTCTGCCGGTAAATAAAAAATGGGACGGTTTAAGCGATACACTGCTGGCCGTGAATCCCTGCGGAGAGGAGCAATTGTACCACCCTTCCGAAATACACTTCATGCAACCCCCAACTGCAGATGAACAATCGCTCGCTTTCTACAATAGGCTTAACGTGTGGCTGAAAGATACAAGAGGATAAATGCTGAGATTGCAGTGATAGCTGCGTCAAGTCAGTCAGACGAAGGCAAAGGCCTTGGTTCCTGAACCTGCATTTCCTGCCCGCAGCAGTTTACCGCTCCTTCGCCACCTTTGGTACATAACACCTCAGTGCCGCAAACCTGACACTTGAACCTCTTACCTAGCTGATTCATAACAGGTCTCCCTCGAGTCAATATTTAGACCAACGGTTAAGAAGACTATGTCTTCAACTCCATCGGTTGACCACAACAGACCAACGTACCCTCACCACCTCTGGTAACTATGAACTCTGAACCGCACTTTTTACAAACATATCTTTTGCCTATCTGATTGGCCACTTTTATCTAAACCTCCTCGAATATTTTAGCTCCAAAGACGCTGAATTTCAAAGTGTAGTGCGAGAATGTAGTGCGACCCTTTAGGGTCGCTTTTCTATATCGAGGCTAAAGCCTCGCACTACATAGAGCGACGAAGCAATCCCAAGATTGTTTCGCGGAGTTTACTCTGAGTGAGATTCTTCGGTCGCTTCGCTCCTTCAGAATGACAGGAACGAAGGGCTCGCAAAGATGAAGGGGAGTTACTAACCACTCTCAGGGCTGCCCGTATTGTTCACGAAGTGCCTTCCTTAGCACCTTACCCATAGGATTACGCGGCAAAGAATCAACAAAAACCACCGACCTGGGACGTTTGAAACCCGCCAGCTTGGAACGGCAGTATTCCATAATCTCTTCGTCGGTAGCCACCTCCCCTTTCTTCAACACCACGACAGCCCTGGGTTGCTGCCCCCACTCCGGGTCGGGCACACCAATCACCACCGCCTCCTCAACTTTAGGATGAGAATGGAGCACATCCTCAACTTCCTCAGGTGAGATATTTTCACCACCCCTGATAATCATGTCATCACCCCGACCAGCCAGAAATACATACCCATCCTCATCCACCCACCCCCTATCGCCGGTGACTAGCCAGCCATCTGGTGTAAACGCCTGTTTTGAGAAAATGAAACCATGGGTATCCCTTTACTAAGATATGATAAAGTTGCTCATCTCATCTTAGAAAGGAGATACCAGAATGCATTATATTGGAATGGACTGCCATATCACTACCTTGGATTTTGCCGTGGTTAATGAAGCCGGCCGACTAGTCAAA
>Ga0194125_10001997_pt1 | contig 34213 bp, 58 predicted proteins | sample TA2KigC250mmetaG_FD_148626 | JGI IMG/M metagenome (GOLD analysis project Ga0194125, IMG submission 148626) | Freshwater microbial communities from Lake Tanganyika, Tanzania - TA2015034 Kigoma Deep Cast 250m | ecosystem: Environmental > Aquatic > Freshwater > Lake | place: Tanzania: Lake...
CTAAGATGAACTTTGCCATCACTTGAGGTCATTACATCAATTACTTTAGCGCCTTTTAAAGCAAGTTCAGGTAGTGAACCACCATCGGTAGTTGATTCACTAATGTCTTCATTCAACTTTATTATTTCAAAATAATCGCCGTCACTATTTAAATTTAACTTATTATGTAGAAGTTTAAGATGCTTTTTAAATGTTTCGTTTAATTTATCACTCATAAGTTTAAAATTTTTTCTTTGCGTTAAATATAAATATCTATAAAAAAGAAAACCCCACTAAAATAGTGGGGTTATTGATAATTATTTATATTGATTTATTGTTCAAATAATCGTTCATTCAATTTTGATACGACGAAATATAATCCTTGACTTGCAAATTGTCCTCTATCCATTGGAATTTCTTTTCCGTCAACTTTGGTACCGCCTGGAAACATAGTAATTAATGATAGTACGGTTTTACCATTACCTAATTTACCAAGTTCAGATGTAATTACGCTAACTTCATTTGTAGGATTTCTTTCACCGGTTGATATCTTTACCATTTCTTTTTTACCATCTGGCATTTGATAATCTTTCATATTAGCAACTTCTTCTGGAGTTCCTTGTTTAACTCCCATCTTGCCAATAGATTTACCTGTATCAACACCTAACCACTTGACTCTACCATTACTTTGTTCACTTGGAGACTTAGAAAGTATATTGGTTAAAACATCTCTAAGATTCACAGATGAATCAAATGTAGATCCCGGTTTGCTTTCATCTTTATGACGTTCTTTGATATGATTCAACGCATCATCACTTACATATAAAATAAACTTGTCGCCTTCAATCAAATCATTCAATGCAACCGTTTTTCCTTTTAAAAATTGATTGTTATTAATAAATGATTGAACTTGTGTTACATCTTGTTCAGTTACTTCATTCAACTTTAATCTCTTGTGTAGAAGTTTAAGATGCTTTTTAAATGTTTCGTTTAGTTTATCACTCATAAGTTTAAAATTTTTTCTTTGCGTTAAATATAAATACTTATAAAAAAAGAAAACCCCACCAAATTAATAGTGGGGTTCCTGATTTAGTTCTTCAACACTTGAAATAACAACTTCTTATATTCTTCCTTACCCAATGACTTACTATATTAATTAAAAGAAAAAAATTCACTAGCTTTTTGATTGACAACTATATTTTTATCAAATATTTCTAGTATCATTTTCTTTTTACTATTCTTTTTACGAATAATTGGATACAACCAAACTCTTTTAGGTAAACCAGTTTTAACAACTGCTTCACCTGTTTTGATAGCCTCTCTCAATTTATAACTATAATCTCTATCAATACTTATTGAACGAGGATGATACGTTTTACCATTCCATTCTACATATTTGGTTGGAGTGGTTAATCCTATTTCTTTAAAATTAGAAGCTTTGTATATAGTTCCGTTGTGTCCAACTGTCATATCACTATATGAAAGTACATTTTCGTAATTGGTGTTACATGTAATCCATTGAATAATTTGTCCTAAAAACCAACTTTCACTATTAACTGGCGAATTATCTAGGCATGCCATTCTACGTATATCAATACAATTCTTGTACTTTTTTTCGTGTCTAGGTTTACCTAATACACTGCCACCAACTAAGTTTTCATCTATAAACATAGCAAAACAAACACTTATTCCACCACCCATATGACCTTTCTTATAGTGAAAATTTTCAAATATTTCACGAATGTCATTATATCTACAAGTCTTTATTTTACATCGAGTTTTATCTAGACGTTCTCTAAAATCATTCATTCTACTAATATACCCCAAAGTTATTTATAATATCAAGATTTAGTCAATTTATAATCAGGTATTTGACCCACAAACCAGAAGAAATCCTCCTCAAAACTATAATAAAATCTTTGGTCTGTGACAGGATTATGTGCTTCAATTACAGTTCTATCATTAATAATACGTTGTTTACCCCGAAATTCCATATTGGGATACTTAAGTTTAAGTTCTTCTGTAACATGAATATTCATTCTTTATTTAAGTTTACTACTCCATTTATCAGGTAATACCATATACAATGTAATTAGTGCAAGACTGATAATTGTGGGTGATATATCAATCTTAAATAACTTATACGCTAAGTAACTTACAAGATTGCAAAATACAAAGCTAACTAGAAAAATTACAAATAGTTTCATCAAAAGTAATATACATCATTTTTATGATTTGTCAATTACTTATTTTTTGGCTGGTGTTCTAAAATATTTATACTACCAATATATCGATAATCATCATTTCTCACAGCAACAACCTTTACTCTATAAATATTACCCTCTCTATCCACAACTCTATATTCACTACTACTGCTTCTTTTATCTTTAATAGCTTTATTCCATTCTTTTTCCACATTTTCTAAATCTTCACTATGCACTCCATTTTTCCAACCATTACCTAAGAAATAATCCACATCGTGTTGTAATAATTGGCAATATTTTTCATTTACCCACGTGCAATTACCAATTGTATCACATTCAAATATAGGTTCAGGTCTATTATCTAATAACCACCTTTGACGATATACAATTTTATTTATTAAATTGGAGTCTTTATTTACTTGTTCTTGTATAGCTGAAACTTTATCTTTTAAAGATTTTCCTCCATTTGGCTTAACTTCCTCTAAGATTTGTTTGATATTTTTATTTAAAGTTATTATATACTTTGATAAAGTTATAATTAACCCAACAAGTGTTAAAAGGCCAAGAATTACTTCTATATAAATTTTTATATTATTCATATTTAAAATGTATATATAAATATTAAAAAAAATTGGTATTTTATTATTAAAATATAAGACTAATCCCAAAATTAACGATAATACGTAGCAAACATCCGCAATCCTTAATTCAAACACTTTTCATCATTATATTCAAAATCGTCATTAAACATACTATACAGATAGTCGTCGTGTTTATTTTCCACAAGATACTCTCGTATATTAATTATGCGTCGTTCATCATCACAATGACAATTCATATAGATTTTATCATGCTTAATTTTAGCTGGAGTATTACAAATATGACATAAAATTTTAATGATATCCATATATCAAAATATCACACAAACTAAATAAAACGAGGGATGTTACCATTACGTAACATCGTTCGTCTTATTGTAACAAAATATTTCAAATGTCGTAATAACTTTTCAGTTCAATCTTACCATTAGTAATAGTAATGTACTGGCTCAAATTACAATCAATACAGATGTTATCGGCTTCAACAACGTTATCAAAACCTTCAAGATGATGTTGTGCTGCTTTACCAGTTCTATATTGATTGGTATGTCCCACAATTTGTCTCAAATCAGAGATAGGTTCAAACTCCTCGTTAAAATCACACCAAACAATACCACCAACGCTAGCTATACCACCCCTCGAACGACCAGCCTCATAAAACCAATGTCTTTGATTGGTCCTAATCTTTATGTTAGCATCATATGATGCTTCCTCCAGATACTTGAACACACATTCTTTGTTCACACAAACTGGTGACAACAAACGTTGATCCAATCCAGCATGTGTCAGTAGAATATCATCTACCACAATAGACCAATGAAACTTTTCTTGAATAGAACCTCTATCTCCACCCAATACTTTGTCTATGGCTTTATACTTCCACGATTCGTATCCACTACAACATGTAGTAGGCGCATTAAATAGATAATGAATGTCATGGTTACCAAAAAGTGTATAGTTCTTTGGATTTGATAGAAATTCGTCTTTTAGATACTTGGCAGTTGCCGTATAATCGGATGGATTATCCAAGTTAAAACTATCAAACCAATCACCAAGACAAATATTGATATCACCATCTTCTTTTTTTAAAATACTATTTAATTTCTTGTAATCGTTATGCGGGTCTGCGACAATTACAATCTTTTGTTTATTGGAACTTAACTTTAACACAATACTATTGTACCGCAAATTTATTGAAATCAAGACAAATCTGCGGTTTTATTTTTAATTTTTATTATAAGCCATTTCACCATTTGTTTTTTGGTGGGAATCATACCATCATTTCTTATTTTATAATTATCTAACTCTAAATCAAATAATTTACGAATGTCTTGTAACTCATCCAACCATTTTTGGTCTACTAATTCTGTATCAGATATTTTTTCTAAATACTCCTCTAAACAAGTTTTAAGAAAATCATTTTCCAACTTTGACAGAAGTATTCTTTTCATTCAACTTTTTAGAACCCCAATTTATTGAATCGTAATTTTTATAGTATATCTTTTTATTGGTTGGTCTCTCTTTACTCCCCTTCCCGTTCTGGTTGCTCATAAAATAAATTATATCCTTCCTCTATAGTTTCAAAAAAACTATTCTTCTGATACATATCTTTAGCGAGAGTTGTATCACTTTTTAAGTATTTACTATCTAAGATCTTTATGGTAAATCCATCACCTGATGAATCAGATTCATATCTAATAAATACAATACTAAACTTTTCATTATCAAGTATAGAATCAAAATTTTTCAAAAGTGGCAGATCAGTTTCATTTGCTCTTATGTAGACTATATCTTGTTCGCTCCATTTATTGTCAATTCTCGGACAAATACAATATCTGTACTCTCCATCAATCAATGCTTTAAATATAAAAGCGTTTGGTTTTAGTAATTCATTCATGATAGTGGTATATACTTGTTGTCGCTTATATTATAAAAGCACTCCTTACATAATTGACCCGCACCTTCTATATAATTAGCACGAAAATCGATATGTTTATCTTTTGGTTCATTTGTAATTGCATCACATACAATACATATTTCCATTTCTGGTAATACTTTAAAATCTCTAATAGATAAATGTTCAATAGTATTATTCATATTAATTTCCTTTTTCTTTTATATCCACAAAATATCAGAGTGTTCAGCGAAAAGTCTTAAACCATTCTTTTTGCGAGCTTCAAACTCTTTACTCTTTTGTATATATTCGTCCCAACAAATTTTTTCTTCAAGTGTTTTTTCTCTATTGAAGTAATTTCTATCTTTAAACCATGAGGTTAATGTCACAGGATAAGGCAGATATTTGTCAGAATCAATAATATAATCAAAAGCAAAAATCATTTCATCAATAATACGATTCATTTCTTTTTCACCAATTTCTTCGGTTTTCTTCGTATCTTCTTCTGACAAATTAGAATAATTAGAAGGCAAGAATTTAACAGGAATACCAATTTTACCTTTATTTCTTAAATATTTAAGGCGTGGAACAATATATTTAGCAATATTAACTTCTAAATTATAAACATCATCATCAGAAATACCATAACGAATCTTTTGATATTTACATTTAATCCACCAACGTAAATCAAACCAATTATGGTTGAATCCCCAACCTAATCTATAAGGAAGCAAATCTATAAATCCATCAACATATTTATTATAAAAATAATAATTGTCATTGTCTTTATCGAACATTTTGTCTAATTGAGATTGTTGATGTGCGTATTCTCTAAGGCGATGTTCTTTATCTTCTTGGGTTTCAAAGTCAAATTCAAATTGATAAACCATAATTAATCTCCTTTTTCTATTCTATAGCTATCATTGTCAAAGTGTTGAGTGCTAAATTCAAATAATTCAGTATCTTCTATAGCAAACATCTGATGTTTTAATCCTACTGGAATATGAAAATGATCTCCTTTAGTTAAAACAACCGAAGTAGATAAATGTTTTTCTTCATGATAACCATATCTTAGTTCTATTTTACCGCTTTGAACATAAAATGTTTCGTCTTTTATTTTATGATAATGCCAACTACATTTATAATCTTTAACAATATAAAGTATTTTGCCACAATACTTTTCGTTATTTACGATCCACTTCTCAAATCCCCAACCTTTTGGAACTAATTTTAGTTTTTGGTTTATTTCCATAAAATTTGTAACAAAACAATTACACCACTAAGTGCAATTAGTGTCAATGTTTTAATATTTAATTTTTCATTAAAATAAAACTGGGTTAATATAGTGAACATAACAATACCTATACTAAATGTAAATATTCTATTTGGCCACATTTTTCCATCAAAATATTCACTAATTAATCTTGCAGCAATAATACTAAAATATGTGCATGGTATACTTAAAAATATAAGATACCATTGATATTTTTTATAATAATCGTGTATAAATTGACCATATAACTGGTGCCATCCGATAATATAAACCAAAACCAATATAATTAAACCGATCAAGAGTTTTGTCATTTTTTTCTCAAAATCGTCACATGTTTTGTTGCTTTTTGTTTACACAATAAATTACCCTTACTTACTACAGCATATATTTCATTAAAAATATATACACAATCACCAGATTTAATATCATCACCTTCTTTTAGTTTTTTATATTTAGATATATCAGACTCCAATATTTCTTCAAGATTATAAGGTCTATCTTCTTTTTTCCATGTAGTATCCATATATTAATATGTATCAACGAATGCGGGAGTTCCTTCACCAAACCATGCACAAGCCTGATTAAATTCGTGAAACTCAGATGCTTCTTCGTATGACATTCCATCTTTCATTAATTTATTAATTAACTTGCGGGTATCATATACAACATAATGTTCATGACTATTTGCTCTATATCCAATACCTAGTATACAGTCATCATAACCATCCATTGTAAGCAATTCATTTTCTTTTATAAACTCTTTAATCTCATTTTTCATAATTTTTTCTCATTTCATTATAAGATATTTTTTTGAAAACTAAAGCATCTCCAATATGAATAAGACGTTCTACATCTGTGGTCCATGGATGTCTAAAAGCAAATGTCCAAGTCGCTACAAAAAGATATAAAACGAAGCCTATAATCAGATATGCCGACCAATCTTTAATAACTTTTGTTAAATGTTTCAACATAACTAATAATATTTTGTTTTCCTACCGAGTTCATAGAGTGAACTAAATAAGTTGGATGTTTTACTCCTAATTTTGTGCATTCGTTAACTAAAAACTTACAACAATCATATCCAGTCTTTTCTTCAAATTTTTTATAATCTATTTCTAATTGACCTTGTTCATCAATACTATGGTATTTGTCATAATGTTCGTATGAAAGATCATGATCGTATGAAATAAATTCTGGTATTCCCATATTCCAAATTGTTTCTCTAAATGACTTATAATTTTTAACGACAACCCAACTGCATTCAGGCAACTTAACCCATGTTACATTTTTCGGATCACGTACATCATCTAAAAATAAATTATATTTTGTTTTCATCTAAATTCTTGTCTTAATAATCGCCATCTGCTACTATCCATGCAAAGTTCACCTTTGTCAATCATTTTTAGTGTTATTAAAATTTCTTCTATATTATTATAAATATATTTGTGTGGGATCATACCTAATATCCACAATGGACACTTTGATTTGCCACCTTCAATACTAAGGAAAATTGGTTTCTTTGCTCTATTAGCAGTAACTAATTCTTCGGCACTACCCCAACTTGCTACATCTGGAATAATATGTGCAATAATAAAATCACTTCTGTCTACCAAATTAAGATCGTATATACGAATCTCTTTCATAGATTTCTGTACTTCGTCGTATTGACCATTTTGAAGATGATTCTTTAATTTATTTCTAATTTCTTCACCTTCTTCTACATCTTTGATAAAAGGTTTATCATAAGGATCAAATGTGGTTATACCCAAAAGGTTTAGTTCAGAACGCACATATTTCCTCCATGCAGATCCATTATGATACTGCATATGTCCTACCAAATAAGTTTTTGTTTTTTTAAGTAAATTCATTTTTTAACTTTTTTCTCTAAGTATAACACAAACTTTTTCATAGGTCTGCCACTTTCAAAACAATCGCCAATAAATTCTGCTTTGATGACTCTTAAACCATCTTTACCATAATCATTCATTATAGTTTCAAGTTCTCCATAATCAATTACTTTGTGAATTTTTATAATATATCTATACTTCATACAGCTACATTAAACTTTACACTTGGTAATGGTTGATAGTCAAGTAAAATTGTATCACTATGTTGCCAATCGTATATAGATTTAAAGTTATCAGTTTTTATGGTTGGTAAATTACCCGCTACACTTCTACTTAACAATTCTCTGGCTCCTTCCAGATGATTCTCGTATACATGAACACAATCTAGATATCCTGATATAGTGCCAACAGGTATATTTGTTTCTAAAGATAATAATTCTAATAAAGTAGCATAACTTGCCATATTTGACGAAAACCCTAATATAAAATCCACGCTGCGCTGATACCAAGATAAGTGTAGTTTATTATTTATAACCATTACTCTCCATAATGCGTGACACGCCGGGAGTGCAGCATACTCTAATGCTAACGGATTCCAAGATAAACATAACATTCGTCTATCAGTTATATTTGTTTTTAATGTATCTACAATTGATTTAAGTTGGTCAATATGTTTTCCGGCCATAAAACATGATGGATCATGAAAATCTCTCCAATTATTACCATAAATAATACCCAAATCATCTTCTTCTAACATTTTCTGTTTGGTAATTGGATCATTAGAATATGGAACTTTTTTTGGATTTGCCCACTCATCCCAAAATTTACAACCTCTTTCTTTATACCAGTTTTTACTGGAAACTCCTTTAATAAATCCTTCAAGTTCTATACGGATTGATTTATATGGCATTTTTCTTATAGTAAGTAACGGAAATCCATCAGACATATCGTGTGTAATGTATGTAGATGGAATTGTATATGCTGATATACCGGTTCTATTTTTTTCTAGAAATCCATTTGTTAAAATATTTTGTAGAATTTCTTGGTATTTTTTATTGTATGACATATTACTTACTATACTTTATAACTTCGTGTTCGTCGAATTCTTTCACCACTTCACTTTTACTAAACGTATGTTCAAATGGAGGCATATATGTATCACCTTCATAAACACCGTTAATATGTGTAACGTAAAATTCAGTTATGTATGGTAATAGATCGATATAAGTTTTAGCCCCCCCAGCAACAATTAAATATAATTGTCTAAAACGACTATATGATTCAATATCTTTTAAAGTAATAAGTTGACCAGTCATGGAGTTGTTGTTTATTACATACTGATTTTCTACATAAGAATCTATATTTGGATCTTCTTTTACCAAAACAAGACACTCTCTATTTTTTAGTAAAGGAAGTGTATCAAATGTTTTTTTACCAACGATAATGGTTTTACCATTGGTAAATTCTTTGAACCACTTAAAATCATTTGGAACATGCCACGGAATTTTATTTTCTTTTCCTATACATCGGTTTTCAGACATTGCCATTATTGCTTTCATATTTTTGGAGGAAGGAAACCCCTACGGCTTTAGCCTAGGGGTTGTTGACATTATATTACTTACCATCGTCATCAAATTTCTTTTTGATAGTATTTAGATCGGTTAGAATATTGTTTATTTGATTTTGAATATTTGAAATAACAGATTTATCTTTATTAATAATATCGTCTGGTTCACTATGTTTTCTTTTTTTAGTGTCATTTTCCAAAACACATGCTAAATGATTAGGACCGATTAAATAATCAATATCTAAATCATATGTATTTTTACCACAATAAGAACATATCCATTTTTTTCTCTCTTTTTCTTTAATAATATCATCGATTCTATTTAGAGTATATACTACGTTTTGATTACTGTCAGCGTTAATAATATCGTGTGCCCAATCAATAGCATTTGTTTCATCCAATGAAGGCCATTGTTTCATTATTTCTTTTGCTATATTATTAATATAGGGATCAATTTGATTATTCTGAATTGCTCGAACTGCACGGGCGTATGTTAGAATTATATTTTTAGTTATATTATCCATATTATTTCTTTATTAAAAATCTAAGTGTTTCTCTAATTATTATGTAAAAAATAAAAGATGTTACTAACAAAAGTGCCATTAAGATTAATACTAATAGAATTGGGATTAATATTAATGCAAATATATAATTTAGTATACATTTCATTTTTTAATAAATTTGTTATAAATTACCTTACCCAGATTAGCACTAAACTTTCTAGCTTTCCACTCTGGAAGGTCGAATAGATGAGCATGAAATACTTCTTCAATAAGAACATTAAGTTGTCTACGTTTGTTTAATTTAGGATTTACAATGATAGTAGGATTACTATTTTCTGGACTATCGCATAATCCATCAGCCTTGTACTTGTAATGAGGCTTAACATAAATCACTTCATATTCTTTATCTTCAAAATTTTTAAATGTCATTATTCACCTTTGGTAAAACTTTTCTTCATATCTTTTAGTTTTATAGTAATTTCTTCTAAACTTCTTACTCTATCTTTATAGAGTATTTCTGTTTTTATCATCTCTTGCTCAATCAACAATATAATATCGTTAATTTTTTGCATAGTTATAGTAGGTTTCGTTCTTTCAAATTCGGAAATAGAAGTATTCATATATTATTTATGTATTAACCACCCACCACAAGACTTTCTTTTATTTTAAACAATGTGGTTAAATTTCCTCCATTTAATTTAAAAATCGTTTCAATTTACGCTGATTGTCTATATTTAAGATTACACTATCAGTCCATGGATGTCCATGTATAATAATTCTAAAACACCATCGTAGTCTTTCAATCAGTGAAAGTCGTTTACCAGTATAACCACGTTCAAATAGACTGATGTAAACTTCTTCTTCATCTTGAAATTTTTCAACAAATAGAGCGTGACTATAACCTTCACATATTAAAAACATAGAATCATCTTTTTTCATATCTTCAACTTTCTTTCAATAGTCCATATATTAGTTGCTATAGCATTAGCAACTTTGTAAATGTAATAACAAACAGATGATAAAGATTTATTATAATACTTGAGAAAATATTTATAATAAAACTTGTTTTCAAATTGAATTCGTTCTCTAACCTGTTTAAGGTGTTCATAATCTCGCAGTTTTCTTTCTTTATTATCAATAACATCAAATTGAACTAGCTTGACATTTGAAATTATACCGTCAATAAAAGTCACTTCATATTCAATGTCATAATCATAATCACCATCTTTGACGTGTTCATAATTACCCATTCCTATTGTTTGGGTAATCTTTAAAGGTTCTAACCAAGATTCAAGTGTCTTATTATGACCAATTCTATCCAAAATTGATTTAGCTTTCGGATTTCCCGGCACAAATTCAGTTTTTCGTTCTTCAATCCAAAATGAACCATCTTCTTGAATAGTATATTCTTTAAGTACACATTCAAGGTCTTTAGTTTGAAAAGTTTTAAAACCTTTGTATCCTTTTGGATCTTCTGGCATCGGTAAAACATACTTACATGTAATTGTATCAAACATACCCATAGCTTAATTTCCTCCGTTTTTATATTCTTGTACATCCCATAGAAAACTACGAAAAGCTATATAGTCATCAACATCTGCCTCTGTTTCTTTAGAGAGATCATGATGCTTTATATACTCACAAAGACTATCTATCCAATACGATGGGATAGTAATAGTTTTACCATCAAACTTTAGGTCGTCGTGTTGAATGATAACCGAGTTCTTTACTTTATCTTTAATATTTAATTCTGTATCCATAATCCAATTATAACATAAATAGAATCGATGTCAATATAAAAAATTTGTATAATCTGAAACCGATATATATTTTTAATGAAGGGAATCATTTTAGCCGGTGGCGCCGGATCTAGGTTATATCCATTAACAAGTGTTATAAATAAGCAATTATTGCCTATTTATGATAAACCTATGATTTATTATCCAATGACCACATTGTTGTCATGCGGTGTCAGAGAGTTTTGTATAATATCCTCCCCAGATTTTTTACCCCAATATAATAAACTATTTGGCGATGGAAGTGAATTGGGTTTAAAAATAGTTTATAAAGTACAATATCAACCAAAAGGTATTGCTGAATCATTTATTATAGCTGAAGATTTTATTGACAATGATAATGTCGCTTTAATTCTTGGAGATAATATCTTTCATGGAATACCTAAAATCAAAACAGATCTAAATGGCGCGCTTATATTTGCTTATGAAGTAAATAATCCTAGTGCCTATGGCGTAATAGAGTTTGATAATGAAGATAATGTTATAAGCATAGAAGAAAAACCTAAAGAGCCTAAAAGTAAATATGCGATACCCGGCCTTTATTTTTATAATAATAAAGTTGTTGAATATGCTAAAACACTTAGACCCTCTGCGAGAGGAGAGCTTGAAATAAGTGATTTAAACTTAAAATATCTTGACAGAAAGGAACTTACAGCTATAAAATTTGCTAGAGGCGCTGCGTGGCTTGATGCTGGAGTCGTTGAAACATTGTTTGAAAGTAGTGCTTATATTCACTCAATACAATCAAGACAGGGTATAAAAATAGGATGTATAGAAGAAGAGTGCTACAAGCGAAAATTAATAAATAAATCGCAATTGCAAATTTTAATTGGCAAAATGCCTGAAAGCAGTTATAAACAATACTTGATGAAATTGATATGATAATACTATTTGGCGCAATTGGCTACATTGGTAGCGAATTTAAAAAGCAACTTGAATTGCAAAAAGTACCTGTTTTTCTCTGGCCTAATACCAGAACAACTACTTTTGCCGACTTAGAAAAGTGGTATGAAGAAGCTGGTTATCCTCTAATTGGCGCTGCAATTAATGCCGCCGGATTTACGGGAAAACCAAATGTAGATGCTTGTGAATTAGATAAAGAAGCAACAATTCATGGTAATATTGTTTGGCCGCAAATACTAACCGATTGGTGTGTGTTAAATGATATTCCTCTGGGTCATGTTTCGAGTGGATGTATCTATGAAGGTAGAAGAAGCGATGGCAGACCATTTACCGAAGAAGACGAGCCAAATTTTAGCTTTAAGTATGGTAATAGTAGCTTCTATAGTGGTACCAAAGTTATTGCTGAAAAAATTGTGAGTAAATGGGAAAATAGCTATATTTGGAGGCTTCGTATTCCATTTGAAGAATTTGATAACTCAAGAAACTATATAAGCAAAATACTTAAGTATGAAAAACTATTGGATGCTGAAAATAGTGTTAGTAACAAACAAGAGTATGTAAATGCTTGTATCCAAACAATTACTAAAAAAGTACCATATGGTATATATAATGTAACAAATGGCGGAACTATTACAACCAAGAGTGTTACTGAAAAGTTTAAGAACACAATTGCTAAAGATAAAATCTTTACCTTTGTAGAAGAAAATGAGTTTTACAAAAATATTGTTAAAACTCCACGTTCAAATTGTGTGATGAGTAACGAAAAGTTATTATCCACCGGCATTAAGATGCGAACCGCAGATGAAGCATTTGATTATTGTTTAAATAACTGGACGATATGAATATATTAGTAACAGGAGGTAGTGGATTTATTGGAAGTCACTTTATAGAAGAAATACTAAATCGTGATGATGTAAATAAAGTTTATAACCTTGATTGTAACACCTACGCAGCTATTAAAAATCTTCCATTTGAAAATGATCCAAGATATAAAAAATTATTATTTGATATATCGACGCCATGTTTTCCAGACCAAAAGAACTTTCTACATTCTCTTAATCTGCAATATTTAGTTCATTTTGCGGCAGAGTCTCATGTAGATAAGTCAATTACGGGACCAAAACGATTTATTGATACGAATATTTTGGGTACATTTAATCTATTGGAAATATTTAAATCTTATAACTTATATAAATTTATACATGTATCAACAGATGAAGTATATGGTAGTGTTGGTTATAAGCAATCTTCATTTGATGTTGATAGTCCGTATAAACCAAATAGCCCATATGCTGCTAGTAAAGCTGCAAGTGACTTAATAGTAAGAAGTTACAATAAAACATATGGTATGCCTACAATCATAACAAATTGTAGCAATAACTTCGGCCCGAGACAATTTCCAGAAAAGCTTATTCCTTTATCAATCAATAGGCTTAAAAAGAAAGAATTGATACCTGTTTATGGTAATGGGTTAAACATACGAGATTGGATTTATGTTAAAGACCATGTTAACGCACTTATACATGTTATACAAGATGGTGTATGTGGAAAACAATATTTGATTGGAGGTAACAACGAACTATCTAATATAAATCTATTAACAAATATTAAAACTCGTTATGAACAAATAACCAATAGTTCAGTAGGTGATACTTGGTATGAATTTGTATCTGATAGGCCCGGACACGACTTTAGATATAGTATTGATACTAGAGACTTTAAATTACAATTTCCAAACTTTAAACTAACATCGTTTGAATCTGCATTAGATGAAACTATTCGATCATATTTATAATATGCGGTGATTAAAATTCTAAAAACCCAGTAAAATTTACACTCACTAAAGAAACAAACTTTCGATTTTTAAATCAATACCTATTTTACAACATCTTTGAATAAATAGCTAAACTTGGATTTGCATATCCAAATTTTTTAACCAACTGGCCAGCTACACTATTTGCTTCATCTTCAATATCGCCACCTATGTCTTTAGTTAGTCCCTGTATCCTACCAGTTTGATTTTGGTGATGATGGATTAATTCGTGAGCAACACTTCTTAAAACATCAGCCAACCCTCTATTTTTACAATAAACTTTAACAAATCCGTTTGATGGATTGTAATAAGCATAAGTTTTTAAGTCATCATCACGTTGAGTAACCAATTTGACTTTAAACGGATCATTTAAGTTTAATTCGTTTGATATAAACTTTATGAATTTAACTATTGCGTATTTGTCTAGCTTGTCCACAAATATAAATATTTATTTTAATTTAAAATGTATATATATTTAAAAGAAAGGATCAAAATATTATGTCAAATAGTTCAGGCAGTAATGGTAGCGCAGGTACTGGTGGTAAAGCTATAACAAGCAAGCCGACCACATCAGGTAATCCAAACACAAGTTCGGGTAGTAGGGGTAGTGCTGGTACATCCGGCACCAAACCAACACCAACTCCACGTAATTCAAGCACTAGCACAGGTAGCGGCGGTAGCGCAGGTACATCCGGCACCAAACCAACACCAACTCCACGTAATTCAAGCACTAGCACAGGTAGCGGCGGTAGCGCAGGTACAGGGGGCACACGCCGTTGATTTACTTTTTAAAATGTTAGACAATACACACCTCTATTATAGAGGTTTTTTATTTTATACCAGCTTTCTTGTAAGACATCTTAATTTTTCCTGCGTCAATCAAACGTTTGCGATTATTAAGATGTAGTTCTTTAACATTATCCTTATTTTCACCTAAATATTTTACCGCATAGCTTTCTGATATCAAAGCGTTATTTAATATATCATTTGTGGTGGGATTGATTATTTCTGCCAATAGTCTACCAAACTTTTCGCTTTCATCGGTTTTATGTGTTCTTATAATAACATGTTTTTCACACTTTTCAACAAATGACTTGGTAAAATCCTTACTAGCTAAACCAAATACTTTTTGAACCTTATCGCTCGTACGAGATTCAGGTGTATCAACACCCAACAATCTTACACTTTGATCTGATAGTATAATATTAAATCCTAAGTCGATATCAACAACAATTGTGTCTCCGTCAATAACATTAGTGACCTTAGCATGATATTCGTACGGCATTTTAAGAAAGAGTCAATAGATATTTTAATTTATTTAGTTCCCCCAACATTTCATCACGTATGTTCAACAGATCGGTATCAGACTCTTCTAAACTCTTTGGCATTTCGTTTACTAAATAATTAATATATTTATCTACAAAATCTATTGAAGAAACTTTTTCGTAGTCTTGTAGTTCGATAGTAAAACCATTCTCGCTCTTGACTCTACCATACTTGCCCATTAAAGTCTCAATGAATTGATCAATCAGTTCAGTAAAAGCGTCATATGTGCCACCTAGAGCTTGATGTTCGGAATAACTTTTGGTTTGCCAGTGATGTATTTTTAATTGGTTGTGTAATGTTAAAAGATTAGTTACTATCATGATACAAATAAATATCTATTAAAAATTAAAATAAACCAAATCATTGTATTGAACGGTATATATAATCAATATGTTATTCTCTAAAAAAGCACAAATAATATATAGCATACCTTGTCCAGATGACAACCAACTCAAACCTTCTATAAAAGAAAAAACGATTGTATTGGTGCCTGTATCATCACATATAGAACCAGCTTGTGATGAAGCTCTACGTCAACTTGAACGAGAGGGTATCAGAGTGTATAGAAAATACGGATTTAGTGCTATTGACCAAGGTCGATGTGTCATGGTTCAACAAGCTATTAATGAGGGATACGAACACATATTTTGGATAGATAGCGATATAGCATTTTATGTTGGTGATATATACAAGATTATAAACACTAGTATCAAAGAAAAACAACCATTTATAACAGGTACGTATTGTGTAAAAGGATGGCCTGCATTAACTACCAAATTCCACAAAGACTTTGATGAAATTGTATTTGGAAATCTTGGTGGTTTGTATGAAGTTGAATATGCGGCTACTGGATTTATGTATACACATGTGAGTGTATATGAAAAAATAAAATTAAAATTCAATCTAAGACCGGTCAACATTTGGGGCGGACAATATAAAGTACATGCTTGGTTTCTACCAATGATTATTGACGATAATTATGTTGGTGAGGATTTCTCTTTTTGTTATAGAGCTAAAAAGGCCGGTATAACCATATTTGCAGATACAACTATTAGATTAGCACATATAGGTAGATATAGTTATAGTTTTGATTTCATAAACCGAGGTGTAGTGGAAGAACCAAGTACAATTGTATTTAAAAACAAATGAATTGTGTATTGCATTTTTTAAAAAATGAAAATGAAGTATCTATATTAGAAAATAATTATGATATTTTGTCTTCGTCTATAAAAAACCAATTTGTAATGTCTTTTGTTCCGAACATCATTCCCAATAGACAATTCGAACAATTATTCTATAAAAAATTAAATAACATAGACACACACCAAGAAGAATATTCTCGTTACTTCTTTCTATATCAGATAAATCGTTTTCTACAAAGTAAAAATTATAAACGATTGTTTTTTATCGCATCAACCACTGCATTAAAACCTCAATCTAATTTTACAGACATACTAAATGAGATAGATGCATTTGGTCCAGATTTTATAAAGTTTAAAAAAGATGGATTGATGTACGAAGATATATTCTTGGCTAGAATCAGTTTATTAGATACTAATTTGGATTATGCAAATTGTAAATATGAAATATATTGCAATAGACAAAGATATAACAATTATGATATATATTTGCGTAGTCCATTTGAAATAATCAAAGACTTGAAGGAATATGTATAAAAATAATAAGATAATTTCATCTTGTATAATTAACACCAATGTAAAAAAAAGTTATAATTCAGTTGGATTCATTAACAAAAGTCTTTAATTTATCTTTAAATGATGTGATGTTAAACGAATCGATAAATTTATATGAATGACGTAATACTATTTTTGACATCGCCCTCAACTCCAGAGAGAGAGACTATGTCATTAACCAATTTAAAACAACTCAAAAAATTGGGTAATGATATTATCGTATTATCTACAATACCAAATATTAACCCAGAGTATTATGATTTATCTAGCCTAGTTGTATTCGATTTTTTTAAAGGAAAGATATTTAAGCAATTATACAAAAAGGCCCATGAATATCCTGTACCATTCTTAAAACCATCCGGCTCGTTTTACTATTGGTTTCATGATCCAAAGTTTACTATCTATACAGACACACACTTTTTAAGTGTATATAGAAACACAAAAAATCTAATCAAATTAGCATATTCACTAAACTACACAAACTTCTTGTATATAGAAGATGATCACTATTTTTCAGATTATGGTTTAGTTAAACTAAAAGAGTATTTTATCAGAATAAACAATGAACAATTGAATGGTATATACTTTACAAACAAATGGGATTCCACCGAATTGGGTGTAATGCACTCATACTTTTGGTTTGGTAATTCTGCATATTTTAACGAATCTATTCTTAGTAGATTGCCAGAAAACTATGATGAGTTAGAATCTCAATTTCCAATATCTTGTGACTATGAAACATTCTTATATACAAATATATACACACTTGTTCATAATAAACAAAACATACTATTTGAAAATATAAGAGGTAGAAATTTTGATGATATATTCGGCATCGAAACAAAGATAAATCAAATATTCTCACATTACAATATAACAGACGATTCGAGAATAAACATATTGCCATATAAAGAACCTAATTTATATAAATTAATATTGAACTTTAAAAAATTTAATATGACTGAGAACTTTACATATGTTAAAGTATTGAGAAATGATGAACTGATATGTGGAGTAAAGTTGAAACTAAAAGAAATAATTAGTGTTATTGATTTAAATTTAAATTTGGATGACGCTCCTAATATCAAAGTAGTGTTTGATAATAATGTGGTAAAAGAATTTAATGGGTTAACAAAAAATAATGTTATAAAAAATGGTAAATGGGAAGACGATTAAATATTTATATAATATATGACTCCAACAACATACATAGTGGAGTGTGCCAACTGGAAAGCCAAGGTTGAGTTTAAAAACACCATTGGTGATAATATGGAAGATATAATCATTGAGGTTAGTACACAAGCATTTGAATGTATATTTTCCAATACATATAATGATGACAATGTAATGGTATTTCAATTGAAAAATCAAGCTGGTAGAGATTATTTTACTGATATAAAAATGCAGTCAATACCGGACCCTACATTTTCTCTACTTACGAAAACATATAGGCTCAAAGATGTAGAAGACGAATCAAAACACTATTTCATCTTGACACGATCAATACTTGAAAACGCCGCTCTTCCACACATGTTTGTAGCATTGAACGAATTTGAAAATATGGTGAAAAAACAAAATCGTTTGTTTTATAAACAGATATTGGATGTATTCAAAGAAACAAAAATCGTAAGTAATTTGAAATAATCAAACATCTTTAAGAGCTAAAGATGGTATCTTTTGTCCCATGCTATGTTCATACAAAATAGAGGCGACGGATTGATTAAATGGTATATTTAATTTAGATCTAACTTCTTTCTCTAAATTATCTCTTAATTGTACAATTTCTGTGGAATCTAAATAATCGGTATAAACATAACTTTCATAGTTTTGGCCAGGCACACCTTTATAAAAGTTACTTGTAGTTGTGTAATCTAAAGTTTTACTATATAAGTTATCACCAGTTTTTGCAATGCTGTACTTGTATACATTATCTTCAATCTCAATCGATTTATCATAGTACGGAGTACCTGGATAAGGTGTAATTACACTACAATCAAAATCATCAGTTTGATTTTCAATCAAGAACCTAGTTACATCGTCAATTGTTTTTTCACTTTCGCCAGGATGACCAACACTCATCAACGATTTAATTTTTAATCCATACTTCTTACATTTTTCAATAACTTTTACGTTATCATCATATGTAGCCTTTTTATTAATGTTTTCAAGAATACGATTATTACCAGCTTCAAATCCGCATAGTATCCATCTAAAACCAGATTCATACATCAATTTAGCTTGATTATCTGTAAACAACTCACTCTTAACGAATCCTCGTAATCTAAATTCTACACCCAATTTATTTTGTAATTTAATTAAATCCATTAATAATGATTCAAATTGTTTATTAACATTTAATTCATCATCATAGAACATGAATCCTTCTAATCCATATTCTTTATGCAAAAATTCGATTTCATCCAATATGTTGTTACCACTTCGAGTACGTATTCTTCTTAGTGAATTACTAAGTCTACCACCACAGAATCCACAATTGAATGGACATCCTAATTGTGCAATAATACTAGTTGCTTTCTTACCATCTATTTTATAATGATATGATTCTAAATCAATTAGATCTCTAGCTGGAAATGGAAGTACTTCATAATCTTCGTTAGTTAAGAAATATTTTTGTTTTGGGTCATCTCCATCAATAAATCTAACGTTAGTTTCAATAGCAGGAAATATAGCTTTTTCTCCATCTCCACTAACTAAACAATCAAAATGTTGTTCTAAAACATCTTTGTTTAATATTGATCGTTTATTTTGATTATTCTTAAATGCCGCATAAACCAAAGTTACATGTGGTCCGCCTAAAACTACTCTAGCAGTTGGATTATGTTTTTTAATTAAATCTTTTAATTTAATAGCATGAGGCAACTGAGGTGTGGTAGCAGTTATACAGAATATATTGGATGATTTTGTATTAAGATACACTTGCATCACATCCAAGTAGTTTTTTATACCACTCAAATCTAAGACGTTAAGACTATATTTTGATTGAAGTACAGCAGCAATCTTAAGTATTCCAAGACTTGGAAATACTCTTTCATCTAATAAAAATGGAGAAGGAGGTATTATTAATGTTATCATATCAAAACATATTATAAGATATCAGTTTACTACTTCTACCTTACAAGACTTTTTATTAAAAAAACCTTCATCGATTAAATACTTCACCACAAAATCACATTTAGGCTTAAATTGTAAAAAGGTTAAATTCTCCGGCTTCCAAATACGTATTGTTTTAGAATCTAAAACCCGAAATTTAATCCCGTTTACTTTTCCAGTATAGTTAATCATACATGTATAAATAGTTATATAAAGACCCGATAGTTATTTTAACTTGTAAAAAATAAAAGTCGAGGTATATCTTTAATATGAAAGATAATATAAGTTTTATAGACTGGTTTATGCAAGGTGTTTATTGGGTTGCCAGTAAAAGCAAAGACCCAAAAACAAAGATTGGTGCATTGCTTGTAAAAGACAAACGCATCATATCCACAGGCTATAATGGTATTCCAATAGGTGTCAATGATGATGACGAAACCAGACATCAACGTCCAGAAAAATATAAATGGTATGAACACGGTGAACGCAACGCAATTTATGCAGCAGCTAAATATGGCATTAATACTGATGGAGCAACACTATATACCAATGCTTTGCCATGTGTTGATTGTGCTAGAGGCATAATTCAAAGTGGCATCAAAGAAGTATACATACATCAACAATTCAATGATTTATGTAATGCAGCAAACCGAGAACAATGGAAAGGACATGACAATGCTACCTTAACTATGTTTTATGAATCCGGCATAAAAGTATTTTATATTAATAAAGTATTAGGATGTAAGGCTTATTTTGATGGCAAGGAATACAATATATGAACATAAAATTAGAAAATTATCTTATAAAGAAATTTCCAAAACTCTATACTGAATGTGGAGAACAAAATCCATTTACATTATTTAATTTTGAATGCGGCGATGGTTGGTTTAGACTTATACTTTGGCTCAGTCGATATTTGCAAAATTATATTGACCAACAAAATAAATGGGCAGAAAAGTATCCAGACAAATATCTACCAGTAAAACAAATCAAAGTAGTTCAAGTCAAAGAAAAATTTGCTACTCTTAGATTTTATACGTCAGGTGGCAATGAAAGAACTGAGGCTATAATTTCATTTGTTGAATATATGTCTGGTTATGTGTGTGAAGAAACAGGCAAAACTAACAATATTGCAGTCAATAAAAAAGGATGGGTAAAAACCCAATTTATAGATGCTACTAAAAATCCAAAAAATTATAACTTCGTTGATGATGAAGAACTTAGAAAATTGTGGAGTAAATTAAATGATGATCCAAATCAATTAAATCTTGCGTTATGAAAGAAATCATAATAATTAATGCTTTTCCAAACAATGAATATAAAATTGAATTATTGGAAAAGCAGCTTTTTTATTTCAAACAGTTGCAACTAAAAATAATGGTTATTTCTGGGTGCGATGTACCTCAAAAATTAAGAGGACACATCGATTATTTAATAATTAATACTGATAATGTAGTAATTGGCAAAGATCACGCATATAAAACGTTCTTTGAAATGAATCTAAAAGATACAGCATTTTGGAACGTAGAATTTACTCATTCATATTATTGTTTGTTTGGAGATCATGTAAATGTCACAATTGTTAAAAATATCAAATTATCATTTAAAATGGCTCAAATGTTGGGATATAAACATGCCTTCTATACAGAAGATGATAATATCTTTAAAGAAAATTCGTTTCCGTTTATCAAATCCTGTTTTAAAAAATTAATGGATCATGATATTTTAACATCACATGATTATTTCGCTAACAACGATGTATTTTATACAACATATTTCTTCGCAAATATAGACTTTTTATTAAGTAAATTCACTATTCCAGATGAAAAGTCAGAGTATTATAAAGAAGAAAATATACTTAAATACAAACTTCAAAAACCATTGGAGGTTAGTTTTTTTGAATTATTTAAAAACGATTTAAATAGATTTATAAACATTAAACCAGATATAGATTTGTTGATATCAAACAACGATATACAAGCGTCACTTAATTGTAGACTCAATCAAATAAATAACGTAATTGATAAGTTTGTAAGTCTTGTGATTGATAAAAATAAAAACATACTCATTATTTTACACAACACTTCATTTTTATTACCAATTGAACAACAATCAAAATATTCTACTATAGAAGTAGATTTATATTTTGACGATGTACATATATATCACGGTTTGCTTAATATATTTGTCGGATACTATAGAGACGTACCAAAAAACGTTAAAGTAGCAAAAGTTAACATTAAAGGTGTTTACGAACGAGAATATAAAATTGATTATGACACAATAAAACACAATGGGTTTTTTGAAAACAAATATTTATAACTAATATGATGTATTCTCGTTTTAAACACTCATCGATGGCATTTGGAGAAGAAGATGAAATTCTTACTCTTCCAAAAACAAAATCACAACACCAAGTAAATGGAAACGAAATATACTTCTATAGTAATGTAGATCTAGAAAGTATCTATAATCTAAATAGATCATTGAGTGATTTGGAAAAACATATGTTGATAACCCAAATAAACTTGGGTTTAACTCATCCACCTCATGTTAAATTGTTTATCAATAGTGATGGTGGAGAAATATTCAGTGCATTTACCACCGTCGATCGTATCAAATCATCAAAGGTTCCAGTTCACACCTACGTAGAAGGTATTGCTGCTAGTGCTGCTACGTTGATTAGTGTATGTGGCAAACGTAGATATATTGGTAAGACAGGTGTGATGCTTGTTCATCAACTACGTAGCTGGTGTGGTGGAACACACGAAAACTTCAAGGACGAAGCAAAGAATCTTGAAATGTTGTCGGATAAGATACAAAAGATTTACTTGGAGCATACCAAATTCACCAAAGCAGATCTTGATGAAATACTCAAACACGATATTTATCTAAGTGCTGAAGAATGTGTCAAGTATGGATTAGTAGATAAAATACTATGATTGTTTCAGTTCTGTAACATTACATTTGATATTTATGAATAATGAAAGTAAGAACATTATTTATAAGCGACTGTCATATAGGTAGTGATTATTGTAACCACGAAAAATTACTAAAGTTACTGAGTCATATAGAGTGTGAATATTTGTATATTGTAGGTGATTTTATCGATGGTTGGTTACTCAGCAGAAAATTTAAGTGGCATAGTAATTATAACACAATACTGCAAAAAATCTTAAGGTTGAGTAGAAAAGGAACCAAAGTATACTACATTTGGGGTAACCACGATGATTTTGTAGAACCATTCACCGGAGTTCATTTTGGAGATAATATCGAAGTGATTAGAGAAACAATACATGTTACTCTAAAAAAAGAAAAAATGGTGATACTACATGGTGATCAGTTTGATGGTATAATAACCAAAAACAAATGGATTCAATATATTGGTGCTATCATATATGACTACAGTTTAGCAGTAAATAAACTATTCAGAATATTCAAATTTAGTTTCAGTAATTTTCTCAAACAAAAAGCCAAAAAAGCAGTAAAATACATTTGTAATTACGAAACTACTGTAGCAAACTATTGTAGGACAAATAATTGTGATAGTATATTGTGTGGACATATACATAAGCCAAACATAATTGATATGAACGGAATAAGGTATTATAATACAGGTGATTGGGTCGAAAGTAATACGTTTATTATTGAAACAACAGAAGGAAACATACAGTTATTAAAATATGAAGATATTATTTGGAGTTCAAACTGAAGGTAATGGTCATATCACTCAAGCCATTGCTGTAAAACAATATTTAAAATCACAAAATATTGATGTTGATGTTGCATTTGCGGCAAAAAAGAAAAAGGGTTTACCTCAATATTTTAAAGATCAATTTAATGTTGTCGAATATGAAGGATTTGACTTTGTATTTGGTAAAGATGGCAAAGTTGTATTGTGGAAAACAATATTGAAAAATACAATAGAACTACCACGATTGATATTATCATTCATAAACATTTGCAAAGTAATTAAACGGAAAAAGCCAGACGCCATATTCAATTACTATGAACCATTGGTAGGTTTAACCTCAATATTTTTTCCTAATATAAAATATGTCAGTTTTGGTCATCAATATGCTATGGAAGCAAACATTTATCCAGATATAAAAGGATATTTAATTCAAAAAATATTTCTTGGTATTATAAATGGTATTACAAGTATTGAATCTAAAATAGTAGCACTCAGTTATTATGAATTTAAAGATGATGCTATGATAGTTAGTCCGCCAATATTACGACAAGAAAGTTATAAGGTATCAGATAAAAGTGAAGATTTTGTATTGGTATATTTGATGAATGAAGATATGTTACCTCAGTTAATTAGTGAAGCACACAAATATCCCAACATAAATCTACAATGTTTTACCAAACTGTCCAAAGAGCAAAGTGTTCCATCAAATATAAAGTTGTTTAATTTGGATGGTAAATTGTTTCAAGAGAAAATGAAAGTATGTAGAGCAGTAATTTGTAGTGGTGGATTTGAAACAAGTGCTGAAGCGATATATCAAAATAAACCATTATTGATGATACCTATGCCAAATCATTATGAACAACATGCTAACTGCAATGATGCTTATTTAAGTTCATTTGCAATTACCAGTAAAACTATTGATTTGTCTAAGTTACCAAAATATCAAATGGGCAATAAACAATGGTTTGATAGTTATAAATCTATTTTACAAAAAGTAATCAATCATATAAGTTGACATTAATGTTTTATAGAGTAACATGTTTATGTTATGAATAAAGCATTATTAATTGTCGGTTTATTTTTAATCACTGCAACAAATACACACGCGGGGTTCTTTATTAAAAAGAAACCTGGAAGAACATGTGTGGTCTGTAAACAACAGATGGCATGGACAGATGGTCATTTAGTTGAGTCCATGAATCACCTCGACCAATATGGTAAACATAAAGTATTGATTGTCAAAACGGATAATTGTGTAAAAGAGATATATGCTAATCAAGATTTGTATTTCAAAAAGAAACCTTCAATTTGGTCTTTTAAAGAAAACAAATATGGTGTTAGTATCAAAGAAATTTTTAGAAAACGCCTGTAAAATCATTAAATAAATCACTAAAACCCTTCTTGGGAGTCAGTTGGATACTTATTAGTATGGGTAAACAACGATCCAAAGAAGGGTTTATTTATATCATTAGCAATAGTGCATTCCCCAATTTTTACAAGATTGGGGTTACTAATGATATAAAGAGTCGTTTGCGCACCTATCAAACATCGTCACCACATCGGGATTATCGTATAGAATACTATATTCAACATCCAGATTGTTATGTCGCTGAACAAAGGATCAAGGAAATGATGAAACATTTTGCTTTAGAAATTCGAAATGAATGGTTCAGAATCGACTTGAACATAGCAAAAACAAGGTTAAACGAAACTTTGGAGCCAGAAGAAAAATTTCCTATTGACATTTATAAAAAATGAGGTATCATAAATAACGTTATGAGCAATGTTGCGAACAAGTTAATTTGTCTTAATCTTAATGCTAACTGGCAGCCAGTTGGTTTCAAGACCGTCAAGGATGCTATTGTGGATCTTTGTGGTGCTGATTATCGTGGAAAACCTACTTCATTGGCTTTGGATATTGACTATGAAATTGATACTAATGGTGATCCAATCTTGGATGAGCCAATGAGCATAAATCCCGTTACTTGGAAAGAGTGGATGACTCTTCCAGTTCGTAATTGGGATTTGAGTATCAATACCCCTAATATGACGATTCGTGTACCCACGGTAATTATAGCTACCAACTTCAACAAGATGCCTGTGAAAATCTTCAAGGGCAAGCCATCCAAGGATGCGATTTACAAACGTGACGGTGGTATATGTCAATATACCGGCCATAAGGTTGATCGTCAATCAGCTACTGTGGACCATGTTGTTCCTCGTAGTAAGGGTGGTGAGGATACTTGGACCAATTTGGTTTTGTGTTCCAAGGATGTAAATGCCAAGAAAGGTAATCGTATGAATAATGAAGTGGGCTTGAAGTTGCTCAAGCAGCCTATTGCTCCTTTACCAATTCCTGTGTATGCTCTTATTAAGGATGCTAAACACATTGATTGGAATCATTTTTTAATTAAAACTTAAAAAATAATAAACAAAATGGGCAGACATAAATAGTTAATATAAGATAACGTATATGCCCACTCGTAAAATCAAGACATATAACATTAATGTTAATGGACAAGAGATAGAATTGTCTTTGGATAGAATAGATTTCTTTTTACAAGAGACCCATAAAAAGGTAGCTAAAAAGAAATCATTGGAAAAGTTTTATAACAATTTAATCAATTTTTTTACCAAAGATTAAAAGCAACTCTTCTCCACTTGCCATTTGCATAGAAATATGCAAAGTTGTTGTCAAATTTCATTTCTCCTTCAACTCCTGGATCATTTGGTGTAGCAGGCGCATTGGGTGTATCGACCACTAATCTTTGGAAACTAGCAGATGATAGCACTAATAAACTGCCTGGTGGATTAAGATTACTACTTGTAATTGCATATTTAGACCAACTGCTAGTGATTGGGTATAGACTACCAGTTATTAAAGTAGTACCACCACTCGTCGCGTTTAAAGCATAACTGGCAGTACCAATCATTAAACCAATAGAAGCTGTGGTAGCAGTTAAAACTCCATTTGATGCTATAAATATATCAGATGCACTAATAGCACTTCCAGATATAGTACCAACTTGAAGAGTACTGCTGCCAACCAGCACACCACCGGCATTTGTTTGGATAATTAGACCTGAACCGGATATTACACGTTCCACGAACCTTGTATTACTCACATCTCTTTGTTGAAATACCGTGTCTAATTTATTTGGCATACTTTTATCTTATTAATATAAATATCTTAGATTGTTTTATATATTTATAAATACCATGACAATTTATCAAAAATATGAAAACCAAATAAACGAAGCCTATCGTGGTGGTTTAAGAGCTTGGTTTGGTAAAGGGTCTGTAGGTAGTAGTAGTGGTGGTGGATGGGATCGATACGATAGTAGTGGTAAAAAAGCTGGTAAATGTGGAGATGCTAAAAAAGGAAGTAGTTATAGTGCATGTTTAGGTAAGAAATACGCAGCTAGATTGAGAGCCAAAGGTGGTAGAAAGGCTATTGCAAATTGGGTAAAAAGAAAGAAGTCAGCACAAAGAGCTGCCGGTAGAGGAGAAAAAGGTAGTGGTAGTAAAGGTCAATCTCCTGTTAGAGTAAGTTATAAAGAAGAATTGTCTGAAATATTTGTTTTGAAAAATAAACAATCATTGGTAAACGATTTAAAACAATTTTTACAACAAGAGTTTGATAAAGGAAATTTAAAAATAATTGACAATAATGATCGACCAATTACTACAATGTATAAAATTGAAGATTGGTTAGAACCTATGGCAAATGATATTGTGTCTAATTTAATTGATTATTTGGATACAATTCGTGATCAAACTACAAGAGATTCGTTTTCAAAAGTAGGAGTGAACCAGTCAGAAAATTAAAGATCAAATAATAAATTTATTTATCAAACGATTAAGTCAAATAAGACTAAATAACGTCTGTAAATTATAATATCGATAGTTCTTGATTTATATGTATTTATATGGTATATAGGAGATATAACATATGAGTTATTACATCAAAGATACTACAATTAACCAAATTATATACAAGAACAATCTTCAAGACGTGGTCAAGCATCTTGAAGAAGTATGTAAACGTTATCATAGAAGAAGTCGGAGTTCATATATGAATGAAATGATAAGTCTTGGTCATGGTTATGATGATGATCAAGGTACTTATTTTACAGAACTACTTGGCGCAGATTTTGATATTGGAGTTGTTAAAAGAGACGGAAAGCATGTAAGATGTAACATTCATGAACATGCTCGTAACGTAAAATATAGAAACGAAATGGGTGATTGATATATGATCAATTTGGATATCAGATGGTCCGATCCAATACAAGTAGAAAAAAATGGGGACGTAACCTTTGTTAGGGAATGGGTTATATCATCTCAATATTTAAATCAATTCTTTACCTACTGGCAAAGCAATAGACTAAGTCTTAAAGACAAAGGGTTCGGAGTTACAAAACGTGATAATAACTGGGTTTTAACACAAACCAAAGATAACCCAACTTTATTTAAAGATACGCCAGTAAAAATACACAAAGAAGAACCACTACCACCATATGATGTAAAGAATCAAGATGGTTTACGTCCATGGCAGGTAGATGCTGTGAGCAAAATTGTATCCTCAATAAATAAATGGGGATGTGCGGTTGATGGTAGTGACGTTGGCGTAGGAAAGACATATACAGCTTGTGGTGTAGCTAGAGAATTAAATATGGACATTATGGTAGTATGTCCAAAGGCTGTAATGGAAAGTTGGAGAAGAGTAATAAAAAACCACTTTAAATACTCGGGTAAATTTGCAGGTATCATCAATTATGAATTATTGCGTACTGGTAGAACCGATAGTATCTACGCTTCTTATGTAAAACGAAAAGATACAAGACGTAAAGAGTTTGTATGGAAAGTACCAAAAAATACTCTTATTGTTTGGGATGAAGCACAAAAGTTAAAAAATGCTAAAACAAAGAATAGTGAAACTTGTCTTTCTGCACTCAAACAGGGTTATAAGATGTTGTTTTGTAGTGCTACTATGGCTACTAATCCACTTGAACTAAGAACTATAGGTCAGTGTATCCGTTTGTTTAAAAGCAGTAAACAATATTATGAATGGGCTTATGCGCATGGTGTTATAAGGGGTAGATTTGGTATGGAATTTACTGGAGATCGTAAGTCTTTAACAAAATTAAGTAATGACATATTCACAAATCGTGGCATAAGATTAAGTAGAGATACAATACCAAATTTCCCAGAAAGTCAAATTATAGCTGAATGTTATAATATGGAAGATGATGCTAAGAATAAAATCAATTCCATTTATGCTGAAATGCAGGACGAGTTAAACAGATTAAAGAAAAAGATAAAAGAAAATAAAGAAAACACAAGTCAACTTACAGCTATATTGAGAGCTAGACAAAAAATAGAAATATTTAAAGTACCATTAATTATAGAAATGGCAGAAGAAGGTATTGAAAATGGTATGAGCGTTGCTATATTTTGTAATTTTACCGAAACCATTAAAGCTTTATCGGATAGATTAAATACCAAATGTATTGTTAATGGTGTTGTAAGTGATAAAGATCGTCAAAGAGCAATCGATGACTTTCAATCGGATAAGAGTAGAGTAATTCTTATTAATATTGCGGCTGGTGGCGCTGGATTAAATTTACATGATTTGAATGGTAATTTTCCAAGATTATCGTTAATATGTCCTTCTTACTCTGCCGTGTTAATGCGTCAAGCAACTGGTAGAGTATGGCGTGATAGTGCAAAAACAAAAAGCATACAAAAGATTGTATTTGTTGCGAATACTGTTGAAGAACAAGTATGTAATAGTGTAAACCAAAAATTAAACAATTTAGATTTATTAAACGATGGAGATTTAGATTATGGCAAAGAAAAAACTAGTAAAATTTAAAGTAAGCTCTGCTGATTGGATACTAAAGATTGATGTTGATACTGAAATATTTGATGATGCGGATATAGAGGCGTGTACCAGAGCCTTAGAGATTAAGTCTAAATATAGTGATGAACAGAACTTTCTGGTCAATCCAGTAATACTTTGTAAACAAATAAAGCCTTTATCTAAAGAACCAAAGTATATCAATACATATAAAGTATTAATTAACGCCGGAATGCCTAAAAGAGCCGAATATCTCAGAAAAATATTTCAATCTTCAACAGATGTGGACCTAGCATTAGAACCAATAACTGCATCTTTAAAAAAATGAATGATGAGTCTTTAAATATTAACACGGAATATATTAATCAAAAGTTGGCCGAACTTGAAGATATTAAGAAAAAAGTAGAACAGATTTATAGTCTTAGTCAAATAGGTGATGATGTAAGAAAAGAACTAGACGAATACAAAGTTCTAAGAGATAAGGGTGTGAAGATACCTCATTTAGAAAAAGAATTCGCTGACCAGATATATCCAAAACGGGGTAAGAAAAGACAAAAACCAATCACAGAATCGGAGATTAAAGAAGCGTTAGACAAGTCTCCATCCGCCAGAAAAGCAGCAAAACGTCTTGGCGTAAGTTATGAGTGCTTTAAAAGTTATGCTAGAAGATATGGTGTACATAGAACACCGGGCTGGCCAGTAACTAAAAAAAACTTTGAAAACAGAGTATTAGTAGATCCAAATAAAGGTAAATATCCAATACAAGATGTATTAGATGGTAAGTGGCCTGATTTTCCTATACATAGATTAAAAGATAAGTTAATTAGATCTGGAATTAAAAAAGCAGAATGTGAACAATGTGGATTTCATGAACGCAGAATTACTGATGGTAAAATACCACTATTACTAAATTTTGAAGATGATGATAAACACAATCATAAACTAGAAAATTTAAAATTGTTGTGTTATAATTGTACATTTACTTCTGGCAAAGGATATATCAGTAGAGGACCGAAAATATTTGATCCTGATATACTTCAAGATGGTAAGAAAATATTAAAACAAAGATTTTAATGTTTAATCATTATAAATTACTTAAATTATAATCAAATCATTTTTCTGATTATTAGTAACAATCTATAAAAATTGTTAGTTTTTTCATAATAAAAATATATATTGTATGTATCTATCATATATTTAATTTTAAATGTCTAATTTTTCACATCTTTTATCAAAGCATGGAGTTCTAGTTAGTTTTAATATTGCTAGAAAGATTAAAACCAATGAAGTCAACAAGATTAAGGATAAAATTCCTAATAAAAATATAAGTGACGCTGAATTTTTTAAGAAACTTCAAACAATGATAACTCTTCAAGAAAATTATCATTCGTACGATAAAATACCAGGATTGATAATCGATCAAAACAAAAGTGAAATGATGATATTTTTTGAAAATTTACCACCTTTAATTAAGTTATCAATAATTGACATTTCGAATAAATTTTCGATAGATGCAGCTTCAAAAAAGTTGAACACTTCACAAATATTACTCGCGATACAACTCATATTTAACCATTTAGGTATATCATCGGAAGATCTTAAAAACTTTAACATTAAATTCAAACCTCCCAATTTAGATGATAAAGATGAAATGGATGATGATGAAGACAATGACGAATATTAAAATTTATTAATCATTTGTACGAATTCATAGACCTGATAATCCATTACACTATAATGTAGTCCAACATATACACCATTGTTATTGATTATTTCTGCATTTTTAAACTTGGTATGTTTACCATACTTCTTAAAAGCAGTTTGTCTTAATAAATTACCACCAATAATTGGTCTATATTCAATTTTATTAGTTTTACAATAATCCTTAATCTTTTGTAGTGTTTTTTTATTCTTCGCAACAATAGGTAAACAAAATAGACTATCTTCAGCGGTTATATTAAGTGGATAAAATTTATTTTTATCTAATAAATTAGCAAATAGCCTTCCGCAATGTCTTCTATGAGATTCATATTCAGTAATACGATTAAAGTCGAGTTGACCAATATATGCGTGGATATCTGTATTCCTAAAATTATTGCCGATGCAATAAAAGTCGAATAATGGATCTACCGATGGATTCTTGTATTTTTCTTGATTGGCAACTGGTAAATGTCTATACATACCATGATTACGAATCATATTAAATAATTCAAATTCTTTATCATCGTTAGTAAATACAAATCCGCCTTCTACACTTTGTAGCACATGACCAAAGTATGTACTGGTTGTAGATGTAAAGTATGAAGAAATATTTTGTTTGTTATACTTGGTATAAGTACTTTCACAATTATCTAACATCACTCGCACGTTATAAGTCTCTTGAAGATGTTTTAAACGACCAATATCTGGTGATATACCCAATAGTGATGTTAAAAATATGGTGCCAATTTGTTTGTCTTTCTTTAATAAATTTTCTACTTGATCCAAATTGATTGAAAATCTATCCAAACTAACATCAACAAAAACCGGTTCAAATCCACATTTGATAAATGGTGTTACTGATGTCGCCCAAGTCACTATTGGAAATATTATCTTCTTTCGTGATTCAACATCGTTCAAATAATATGCTAATAATGTATTTGCGGTAGATCCACTAGATACAAATAGTGCGTACTTAGTACCAACAAATTTAGCCATCTTGGCTTCAAACTTTTGAACTTGTTTTCCATATGTCCAAAAGTTGTTTTTGTTTAAAAAAAATCGGCAAATTTTTAGTCTATCCCAAATCGTAAAATGATTAGTACTTAACTTCCACATATCTAATATCTATTAAACATATGAACAATTTTATAATTTTAATTAAATAAAAAAATATTGTATTTTATAACAAAAATACGTATCTATAAGGATTATTATTATGGAAGTTTTAAATATTAAAGACGCACAGGCCTATATTAACAATCGCAAAGTTGTATTCATAACAGGCGTTACTGGTCAAGATGGTAGTCATTTAGTTGATTACTTATTAAACATAACCGATTACTTTATTATTGGTGGTGTAAGAAGACTTAGTATAAAAAATCATGAAAACCTCCAACACATTAAAAACGAAAGATTTAAGTTGGTTAACTTTGATTTGAATGACGTACATAGTATTAATAAAATAGTACAAGAATTAAAACCAGATTATTTCATAAATTTGGCTGCACAAACATTCGTTGGAAGTAGTTGGGATTTTCCTGCGCAAACTTGGGAATGTAATACAACAGGCGTGATTCATATTCTTGAAGCTATTCGTCAACATAAACCAACTTGTAGATTCTATAATGCTGGTAGTAGTGAAGAATATGGTGATGTCAGATATACTCCTCAAGATGAAAATCATCCACTTAGACCTCGTAGTCCATATGGTGCAAGTAAAGCGGCCGCTAGATTATTAGTTAAAGTATATAGAGAAAGTTATAATCTATATGCAATTCAAGGTCTATTATTCAACCACGAAGGTATTAGAAGAGGTGAAGAATTTGTAACTCGTAAAATTACAAGAGGAGTAGCTAGAATAAAGAAAGCTATAATTGATCGTAAATCATTTCAACCAATTGAGTTAGGTAACGTAAAAGCCAGAAGAGACTGGAGTGATGCGGAAGATTTTGTTGAAGGCATATGGTTGATGTTAAATCAAGAAAGTCCTAAAGAGTATGTGTTATCTAGTAATCAAACACATACAATCTCTGAATTTGTTTTGTATGCATTTAAAGCTGCTGGTATTGATGGCAGTTGGCATGGTGAAGCCGAATATTCAGAATTTAGCATTACCACAGAATATGCATTAAAATATGATCCATGTGCATCTGTACTTGTTAAAATCAATCCTAAATTCTACAGACCAGCGGAGGTAGAATTATTATTGGGAGATAGCACAAAAGCTAGAAATGAATTAAAATGGCAACAAAAAACATCATTTGAACAACTAGTTGAAAAGATGGTTAAAAATGACTTGAATTTATTAGGTCTTACCTAATAGTTATAGATATGGGTGAATCTTATACATTATATAACGAAACAGTAATGGATCATTTTACAAATCCTCGTAACATGGGCGATATAAAAGATGCGGATGGTATAGGTGAGGTAGGAGCTGCCGCTT
>Ga0194125_10001999_pt1 | contig 34211 bp, 26 predicted proteins | sample TA2KigC250mmetaG_FD_148626 | JGI IMG/M metagenome (GOLD analysis project Ga0194125, IMG submission 148626) | Freshwater microbial communities from Lake Tanganyika, Tanzania - TA2015034 Kigoma Deep Cast 250m | ecosystem: Environmental > Aquatic > Freshwater > Lake | place: Tanzania: Lake...
CGACCACACGCTGGAGATCCTGAACCGCGAAGACGGCCCTCGCTTCGACATGATTCTGCTGACCGACGACCCCGACTACGTGCCCCAGGGCATGGCGGAGTAGGTCCCACCCAGGCGGGCGAGCCATGGCGGTGCTCCTGCGGATCATAGACGGCCCCCAGGCCGGCTCCTCCCACGAACTGCGGGAGGGACAACGGGCGCTGCTGGGCCGCGGCGACAAGGCCGACTTCCGCATCCTCGATAGTTGGGCATCCCGGACCCACTGCGCCATCGCCTACCGTCCCGAAGGCGTGTTCGTCGAGGACCTGAACACCAAGAACGGCACGTATGTGAACGGCAAGCAGGTGGACCGGGCTCGGCTGCCCGACGGCTCGCTGGTGCAGGTGGGGACGACGACGGTGCAGGTGCTGGTGCAGGCGACGCGGCGGACCGTGCTGGCGCCGTCGGGCCTCCCGCTGCGGAGCCGCGCGTGGCGGGTGGCGCTGGCGATCGGGGCCGTCGTCGCGCTGGTGGTGGGCGTCGCCTTTGCCGTCCTGTTCTTCTTCGGCCCCGGCAAGGGCGGGGGCGGCTTCCTCGGCCTCCCGACCCGCCGCGCCTCGCTCCAGATCATGTCGGAGCCCATCGGCGCCTCCGTCTTCATTGACGAGGAGACCAAGGGGGTGACGCCCCTCGACAGCATCGAGGTCACGTTCGGCGAGCACGCCCTGCGCGTCTGGAAGGCCGGCTACGAGGTCTACCGCGCCTCGCTGAACATCACTTCGCGCAACCCGGCTCCCATCACCGTCGTGCTGCGGACCGCCGAGCGCGGCTCCCTGTACATCACGTCGAAGCCCGACGGCGCGTCGGTGCACCTCGACGGCGACTACCGCGGCAACACGCCCCTGCGCCTGGAGGACCTGGAGCCGCAGACCTACAGCCTGCGGGTGAGCAAGGTCAACTTCGCCGACTGGCAGCAGGAGGTCACCGTGAAGCCGCGCGACACGGTGACCATCGAAGTCCCCCTGGGCCGCCGCGAGGTCGGCTTCTACGAGGCCGAGCTGAGGAAGGACCCGCACAACGTGGCCTACCGCGCCGAGGTATCCCACCTCTACTTGCTCGAACACAAGGTGGAGCAATGCATGGCCCACCTGAGCGCGGCGATTGACACGGTCATCGCGGGCAACGACACGTCGAAGCCCGAGGCCTACGCGACTCGGCTGCTTCAGCTCATCGCGAAGATGTACTTCAACGACCACTTCTCCTACGGCGACGCGGCGTTCGTTGAGGCGACCCGGGCGCGCATTGACCTGTTGCTGGCCGAGGAGGCGGGAAAGCACACGGACAACAGCTTTGTGCTGTCCGCGGCGCAGGGCCTGTACAAGCGCGCCGGCACCTCGGTCGCGGAGAAGGCCGCGGCCTACGAAGCGAGGGCCAAGGCCGCGCCCGGCGAGCTGTCGCACACCCTCACCGCCGTCGGCTTCCTCGTCCTCGCCGGCGAGCACGCGCGGGCCGAGGCGCTCCTCCAGGCGGCGTGCGCCGCGCTGCCCAACGACCCGAAGCCCTGGCTGGCCCTCGGCCGCTTCCACCTGGGCGCCAAGCGCCGCGGGGTCACTGGCGCCCGCGAGAAGGCCATCGAAGCCCTCAACGCCGCCCTCCAGCGCTGCAAAACCGAGGAGGAGAAGGCCGAGGCCCGCCGCCTCCTGGGCCAGGCCACGGGCTGATGCGCCCAGGGCCGCGGGGAGAAAAGGGGACATTCTCCCTTTCTGCGCAGCAGCCTTCGGCGCCCCAAGGGGGCGAAAAGGTGAATGTCCCCTTTTCTGCCCAACGCGCGGGATTTTGCATGCTCCACTGGACACGGGGCGGACGATTGGTATAATAGGCGCGCCCCGTCAGGCCGCGGCGGGCGCGGCCGGGGGCCGTGCGTGAGTCTGGCTTCCCAGCAGCCGTTGTTTGGGAAAGGAGCACGGGATGTTGCGAGCGTGGCTGGTGAGCGTGGTGACCATGGCTATCCTTGTGGCGGGCTGCCCCGGAGGCCCGGCCACGGCCGAGCCCAAGACGCCGCCCGCGAAGGCGCCCGGCACAGTGGAAATCCGCGTGCCCGTCGCCGAAAAGAAGCCCGCGGCCGAGCCTGCCCCGAAAGCCGAAGAGAAGCCGGCCCCTGCCCCCGAGCCGAAGCCCGAGCCCAAGCCGGAACCGAAGCCGGAGCCGAAGCCGGAGCCGAAGCCGGAGCCCAAGCCCGAGGAGCCAAAGGCCGCCCTCAAGGAGCTCAAGGCAGGCCTGCTCGCCGTGGACCTCAGCAAGCTCCTCAACAACGACGGCTTCACGAGCGAGGACGACCGCAAGGACGCCGACCTCGACCAGTACAAGCAGTCCTTCCCCGCCGAGAACATGCCTAACGCCGGCCTCTTCGAGCCGAAGGACGTCAAGACGGCCTTCGAGTTCCCCGGGAAGGAGAAGGGGACCAAGAACAACGTGGCGTGCGCCGGCCAGACGATTCCCCTCGAAGGCAAGGCCAAGGAGCTTCACATCCTGGTCACCGCCACCGACGCCGACCAGCAGGAGAAGCTGACGATCAACTACGCCGACGGCACGGTGCAGGCCGACCTGAAAGTGACCGACTGGTGCAAGGACGCCCAGTTCGGCGAGAAGATCGGCGTCGAGAGCGCCCAGCGCATCGCCGTGGACTCCGGCGGCAAAGGCGAGTACTCGAAAGAGGACAAGAAGTGCCGCATCTGGGTGGTCACCATCCCACTCGATGCCAACCGCGAGCTGAAGTCGGTCAAGCTCCCCTTCTGCTCGCTCATCCACATCTTCGCCCTCACGGTCGCCAAGTGAGAGCCGCCGGACCAGGACCGCGCGTGTAGACTGCTTTTCCCGGCAGGGCGCTGCTGCTTCGGCCACGCTCGCGGCAGCGCCCTGCCGCGCTCATGCCCCTCGACGGAGGACGCAGCCCCCGTGCGAGCCAGCGTCGTTCTCCTACAGGATGACAAGCCCGTCAGCCAGTTCGCCGCCGACGGCGAGCAGCCCGTCGTCGTAGGCCGCAGCGCCGACTCCGTCATCCAGATCCACGACGCCAAAATCTCACGGCACCACTGCGAAATCCGCGCGACGCCCGACGGCTACTTCGTGCGCGACCTGGGGTCGAAGAACGGCACCTACGTGAACGGCGCGCGCGTGGCCGAGGCGCGCCTGCGCAACGGCGACCGCCTCCAGATCGGCCTCGCCCACCTCCTCTTCCGCTGCGAGGAGCCCGAGCCCGAGCGCCCCGAGGCCCAGGTGGCCCCGCCCCACCTGTGCGCCTCGTGCGGCAAGACCATCCCGCTCGACGCCCTCGGCTCGACCCGGCAGACCCAGAGCCGCGTCTACTGCGCCCCGTGCGTCGAGGCCTGTCCACTCCTCGGCCTCGTCATCGGCCGATACGAGATCGTCCAGGCCATCGGCAAGGGCTCCATCGGCGCCGTCTTCAAGGCCGACCAGCTCTCGATGGGCCGCCTCGTCGCCCTCAAGATCATCCACGAGGCATTCACCGCCGACCCCGAGGCCATCGGCCGCTTCCTCAAGGACGCCCGCGCCAGCGGCCAAATCTCCCACCCCAACCTCATCCGCATCTACGACATGAACCAGGCCGACGGCCGCTACTTCATCTCGATGGAGTACGCCCAGGGCGGCGACCTCGGCTCACTCCTCCAGCGCACCGGGCCACTCAACGTCAGGCAGGTGGCCGAGCACATCGCCTCCGCCTGCGCCGCACTTGCCCACGCCCATGCCGCCGGCGTCGTCCACCGCAACATCAAGCCCAGCAACCTCCTCCTCACCCGCGACGGCATCCTCAAGATCGGCGACCTCGGCCTCGCCAAGAGCCTACACGTCGCCGGCCTCAGCACCCTCACCTCCACCAGCTCCGCACTCGGCACCGCCCTCTACCTCCCCCCCGAACAGGTCACCGACATCACGGCCTCCGACGCCCGCGGCGACATCTACTCCCTCGGCGTCACCGCATACCGCCTCCTCACAGGAGAGTTCCCACATCAGGTCACCTCCATCACCGAACTCGTCCGCCTCTTCCACACCCAGAAAATCCGCCCCATCCGCTCCTTCCGCGACGACTGCCCGCCAGAGCTCGACGCCGTCCTCATCCGCGCCATGGCCCCCGACCCCGCCCGCCGCTTCCAGACCGCCGACGAATTCCGCGACGCCCTCCAAGCCCTCAAACGCTGACCGGCTGCCTCGCCCGCCTCAGAGTCATGCAGTATTTGCAGAGCCATACGCTTCTTCGCGCGGCAGCCCGATTGGCGCCCCCTACAGATCATGGTCAATTCCTCCCCGCCCCCAACCCGCTGAGTCGCCTGACTCGCCTGAGTCGCCGGTTCCTGGGGGTGACCCGGCGAGCCGCCCGCCGCTACGGTCCATCGACGAATTCCGCGAAGCCATCCAAGCCGTTCGCCGCTGAGCTCCCTCGCTCGTCAGGCTGCGGTCTGCGGCTGCCGGCTGTGCTCCACCCGGAAGCCGCCGGAGTACCTGAGCATTAGGGAGCGGTAACGGGCGAGCGTCTGGGGCCGGAACGTCGCCAGCTCGGTTTCCGAGCAGGTCTCGAACCGACGCAGTTCCGTCCTGTCCCTCTGGCCGAGTCCCCCATTGTCCTGCGTGTTCTTGGCTATGACTGTCGCCATTGTCGGTCCTCCTTCTCCACAGGTCAGGGTTCCGTGGCCTCGTCTCCAACCTCGATATGGCCTATAGCGAAGCGTGTGCCACACCACGCAAGAGAGGAGGGGCCGCACCAACGGCCAGACTGCAAGTCGTTGCCCCGCAATGACATGGAAGCTGTGAGTCAGCCGCGAGAAGTGGCTGCAGCGGCCGCGGGGCGCTGTTGGGCTGGCTAGGCTTCATCCAGGCTTGGGGTTCTGGCCTGGCAAGGAATTGACCAGACTATGTAGGGTTGGGGCTATGTGGTGGGCCTTCGGAGGCCGTAGGCGCTGATCTTGGTGCGGAGCGTCTGTCGCGTGATGTCCAAGAGCCGCGCTGCCTCGCTGATGTTCCAACCTGTTAGTGCCAGCACCTTCTCCATGTGGTTGCGTTCCGCCGCCGCGAGGGAGAGCCCCTGCTTCTCTCCGCCTGCCGCCGCGTCCGACTCGCTGGCCGTCTCGGGGAAAACGTGTGCGGGCAACAGTTCCGCTCCTTCGCACAGCGCCACGGCGGAGCCGATGCGGCGGCGCAGCTCCCGCACGTTCCCAGGCCACGGGTGGTCGAGCATGGCCGCCATGCAGGCCTCCGATGCGCGCTCGACCGAGCGACCGTAGTTCACGTTGTCCAGGGCGATGAAGCGCTCGGCCAGCAGCGGGATGTCTTCCCGCCGCTCGCGCAGCGGGGGCACGCGTATCTCGTGGCCCGCGATGCGGTAGTAGAGGTCGTCGCGGAAGGCCCCTGCCGCGATGGCCTTCCGCACGTCGCACTTCGTGGCGCAGACGAGCCGCACGTCGCACTGCACCTCGTTCTCGCCCCCGAGCCGCCGTATCCGCTTCCGCTCCACCGCCGTCAGTATCTTCGCCTGCACGTCCGCCGTCATGTTCCCGATCTCGTCGAGGAACAGCGTCCCGCCGTGCGCCTGCTCGAAGCAGCCGCGGCGCTTCGTCCGCGCCTCGGTGAATGCCTCGGGCTCGTGGCCGAACAGCGCATCCTCCGCGAGGGTTTGGGGAATCGCCCCCGTGTTGACCTCCACGAACGGCCCCTCGGCCCTCGGGCTAGCGTTGTGGATGGCTGCCGCGATCAGGTTCTTCCCCGTCCCCGTCTCCCCGAGGATCAGCAGGTCCATCGGCAGCGCCGCCATCTTCCCCGCCGCATCCAGACACTTCCGCATCCGCGCGCTCGCCGTCCATATCCCCTCGAACGTTATCTTCCCGTCGCGGTACAGCACCGAGGGGCTTTCGACAGTGGAACTCGCGTTCTCTCTCATTTGCGCCCCCCTCCGAAGCCGAACAGCGCTCAGCGTCGACGAATCCGTGCCTACCTATTTTCTCCCCACGTGCTCCGTCAGCCACAAGTTCACCAGTGTCTCGGGCGAGACGCCTCGCTCATGGGCGAGGGTTTCCACCTGAGCATACAGTTCCGGCGCGATGGTGACCCTTCTCCTGCGGGTCGCCCTAAGCTCGAACAGAGCCTCCCGCGTCCTGCCCCAGTAGTCGGCCAAGCTGTGGGAGTCCCAGAACTCGCCCACCTTCTCGGCGCTCGTCGCCTTTGAGATGCCTGTAGCCTTTCTCGCCCTAGCGGCGTTCATATCTCTTGCGCTCCTTGCTATCCATGTCCCGAGCACTCACCACGAGGGCCAAGTGCGCAGGCTTGTAAATGAAGAACGCGATCAAGTACCGCCCCGCATCCGTCTGGCCCAACGCGGCGTACACGTCCTCACCCGGTCGCAAGCCTGATTCCACGAACCGGAATTGGGGCTCGTTGAAGAACACCTCCTCCACCTCATCTTGCGTCACGCCATGTTTGGCAGCCAGCTTCTCCACGACGTCGGGCAGCCATACGAAATCGTCAATCCGCATCGTCGGCTACCCGCCTTCTCGCGCCCAGTGGTCGCCGCTTGCCTGCATACACGCATTCTACGATACCCCGGCGGCAGAGTCAACACTACTGGCCCCTACGCGAGCGCAGAAGGCGAGAGATGAGGCGTTCAGCCCTTGCGGCCCGTCGGCTTGAGGGTGATCGAGGCAAGGCCCATGAGGCCACAGGGGCCGGTGATGCGCACGACCTCGAGGCTCAGCGAGTGCCTGCCTACAGGAATGCGCAAGACGCCAGGGCTAAAGCAGTCGAAGAACTCCCAACCCTGGGTGTACTGGACTTCGGCCTCGAGGTTCTGCTCGCCGACGGCGACGGCATACGCCCCGCCGCCATTGACGAAGTCGCGGGAATACAGGATTTCGACCTCGAAGATGCCGCCCCGCCCAAGCTCGAAGTCCCAACTCAACCAGTCGCTCTCATTGGTCCAGCCGTGAATTGAGCCCGTCCGAGGGCCGGCCGGGAGCCACATGACTTGGCCGTGGAGTTGCGCGTCGAGCGCCCTGAGGGTGAGCGTGCCGTCCTCGGCCTGCCGGATGGGGCCAACCGCCTTGCTCAGGAGCTTGAACTCCCCCGCGTCGTACTTGCTCCAGAACGTCTCCGCATCCATCAGGGTCGTCGAATTATCCCCGATCAGGCGGAGGCTCTTCATCGAGCGCACTACGTCCAGGCCCTTCTCGATGTAGTCGGGCGTGAAGGAGAGTTGCTCAAGCGCCATCTCAGTCAGTGGGGTGAGGTCGGTCACTTGCGGGCAGCCTGCAATGAAAAGCGTCCTTAGTGGAGCCCCTTTCAGGGGCGAGAGGTCGGCCACTCGGTAGGCGCATTGTACACTCAGCCACGACAGAGGCATGCCCGACAGTGGCGCGAGGTAGCCGACTAGAACTCCGCCCAGATCGAGCCACGTCAGGGGCATCCCCTTCAGAGGGCTCAAATCGCGCACTGGCGTGTGGTAGCACCTCAAGTCCTTGAGGGGCATACCCTTCAATGGCGAGAGGTCGCACACGCGGGTGTTCCCGCAGTGCAGGACCTCCAGCGGCATGCCGGCAAGCGGGGCGAGGTCGTCCAAGGGGTTACCATAGCACCAGAGCTTCCGCAGTGGCATGCCCCTCAGCGGTTCCAGGTCGCTGATGCGATTGGTGGCGCACTGAAGGGATTCGAGGGGCATGCCCGCGAGAGGGCTAAGATCGCAGATGGAGTTGTGTTGTACCTCCATCGACCGGAACGGGATGCCGCGAAGGGGCTCAAGGGACGCGATGTTCTGGGAGCGCCCGTCGAGGTGGCCGCGCATGGCTTCGACCAGGGCCGCCACGCCTTCGCGGTCATGCAGATTCGTCTTCGGCGGGTCGAGGGAACGCAGCAGCGCGCTGAGGGCGGCGGAGAGGGCTTCGGGCACGGGCACGCCGGCGTCGAGTTGGGTCGCCCGAAGTGCAGCGCGCCCGGCCGCGCCTATGTTGCTCCTGCCAACCAGGATCCTTGCGGCCCGCAGGCTGGCGGATGCCGCGAGCGAGCGGTTGGTGCTCTCAGCGGCGCGGCGATAGGCGGCGAGGGCATCGTCGAGCGCGCCCAGGCCCTCCAGCGCAAGACCGTGGAGGAACTGCGCCTCGTCGTCGAGCGGCGTGCCGCGCGGCGTGGCGACCTGGTCGGCGAAGAACCGGGCGGCCTCGTCAAAGTGCTTGTTCTCGAGCAAGACCCGTCCGGCCTCCAGGATCGAAGCCGTCTCTGGCATCCGACGCCGCCAGGCGGAGATGCGGGTGAGCGTGTAGTTCTGCCCGGAGAAGCCGAACGTCCGATGGACTGGCCCCGACAGAGGCACGGGGTCGAAGTACTCAATCACCTTCACCCCGTCCACAGTCGCCCTTAGCCACGGCCCGGCGCGCTCCACCACGATGTCCCAGCTTGCCCGGTTCGGGTCGAGCTTGCCGGGCCAGTGGCACAGAAGCTCGTAGTAACCGTTCGCAGCCGTGTCGAGTTCCACATCAAAGCGTGGCGCGCCGCAGAAGACGAAGCGGTATCCGTGCGCGCCGTCCCCTGAGACACAGACGCGGACGATCGACTTGGCCGTTGTCTCGCCGCCGGGCTCGTTCACGAGCGTGGCCGCGACCCGCGTCTCCTCGCCGACTTCTTCCCTCCAGTGGAGAGCGCTGTAGGTGGTCCACTCGGGACCACCAGAAACATGGAGCTGCCCGTCCCTGATGGTTGCCTGGGCGACGCCCTTGACCCAGTGGGCGTTCTGCGGCCAGTCCTTCTCGGACCAGACGACGTCGAAGCGGGGGTCGAGCGGGTCGCGGGCGAAGTCCATCGAGCAGACGGGTATCCAGGCCTCGCGGCCTTCGATGAAGAGGCTGATGTCGGCCCTCAGGTCGGCCACGGCCTGATAGCGGTCCTCGCGCCGCGTGGCGAGGCACTTCATGGCCGCGTCGGCCATCTCGCGCGGGATGCTGCGGCCCGGGGCGCGGGTGGCGGGCGGCACGATGTTACCCTTGACGACATTCAGGATGACCGCGATCTGGCTCTCGCCTTGAATGGCCCGCTCCAGGGTGAGGAGTTCGTAGAGGATGGCGCCCAGGGCATAAATGTCCGCCCGCTCGTCAATCAGGTCGAGCTTCCCCAGGGCCTGTTCGGGCGGCATGTAGGCGGGGGTGCCCATCATCGAGCCGGCGAGGGTCTGGAGCGCGGCGATCTCCTGGCGGTCGGTGACCACCTCGGGGCTGGAATCCTGCCGCGTGACGCGTGACGCGTGACCAGATTCCGCTCCGCCGCTGCCCTCTGCCGTCTGTCCTCTGTCGTCTGCCTTGATGATCTTCGCCAGCCCCCAGTCTACGACGATCACCTCGCCGTAGTCGCCGACCATGATGTTGGCGGGCTTGAGGTCGCGGTGGAGCACGCCGCGGGAGTGGGCGAAGGCGATGGCGTCGCAGACCTTGAGGAATACCTGGAGGAGCGCGATGAGCGACGGCGCCTCGCGGCCCGTCTTCACCGCCGTGAGCACCTCCCCCAGCGAGCGGCCCCTGATCAGCTTCATCGTGTAGTAGACCTTGCCCTTCGGGTCGCGGGCGAGTTCGTAGACGGGCACGATGTTGGGGTGTTCGAGCTGGCCGCTGACCTGTGCCTCCTCGACGAAGCGCGCCCGCTTTGCAGGGTCCCTGGCCGTGCTCTCGAGCATGCGCTTGAGGGCCACCTGGCGATGGATGTCGCGGTCCACGCAGAGCAGCACCTCGCCCATGCCGCCGTGGCCGATGATGGCCTGCTGGACGTAGCGCGCCCCGAAAGAGGCGCCGTTGGCCTGCGGAAGGATGGCGGCTTCGGATAGATCGGACGGATCGGTCGGAGCCGACGGATCGGCCCCAGCAGGCCTCGCCGTCGCCCCATCGGCTGCGGCGGCGATGGTCTCCGCCCCGAGCGAGATGCCCGCGGCGGCAGCGGCGGCGAGTTCGCTGGCCAAGCCGTCCAACTGGTCGGAGCGGAGCAGGCCCTCCTCGACGAGCACCGAGGGGTCGGGGGAGTCGGCCGTGAGGGATTCGAGGAGTGCGATGGCCCGGTGGCGGCCCTCGGGCGCCACCAGCCCGCGGCGGAGCGCCTCCAGACAGATCAGCCGTGCTTGACCAGCCAGGGGTGACACACAAGCGACCTTCACGATTGACGGGCAGCGCCGGCACCGAGCCGGCGGACGGCACGATAGTAGCTATCCACTCGTACCCTGTCAAGTCGCGGCCGTTTCGTGTTGACAAGGCTGTCCGCATCTGAATAATGGTGCGGGAGCCAACATGAGAGGACTCGGGCGATGCTCGAAGGCGTAGGCCGGGCGCGGCGGCACCTGCACGTGGCGCTGGTGTACAACTCGGATACGCAGTGTGCGCCCGAGCGTCCCGAGGACCGGGGTAGCACCAACGATCTGCGGGTGATGATCCGCCACGTGGCGCGCGCCCTCCGCAAAGTCGGATACCGCGTCTCCGTCCTCCCCCTGGCCCGCGACCTGTTCGCCTTCCAGCGCAGGCTGCGGCGCCTCGGCCCCGACGTGGTGTTCAACCAGTACGACGACGTGGTGCACGGGGCGCTCTACGAGATGCGGGTGCCAGCTCTCGTCCGCATGATGGGGTTCCCAGTCACCGGCTCGCCCGCCCTCGCTATCGGCCTCACCCGCTACAAGTACATGACCGCCAGCCTCCTCCAGGGCGTCGGCATCCGCGTCCCGCCCTGCACGCAGCTCCTCGAACGGCTCGGGGACGTGGACCGCCATCGCTGGCAGTTCCCCCTCTTCGTCCAGCCCGCCCAGGAGCACGCCAGCATCGGCGTCGCGCGCGACTCGGTGGTCCACTCGAAGACTGCCCTCCGCGCCAAGGTGCGCGAGATCATCCGTGAATACCGCCAGCCCGTCCTTGCCCAGGGCTTCCTCCCTGGCCGGGAGTTCAACGTCGGCATCCTCGGCGGACGCCGCCTTCGGGTCCTGCCCCTGGCCGAGGTGGACTACTCGCAGGTGCCCGCCCACATCCCGCGCATCCTGTCCTACGCGGCCAAGTGGATCGAGACGGCCGAGGAGTATGGGAAGACCTCAGTGACCTGTCCCGCGGTGGTGGAGCCCGAGCTGGCCCGCGAGGTGAGTGCCCTGGCCCTCCGTGCCTTCCGCGCCGTGGGCGCCTGGGGCTACGGGCGGGTGGACATACGTTGCGACGCGGATGGGCGCCCCTGCGTGCTCGAGGTGAACTGCAACGCCTGCCTCGAGGACGGCCACGGCCTGGCCCGCCAGGCCGACCGTGCCGGCATCTCGCACCCGCGCCTGCTCCAGATGGTGGTGAAAGCCGCGTTCGAAGGCCCTCCCTACGACCTCGACATCCCCATGATCTGACGCTGACCGGCGCGTTCCAGTGGGTGTCTGCGAAGAGGCAGGTCTACCCCCTCTCCCTCGGGGAGAGGGTTGGGGTGAGGGTGCTTGGACCTCGGCGTGCCCCGCGGAAAGCACCCTCACCCGCCCGCCTTCGGCGGGCGACCTCTCCCCAAGGGAGAGGTCGAGAGTCTATCCCATCAGGCGTCCGGTGTAGGCGAACTCCATGGCCAGGGCGGCGGCCATCGCCGCCACATCCATCAGCTTGCCGTTCGTCTGGCTGCGCCGGAAGCGCAAGTTCAGGGCTCCTGCGCGGTCCTCGAGCTTCTGGAGGATCGTGCCCGCCTCGTCCCTGTCCAGCGCCGACCAGCGCACCATGCGCTCGAGCAGGGCGTCGTGGTGCTTGCGGAGGAGCTGGCGCGCCGGAAGCGAGGAGTTGCCCCGCAGCGCCGGGAAGACGGCGCGCAGGCGGTCGTCCACGTAGCCCTGGGCGGCTGCTCGGAACTGCTCGGCCCGCTGGCCGTAGTGCTCGGCCAGGAGCATGGCCATGCTCTCGACCGGCTGGTAGAGCTTGCCGCCGGTCCGCTCCGGCTCGCGCCCGCGGACCTCGCGCATCAGGGCGTCCACGTAGCGCAGCTTCACCAGCGCGGGCCATGCCCTGTACTTCTGCCGCCAGGCCGAGCGAGGGGTGAGCCAGACCGCAAATGTCTCGGCGAAGTCCTCGTCGGGGTGCTTCTGCGCGTAGGTGCGCCCGTAGGGCCGCGAGAAGATGTGGCGGACGAATTGGCGGCTGAAGGGCTCGGGCTGGAATGCCTCGCGGTAGGGCTGCGAGAAGCGCCCGAACGCATCCCCCCACTCTTCCTCCTCCCACAGCCGATAGGCGTAGTTCAGCGCGTGGCCCGCCTCGTGCCGCACCAGCATCATCACCATCTGGTCGTCCTCGAGCTCGCCCGTCTGCTCCTGCTCGATGCGGGCGAGCCGCTTGTCGGCCAGGTAGAAGGGCACGCCGATCACCGGCACGCGGTCGGGGCAGCCCCAGGTATCGGTGAGGTAGAAGGCGGGACGGAACGCGACGCCCTTGGCATCGAGTTCCCGATACAGCCGCTGCACGAAGGGCTCGACGGGCGAACCCTCGATCGTCAGGCCCAGGTCGCACACCCGGGTGTTGAGCAACTCGCAGCGGACCGTTTCCCACGCATTGAACGGAGATGGCTTCCGTGGCGCAGCCATTGGAGTGCTATCCCTCGCGCGCGAGAGTCCCTCCCTGCGTGGCGCTCCCTCGCGGTACTGCTCAGGTGAATCTGGCCCACACCATGTTTCCCGAAACAAGTCGCGGCGGTCCGCCCCCCTTGTGGACGGGCCGCCTCTTCCACCAGCAGTATACGCCGATCCCGCGGGGACTTCAAGTCGCGCCCCCGCGCGCCCCGTGGCGCCAGAGGATCAACCCTCCCCCCATGGGCTTGATCCTCGGGCAGCACGCGCGCAAGTGCTTGGACGATAGACACTTATGGCCCCTCAGCCCAGAGGATCACGCTCCGCGCCGAGGCAGGCTTGATCCTCTGGCGAGCCCCCCCGTGTTGACTTCCCCCCCGCCCCGCTGTATCATCTCCCCTGGTGCCCCCGCAACCACGGACAGGAGGGCGTGTTGCCCAAACGGTGAACTCGTTGGGAGTCCCGCCTTTAGGCGGTCTTCTCCCGCACCAATCCGCCTGAAGGCGGGACTCCGAACGGGGTTGATCCCCTGAAGCGGGTTTGGCCAACACGCCTAGGAGGTGTGACGCATGGTCGAAACACACGCTTGGGTCGAAGTTTCCGCCACCGTCCTTGGCTTGCTTCTGTTCGCCACCGCACTCGCCTCGGCCGGCGAGGCCAAGGCCCCCGACGTTCCCGTCCGGGGGCTCCACACCTTCGCCCCGGCGAAGAAGGACCTGGCCGCCGCACTCGACTTCATCCGCAATGCCCTCCCCAAGGAGGGCGTCAACACCCTCATCATGGAGTTCAACTACAACTTCAACTTCCAGTCCCGCCCCGAGTTCGCCGACCCCAACGCTCTCGGCAAGGACGAGGTGGGCCAGCTCGCCAAGGCCTGCCAGGAGAAGGGCATCGCTCTCATCCCCCAGATCAACTGCCTCGGACACCAGTCCTGGGCCGAAAACACCGCCAAGCTCCTGGTCAAGCACCCGGAGTTCGACGAGACGCCCGGCAAGTTCCCCAAGAACAAGGGCATCTACTGCCGAAGCTACTGCCCCCTCCACCCCGAGGTCCACAAGGTCCTCTTCGCCCTCATGGACGAGTTGGCCACGGCCTGCGAGGCCAAGGCGTTCCACGTGGGGCTGGACGAGGTGTTCATCCTGGCCGACCCCGACTGCCCGCGCTGCAAGGGCAAGAGCACGGCGGAGCTGTTCGCCGGCGAGGTGAAGACCCTTCACGCCCACATCAAGAGCATCGGCTGCACGATGTGGATGTGGGGCGACCGGTTCATTGACGGCAAGGCCACCGGCATCGGCAAGTGGGAAGCCGCCGAGAACGGCACCGCCCCCGCCGTGGACCTGGTGCCGAAGGACATCGTCATCTGCGACTGGCACTACGGCAGCGCGCCCCAGACCCCGAAGTTCTTCGCCGACAAGGGCTTCCCCGTCGTCGCCTGCCCCTGGCGGAACGCGAAGGTCGCCCTTGCCCAGCTCGCCTTCATCCGCAAGCTCCGGGCTGGCGATGACAAGGCCGTGGCCGAGCGCGCCCTCGGCATGGTCCAGACCACCTGGTGTGGCTTCGCCCCGTTCCTTGCGGCCTACCAGGCCCAGGCCACCGGCGCCGCCGCGCCCACCAAGGACGCCCCCGGCGAATCCGCCGCCTGCTTCCGCGCACTGTACAAGGCTGCCCGTGAGGACTGAGCGAAGGGGGGATGCCAACGCATGCTCCGACTAGCAACACGGCTGCGGCTGAACTGCATCCCGAGGCGGGCCGGAATGGCGACCCTGTCGGCAGCTCTGTTCCTCGTGGGCATTGTGGGCTGTGGGTGGCCTATACGGCGCCGCCCCGGACCTTTGTTGGAGGAGGAGTTCGTCAAATCGCTACGTCGGGGGATGACGATCGAGGAGTTGCGCGCGGTCTCGAGTGGGATCCCCTACAATCGTGTCATCAACGGCAGCCTGACTCATGTGACCTTCGTTCAGTTCACATACTATTTCGGCGACAGCAGGCATCCCCGCACGGTGTCTGTGCGCATCGGCCCGCGGAACGGGGGTGCGTTCTTCCTTCCCCCAGAGGATGGGGTGGTCTGCCAGGCATTCCGGTCGGGTGAGCATCCTGACTTCATGCCGGTGTTGGATGAGGACGGAAGACCTGACAAGGTCCGCCACCACGAGAGCTATGAGTTGCTCGAAGTGAGGCCAAGGTTCATAGGAGGGACAGAAGAATTCAAGCAGTACGTTACACAGTGGTTGAGCGCCTTCCGTAGCACGCGCGGTGTCAGGCCTTGAGGGCGTGTTGCCCAAACCCGTTTCAGGGGATCAACCCCGTTCGGAGTCCCGCCTTTAGGCGGATTGGGGCAGGAGGAGACCGCCTGAAGGCGGGACTCCCAACGAGTTCGCCCTTTGGGTAACACGCCCTTGATTAGTGACTAGAGGCCATCAAGCGGCTTGCGAGGGCAGCGAGGGAGCGGGCGAGCCGCGCGGTGCATGCTCGACGCGCCGGCAGGCCGCGGTGACGCTGCTCACGCTGCGGCAGCCAGGAGAATCCCACCGCGGATTACGCGGATGGGCGCGGATAGGAACAGCCGGAAGAAGGCCGTTCAGAACGGTCATTGGCGCGCCCATTGTGGCGTCCGTCAGCTCTTCGAGCAACAGCGCCTTGGCCGTTGCTCTCCGGTGGTGTTTCCCTCTTATCCGCGGCCATCCGCGTAATCCGCGGTTGAGACTCTTCTCCGCCCTTGGTTGAGCGACAGAGCGGAACGGACCGAACCGCGGATTACGCGGATGGGTGCAGATAGGAACAGCCGGAAGAACGCCGGTCAGAACGGTCGTCGGCGCGCCCATTATGTCCTCCGTCAGCTCTTCGAGCAACAGAGCCTTGGCCGTTGCTCTCCGGTGGTGTTTCTTTCTTATCCGCGGCCATCCGCGCAATCCGCGGTCGAGACTCTTCTCCGCCCTTGGTTGAGCGGCAGAGCGGAGGGGACCGAACCGCGGATTGCGCGGATGGGCGCGGATGGGAAGAGCCGGAAGAATGCCGTTCAGAACGGTCATTGGCGCGCCCACTATGCCCTTCGTCAGCTCTTCGTGCAACAGAGCCTTGGCCGTTGCTCTCCGGTGGTGTTTCTTTCTTATCCGCGGCCATCCGCGCAATCCGGGGTCGAGACTCTTCTCCGCCCTTGGTTGAGCGACAGAGCGGAAGGGACCGAACCGCGGATTACGCGGATGGGCGCGGATGGGAAGGACCGCAAGCAGGCGCTTCCCGCACCACGCGCTTCCAGTCGAGCTTGGCGTACTTGAAGTTCAGCAGAAGCGCCACGTTCAGGCCGGTGATCGTCAGATAGCCGATCATCTGAGCCATGTGGTTGTCGTTGAACGCGACAACGACCTTGGGGTCAACGACCACCAGGTCGTCAACGATCATGTCGGGGACCAGAGTGCCGACCAATTCGCCCCGGTAGTGGATGGGGAACTGCTTCTGCTGGTCCACTCGATGGCCTCGGAAGCGCCCGCGCGCTCTTGAAGACGGCCCGCGGGCCGCAGTGGTCGCACGTGCTCCTGTTGACTCGCGCCCCAGGAGGGGGGAAAAGGGCGCGAGTCAAAATGCGCCTCGACAGAGGGCGATGTGGGGCAGCGTAAGTCGCTGCCATATCGGTAGTTGCAGCGTCCGATGGGAGCGCGGCACGCCGGTTCTTGACTCGCGCCCCTGGAGGGGGGAAAAGGGCGCGAGTCAATCCACGCAACAGCCGGCAGGGTTGCGGGTGCAAGTGTTGCCTGGTATACTGCCTGCCTACTAAAGGAGACCACCGATGCGAGTCCTCGTGACTGGCGCTAGCGGGCGATTGGGGCCGTTCGTGGTGGCGGAGCTGGAGGGGGCGGGGCACGAGCTGGTGCTGATGTCGCGCACGCGGCCGGCCGCGGCCGACCGATGGCCGTGGGTGCAGGGGGATATCGCGGACTTCGCGGCGTGCCGCAGGGCGACCGAGGGGGTCGAGGCCATCCAGCACCTCGCCGCCCAGCCCTGGCCGACCGACCACCCCGGCCAGCGGAAGGTGGCTGAGGAGAAGGGCATCCCCTTCGATCAGACGATGCGGTCGAACATCATGGGCACCTACTATCTGCTCCAGGCCGCGGTCGAGCGCGGCATCCGCACGTTCGTGATGACGGGCAGCAACTGTGCCCTCGGCCACGGCTACCGCATCAGCACCCGCGAGTTCCCCTTCCAATATCTGCCCGTGGATGAGGCGCACCCGAGCGACGTGGAGGATTCCTACTCCTACAGCAAGCTGGCGGGGGAGGAGCTGCTGGCGAGCTACACGCGGGCCTATGGCATCCGCACCCACATGGTCCGCGCGGCCGGCATCTGCCCGCCCGCGCGGCGGGCCGACATGGCCGCGCGCGTCGGCCCAGCCAGGGGCTGGGTACCCTGGCTCTGGGCCTGGGTGGGCAGCGAGGACGTGGCGTCCGCCCATCGCCTGCTGATGGAGAAGGCCGAAACCATCCCACCGCACGGCGTGTATTTCTGCAATGGGGACGACACGACGGCGCTGGAGCCGACGATGGAGCTGCTCGAGCGCTTCAAGCCCGAGCTCGCGCCCCTGGCGAAGGGCCTCAGTGGCCACCAAAGCCTCCTCTCCAACGCCCGGCTGAAGCAAACGGTGGGGTGGGAGCACAAGACCTCCTGGCGGGGTGCGTGACCCGGCGGGAGCGAAGGAGAGGAGAGAAGGCAAAATGATTGCGGGCAAAATGATAGGAACATGGGGACTGAGACAGAGGCCAGAAGCGTCGAGGCCACTTGCTTTCTGGCTCAGGAACTCTCCGTCTAGGCTGTTTCGGCCTCCTATCATTTTGCCCGGAATCATTTTGCCTTCAGTCTGCTTCGCGCACCGGGCGAGGACGAGGGACGAGGACGATTGCGGATTGGAGACACGATGAGCGAGCCGATAGGAATGGGGGTGGTTGGCGCGGGGGCGATTGGGATACGCGGGGCGCTGATGCACCTGTCGCAGCCCGACGTGAGTGACCGCGTGCGCCTGGCCGCCGTGTGCGACCCCGTGCCCGGCCGGGCCAAGGCCGCCGCAGAGCGCTACGGCGTGGCCGCCGCCTATGAGACGTATGAGGAGTTGCTCGCCGACCCGGGCGTGGACGCCGTGACGCTCTGCTCGCCGATTGGGCTGCACTACGAGCAGGGCGTCGCTGCCATCGAAGCGGGCAAGCACGTGCACTTCAACAAGACGATGGCCACGAAGGTCGCCGAGTGCGATGACTTGATCGCCCGCGCGGAGAGGAAAGGCGTGCGCCTCGTCGCCTCGCCGGGGATGATGCTCATGCCCTTCAACCGCCGCATCCGCAAGCGCATCCTGGCGGGCGACATCGGCCAGCTCACCTGGGCCATCGCAGGCACGTCCCCAGGCAACTACCACCTGAACGAGGAGTTCCGCAAGTGGGACGACGTGCTGACGCAGGTTGACCCGACGTGGTACTTCAGGCGGCCGGGCGGCGGGCCGATGTACGACGTGACGGTCTACTGCCTGCACAACCTCACGGGCATCCTCGGCCCGGCGAGGCGGGTCGCCGCGATGTCCGGCCTGGTCGTCCACCAGCGCGAGTTCCGCGGCCAGACGATTCAGTGCGATATGGACGACTCGACGTTCCTGCTCCTTAACTTCGGCGATTCGCTCTTCGCCACGGTCTACGGCGGGGCCTTTGGTTCGGTGACGAAGGGCTTCCACCCGAACATCTACGGCACCAAGGGCGCAGTCGTCGGCACCGAGGTCAATGGCCAGCCGACCCAGCTCGATGGGGACCACGAGCCGCACGTCGTCGGGGAGCACGCCAAGCTCCGCGAGAGCCACGTGTTCGAGGACCTGATGCAGCTCGTGGACTGGGTTCGGGACGGCACGCCCTCGATCGCGAACGCGGAGCACGCGCGGCACGTCATTAACATCATCGAATCCGGCTACCGCGCCGCCGCGACCGGCCGCGCCCAGGACCTTCGCACCAGCTTCGAGCCCCTGAAGCCCGAAGAGTGCTGACGCGATACCCCCAAGTGTGGCACGGCTGGCTTGCCCAGCCGTGTCTTCGCTGCCGGCGCAGGAGCACGGCTGGGCAAGCCAGCCGTGCCACAGTTGGAAAGGGGGATGGAGCTATGGGAATCGGCAAGCTGGGAGCTGTGGTCGCCCTTTGGGCAGCCGTTGCTGCCTTGGCCGGGGAGAAGGAGGAGGCGGTGTTTAAGCTCTTCCCCATCGGCACGGTGGAGCGGGAGGAGGGGAAGACGTGTCTGGTGGTCGCGGAGAAGTACGCCGAGGGGCTGGCCGGGCTGGAGGGCTTCTCGCACGTGGTCGTGCTCTATTGGTTCGACAAGAACGACACGCCGCAGAAGCGGAGCATCCTGAAGGTGCGGCCCCGCGGCGACGCCGCGAACCCGCTGACAGGCGTCTTCGCGTGCAGGACGCCCGTGCGGCCCAACCTCATCGGCCTCTCCGTCGCCAAGATCGTGGCAGTCGAGAAGAACAAGGTCCAGGTCGCGGACATTGATGCCTTCGACCACACGCCGCTCCTGGACCTCAAGCCCTTCATCCCGACCGACAACCCGACCCAGGGCATCCGCGTGCCCGACTGGGCGAAGAAGGGGAAAGGGGAGAGGTGAGGGGGCGCTGCTTTGGCTGATCTGTCGGATCCGTCGGATCGGTCGGATCCGACCGATCGGTGCAACCCGACCGGTGCCGGGAGCCGCCTCGGCCATTTGACTTCGCCCGTCCCCGCCTTAGAATGGTGGGCGGAGGCGAGATGGCCGAGACGAAGAAGCTGTTCAGCACCGACGAGTTGCCCGAGGCCGCCACTCCGGCCATGCGGCAGTACGCCCGCTTCAAGAAGCAGCACCCTGAGTCCATCCTGCTCTTCCGCATGGGCGACTTCTATGAGACATTCTACGACGACGCGAAGACGATCTCGCGGGTGTGCGGGCTGACGCTCACGTCGCGGCAGCACGGGGCGGGGGCCGTGCCGCTCGCGGGCTTCCCCTATCACTCGGTTGACACCTATCTCAAGCGCCTCATCGTCGCGGGCCACAAGGTGGCCGTGTGCGACCAGGTGCAGGACCCCCGCGAGGCTAAGGGGGTGGTGGACCGCGACGTGACGCGGGTGGTGACGCCCGGCACGCTGACCGAGGAGTCGCTCCTCGACGCGAAGGCGAACAATTTCCTTGTGGCGATCGCGGCCTTCGGAAGACCGCCTAAAGGCGGGACTCCAAACGAAAGACCGCCTAAAGGCGGGACTCCGAACAGTGTGGGCCTTGCGTGGGTGGACCTCTCGACCGGGCGGTTCCTCGTCCAGGAGGTCGAGCCGGGGCAACTGCTCGATGAGCTGGGCCGCATCGGCGCCGCCGAATGCCTGGTGCCCGACAGCCAGTACCGCACCGAGGACAGCGTGCTCGAGCCCCTCCGCCCCGTGCTGCACGCGCACTGGACGCCTCGGCCCGACTGGGCGTTCGACCCCGCGAGCGGCCGCAAGGCGCTGCTCGAGCACTTCGGCGTCGCCTCGCTCGAAGGCTTCGGCTGCCAGGGCCTCAAGACGGGCCTCGGCGCCGCCGGCGCCGTGCTCGACTACCTGACCGAGACCCAGCGGGGCAGCCTCGGCAACATCACGAAGATCGAGCGCTTCGTCCGCACCGACCACCTCATCCTCGACAAGGCGACCCAGGCGAGCCTGGAACTGGTCGAGACGCTTCGCACGCGGCGGCAGGACGCCACGCTGCTCGGCGTGCTCGACGCCACGGTGACGCCGATGGGCGGGCGCCTCTTCCGGCAGATGCTCCTCTACCCGCTACGCGACGTGGCGGCCATCCTGCGGCGGCAGGGGGCCGTGGCCGAACTCGTCGGCCAACCGCTCCTCCGCGAGGAGCTGCGGGCGATGCTCAAGGGTGTCCAGGACATCGAGCGTCTGGCCTCAAAGGTCGCCTATCGCCGCGCGAACCCCCGCGACCTCGTGGGCCTCAAGCAGTCGGCGGCGGCGCTTCCCGGCCTCAAGGCCAAGCTGGCCGCCTGCGCCTGCCCGCTGCTTGCCGAGACCCACGCGGAACTTGACACGCTCGACGACATCCGCGAGCTGATCGAGCGGAGCATCGTGGCCGACCCGCCGACCTCGCTGACCGACGGCGGCATCATCCGCCCCGGCTACGACCCGAAGCTCGACGAGGAGCGCTCGGTGGCCCGCGACGGCAAGAGCTGGCTCGCGCGCTTCCAGGCCGACGAAATCCGCCGCACCGGCATCGAATCCCTCAAGGTCGGCTACAACCAGGTCTTCGGCTACTACATCGAGATCACAAACGTCCACGCCCAAAAGGTCCCCGCCGACTACAGCCGCAAGCAGACGCTGAAGAACGCCGAGCGCTACATCACGCCCGAGCTGAAGGCGTGGGAGGAGAAGATCGTCGGCGCCGACGAGCGGGCGAAGGAACTGGAGTACGACCTCTTCGTCGCCCTCCGCGACCAGGTGGCCGCCCAGGTCGAGCGCCTCCAGCGCGTGGGCAACCTGGTGGCACAGGTGGATTGCTTCGCTTCCCTCGCCCACGTGGCGACGGAGCGCGGCTATTGCGCGCCAGAGGTGGCCGACGACCTGGTCGTCCACATCGAGGAGGGGCGGCACCCCGTCCTCGAGGTCACCCTCGAATCGGGCAAGTTCGTCCCTAACGATGTCCTGCTCGATGGCGAGGCGAACCGCATTGCTGTCATCACCGGGCCGAACATGGCGGGGAAATCCACCTACATTCGCCAGGCGGCGCTCCTGGTGCTCATGGCTCAGATGGGCAGCTTCGTCCCCGCCAAGAAGGCCCACATCGGCGTGGCCGACCGCATCTTCACACGCGTGGGCGCGAGCGACGAGTTGGCCCGCGGCCAGAGCACCTTCATGGTCGAGATGATCGAGACGGCGAACATCCTCAACAACGCCTCGCCACGCAGCCTCCTCATCCTCGACGAGGTGGGCCGCGGCACCAGCACCTTCGACGGCGTCTCCATCGCCTGGGCCGTCAGCGAGTTCCTGCACGAGCACGTCCGCGCCCGCACCCTCTTCGCCACCCACTACCACGAGCTGACCGAGCTGGCCCTCCTCCTGGACGGCGTGAAGAACTACAACATCGCCGTCCGCGAGTGGAAGGACGAGATCATCTTCCTCCACAAAATCGTCGAGGGGGGCACGGACAAGAGCTACGGCATCCACGTCGCCCGGCTCGCTGGCATCCCGCGCAAGGTCGTCGAGCGGGCGAAAGTGATCCTGGGCAATCTCGAAGCCGCCTCGCTCACGCCCAACGACAAGCCCCGCTTTGCCCCCACGCTCGACCAGGCGGGCGCCAACCCCAAGACCCTCCAACTCACCCTCTTCGGCTCCCTCCACGCCGAGACCATCGAGGAGCTGAAGCGCCTCGACCTCGACAACCTGACCCCCCTCGACGCCCTGGCCGCCCTCCAGCGCCTCCAGCGAGACATCGTGAAGCGCGAAGGATCGTCCAGGAAGGGCCGGTAGGGGGGTGCAGTAACGGATTTGTGCGCCGCCCGCCGTCGTTCGTAGTTCGGCGTTTACGCGGCTCTTCTGTGCGCCCTGGCAGCCCTGAAGACCGCCTGAAGGCCGAACTACGAACAAAAACGCCCGCTTCGGCGCGCAAATCCGTTATTGCACCCCCGGTAGGGCGTGCATACCTGCACGCGGGACCTTTTCGCCAGGCATCTCTTGCGCGCGGCCGCGCCACCTGATAGACTGCCCAACACGGGAGCGACTAGTTGCTTGCGGCGCACCATTCGGGCGCGAGGAGGAGAAGCCATGTCACGGAGCATCGGTGTGCCACAGCCGCCCTCGGCTGTGCGTGTGACGTGCTGGACTCTGGTGGCCCTGGCTACAGGGCTGCTGGGCGCAGGGTGTGGCGAGCAGCGCGAGATAACGGTTGACCTGGGTGGCGGAGTGACGATGGAACTGGTGCTCATCCCCCCGGGCTCGTTCGACATGGGCTCCGAGAAAGGCCACGCGGATTGGAAACCAGTCCACAAGGTCACGATTGAGAAGGCGTTCTACATTGGCAAGTACGAGGTCACTCAAGAGCAATGGCAAGCCATCATGGGCGCGAACCCGAGCAACTTCAAGGACCCGAGGAAGCCCGTCGAACGGGTAAGCTGGGACGCTTGCCAGGGCTTCGTCCGCAAGCTCAGCGAGAAGACCAAGCGCAAGTTCTCGCTCCCATCGGAGTCTGAGTGGGAGTACGCTTGCCGGGCCGGGACCACCACCGAGTACTGCTTCGGCGACGACGAGGCCGGCCTCGACGGCTATGCCTGGTACGCGGGCAACTCCGGTGCTAGGACGTACCCAGTCGGCCAGAAGAAGCCCAACAAGTGGGGGCTCCACGACATGCACGGCAATGTGTGGGAGTGGTGCGAAGACGCCTGGCATGAGTCCTATGGGGGCGCGCCCGCCGATGGCTCGGCCTGGACAGAAGGAGGCTACCAGCGTGTTTGCGTGTGGCGCGGCGGCTCCTGGGGGAGCGCCCCTCGGTACTGCCGTTCCTCGTACCGTGGCAGGGACCTCGCAGGGTTCGTCCTGAACGACACCGGCTGTCGGGTTGTCTTGCGAGACTTCTGACTGCGGCGGAGTGTTCTCCCCTCTCGCCATCCTCCGCTTGAGCCACTATCCCACCGAGTTCATCAAGTTCTCCGAGTAGCTGCCACCGAAGCCCCCCCATCGTCAAGGCGCCATACTATATCACCCCCGTGAGGGAGGAACTGATACAGTATGGTGGGAAAGGCCGTGGAGCGGCCCGGATCGCCAAAGCGCTATACTGTATCACCTCGCGGTGGCGGCAGAGGTGATACGGTACGGCGGCGGGGCGTCTGGTTTCCCAGACTCCTCGCCCTCGGCTGTCTGGGCAGTTCGTCTCCGTCACTGGCGGCCCGACGCGCGTTGCGCCGGAAGGCGGGAACAGGTAGAATCTCTGCGTGGTGGTTGCTCTCTCGAACGGAGTCCGCTGTGAAGCTCGTCGTCGAGCGCTCGGCCCTGGGCGGCAGCGTGCGCATCCCGGGGTCGAAATCGCACACCATTCGCGCGGTGGTCATCGCCTCGCTGGCCGATGGGACGTCCACGATCCGCCAGCCGCTCGATTCGCTCGACACGCTGGCCTGTGTGAGGGTGTGCCGGGGGCTGGGGGCGGAGATTTCCGATTTCCGATTTCCGATTGCCGATTGCGGCCAAAGAAGGGAAGAGAACGGAGGACGAGGGACGAGGGACGAGGACGAGGACGAACGGAGGGTGTGGAGTGTGACGGGGACGGGGGGGAGGCTGGCGACGCCGGGCGATGTGCTCGATGTGGGGAACTCGGGCACGACGCTCTACGTGACGCTGAGCATGGCGGCACTGGGGCGGGGCTGGAGCGTGTTCACGGGGGACGAGCAGACGCGGCGGCGTCCCGCCGGGCCGCTGCTCGATGCGCTGCTGGTGCTGGGGGCGGCCGCCTTCTCGACGCGGGGGAACGGCTGCGCGCCAATCGTCATTCGCGGGCCGCTGACGGGCGGGCGAGTGGCCATCGAGTGCCCCACGTCGCAGTATCTCACCAGCCTGCTCCTCAACTGCCCGCTGGCCGAGGGCGACACGGTGATCGAGGTGCCGCTGCTCCACGAGCGGCCCTACGTGGAGATGACGCTCGGGTGGCTCGACCGCCAGGGCATCCGCTACGAGCGCGAGGGCTTCGAGCGCTTCCAGGTGCCCGGCGGCCAGGCCTACAAGCCCCTTGATGTGGCCATCCCCGCCGACTTCTCGTCGGCGACGTTCTTCCTGTGCGCCGCGGCCATCACGGGGGCGGATGTGACGCTGCTCGGCCTCGACCGCGAGGACACCCAGGGCGACAAGGCCGTGCTCGACTACCTGGCCGCGATGGGCGCCCGCGTCGAGTGGCTGCCCGACGGCGTCCGCCTCCGCGGCGGCGAGCTCAAAGGCGGGGAGTTCGACCTGAACGCGACGCCTGACGCCTTGCCCGCGATGGCGGTGGCCGCCTGCTTCGCCTCGGGCGTGACGCGGCTTGTGAACGTGCCGCAGGCCCGCATCAAGGAGACCGACCGACTGGCCGTGATGCACCAGGAACTGGCCAAGATGGGCGCACGCATCGAGGAGCTGGCCGACGGCTTGGTGATCCAGGGCGGCGGGCCGCGGGGCGCCGTGGTGGACGGCCACGGCGACCATCGCGTGGTCATGGCCCTGGCCGTGGCCGGCCTCGCCGCCGAAGGCCGCACCGAGATCGCCACCGCCGAAGCCGCGGCCGTGACGTTCCCCAACTTCGTGGACATGATGGTGGCCCTCGGCGCCAAGATGGGGATGGATGGATGATTGGATGATTGGATGAATGGATGGATGGGTGCCAGAATCCGCCTGCCTTCTGACATTCATCCACCCATCCACCCATCCATTCATCACCTCTCGGGTGTGTCTCGGCGATGAAGGGTAGCGCGTGAGCCTGAGCTGGGATGACGAGAATCGGCCGATTGACCTGCACGTCCACACGACGGCGAGCGACGGCGACACGTCGCCCGCCGCGTGCGTGGACGAGGCGAAGCGGCTGGGCCTCGCCGCCATCGGCATCACCGACCACGACACCGTGGCGGGCAACGCCGAGGCCGAGGCCCGCGGCCGCGAGGTCGGCGTCGAGGTCGTCCCTGGCGTCGAGGTGAGCGTCCAGCACGAGCGGCTCACTGTCCATATCCTGGGCTACTTCCCGGAGCCCGGGGTCGCGGAGCTCGAGGCCGTGCTGGCGGCCCTTCGGGAGCACCGCGAGGAGCGGAACCCGCGCATCCTGCGGCGGCTGGCCGAAGTTGGGTGCCCGGTGACGCCCGACGAGTTGGCCGCTGAAGCGGCCGGCGGCGTGGCCGGGCGGCCCCACATTGCGGCAGTGATGATTCGCAAGGGCTACGTGGGCAACCTTCAGGAGGCGTTCGACCGCTACCTGGCCAAGGGGGCCGCGGCCTACGTGGAGCGCGGCAAGCCGGCCCCCGACCTGGGGATTCGGGCGTTGCTCGCGGCGCGGGCCGTGCCCGTCCTGGCTCACCCCGCGGCGTTGGGCGCGCGGAGCGAGAGCGACGCCGAGGCCCTCGTCGCGGCCCTCAAGGAGATGGGCCTGCGCGGCATCGAGGCCTACTACCACGCCTACAGCCCCGGCCAGGTCGCGGCGTGCCTCGGCCTCGCCCGCCGCCACGGCCTGCTCGTGACTGGCGGCACGGACTACCACGGCTCGCGGAAGCCCGAGGTCCAGATGGGCCGCGGCTCAGGCGGCACGCACGTGCCCTATCGCGTTTTGGCCGAGCTCAAAAAGGCTCGGGAGCGCCTGTGAGGAGATCTGAAATCGGCAATCGGCAATCGCCAATCGGCAATTCCCGCGTCCTGGTAACTGGCGGCGGCGGCTATGTGGGCAGCCACGTGGTCCTCGCCCTGCTCGACGCCGGCATCGCCACCGTGGTGCTCGACAACTTCGAGCAGGGCTACCTCGACGCCATCGCGCCCGACGCCGAAATCGTGTCGGGCGACATCCGCAATGCGGACGACGTGGCCCGCGTCTTCGAGCGCGGTCCGTTCGCCGCGGTTCTCCACTTCGCCGGGCTGGCCAACGTGCCGCACTCATTCGCCGACCCCGAGAAGTGCTACGCGGCGAACCTCACGGGCGGGCTGAATCTGCTAGCCGCCGCGCGGCGTGGCGGGGTCAAGGCATTCGTCTTCTCCTCCTCGGCCGCCGTCTACGGGCCGCCCGAGCGGACGCCCATCCCGGAGGACCACCCGCTGAGGCCCATCAGCCCCTACGGCTTCACCAAGGCCGCCTTCGAGCGGGTGCTGAGCGACTTCGGTGCCGCCTACGGCATCCGCTCGGTGTCGCTCCGCTACTTCAATGCCGCGGGCGCCGACCCAGCGGGTAGGGCAGGGGAGCGCCACAATCCCGAGACCCACATCATCCCCATCGTGCTTCAGCACCTACGGGGCAAGAGGCCCTGCATCAAGGTCTTCGGCACCGACTATCCCACGCCCGACGGCAGTTGCATCCGCGACTACGTCCACGTGAGCGATCTGGCCGAGGCCCACGTCCTGGCCCTGAAGGCTCTGGCCGCCGGCGCCGAAACGGCCTCGCTGAATCTCGGCCTCGGCCACGGCTACTCGGTCCGCGAGGTCATCGCCACCGCCGAACGGGCGACTGGCCTGAAGGCCAAGGTGATGGAGGAAGGGCGTCGGGAGGGCGACCCCCCCGTGCTCGTGGCCGACTCCAGCCGCGCGAAGAGCGTCCTCGGCTGGGTGCCCAGGCACGATTCGCTCGAAGCCATCATCGCCGACGGCTGGCGATGGGAATCGCAGCACGGACAGGAGCGAATGGCGTGAAGATAAGGCGGCCACTCACTTGCAAGCCGAAGGAGTAGACCGCCTAAAGGCGGGACTCCCAACAGGTTGTGGACTCGTTCGGAGTCCCGCCTTGAGGCGGCGACGCATTGTCTTCACGCCATTCCTGAGAGGAGCCTCTCATGGCCGACGACTTCTTCGTTCACCCTACGGCTGTGGTCGACACGCCCTGCACGATTGGCAAGGGCACCAAGATATGGCATTTCGCCCACGTGTGCGCGAACGCGGAGATCGGCGAGCGCTGCGTCCTCGGCCAGAACGTCTTCGTCGGCAGCCACGTGAAGATCGGCAACAACTGCAAGATTCAGAACAACGTGGCCGTCTACGAGAAGGTGACGCTCGAGGACGATGTCTTCTGCGGCCCCTCGATGGTCTTCACCAACGTGATGAACCCGCGTTCGGCCTTCCCGCGCGACCGCGAGACCGGGTTCCTGCCCACGCTTGTGAAGCGCGGCGCGACCATTGGCGCCAACGCCACCATCGTGTGCGGCACCACCATCGGCGAGCACGCCTTCATCGGGGCGGGCTCGGTCGTGACGAGGGACGTGCCGCCCTACGCCATGGTCTACGGCGTGCCCGCCCGCCAGCACGGCTGGATGTGCGAGTGCGGCGAGAAGCTCGACTTCATCGCCGGCCGCGCACGGTGCGAGAAGCAGGGGACGGAGTACGCCCTGGAGAACGGTGTTGTCCGCCGTCTGTAGGCGGATGGTTGGATGAATGGATGATTGGATGAATGAAAGAGGCTGGTTGCTGCTGACATTCATCCATTCATCCACCCATCCATTCATCCCCTGTTTTGGCTGCGAGCAGCCACTAAAGAGAAAGGAAACCCCATGAAGGTCCCCTTGCTCGATCTCAAGGCCCAGTATGCGACCCTCCGCGACAAGGTGCGGCCCGTGGTGGACGCTGTGATGGAGAGCCAGTACTTCATCCTCGGCCCCGAGGTCGAGGCGTTCGAGAAGGAGCTGGCGGCCTATGTGGGGGCCAAGCACGCGGTCGGCTGCGCCTCGGGCACCGACGCCATCCTGCTCGCACTCATGGCCCTCGGCTTGGGGCCGGGCGACGAGGTAGTGACTACGCCCTTCACCTTTTTCGCCACGGCAGGCTGCGTCTCCCGCGTGGGCGCCAGGCCGGTGTTCGCGGACATCGAGCCCGACACGTTCAACATCAACCCCGCCCTTATCAAGAAGGCGATCACGAAGAAGACCAAGGCCATCCTACCCGTCCACCTCTTCGGCCAGTGCGCGGACATGGACCCCATCCTCGATGCGGCGGACGGCATTCCAGTCATTGAGGACGCCGCGCAATCGCTCAGTTCGGAGTACAAGGGCAAGAAGTCGGGCGTCCTGGCCCGCATCGCCTGCTTCAGCTTCTTCCCGAGCAAGAACCTCGGCGGGTTCGGCGATGGCGGCGCCGTGACCACGAACGACTCCGCCCTTGCCGAGAGGATTGCCACGCTCCGCGTCCACGGAGGCCGGCAGAAGTACTACCACGACGAGGTAGGCATCAACAGCCGCCTCGACGCCCTTCAGGCCGCCATCCTCCGCGTGAAGCTGCCTTACCTTGATGAGTGGAGCAACCAGCGCGCCGCCAACGCCCGCCGCTACGACGAAATGCTCGCCGGGGCCAAGGTCGTCACCCCCGTCGCCAAGCCCTACGGCCGCCACGTCCTCAATCAATACACGATTCGCGGGGCGAACCGCGATGCCCTCCAGAAACACCTGAACGCCCGCGAGATTGGCAACGCCATCTACTACCCTGTGCCGCTCCACCTCCAGAAGTGCTACGCCAGCCTCGGCTACAAGCAGGGGAGCTTGCCCGAGTCCGAGCGCGCCGCCCGCGAGGTCATCTCCATCCCCGTCTACCCCGAGCTCACCGACCAAATGGCGCGCCACGTCGCCGCCAGCATCCGCGAGTTCACGGGGTGAACGCCCCGTCCCCGCTCGGCAGGGATGGAAAGCGGCATCTGCGATGCCGCACTCCACATCACTGCCGGATCGGCCGATTGTGGAGTGCGGTGACGCAGTCGCCGCTTTGCCTGCCCGCGGAGCGGGCGAGGGGGAGGGGAGGCGCTACTTCCTCGGCTTGACGACGACGAAGTGCTTCGAGCCGTCGCGCTTGCGGACGAGGAGGAGGAGCGACTTCGAGAGGTCGGCGCCGGCCAGGGCCTTGTTGAAGGCAGCAACGCTCTCGACCGGCTGCTGGGCGACTTCCTGAATGAGGTCGCCTTCCTCGATGGCAGTGGGACGGGCCGTCGCCGCCGGGCCGGTGGCGTCCACCTGGGTCACGACGACGCCACGCTCGCCCTTGGCGTCCAACTGCTCGGCCAGCTCGGGCGTGAGGTCCTGCACCGTCAGGCCAAGGGTGCGGTTGAGGGCGCCGCGGGGGCGGACCATTGCCGTGTCCTCGGGCTGCTCGGTGAGGGTGACTTTCAGGCTCAGAGTCTGCTTGCCGCGCAGCACCTTCACGGGCACGGTGGCGCCGACCTTTGCCTTGGCGACGATCTCGCGGAACTTCTCGCCATCGGCGATCCTCTGGCCGTCGAACTCAAGGAGGATGTCCCCCTCACGGATGCCCGCCTTGTCGGCGGGGTCGCCGGGGACGACCTGGTTGACCTGGACGCCGTGGTCGAGCTTTAGGGCGGCGGCGACCTCGGGGTCGAGGGGGCTGAAGACGATGCCGAGCCAGGCGCGGGTGACTTTGCCCTTCTCGAGCAGCTCGTCCATCACAGCCTTGGCCATGTTGATGGGGATGGAGAGGCCGACGCCTGCGAAGACGCCGCTGCGGGTGACGATCATGGTGTTGATGCCGATGACCTCGCCCTTGAGGTTGATCAGCGGCCCGCCGCTGTTGCCGGGGTTGATGGCGGCGTCGGTCTGGATGTAGTTCTCGTACGCGCCCTCGCGCGCGCGGAAGCCGCGGCGGCCTTTGGCCGAAATGTGACCCACGGTGACCGTTTGCTCGAGGCCGAAGGGGCTGCCAATGGCGAGGCACATCTCGCCCGGCTGCACCACCTCGGAGTTGCCCAGCTTGGCCACGGGGAGGTTGGACCCCGCGATCTCGATCACCGCGATGTCGGTCTTGGGGTCCGACCCGCGGAGCTTGGCATCGAACTCCCGCCCGTCGCTCAGCTTCACCTTCAGCTCGTCCTGCCCGCTGGCCACGTGGTAGTTGGTGAGGATGATGCCGGTCCTGCCCTCGGTGCGGACGATGACGCCCGAGCCCTGGCCGGGCTGGCGGAACTCGCGTGGCATCTCGCGGGGGCTCCACCGCGGCGCGTCGGGGAAGAAGAAGCGGAAGGGGTCGAAGTCCGGATGCTCGCTCATCCGCACAACCTTCATCGTGTACACCGTCACGACGGACGGCTTGACCCTGGCGGCGAGGGCCGCGAGGGCCTGCGACTGGCGCTCGAGGGCGTCGAGCTCCTTGTTCACCTCCTCCTCGTTCAGCTTCGGCGCCGCAGGCAGGCTTTGCACCCAGTCGAGCGACACCGAGATCCCCAGGCCCACGACCACGCCCATCAGGAGGGCGACAAGGGCACTTGGACGGTTTCCGAACATCAACTGTCTCCTTCGTTCATCCTGTTCACGGTGCAATGTCCACCACGACGTAGCGGGTGCCGCCCTTGCCGCGAACGAGCATGAGGACGACCTTCTGGTCGGGCCTCTTGCGCGCCTCGTCGAGGGCGGCCCTGGCCTCGGCGAGCGTGGCCACGGGCCTGCTGGCGACCTCCTTGATGAGCTCGCCGCGCGCGATGGGGGCGGGCCGCGCCTTGGCCGCGGCGCTGTCGGCCGCCACGTCGGTCACGAGCAGGCCTTTCTCCCCCTCGAGGCCGAACTGCGCGGCAAGGTCGGGCGTGAGGGCCTGTAGCGAGAGGCCAAGCCCGAGCTCCTCTCCCCCCTGGGGCACCGGAGGGGCGCCAGCCGGCCCGCCTGCCTCGCGCCCTTGCTCGCCGAGCGTGACCTCAATGACAAGTTCCTTGCCGGCTCGGAGCAGCTTGAGCGGCACGCGAGCGCCCGGCGCCTTGCCACTCACCTGGCCGCGGAAGGTATCAACCTCGGCCACCTTGCCGCCGTCGAACTCCACAATCACGTCACCGGCCTGGATGCCGGCCTTCGCGGCCGGCTGGCCCTCGATGGCCTGCGCAACCTGGATGCCGGCGTCAATCTTGAGGGCGCGGAGCGCCTCCGGGTCGAGCGGCTGGAGCATGATGCCGAGCCAGCCGCGCCGAACCTTGCCGTCCTTTGCGAGCGCGCCAACGACCGACTGCGCGATGTCCACGGGGAGGACAGTTGCCAGGCCTCGGCCCGGCCGCATGCGCCCAGGGCCGGCCGCGGCGATCCCCACAACTTCGCCGTTCAGGTTCACCACCGGGCCGCCGGCCATGCCGTCGGCGAGCGTAAGGTCCGCCTGGAACACTTGGACGCCCGCCATCTCGCCCTCGCCCGGGCGCGCCTTAGTGCTTATGATTCCTATGGTTACGGCGCCATTGGTCTCAGGCCCGCCCACGGCGAGCACCCAGTCGCCAACCTGCACCACGCCGGGCGCGGCCAGCTTGGCCACGGGAAGCTTGGGGTCGCGGACCTCCAGGCACGCGAGGTCCGACGCCTTGTCCTCGCCCAGGAGCTTGGCCGCGAGCTGGCGGCCATCGGCGAGCTTGACGAACAGCGCCTCGGCGCCGGCGACCAGTTCGCGTTGGGCAGCAACGAGGCCGCGGTCGCCCTCCACCTTCACGACCAGGCCCGTGCCCTGGGCGGCCTGGCGGCGGAAGACCTGCGGGAAGGGGAAGCCTTCCTCGCCGAAGGGCAGGAGAGGCGGTTCCCCGTCGCGGGGCTGCCCCTCGCGTGGCGGCCACTGGAACTCCCAGCGCCACTCCCTGGGAAGCCCCGGCCGGATGCGGTCGAAGGGCCAGTTTGGCATCTGGCGCGGGTCCGCCGCGCGGCGGCCCTTCACTTCGATGCCCACGACCGCTGGCCGTACGGCATCGGCTGCCGCACGGATGGTCTCCGGCAGTGGCCGCTCACCGGCCAGCGCGGCGCCGGCCACGAGCGCCACGGCCAGGCCCACAGCACAACTCAGCGTCCGTCTGACCATTATCAGACCCTCCTTGTCCATGAGTGTCCATCCCGCACTGTTAGTCGCGTGCTAGTCCTTGTTGCTTCACCCTTTACGACTTTTTACAACCGAGGTCCCAGGCGTCCAGGTCGAGGTCGGGGAACACGGCGTCGCGCTGGCGTAGTCGCTCGAGGAATGCCCGGTCTTCGTCGGGCAGCGCCCGTTTGGCCGCATAGCCCTCGGCGATGCCCAGCAGCCGCTTCAAGTCGTTGTAGTGCACGGAGATGCGGCTCTCGGCATAGTCGCGCGCCGACCAGGTGCTGATGAGGAACTGCCAGTCGGAGCTTTCGAGGAGGAGCAGCTCGCGGCCCGCCTGCCTGAGCAGTTCCGCCATCGTGGCGTCGGCGCCGCTCTTGTGGGCGGCGAGGAGAGCGAGGAAGCGGTCCTCGCTCTCGTAAATGTGCCGCCAGGTCCACTCCGTCCAGTCGTTCAGCCAGATCCAGTGGAACCCGCCCTCGCCCCAGGAGCCCTCAGGGAGGCGGATGACGCCGGCGGGCGGATGATCGGCCACGTATTCGCTGCAAGTTACTGGTATGACAGCGCTTGTGGCGTGAAGGCGGCGAATCACCTTCTCGAGCCACCGCGGCCCCTCGAACCACCAGTGGCCCAACAGTTCAGCGTCGAACGGCGCGCACACAACTCCTTGGCCCCGCTCGACTAACGGATCGCTGTCGAGTATCTGCCCGAGCAGCCCGGCGAAGTGGTCCGCGTGGGATTCGAGGCACCCCTCGATGCGGGTGGGATCGTACTGCTGCTTGTCGCCCAGGTCCGCCTTGCAGTCAGTCACCCGCCAATAGCGATGGCCGCCGGGGTAGTGCTTCTTGTGGAAGTCGAGGTACCAGCCGTCGCCCGGATAGCCGTGCTCGGCGCTCCAGACCTGGAGGGCGGAGCGCGGGTCGCGCACGAAGATCGCCGTGCTCCGCTCCGCCGAGGGGTCGGGGCACACGACATAAGTCCTGTGGGGCGAATGCTCTGTGTCTTCGGCCCTGGGCTGGTAGTGCTCGGCGAACTGGCCCCAGAGGCGCTTGAGCGCCTCGAAGCGGTCTATGTAAACGCCGATCGGCTTCCCGCCCTTCAGCAAGTGGGAGTCCACGATGAAGTAGCGGATGCCGGCGTCATGGAGCACCTCCTCGACGCCCAAGCGCTCGACCGCAGGGGTCTTCCCCTCCTTGTCGAGGGGGGAGCGCCACTGGTAGCGCGGGCGGTAGGCGCACTCGGGCAGCCAGATGCCCCGCGGCGGGCGGCCAAAGTGGCGCTTGTAGGCCGTAACTGCCGTTCTCACTTGGGCTTGCACACATTCATCCCGCCCCAACAGAGGCAGGTAGCCGTGCGTCGCGCAGCACGTAATCACCTCGATGTGGCCAGCGTCCTGGAGCCGCCGGAAGGCCGCAACGAGGTCCCTCCCGTACTTGTCGGTGAAGTCGCGCCGGACCCCCTCGAAGTAGGCGGCCCAAGTGCGGGCCAGGGACGCGAGGTGGGGGCGCCCCGTGTCGCGGAACTCCTTCTCGTTCTGTTGGGCGAAGAGGACCCGCTGGTCGCAGTAGCCGACGAACTCGTCCTTGAACCCCTCGTCGGCCAACATCTCGCAGAGGATGGGGGTGATGTTGAGCGTGACCTTGGCCGAAATGCCGTCCTCCGCTAGCCGGTTGAATGCGTTCAGCAGCGGGATGTAGGTCTCCGCCGTCGCCTCATTCAGCCAGTCCGTCCCGTGCGGCCACACCCCGTGGCTCAGCACGTAAGGCAGATGCGCATGCAGCACCAGCGCGAACCGTCCCTTCTCGCCACTCGACATGATGATCGAGTTCCTTTCTCCTTGCGTCTCCCGCAGGGCGTACTCGCCCGCGCCATTATACCGGAATCGCGGGCGAGCGCGAAACGAGGGTGCAGTAACGGATTTGCGCGCCGAAGCGGGCGTTCCTGTTCGTAGTTCGGCCTTCACGGCCTGTCGATTTACCCGGAACTGCGGATGCAGACAACGGAGGTCCAGGACCTGCCGCGGCGCGTCGCCGTGAGAAGACGCGGTGAGCCGGAGAAGGTCGCCTCAGCACGACGTGCTGCCGGTGCGTCGCGGGCAGTCCGTGGGCTGCCGGGAGCGGTTCGTGCTCCGTCGTGCACAGGCGGCGTGCCGCTCCCAGGGAGGGTCTCACGGC
>Ga0194125_10002004_pt1 | contig 34135 bp, 32 predicted proteins | sample TA2KigC250mmetaG_FD_148626 | JGI IMG/M metagenome (GOLD analysis project Ga0194125, IMG submission 148626) | Freshwater microbial communities from Lake Tanganyika, Tanzania - TA2015034 Kigoma Deep Cast 250m | ecosystem: Environmental > Aquatic > Freshwater > Lake | place: Tanzania: Lake...
ATAGCGTTCTCGCACTGCCTCGGTATATTCTTGTATGCTGCCTCGTGTCATGTTTGCCTCCTCTGGGTAACACTATTTTTGAGGCAACGATACCACTTTCGGTAACAATAATTATGAGGCAATTCGGTTCATTGTGCAGAACATCCTTTTAGTGTATAATGTAATTAATTAGTTACGGTTTAGGTTATTACAAGCTTTTGGATCCATTAGATTACCTAAGATTACCTAGTATTGGATGACCCGAACTAAAACTAAAAATTAGAGAAGAGAGGAGGTCATTCAATGGCTTTCAAGGACAAGTCCATCCAGTGCTCCGATTGTAGTACTACGTTCACCTTCAGCGCTGAAGACCAGGAGTTCTTCCATTCTAAAGGCTACACTAATGAGCCCAAGCGCTGCCCCTCATGCCGTCAGGCAAGGAAAGTTGAGCGCTACGGAAGTAGCGGCCAAGGTTACGGGTCGCAACGCCAGATGTTCCCTGCAACATGCACTGAGTGCGGCAAAGACACTGAAGTACCCTTTGAACCACGCGGGGACAAACCAGTGTACTGCAGCGACTGCTACCGCAAGGTCAGACCGAGCAGATAAGCGAGGTTCAATCTCAAGCCACGTCCGGGTTGGGCAACCGACCCGGATGTGCTTCTAGAAAGTATAAGTTTTGTCGTTAAAGGTCTCAATACGTGAAGGCGAAACACAGGATTCTTTGTTACGGCGCTTTCAAAGGATGGTACAGATGAGTGGCATCTTACGAGAAGCGAAGGCTCATAGTCGATTCATATCCAAGCGAGACGCTGCTCGTATAAAGGCCAAGAACAGCGCCAGGAGAAGGCGGCGTCAGAGATATTAAGTGGAGTAGGAGAAATAATTCAAGAAAAGGAAGGGGCAGACTATGAAAATCTATGTAGGTAATTTATCCTTTGATGTGACCGAAGAGGAATTACGGGGAGAATTCGCTTCTTTTGGAAAGGTGGAATCTCTAAGCATTCCAACTGACAGGTATAGCGGTAGACCCAGAGGATTTGCGTTTGTTGAGATGCCCTCAGTATCTGAGGGGCAGGCGGCAATCGCCGGTCTTAACGGGAAAACCTTTAAGGATCGGACACTCACCGTAAATGCGGCTCGACCTCGCTCTGATGACAGAGGTGGTGGATCTTATGGGGGTAGGAGAGGCGGTGGAGGCAGTGGGTTTGGTGGAGGCGGTGGGTTTGGTGGAGGAAGACGTAGAAGGTATTGAATCAAAAGCTAGACCGAAGCTCTCTAGTACATTGCTTCTCCAGGCTACACGAAGTTCAAGCTCCTGCTTCTCTGGGTGGGCCTCATCTATATTGACGCAGGCTAGACAGTAAGCCAGATTGTTCATTCCAGTGGCATGCGCAGCACCATCCTGGCTAGATCCCAGCAATGTTCATACAAATGAAGCCCCTTACTGAAGGCAATTAGGCAACCATCCTTCACCCCAATCTCCTCAGCCATATACTCTTTTAATAGTTGCAAGCCGCCTAAGTTTGTAGGGAACCCACCCCACAGGTCCCAACTCCTAAAGTAAACAATGAAATTGAGGCGGCCATCCTGAACGCGAGTGTCCACCATCCTTAGACATGGAGGGTCTTTCAGGTAAATACTACTGCGATTGCCAATCGTCATACACAGCTGGTTGGTATCAACCCCGCGCTTATAGCGCTTGATTACCTCATCAATTTGTGCAGCCAGATCCTCCCCGTAAGTGTATTCTTCGTTCTCCTGCCTGGCAGCAGTCATTAAATATGACATATACGCCTCAATAACGTCATCTGTAGTAGGTGCTGGTACTCCCATAGGTACATCAGGTCTCAATGGTCTCACCCCAGGATTACGAATTATAATTGCGACGAGAGGTATTTCTTTCCGATGAGTGCCCTCAAAACTACCTTGCTGTATACGATATGTTCTCCCTTCAACTAGAGCCTTCTCAAGACACTGAAACCAGGCATCTCCAATAGTGCATGCCTCAACTACTGTTAAGTCCATATCGTACCTCCGATCATCTATGGTTTGTTATCCAAAGATAAGTATATCAGGATCGGAGTGTTTAATGTTGGTTTGAAGAGGCAGCCAAGGAACCGGGGGCTCAGCAAGTGAAAACGTAGCCCCCTTTCCTAAAATAGGAGTACGAGGCAACCAGCGTGAAGATAATTGTGAGGTACATCAGGGCAGCAAGTAGCATGTCTGGACCCACGCCAAGAACGCCCACCACGAGAGTTGGCATCTGAACCGAGTAAGTAATCCTGGCTATCAGGGTGGGAGCAGGAAACGGAATCGCACGACTCCGCCGCTTCCAGATAAAAGTGAACACACCTGCCAGCACCGTGAGGTCTGCGGCGACTACAGTTATTGCGTAGGGATAGGGGTTGAAGGGCATCAGACCGGCTGTGCGTGACCAGAGTCCCCCAGCTATTGCCAGAATCAAGGTAGGGGTCATGAGCACGCGGTCGGCGACTAGATCGAAAAGGGACCCAGCTAGGGTTGATTGTCCCATTCTACGGGCGAGGAGACCATCTAGCCCGTCAGTGGCCCAGCCAACGATGAGCAGAATGCCGGCCAGCAGGATTTCTTTTGCTCCTCCCTGAAGTAAGAGCCAGGCGATGACTATAGCCAAAACGACACGCGCTATAGTCACAGCATTGGGAGCGTTAAAGCTCCACGATAATGCCTCCTCGGCAGAGTTATTCATTTCGCTCAGTGCCACAGGCAAAAGACCATTCTCCGCGTACTTTTGTAGAGCAGAGTAGCACGGAGGCAGGTAGCTGTCAATGCCTAGGCAAGATGCAAACTGCTGTGACAGGCCAGTTCAAGAACACATTTAATCGTTTTGTTCAGACGGTTTGACATCTGCCACTTAAATAGTGTAAGATTAGTTGCAAATGATTTGCATTAGCATCACTGGCTACAAAAGGTCGAAAAAGGCTCCGTCTAAAAACAAGTTTGGTGCTAAAAGATGGTTAATGTAATCAAACAAAAGGGTAGCGCTCGTCAGATACTGGATCGTTCGAGCCAGAGAGTGACAGCTCAGCGTACCCTGCTACTCGAGATGCTCCGTCAGAGCGGCGGACATGTCGATGCCGATGAGCTGTATCGCCGGGCACGAAAGAAGAACTCTCGGATTAGCCTGTCCACAGTCTACCGAAACTTGCAGCTTTTTAAGAAGCTGGGGCTGGTAGAAGAGCACCACTTTGATGAGGAGCACCATCATTATGAGGCAAAATCAGGGACAGAACATCAGCATCTCCTATGCGTCAATTGTGGCAAAGTGGTGGAATTTGCCTGTCCTGTGAGCTGGAAACTCAGAGAGGACATCGGCAAACAATATGATTTCGACATCACCGGAGTTGAAGTCCGAATGACAGGCTTGTGCTCAAGCTGCCACACCAAGGAAAAATGAAACAACACCAGATAGGAGTTAACTTGCGTTCATGTCACAAGAAACACAACTGACTTTAGGTCGGATGGAGGTCGGGCAGACCGGCACTATAATTCAAATTTTAGGTGGTCGAGGCCTGACCCAGCGCCTCGAGGCTCTTGGCATCAGACCGGGTAAAAAAGTGACCAAAATAAGTTCCATGCTCTTCCGCGGGCCGGTTACCCTTAGGGTAAATCATACCCAGGTAGCTCTCGGCTTTGGCATGGCTAATAAAATACTAATTGAAATCGACAAATCCGCTTAACGACCTTCACAGACAGCGATGAAGATTCTACTAATGGGCAACCCTAATGTGGGTAAGAGTGTTCTCTTCACCAGACTTACCGGCACGCGTACCATCGCGTCAAATTATCCCGGCACCACCGTGGGGTTCACCAGAGGCTATCTGAAACTGGGCGAAGAGCAGGTTGAGATCATCGATGTGCCTGGCACCTATACTCTTGAACCCACCAGCAAGGCAGAACAGATAGCTGCGGAAATGCTGAAGGAAGGCGATTTAGTTATCGATGTCGTTGACGCCACCAATTTGGAGAGAAATCTAAATCTCACCTTGCAACTCCTAGAAAGACAAGTGCCAGTAATAGTCGCGCTTAATATGTGGGACGACGCTCATCACCGAGGAATAAATATAGATGTTGCCAGGCTAGAAGAACTCCTCGGTGTACCAGTCGTCCCTACGGTAGGTGTAACCGGGCAAGGAATACGTGAATTGGTCAGCCGTCTTCCAGAAGCAGCAGCACCCCAAGTCATCTATTCAAGCAGTGACGAAAGATGGGCGAAAATCGGGGATATTGTGAGCCAGGTGCAATCGTTGAGCCATCGCCACCACACCTGGCGTGATGTTTTGGAAGATGCCAGCAATCATCCGGCGGGTGGGGCTGCTATCGCCCTGCTGGTTCTCGTTGCCACCTTCTGGGTCATCCGCCTCATCGGTGAGGGCATCATCAACTATGTGACCGACCCACTCTTCAACTGGCTATGGACCCCACTTCTAATGAAGCTAAGTCACCTTCTAGGGTCAACAGGTTTCTGGCACGACATTCTGGTGGGCAAACTGATCAACGAGGACATCGACTACCTTCAATCCATGGGCTTGCTCAGCACTGGACTTTACATCGAGTTCGGCGTGGTCATACCATACATTGTCTCGTTCTACCTCATACTCGGAATACTGGAGGACATCGGCTATCTGCCTCGACTGGCGGTATTGATGGATACGTTCATGCACAGGATAGGATTACACGGTTATGCCATTATCCCCACCATGCTTGGATTAGGCTGTAATGTGCCAGCGGTTATGGCAACCCGAATCCTTGAGAGCCGGAGGGAACGGTTCATTGCAGCCACCTTAATTTCTATTGGTATCCCCTGCGCAGCGCTACAAGCTATGATAATAGGACTGGTGGGACAGCAAGGTATGCAGTATGTGGCCTTGGTCTACGGGAGCCTGTTTATATCTTGGATTATTATAGGGCTTATCCTTAATTACACTGTGAAGGGATTCAGCCCGGAGCTTATAATTGAGATTCCACCATACCGCCTGCCACCATGGCAAGTCATTGGTGAGAAACTCTGGCTGCGGGTGTCCAGCTTTATTAAAGAAGCCTTACCTATAGTGCTCGGGGCTGTGCTTGTGGTAAATATCCTTTACACAGTAGGAATCTTCGATTTTATGGCTAACATTGCAGCCCCAATTGTAAGTGGATTGTTTGGGCTGCCCAAAGAGACGGTTGTTGCCTTAGCTATCGGCTTTCTGCGCAAAGACGTAGCTGTGGGCATGCTAGCCCCTTTGGGATTAACTGCTACACAACTAGTGATAAGTACTACCGTTCTGGCCATGTCTTTCCCCTGTGTGGCTACCTTCGTGATACTGGCTCGAGAGTTAGGAGCCAGAGATATGCTTAAAGCTACTGGTATAATGATAGCTTCAGCACTTATCGTGGGTAGCCTGCAAAATCTGATCCTGTGAAGATAAAAACAACCTTGTTTCATTAGGGATGGTGGTATGCTGGGCATGGCTGCTACATTCTTACCAGTCAGCCCAGCGGTGATGACTTGACACAGGGCTTATAATTTATAATATTAACCATACAGAACGAGAAAGGAGGGGGACATGATTGCAGACTGGTTCAAGACTCGCAGATATTTCGACACCACTAAGCAAAAGAGAACTCAGACTCACATCTACCAATTTCCAATTAAGGGAGGAATGATTAAACGAGGAATCACGCATCCAACTTCCAAGACATCTTTTAAGATAGCCAGACCATTAGTCGAAGGTGCGCTTAGAACTTTTATCCGCTTAGAGATAAGAGGCAGGGAAAATCTGCCACAAAACGGTTCGGTTATTGCTGCTTGCAATCACCTTAATCTGATAGACCCACCCCTGCATATAATAAGCATACTTCCCCGTGACAGCATTTTTATGGCTAAGGAGGAACTCTTCCAATACTGGCCTATTCCCGTCTTTCGCATCCTAATGGACATCGCTGAAGCCTTCCCCGTGCGACGCCGCGGCACCCCTGAAGAAAGGCAGCAGGCAATAGAGTTCTCAGAAAGCGTTTTGGCAGAGAAGCTTGTCTTCGGTATGTATCCCGAAGGTACACGGAGTAAGATGGGTTGTCTTAAAGAAGCTTACCACGGCATAGCAATCGTCGCCTTGCGTACCGGGGCTCCCCTTATTCCCGTAGGCATCTGGGGAACCGAGAAGCTTAGAGGAATCGGCTGGCTAACTCGCCCCAAAGTAATCATAAACTTCGGCAAGCCTTTCACACTTCCACCTGTCCAAGGTGAGCCAACTGAAGAGCAGCTAAAAGAGCTTACTGAATACATAATGGGGAAAATCGCTGCTATCCTACCTCCAGAATACCGGGGCAGGTATAAACCCTGTTGATTGCCCGCTGGAACCGAAGTATATGGCCAAGGTAAAAGTTGAAAAAGCCCGTGCTCTTGGTTCCTGCTTCGGCGTCAGGCGAGCTATCAAAATAATTGAGAAGGCGGCCAAGGAACACCAAGAAATAGCAACTCTAGGGCCGATAGTGCATAACCGGTTGGTAGTCGCCAAGCTGGCTGACATTGGAGTCAAGGTCATAAATGAGCTAGACCAGGTTCAAGACAGAGTCATCGCTATTACCTCGCACGGTGCCCCGCCGCAATTGCTCTCACAAATTCAAGCTCGAGAGCTTCGGGTAATCGACACCACTTGCCCCATAGTCCGCAGTGCCCAGAAAGCGGCCAAGAAACTGGCGCAGGCCGGCTTGTGCGTCATTATCTTCGGCGAAGCCACCCATCCTGAAGTTAAAGGCTTGCTCGGCTGGGCAGGCAATAATGCTGTTGCCACTCTGGATGGAGGAGAAGTAGCCAAATTGAAACTACCTCGTCGGCTGGGCATCGTTTCTCAGACCACACAGAGCCACCCCAAGTTCGTTGAGTTCACTAATGAGCTCATCAGGGCCGTTTTCCCCAATGTCCAAGAACTACGTATAATCAATACTCTCTGTCAGGAAACGCAAAAACGGCAAGAAGCCGCTCTCGAATTAGCCGGGAAAAGTGACCTGATGATAGTGGTTGGCGGGCACAACAGTGCCAACACACAGCGTCTCGCTGAGGTATGCTCACCTATAGTAGAGACTCATCTGATAGAAACCGCCGCTGAAATACAAATGGACTGGCTTTCGGAAAAGCAGTATATCGGCGTAACCGCCGGTGCTTCTACACCGGATGAAGCTATTGAGGAAGTAGTGCGTAAGCTAGAATCCCTCGCCAGCGGTGATTAGAATCTTAACCCAGCATGTCATCCAGTTTTCGGCCGCCAAGGAGGTGAAAGTGGATGTGAGGCACAAGCTGGCCGCCATCAGCACCACAACTTACCGACAATCGATAACCGCTGGCCGAAATGCCTTCTTTCTCAGCCAGGTCTTTAGCCAGCAAGACAAGGCGACCAATTAGCCGCTGTTGCTTGTCCGAGAGCTGTGTCAATGAAGCGATATGGACTTTAGGTATAATAAGGAGGTGCGTAGGTGCCTGGGGATGAATATCCCGAAAAGCTATAAACTCTTTATCCTGGTAAACAATGTCAGCAGGTATTTCCCCGGCAACGATCCGGCAAAAAACACATTCCATTAGTTTAAGACTGCTGCTAGGATACGCGGATTGACAGGCAGGTAACCGTTCTCTTTATACCCGGTATAGGGTGGATCTTCTCAGTGACCAGGCTGCCGACGGCATTAAAGTCATCATGTTCAACAACAGCGATAACATCGTAAGGGCCAGTTACCAGGTCAACCGATTTTATCTCTTTGATCTTTTGACCCTGAAGAGCCGCCACCACATCTTTGGTCCTGCCTACTTCCGTCTCTATAAGCACAAAGGCCTTGGCTGGCATATTTTCACCCCCTCTGACTAGAATTTTAGCCTATTATGTTAGATTGACGCAACTCCTCAATTTGCGACTTATTATAGCTTAATTCACGCAATATCTCTTCAGTATGTTCGCCGAAGATAGGTGCAAGGCTCCTCACTTTGCCAGGAGTCTCAGATAGCTTGATGGCAATGCCCGGGTGTTTCACCTTCCCCAAAGTCGGATGGTCTATTTCTAAAACCATTTGGCGGTGAAGCACTTGTGGGTCATTGAACACTTCATCAAAGGTGTAGACTTTACCTACTGGCACATCCTTATCAGCAAAAAAGTCAAACCACTCATCCCTGGTCCTGGTCAAAAAGACCTGCTTGAGGTAGGAAAAGATTTCCTCCCATTTCTCGCCTTCGGGTTTGTGGAGAAAATGCTCTGGCGAAATGCAGTAAGAAATATACTCTTCCTTGCCCAAAGCACGACATAGATTCTCCCAAAACCAGGGTTCAACACAGCCGATGCTGACATATTTACCATCCTTAGCTTCATACACACCATAGTAGGGATAAGCACCATGAAGCCACGTCTCACCCCTCTTCAACAGAATGCCGCTGGAAAAGTAATTGCTGATAAACCAAGTCAAAACGGACATCGCTCCATCAGTGTAGGATATATCCACATACTGTCCTGTACCTGTTTTGCTCCTAGCTACCAAAGCAGCCAGGATACCGATAACACCATGCAAAGAAGCCCCTGCAAAGTCAGCTAGTAAGTTTAGAGGGATGACTGGTGGGCAGTCAGGAGTGCCGATGAGATTAAGTGCACCAGCTATTGATATATAGTTTACATCGTGTCCGGAGCGATTACTATACGGACCGTCCTGCCCGTAGCCACTCAGAGAGCAGTAGATGAGCCTCAAGTTAATTGCCCTTATTGTCTCACAGTCTACCCCTAAGCGTTTTACTACCCCAGGTCTGAAACCCTCGACGATGACATCGGCTGTCTGTGCCAACTGGTAGAATATTTCACGGCCTTTGTCAGACCTGAGATTCAGCCCGATACTCCTTTTATTGCGGTTTAATGCATCAAAGGCTGCTTGCCTTCTTCCCTCCTCCCCCATCGGCGATAGGCCTATCCCAGCACCACGCCCACCAACGCCGGGCGGTGCCTCAATTTTAATTACATCAGCTCCCAGGTCACCAAAAATCATAGTACATAAAGCACCGGGCGCCAGATGTGTAAGATCCAAAATCTTGATACCTTCCAAAGCTAACATGTTACCTCCGGTCCTGAAACTGATTTGATTAGCCAGATTTCACTAATGATACTTTTTGATTTAACCACAGTCAAGGCTAGAGGACTTGACAGGATTCCCAAGCGCCTATATAATAGGCAAACGGTTGCCTACTACCCTAGGTCTAAACCTTCAGGAGCAGCTTTATGATAGGCGTTGAAACGCAAGAGGTCGAGAGAAAGGAGCTCTCCATCCTAAAAATCCTGAGTGAATCTCAGGAACCTTTGGGGGCTAGAGTCATTGCTCGACGTTTGAAAGACCACGGGGTTTACCTAGGCGAAAGGGCAGTGAGATACCACCTCAAACTGATGGATGAACGCGGACTAACGAGACTTGTCAGCCGGGATGGTCGGTTAATCACCGAATTGGGGGTTGAAGAGCTGGGCAATGCCCTGGTTAGAGATAAGGTGGGTTTCGCCATAGCCAGAATCGAATTGCTCGCCTTTCGCACCGACTTCGATTGGAAAAAACACACCGGTTTGGTTCCAGTTAACATCTCCTTTTTCCCAAAGGGGAGGTTTGAAAGAGCACTCCAGGCAATGAAGCCTGTCTTCGCCACCGGGATTTGCGTGAGCGATTTGGTGGCAGTTGCTCACGAGGGTGAACAGTTGGGCGAGTTAATCGTCCCCCCTGGTAAGATAGGATTAGCAACCGTTTGCAGCATCGTGATGAATGGGACGTTACTTAAGGCCGGCGTTCCCATGGACTCCCGATTCGGCGGCATACTGCAAATTCGAAACCACGAGCCACTTCGCTTCGTGGAACTCATTCACTACGCCGGTTCCTCGCTAGACCCTTCAGAGGTATTCATCAGGGCCCGGATGACCTCTGTAAGAGATGTAGCTAAAACAGGCAATGGCAAAATACTGGCTAATTTCCGAGAAATACCAGCCCTGTGTCGGCCAATTGCTGAAAATGTTGTGGCTAAATTGAAAGAGGCAGGCCTGGGAGGCCTAATGGTCATGGGTAATACCAGTGAGCCGGTGTGTGAAATCCCCGTGGAACTCAACAGAATTGGAATGATACTCATCGGCGGCTTAAATCCAGTAGCCGCCGCTGAAGAAGCCGGCATAGAAGCAGAAAACCACGGCATGAGCACCGTTATGGAATATCAAAAATTAATCAGTTTATGGAGGTTATAAAATGAAAGAGGTAAAAGTTATACCATGCCTGGACGTTAAAGATGGGAGAGTGGTCAAAGGTGTGAAGTTCGTAAACCTTAGGGATGCTCGCGACCCGGTAGAGGCTGCAGAAGCTTACTGCCGAGAAGGGGCGGATGAGCTGGTGTTCCTTGATATTATGGCCAGCGCCGAGGACAGGGGAACAAGACTAGAATGGGTCAAGAGAGTAGCCGAGAAAGTTACCATCCCTTTTGCCGTAGGCGGCGGCATCAGAGACACCAAAGACATGAAAGATTTGTTTGACCTCGGTGTAAGCAAAGTCTCAATCAACACTGCTGCCGTCAGGAGTCCCAACCTGATAAAGGAAGCCTCAAAGAAGTTCGGCAAACAAAGGCTTGTCGTTGCCATTGACGGCATCAAGAATCCACAAAATAGCCGTCTCCCCAGATTGGAGGTAGTGGTTAAGAGTGGCATGGAGTCAACAGGATTGGACATCGTCCAGTGGGCAAAGAAGGTGGAGAAACTGGGCGCCGGAGAGATTTTGCTTACCAGCAAGGATGCCGATGGCACCAAGGCAGGATACGATTTGGAGATGACCAAGGCCGTAGCTGAGGCGGTAAAGATACCGGTCACAGCTTCAGGAGGTGCTGGCAAATTAGAGCACCTTTACGAAGTCGTAGCCATTGCCAAAGCATCAGCAGTCCTGGCGGCATCTATCTTTCACTTCGGAGAAATATCCATACCCGAAGCGAAAAAATACCTTAAGGAAAGGGGAATACCCGTAAGAATAAATTAAAGATTAAAAATAAAATATTAAAAGGAGTGTGAAAAATGAATTTACAACGACCAAATGCAAACGATGCCACTAGAACTGCCAATCGCTCCAGAAGCGTAGTTCCTGGCAGTGGCCTCTGCTCCCGCTGCCTTGACGGCTGCACGGGGAACTGTGAAGTCTTCAAGGCCAGCTTCCGCGGCCGGGAATTAATCTATCCCGGCCCCTTCGGCGAAATCACTGCCGGCGGCGACAAGGACTATCCTGTTGATTACTCCCATCTAAACATTCAAGGCTATGCTTTAGGAGCCAGAGGAATGCCTGAAGGCGTTGTCGGTGACCCAGATACTGCCCTTTTCCCGGCCGTAAACACAGAGACCGAGTATGGCTGGAATATAAAGGTGAAGATGGAAGTCCCTATCTTTACCGGCGCTTTGGGCTCTACCGAGATAGCACGAAAGAACTGGGAACATTTCGCCGTTGGCGCCGCCATCAGCGGTGTTACATTGGTCTGTGGCGAAAACGTGTGCGGTATCGACCCGAAACTTCAGCGTGATTCAAAGGGCAAGGTCGTTTCATCACCCGATATGGACAGGCGAATTGAAATATATCGACGCTACCACCAGGGATATGGCGAGATTTTAGTCCAGATGAACGTTGAGGACACAAGATTGGGTGTTGCTGAATATATCATTAAAAAGCACGGCATAGAAACCATTGAATTAAAATGGGGGCAGGGCGCAAAATGTATCGGCGGAGAGATCAAGGTCAACACCTTAGAACGAGCATTAGAGCTACAGAAACGTGGATATATCATTACTCCTGACCCTTCAAATCCTATCAACCAGGCCGCCTTTAAGGATGGTGCTCTTAAGGAATTTGAAAGGCATAGCCGCCTCGGTTTTATCGATGAGGAAGGTTTCTACACCGAAGTTAAGCGCCTGAGAAATCTGGGATTCAAACGCATTACCTTAAAAACCGGTGCCTACAGTCTGCGCGAGCTGGCAATGGCCATAAAGTGGGGCTCGAAAGCCAAAATCGACCTGCTCACAATAGATGGCGCCTCCGGTGGGACCGGTATGAGTCCCTGGCGGATGATGGAAGAATGGGGTATTCCCAGCCTCTACCTGCACGCCGCAGCTTATGAGTTCGCAAAGATGTTGGCTGAGAAAGGCGCCCGACCGCCTGACATGGCTTTTGCCAGCGGCTTCAGCAGCGAAGATGGCGTGTTTAAGGCACTTGCCTTAGGTGCACCTTTTGCCAAGGCGGTATGCATGGGTCGGGCTTTGATGATTCCGGGGATGGTCGGCAAGAATATCGCCGAATGGATCAAGGATGGCAAGCTGCCGAACACCGTCAGTCAGTTTGGCTCAACTCCTGAGGAGATCTTTGTCTGTTACGAACAGGTAAAGAATATCGTAGGCTCCAATGAAATGAAGAACATACCCCTGGGCGCTATTGGTATCTACAGCTACGCTGATAAAATCAAGGTAGGGTTACAGCAGTTGATGGCAGGCGCCAGATGCTTCAGTGTGCCCGCAATTAGCCGGCGTGAGCTGATGTCCTTGACAGAAGAGTGTGCCAAGGTCACCGGCATACCATATCTTATGGAGGCTTACAGGGAAGAGGCTATGGCCATTATCACAGCCTAACCGCCTAGTTCGACCAAGTTGAACGGGCTCTGGTAATACGGAGCCCGCTTTTGTAATATCCGCTAGCACAATCTCACTTACAAGGAAACCTCTCCAGAGAAGGCGCGATCTCTGGGTTTTTTCATCACCTTCTCGTCATTTAGTTTGTGTTCTTCAGCCGGTGGTACCGGTAGAGGGCAGCCAGTGACCTGATTGCCCGCTCTGCTGATGTATAAACCGGTATTCGGCTCAACTCCAGTTGTTCAACCAGTTCTTTCCCCATCCCAGGATCAGTGATCCAGGTTACTACCGGCTTACCCCTTCTAATCAACTCACAAAACGGCCCCACGAATTCGTCGGGGTTAATTGATGCACCAGCGAGCCAGTCTAAAGATAGGGCCAGGCAGTCAACATCGCGGTCATCAGCTATAGCCTCAAGGAAAATGCTTCTAATGTTCGTTCCCCAGTTAAACTGAGAGCAGACTCCGACATCAAGAGGATTAACTCGAATGTCCCAGGGCGGGAAAACAGAGCGTAGCTTGGTCTTTGTCTGTGTGCTTAATTGAGCCATAGTAAACCCATTGGTCCGGCACAGGTCTGTCGCGATCACTCCCTCTCCACCAGAACCGGTGGCGACGGAAATCCTGTTCTTCTTCAAAGGTGGCAGGTACTCAAATACCTTTGCCAGGTCAAAAAAATCGTCCAATCCCTGGGCTCGAATTGCTCCCGATTGCCTCAGGGCAGCTTCAACCACAGCATCGCTTGAACGGATTATGGCACCGGTGTGTGACGAAGCTGCTCTAGCTCCTTCTTCAGTTCGACCCGACTTGAGAACAACGACCGGTTTTTCTTTGGTAGTACTTTTCAAAAGCTGTATGAAGTCTCTGGGGTCACCGGCAATGCTTTCCAGGTGCACGGCAATGCATCCAGTTTCTGAATCCCGCGACAAATACTCCAGGACATCAACTTCATTTATGTCCATTTTGTTGCCCAGGTCAATAAGCTTACTCAGACGTAGATGAAAATCCGAAAGAAGCCAGCCAAGTCTGGGCTCATAAAGCCCTGACTGGAAGATAAAGGAAAGCTTTCCCTGTGGCAGCTTTTCGACGCGGGAGAAACTAATAACAAGATTATTTCTGCTATTGATGGGACTAAGTGTGTTCGGTCCAATTGCCCTGATTTTGTGCTCTCTTAACAGGGCAAGTATCTCATTTTGTGATTTCTTCCCATCTTCACCAATCTCTGAGAACCCGCCCGGGACCAGGGTAAGACACTTTACTTTCTTGGCTACGCAGTCTCTGACTGCCTCCAGCGTTTTGGTGGCTGGAACAGCAACTACGGCCAAGTCTATATCCGCTTCAATACTTCTTAAATCGGGATATGCTTTCAACCCCAGAATCTCCTCAGCATTGGGGTTTACCGGGTATATCCTGCCCACGAATTTTAGGTTTACCAGGTTTGATACTAAGTTGAAGTTCAGTGTGTCCGGACTTCTGCCAGCACCTATAACAGCGACACTTTCAGGATAGAAGAAAGTGTCCAAGAAGTGATGCTTAGCGTTATCCATATTATTCTAGTGTTTTACAAAGTCGCTCATTGAGCGATGCAGGCTTATTGACCAAATCCTCGTCCCTCTAGTTTACAACTTAGCATGCTCACCAGCAAGGGTTTTGTCACTTGGCGTACCTGTAGAAAAAGGTAAGGGTTTATAGCTTCTGAGAGACTAGTGTTAAGTTGGCGGGAAGGTAACGCTACCTCGACAAGGCCAGTGCAAACGGAATGACTTTTGCCAACATTGTGTCATAACATTGACCTATACAGGTATTCCGGCCAGGGCTTTGGCTGATCTAATTGCCATTTCCCTATGCGGCTGAAACTTCGAAAACTCATATAGCATCATCTTGCAGGCTTGCCCTGAGCCACCTCCGTGCGTGGCCGAATGCAATATCGACCCTGAACCCCAGGAGATGTTCTCAATCAGCCTTACGATGCGAATCCTGTGCTCAGCCGGAACCTCGTCAACCCCTTTAAGGAATCTCTCCAGATAATGTGCAATCTCTGGGTTTTTCATCTCCTTCTCGCCAGGACAGCAGGCCAAAATGCCGCCGGTTATGTCCTCCGCCAGTCTAATTAGATCAAATACCGCCTTAGACGCATAATACTTGGTATTATTGGCCAGTACAGGGTCAGAGACCCACCCTGCGTGAGGAAGTTCAAACCCCCTTACAGCAGCGGCAATACCACATGAATACATAGTTTCAGTTATCGCTATCATGTCCGCTATTTTGTCTTTGACGTGTGCCACCTTGTCCAGACCATTATACTCAGCCATCAACTGCACCGCCGCAGTCAGGACATCAGCCCAACCAGCTTTGCAGCCGCCTGTGGTCGGCCGATGTGATGCACCAAATAAGCCAACCACCTCATCAGGATATTCCACCTCACCGCACATAAATACGCGCTCCCAGGGAACTAAGACATTATCAAATATGGCTATGCATTCATGTACCCCATATTTTATGTTCCCCAGGTCTATTTCTACGCCTTCTTTTCGGCGATCATCCTGAGATTGCCGCACTGAGACATGAATGATTCCCTTGGCGTTGCCGGGCACGGCACAGGCTACTGCATAGGCTTCATCACCCGGGCGATGGGTGGTGCTGGGAAGAATCAGTTTCTCATGGGAGAACGCCGCCCCCGTCTGGTGCAATTTCGCCCCTCTTAGCACTATGCCATCCTTTCTCTTCTCCACCACTCTCAGATACATATCAGGGTCGGGCTGCTTGTGGGCGGGTATCTTCCGATTGCCCTTTGGGTCGGTTATCGCCGGACAAGCCAGAAGGTCGTTTTTCTGCATGTATTTCAACCATTCGACAAAATTATGGTGATAAGAGGTCCCATGTTTGCTATCTATTTTGTGAGTAATATGAAGCATGGGAGCATATGAATTCTGAATGCACCTAAAGGAGCACATGCCCAGGCTCCGGTTGCAATAGCGAGTTATGTTGACCTTGGCGACGAGATCATCCACACTTTGAGGCACATGTTGAAAAAGTGATATGGGCTCGCCGGTCAAATGAGACGTCGTAATTACTCTGTCTTTAACCTCCGGGTCATGGGCGAAGTCAAAGGTAGCAGCCACAGCATTCGCCGCCGCTCTAACTGAAGGGTGCTCCAAGGCGTTGTTTATCTTGCCACCATCGATATATAGCGAGAAATTCATCTGTCTAATGCTTTCAAGATACTCGTTACCAGTCTTCATCTTCTGCCTCCTTTAGAATGGTTTTCGTATTATAACATTAACCCGACAGCTCTGGACAAACGATAGTGTGAAGGAAAGTTTAGCGACAGTCCTTTTTCAATGTAGTTGCGACCCTTTAGGGTCACCTTTCACACCCAGCGCTACAGAAAAATCCCCGATTTTTCTGGGCAAAGCGAGGCTAAAGCCTCGCCGCTACATTAGTAAACAACCTCAATTTGAAAGAGCGTTTAGTAACCATGCTTGTCATCCTGAGTCCTTGATCTGTCATTCTGAGCAAAGCGAAGAATCTAACCTCGGATAGGCTTTACGACAGAATAACCTAGACCCTTCGCTGTCGCTCAGGGTGACAACTGGGCATCCTCTAGGCAGCTTAGTAAAGAGCAGGATTTCATGATAAAATTAGCCAAAAACTCTGGAGGTAACAAATATGACCATAAAGAAAGTATGCGTTGTCGGTTCGGGAACAATGGGAAATGGGATAACCCAGGTGGTGGCACAAGCAGGCTACGAAACAACAATGGTCGACGTAAAGCAGGAATTCGTCGACAAAGGAATGAACGCCGTAAAAGCCAGCCTCGGTAAATTTGTGGAGAGGGGCAAAATCGGCCAAGGCGATATGGATAAGGCCTTGGCAAATATCCGCACCTCAACAGACTTAAAACAGGCAGCTAAGGACGCAGACTACGTCATCGAGGCGGTATTCGAAAGAGCCGATATCAAGCTGCCGGTGTTCCAGCAGCTAGAAGAGATATGCCCGAAGAACACTATCTTGGCATCCAACACCTCAGGTATACCTATCGGCCTGCTGGCATCGGCGACTAAACGTCCAGACAAGGTTATTGGCATGCACTTCTTCAGCCCGGTGCCAATGATGAGAGGATTAGAAGTGGTCAAGTCTCTGCTTACCTCAGAGGAGACCGTAAAAGTTAGCCTCGATTTCGGCAAGTCTATAGGCAAGGAAACAGTAGTGGTCAAAGATTCGCCTGGTTTCATAACCAATAGAATAATACCGCTGGTGATGAACGAGGGAGCCAAATTACTAGAAGAGAATCTAGCTTCCATGGAGGATATAGACAAAATTGTCAGGTTGTCTTTCAATTGGCCTATGGGGCCATTCGAGCTATGCGACCTTGTTGGTATAGACGTTGGCGTAGACCTGCTCGAGGGAATCTACCAGCAGACCGGGTGGGAAAGATACAAGCCGGCGCCATTACTGAAGAGAATGGTAGAAATCGGGTACCTGGGCAGAAAAGTCGGCAAAGGTTTCTACCCCTTGTTCGGTACGAAATAATCCTGTCCCTGGTAACATGTAGTTGCGAAGCTTTAGCCTCGCCCAACGCCACCCAGGGCGACCTTAAAAGGTCGCCACTACATGTTTAAGAGCAATGTCCTTTTTAACTTGAAACTAGGCTGTCCAGGCCCAGCTCTTTAAGCTTCTTGGCGGTAGGTAGGCTAGTCTTTTTATCCCAGCCCCTCTCATCATAGTAGTCATCTAACAGCCTGTCTACATCTTCTCTGGCTAAGGGAACAGCGAAAAAATAGTCCTTCAGATTGTACTCCTTGTCCTCACCTTTAAGAGGTTGGAACCATATCTCAGGTGGCTCATCGTCTTTGCGGTCAAAACCAGCCTTATAGTTAAGCATCTTCCATAGATTCCACACACGCTCACTGGCTGCCTTGAGGTCAGTCGGTGTTACTTCAATTCCAGTAACCGCTGAATATAACTCAGCCAGGATTTCCATACTGTAGAATCTAGAAATATAAAGCCGATGGCATTGCCCAAACATATCAAACAGGTTGAAGAAATCCTCCCCGTGCTTGGCTAGACGCCCGACATTAAATGAGTTATCAGTAAATATTTGTCCAATCGCTTCGTCAGGTACCCCACATCTTTCAGCCTGCTTTACAAGTTCCTTTATTGGCCAGCCAGGGCTATATGAGGGAGCTCCCATAGCTGCAGCCACCCCCAACGGGCGGCCAGGATACACCAGCATCTCAAATTGCATTGGCCCAAAACCAGAGACCCTCGGGTCGAAGATAACGAATTGCCCCTTTATTACATTCTGGATATACTTATCCGCTCCCTTTCCAATCCGGCGAGCAGCACCAACGATGCCGTCAGCTAAAATGTCACCAAAACCCTCCCTGAAAGCGGTCATTTTTGTTAACTTCAGAAGAGTATCAAATTCCCGGTCCAATTCCACACCACCAGTGTCCTCTTGGGTAATGATTCCTTCCTCATATAGGGTTGCCACAAAGTCAATAAGTCCCTCAAAACTATAGACCCTATCAATGCCAAAGCGGTTTACCACATCAAAAAAGCGGAGGGCATCGGCATATCTATCCAAGGGAGAGCTTTCAGCACGATGTCCGAACGCAGGTGAAGCCGTCATTATCGCCCCAACGGCAAATACCGCAGTATCATACGTTAATATACCACGCTCAGGTAAATTCAGGCGGTCTTTATCAGACATGGGACAGGTTATACAAGCGATTTTCTTACGGCTGCGCTTATGAATCTCATAAATTTGCCCCTGTATCTCCTTTACATTCGGCGGGTAGGGCAAAAACACAGACGAATTCCTGGCCAGTGCCCCTTCCGGCACCCAGCCAGAGGTCATGGTCATAGCACCGCCCTTCATCATTTCATCACGCAGGTGATAATCCTTTACTCGAGTCAATATTTCATCAACAAGCTTCTGCAGCCGTTTGGGGTCAGCTACCGTGATCCCTTTTGTGCCACGAACAGCAACTATGGCTTTCAGCTTCTTCGAACCCATCACAGCACAGAGACCGCCCGAACCCAAGGTACCTCCTTTGTCGATTTGAGTCACCGAGATATTAACCAGGTTTTCTCCCGCCTGACCAATTGGGATTACACTACATTGTTCATATCTTTGCCTTAGCTCGTCTGTCGTTTCAAAAACGTCCTTACCCCAGAGGTCGCTGGCGTCACATAGCTCCACATCCTCATCGTGGATTTTGAGGTAAATCGGCTTATCTGACCGCCCGGTAATGACAAGATGGTCATAGCCCGAGGACTTCAGGAAGTGACTGAAATAACCACCGCCGTTGCTGTGGGGGAAAGCATTATTAAGAGGTGACTTATATATGACCATTACTTGCGAAGAACCGGGGATCATAGTCCCGCTGAAAGGACCTGTGCCTATTATGATGGCATTCTGAGGGGAAAGCGGCTCCGCATCTGGAGGTATAAGGTCATAAGCCAGCTTGTTGTTAATACCAGCGCCGCCGATGTAGGTCCTGGCCGTTTCAGCATCAAGGGGCTCTTTCCTTATGCTGCCGCTGGTCAGGTCAACATAGAGGATATTACCGGCATAACCCGGGAGTCCCATCTTACACTTCCTTCCTTGCTCTCTGGCGAGTTAAAGCCTCGTACGGGCAATATTTGACGCAGATGCCACAAGCATCGCAGTCGTTGGTGAAAGTTATTTCAAACTCGTTGGGGTGATTGACCAACTTTCTAACCTGAATCCGGGCGGCAGCTAAATTAAATGTGCTATCAAGCCTGAAGGAACAACTTAACATACAGGTCATGCACCCGGCACATTTTGAGGCGTCGGCATTGATTAAAAGGGCACTTTTCTTGACATCTTTACTGTTAGGAAAAGTTGAAAAGTGAACTGCTGTAAAATTCAAAAGTGAACTCCTGGGAACTCCTTTAACGGGTAGGTAACCGACTGCACCATCCGGTTATCGTGCCATATTCGGACCTCCAATGCACCTCTTGTCACATCAGGAATAAGATGAACCTCAACCTCCTCTCTCAGCGGCACGTTTGGCACGACTATCTCATGGTTGGATAGAGATATCTTCCGGTATCCATTGACCATTCGTTTCTCTCGTAAGCAGAAGACGTCCTTGGTAGAAGCATACGGCTTGGGCAAGGCAAAAGGCCTAAACAGGCTGTTTCCCTCTTTTCTGGCCCTCGCAAAGCGAATACTGGGGACTTCTCCAGTAGTGGAGTGAACCTGATGGTTATTGTAGCGATCCATCTCTGCTTTTAAGACAGCTCGAACATCGTCAATAGCGGTTATCTTCTCGATGGCACAGGTCCTGACAATCCGGTCTTGTAGCCACCGATAGGGCCTTTCCACTTTCCCTTTCGCCGCCGGCGACAGGGCGTAGACAACATCCACTCCCAACACTCTCATGACCTGCCTCCACTGTGGGTCAGCTTCATCGGTTTGGAGGACATGCTTTCTCCAGATGCTATCCCTACCCTGCACAAAGCGGAATACCCGCAGAGAATCAACATAGTAGCGCAAGGGAATGCCGTAGGTAAGCATTACACTCTCGGCAGCCTTGATGTGTGCCCAGGTGCTTTCCTGCTCAACGAAGTCAGCGTACAGGATCTTGCGGCTAAAATCATCCAGGGATGTAATCAAAGCCCACTTCTCATTCGCATAAGGTGACCACCTATGATGGGAAGCATCATGCTGGATTAGAGCGCCAATGGCAGTGGTAAGCACCTCGCGGTCATGGGCCTTCTTTCTCGGATGGGGTTGGTAGCACCCCAAGCCTTTCGCCCGGGCAATGATAGTAGGTGACGATACTATAACCCCATGTTTGGCTAGGCGGTCTTTAATGGCTGCGTAGTTATAGTTGGAGATAGGCAAACTCGTGTCCTCGACCAATCCCTTTTCTAACATCAATTCCGCCTCAATCTGTTTTTCAGCAGAAGCAGGAAGCCTGGTCGGGGTGGTTCTCTGATAAGCAAGAGAAAATTCTTCCATACCCCAGCGATATTGTCGTAGTAGAGCAAAGAATCTCGTTTTACCAATCCCCAAGGTCTCCTCAATCGCTAGCCTGTCCAATGTCCCCTGGCAGTACCCCTTTAACAACACCCTCACCTGCTCGGCGGTGAACCGTTTGTGAACCTGGCCCATTGATTCCTCCCTTTTTAGGAGGACTGTATCAGAGTTCACTTTTCAACTTTTATCGGTTCACTTTTCAGGCTTTAACAGTTCACTTTTCAATTTTTTTTAACATTCTTGACATCTTTACTTGACATCTATAGAACTTCGAGCCGCCCCTAGCGTATTTCAAATCGGAGCTATTGTCAAGGACTTTCCACCCATGAGAGTGTTTATGAACTCTCCGTCTTGAATGTAGTGCGACCCTTTAGGGTCGCTTTTTTCCAATGACAATTGAGCCACCTGCCCACAGGTGACCCACCATGCAAAATACAAACCACGACGGTACCTGTCATTGCGAGGGGCTGACGCCCGGGACAGGCCTTTGGGTAAGGCAACACGAGCACCTCAAGCCTGATTTTAAAAAATTTTCCTGAAAACCTCGATAGAAACACTTGACAGTGCGGGGGGGGTGATACAGTATAAGCTAGATTTGGGAAAAACTAAACTATTACTTGAAATCAACGCAAGGAGATGAAAGATGGCTAAATTAAGAGTCTGGAAAACTTTGTCAGTAGTGATGGTACTGATGCTAGTCGTGGCGATGGGAGTGGCAATAGTGCCGGCAAGCCCGGTGAAGGCGGCTAGCCCGGGTGATGTGCTTATCAACGAGTTTGTGTCAAATCCAAATCCAGGCGAGAGTGAATGGGTGGAGCTTTTCAATCCTACTACATCTGATATTGACCTGACGGGTTGGTATATTACTGTGGATGGTGGAGCTTTACCCCTTGCCCCGTGGTTGGCTTGCTCTACTACTCTTCCTGCTCAGGGCATTCTTGTCTTTGAGCCTACCGGTGACTGGTTGCCTAATAGTCCGACAAGTTGCAATATTACAATTTTTGATGGTGTTCCCCCAGGTAGCACTGTTATATACAACGTTGCTTATGGAACTGGGACTTCGCTACAACCACCGGCTCAGGGCACATCGGCAGCCCGTTTTGATCCTGACACCTGGCAAACTGGCCAGTCTCCCACCAAGGGCTGGTACAATGATGCCGGTCAACCTGGAAAGGCTCCATTACTAAGTACCATTGATGCCGATTTAGCCGGACAAGGAATAACCTCTAACATTGGAGAACTTCCCAATCCTTCTGCCACGCCAACTGGAGACGCCGGACTGTTTTTTGAGAAAACTGGGCAGGGGGGATTTACACTCACCACCTGCCTTAACCTTAGTAATAAAGCAACAAGGGATGCCTTAGAAAATTTGGGAGCAATGATGGAAATGGCGGCGGCGAGCTTGAAATTTGATTCTGATTTAGCCACGGCTATGTCAGCTCTGGGAGCCAAGCTTGTTATGTACGGGCTTGACGCTCTTGGCTTTACTGAGATGCCCGATTTGATTGTAAAAGATGATGCCGGTAATGTTATCTCGCCTGATGACCCAAATTACCCCACTATTACAGGTAAAACCTATGCTGGCGGGGCATTCACATTTTCCATTGACCACTTTACCCAATATGAGGCAGTTAAGGCTGTTGCACCACCAGCACTACCACCAAAACCACGAGCGTCAGCAACACCACCACGTCCACTCAACCCGGCTCAGCTTTCGGTGAAGTACCTGAAGGTCAGCCCGCAGCAGACATCTGCTGGTCAGCCGGTGACCATCACCACCAATGTGGTCAATACCGGCGATGAGGCTGGCAACTACTATCTTGCCCTCAAGATAAACGGGCAGGTGGAGCAGAGCAAGACGGTCAGCGTTGGCCCACAGGGTACCCAACCAGTCAAGTTCACGCTAACTAAAGCTCAGCCCGGCACTTATACGGTGGACATTGGTGGGCAGAGAGGCAGCTTCGTTGTTCTGGGCACTGGCGGCACTACTGGCGCACCTGTGAACGGTGGTAATATCGCTATTATAATCGTGGGTATGCTGGTCTTGGCGACCGTAGTGCTCTTGATGTTACGCTTCCGTCGTCCCGCCTAGTCGACAGTCGACAGTTCGCATTTGAATAATGGAGGGGGTACCTATGGTGCCCCCTCTCTTTTTATCACCCTTTAGACTGCTTCGCTGCCCCTTCGCGGAGTTTACCCTGAGTGAGATTCTTCGCTGCGCTCAGAATGACATAAAACGAAGGGCTCAGGGCTTGGGCGCGCAATAACGGTTTGTCATCGTAATCCCACTCTGGTAGGGCAACTTTTACTTAGCAAAACATGTAGTTGCCAGGCTTTAGCCTCACCCCAAAACCCAGCCCCCTAAGCGACCCTAAAGGGTCGCACTACATACAGGGCAAATAGTCATAATGTAGTCCGAGACACCTGACATAGTTAAGTTTAGCGGATAAAAGTCCGCTTGGGCGGCTTCTCTCCAATGCGGTTTCTGAGGATGCCTATGCCTTCCACCTCTAGCTCAATGACATCGCCCGGCTGAAGCCATTTATTCAGCTCGCCACCGCAGCCCTTCTCCACAGTCCCTGAGCCTAAAAAGTCGCCGGGATAAAGGGTCTCTTCCATGGAGGCGAACTCGATAATCTGAGGCCAGGTCCAATAACTAGTGCCGCTGTTATTCTCTGACCATACTTCGCCGTTAATGCGAGCTATCATCCTCATGTCGCTGGGATCCACCTCATCAGGAGTCACTATGCAGGGTCCCATAACGCTGCAGAAGTCTTTACCCTTGACTGGCCCAAGGCCAACCATCATCTCCTGCAACTGGATATCTCGAGCGCTGATATCATTAAAGATGGTATAGCCAGCGATGTACTCCTCCGCCCGTTCTCGAGGGATATCCTTGCCTTCTTTCCCGATATAGATGCCGTACTCCAGCTCATAGTCGAGCAAATCAGTATAGCCAGGCCAAGGAATGACCTCCTCGGTACCGATAACCGTGTCAGTATTACCTTTATAACACACGGGGATTTCATACCATGCCTTGTCCAGCTGCCTCAGTCCAGATAGGCTGGCATGGCCTTCGAAAGCAATGTAGTCTCTAAGAGAGTTCGGCCGGGGCACCGGAGCCTTGAGCTTGACCTCCGCCATCTCATAAACTATCTTTTCACCCCTTGTGCCCAGGATAGGCCCTTTGGCCGGCTGCTTTGTCACGTAGTCAATAGTCGTCTCGGTTGCCTCCCGGCCTTCCTGCCCACTTCGGAAAAAGGCGATCATATCAGGCGGTAACATCGCTGAAGCTAGCTCATAGGCTCGGCGGCTGCTCTTTTTATCAGCCAAATAATGGGTATAGCCCATGTTGAGATCAATTATCTTGTCCTGACTTATTGCCCCGATGCGCTGCACCGGCCCTACAGGGGTAACAACCTCGAAAGTCACCAGTTTCATTTCACAATCTCCTTTCTCCTGGCGTAATTTTTCACAGCTTAACAGAATTCCTAAGGAGGTAGCAAGAAAAAAGTGTGCGGTGTCCAAGGGACAGGTCTTTAGACCTGTCCGCTCACGGACAGACCTGAAGGTCTGCCCCTACAGCTTTATGTCATTCTGAGGGAGCGGAGCGACCGAAGAATCTCGCTTAGAAAAACACAACAAAGATCTAGATTCTTCGCTTCGCTCAGAATGACAAAAGAGGGGCACAGAATGACCATTAGTGACAGGCCCAAAATGGCAGACGCCTGTGGTACGACATTTCGGGCGTGTATTGAAAAAAAGCTAATGACAGCATAAAATACCGAGACGGCGCCGATAAAAAACAAGGAGTCAAAAAATGGACTTTCAATTAACTGAAGAGCAAAAGATGCTTAAGAAGATGGTGCACGACCTGGCTGAAAAAGAGTTCCGCCCCAAGGCGGCGGAATGGGAAGCTAAGGCTGAACATATGCCCCGCGAGTATGTGCAAAGGCTGGCAGATTTAGGCCTCTTAGGTTTGTGCCTCCCCGTTAAATATGGAGGCCAGGGACGAGGCGCTTTCGAAGCCATTCTAGCCATCGAGCAGCTAGCGCGAGTATCAAGTCTATCTGCCACACCCGTTTTTGAATCCAACGTCGGACCAGTCAGGGTCATCGACCAATTCGGCACTGAGGAACAGAAACAGAGGTACCTGCCTCCGGTATGCCGTGGCGAGATGTTAATCTCTGTAGGCATGACCGAGCCTGAAGCTGGCTCGGCACTCACCGACCTCAGCACCAGAGCTGTATTGGATGGTGACCACTATGTGGTCAATGGCATGAAATGCTTCGTCACTGGAGGAGGTGCCTCTGACGCTTATGTGGTATATGCCAGGCTCAGCGAACAGAAAGGGGCTAAAGGTATCGGTGGCTTGATTATCGAGAAGGGGACGCCGGGCTTTTCTTTCGGCAAGCAGGAACAGTTTATGGGCTTCAGAGGCATCCCAAGCTCCGACCTGATTTTTGAGAACTGCCGTGTCCCCAGGGAAAATCTGGTAATCAAGGAAGGCGATTTCAGAAAGCTGATGACCGCATTCGACCTTGAGCGCTGCGGCAATGCCACCATGTGTCTGGGGATAGCCCAGGGAGCCCTCGAGGAAGCCATGGCATATTCGCAACAAAGGAAGCAGTGGGGCAAAGAGATATGCGAATTCCAGGCAATACAGTTCATGCTGGCAGAGATGGCCATGAAGGTCGAAGCCGCCCGCCTTCTCATCTACAGAGCCACAGTTAATGCCGACACAGGACTGCCTGTCCCACTCGAGGCTAACCTGGCTAAGTGTTTTGCTAATCAGATGGTCAGGGAGGTCACCGGAATGGCATTACAAATACACGGCGGCTACGGCTACTCCAAAGATTATCCTATAGAGCGCATGCTGCGTGACGGTTGGGGCTGGGGGATTGCCGGCGGAACCATTGAGATTCAGAGGATTACCATTGCCTCTTTCCTCCTAGGCCGCAGATTCGACCAAAGAAGATAGAAGTTGGGATTTCCTAGAGGAGCCGTGATGAGAGAATGCAAAATCGAAGAGAACAAAACCAAGTGCAACTGCACCTATGAACCATGCTCCCGGAAAGGTATTTGCTGCGAATGCTTGACTTATCACCAAAGGTCGGGCGAATTGCCAGCCTGTTTCTTCCCCGCTGATGTCGAGAGGACTTATGACCGCTCTATTGAGAGATTTATCGAGACTTACCAAAAAAGGAGGCGGTAGATCGGACGCAGCAGACCTACATTGCCTCACTACGTCATTCCGAGCGCAGCGTGGCAATCTCCACAACAAGTTGTAAACGTGCTATTGATATCATCTGTTGATTTCACTATAATGCCGACATCAAATAAGTGTGGAGGGACAACATGGCGAAATTAAACGAAGAGATGAAAGCCCTTATCGCGAATCAGCAAGCATTTATTGCTACAGCGAGCTCAGATGGCACCCCTAATATCTCAACCAAGGGCAGCACCCACGTCCTTGACGATGAGCATATCGTTTTCTACGAGCTATCCGGCGGGCGCACCTGGTCTAACCTGCAGAGCAACCCCAGGGTAGCCATAGCTGTGGTAGACCGGAGTAAGATGCAGGGTTACCGATTTGTTGGCAAGGCGGAGTTCGTTACCAGTGGAGACCTATATGAAGGCGCCAAAAAGTTAGCAGACATGCTGAAAATCCCTGCGCCACCTAAAGCAGCCGTGAAGGTGACGGTCGAGGAAATCTATAACCTCGGCAAAGGCGGGATGAAAGTAGCCTGACCAAATAGAAAGTCATACAGCTAAAGCCCAAGCTTCTCAGCTATACCCTGCATCGCCTTAAGGACTATCTCTACATGCTCTTCAAGTGGTATGCCGAGTTCCCGGGCGCCGGTTTCAATCATTTGTCGGTTGACTCCGGCGGCGAAAGACTTTTCCTTCCACTTTTTCATAACCGACTCGACAGTGACATCGGCTATCTTTTTTGATGGCCTCGTTAAAGCAACGGCCATAATAAGCCCCGTCAGCTCGTCTACGGCGAAAATAGCTTTCTTTAAATTCGTATCTCTTTCGATGCCAGCATGCTCGGCATGAGCCAGTATTGCCTCGGTCAATTCATCGGCATACCCCTTCTCTTTTAGATGGGCGACTCCCTTGAAAGGGTGGTTTTCAAGGTCAGCGTACTTCTCATAGTCGAAGTCGTGGAGAAGGCCGACCACTCCCTACTTTTCAGGGTCGCCGCCAAAATTAGAGGCATAAGCTCGCATCGCCGCTTCTACAGCATAGGCATGCTTTTTTAAATTCTTGTTACCCACCCACTCATCCAGAATCTTCTGAGCTTCATCTCTCTGCGGCCAATCGGTCATCTTTCCCTCCTCTGTCTCATGCTATAAATGCAGCCACAGTAGTCTTGCCGATAAAGCTCCCACCGCCTGGCTAATTCTACCGCCCGCTTGAAACCTTCTTTTTTCTTGAAATCCCTCACCAGAAACTTCTCCCCTCCAATTTTCCGCCCCATCTTGTTAATTACCTGCGCCGACTTGTGAGGGCTTATGGTTAGAGTAGTGGTAAAAGCATCTGCACCACAATCCACCATGTAATCATAGGTCTTTTCCAGCCGCAGCCTGTAGCAAACCTCACATCTCCTTCCGCCTTCAGGTTCGTCCTTTAAGGAGCTAGTCTGGCTGAACCATTCTTCGGGCGTATAAGGCCCGGCCTCCAACGGGAAATTCAATTCTTGAGCCACCTTGCAGGCAGTCCCTAATCTTCTTTGATATTCCTCCGCCGGGTGAATGTTTGGATTGTAGAAGAAGCCGACAACTTGATGCCCCTCTATAGCCAATGACTCAGCGGCACCGGCAGCACATACTCCACAGCATATATGCAGAACTACCTTCACCGCTGTACCTTTTGGGCACGCATCAAGCCGAGCATGATAAATAAACCGAAGGCCAGGCTCGCAGCGCAGGCGAGGAACATCGTCTCAAAACTGCTCATCTGGGCTACATACCCCATAACAGTAGGCCCGGCAGCCAGGCCGACCTGAAAGAAACAAGTGGGTATGGCCATTGATAGCGCCCTGCCGCTTGCTGAAGAAAAATCGGCTGCCATTACCAGACTTGCCGGCATGGCTATTCCCATGCCGATGCCGAAGATAATGCCTATAATGATAAACTGTGATAGGTTATGGGAAAAGGAAAACAGGGACACAGCTATAGCGCTCAGCGCGACACCGCCGATAAGTAAAATCCTCCGGTCAATCCTATCGGCTAATCTGCCGACTGGAGCTCGTAGAATAGCTGAGCTGGCATAAACGGCAGTAATGATAGCTCCGGCACCGGCCTCAGTAATGCCAAAGCCTATGCCGTAAAGCGGAATGTAGCTGCCAATCGTACCTGAGCCGACAGCAACCAGCAGTGTGGCTAACAGGACTGCGATCGCCAGCGGCTGTCCTAGCCAACGCCATGATGAACTGGCTCTGCCTGGAGTAGCCGCTGGTCGGTGGGCAATAGCACGAAGTCGAGAAAAAGCCAGAACCAGGCCTATCAGCGAGATAGCGCTACAGCCGTAAAAGGCGGCATCGAAGCCAAAGTAACCTGTCAGGAAGCCACCGGTTATCGGTCCCGCCATCAGTCCCAGTTGAAGTGACGCTGTGTACCAGCCAATGGCTTCACCTCGCTTTGCCTCCGGGGTTAAATCAATTACCAGGGCAATAGCTGTCGGCAGGAAAGCTGCTGCCGCCAAGCCATGGATTGCCCTGACCCAAATAAGCTGCTCAGGATTGTTAGCCAGGGGATAGAGTAATGGAGCCAGCGTAAAGATGACCAGTCCACCGACCAGAAGCTTCTGGCGACCAAATCTATCGGAAAGCATACCAAATGGAATCAAAAGGAAAGCAGTAACATAGGAGATGGTGGCTACTATCACCCCGACTTCAGCCACCGTAGCGCCCAGCTCAGCAGCGTAGAGCGGTATCACTGGGAACAGGAAACTGAAACCGGCAAATCCGACGAAAGCTATTATGTAGAGCGTTATAAGGGTAAAGGAGTTCTTCAACCGTTACTCTCACATGTATAAAACGCCATAAACTTTACCACAAAAGCTCGCTACATCAAAACCTTGTAGTCGTACGTTTGTGGCCTATGAGAACAGAAACCAGTGTGGTAGAATGGGTTCACGGTGAGCAGGCGGAAGGCAACCTCATGAGGCTGCCGCGGCGCTAATGCTCCTCGCAATGACAAAATAAACACTTTGGTTTTGCAACATTAATAGGATCGCACCTATATTCGGAAATAAATTACGATAAACACTGTCATGACTCCACCTAAGGAGAGGAAGCTATGGATGTCATCGAAGCCATCAAAGCAAGGCATAGCGTGAGGGCATACAAGCCCGACCCTGTCGCGAAAGAAGTCCTTGCCGAGCTTATGGAGGTAGCCCTTCGGGCACCTTCCTGGGCAAACACTCAGACATGGGAATTCGCCATCATAGGCGGTGAGGTCATGCGAGAACTTAAGCAAATCCTGGGCAATAAGGCACTATCTCAAGATGAAAGATACCCGGACATCCCCCGCCCGGAATGGCCGTCACCGTATCAAGAGCGCCGTCGAGAGCTTGGATCCCAAATCTACAAGCTGATGGGCATAACTCGCGAAGATACAGAGAAGCAATTGCAGTGGTTTGTCCAGATGTACCGCTTCTTCGGTGCACCTAACGCCATCATCATCTACACAGATAGAGGGCTCAGTGAGTGGGCATTGATGAATATCGGCTTAATTGTCCAGACCATAGCCCTAGCAGCACTGAACTATGGGTTGGGGACAACAATACTTGCCTCTGTCGTGAGCTATCCCGATGAGATGAAACGCCTATTGAACATACCTGAATCGAAACAACTGGTGATTGCCCTAGCCATCGGCTACCCAGACCCTGAGGCCAAGGCGAACAAGTTTCGCAGCGACCGTATATCCCTTGAGGCCATAATCAGCTGGCACGGCTTCTAAACAAAGTATGGGCAAAGAAATACAAATGAGGCGTGGGAAAATCTACTTGGTAGGCGCTGGGCCGGGAGACCCCGGCCTGATTACGGTTAAGGGGCTGGAATGCCTCAGGAAAGCTGATGTCATCATCTACGACCGGCTGATTGATGATAGCCTGCTTGGAGAAGCTCCTGCCAATGCTGAGAAAATATATGTGGGCAAGGGGCGTGGTTGCCATGCTATGGAACAGAAGGAGATAAACCTGCTAATAGTGAGCAAAGCCCGAGAGGGTAAGACAGTGGTCAGGCTGAAAGGGGGTGACCCCTTTGTCCTCGGGCGAGGCGGCGAAGAAGCAGAAGTTCTGGCTGCCAACAAAATTCCCTACGAAATAGTACCCGGTGTATCATCAGCATACGCTGTCCCAGCCTACGCCGGTATCCCGGTGACACATCGTCGGCTGTCTTCCTCATTTACCGTCGTCACCGGACATGAGGCTCCCGAGAAAAGTAAGCCAAGCATCATCTGGGATAAGACAAGCACCGGCAGTGACACGCTGGTCTTCCTCATGGGTATGGAAAACCTGGCACATATAGTCAACCAATTAATACAAAATGGCAAACCGCCATCCACCCCAGTAGCAGTGATAAGCCAGGGCACCAGCCCACAGCAACGTACTCTGGTCGGCACGCTGGAAGATATCGTCAGCCGAGCCAAACAGGAAGGCTTCGAGCCGCCAGCGGTGATAGTGGTCGGCGAAGTTGTTCAACTACGAGAGCATCTCTGCTGGTTTGATAACCTGCCCCTTTTCGGCAAACGAATCCTGGTGACCAGAGCTGAGCACCAGGCAAATGAATTGAGCCGCCTCCTTCTGGAACTCGGAGCCATGCCTATTGAAATGCCAGTTATAAAGATCAGCCCACCGTACACCTGGAAGAAACTCGACCAGGCCATTTTGAACCTTCAAAGCTACCACTGGATAATCTTTACCAGCGTCAATGCCGTAGAGATGTTCTTCAAACGACTATATACCCTAAATCTGGATGCCCGCCATTTCGCAGGTATCCGAATCGGGGCTATCGGCCCAGCCACAGCTAAGACTCTTGAGGAAAAGGGGCTTCACCCCAATTATCTCCCGAAGACATTTACCAGCCAGGGATTCATGGCCGGACTCAGCAAGAGAGACATCGCTGGATGCCGAGTTCTTCTCCCACGAGCCAATATAGCTGGTAACGAATTGGCCGAAGGGCTTATTAAGCTCGGAGCCAAAGTTCACCAGGTTGCCACATACAAAACTACCACCGCGACCAGAGGTACCTCTCAGGGAAAAGAGATGCTCTTGAGAGGGGAGATTGATGTTGTCACCTTCACCAGTGCCTCGACAGTAAATAGCCTCTTGGCTATACTGGGGCAAAGACGGGAAGTTATAAAACGAGCTAAGCTGGCTTGCATCGGCCCGAACACGGCCGCAGTTCTTACCGAAAACGAACTAAAGGCTGATATAGTTGCCAAGGAGCACACTATACCCGGGCTGGTGGCAGCCATAGAATATTACTTCCAAGGAAAGGGGGAAGGAAGATGAACAGTTTCCCGCAACTGCGTTTGAGACGTCTCCGCCGTAATGAAGCCCTGCGGGCACTGGTTCGAGAGACCAAGGTCGAGGTCGGAGACCTGGTCTATCCTCTATTTGTCGTCGAGGGCAGCAAAATAAAGCAGAAAATAAGCTCAATGCCCGGTCTCTATCGCCTCTCCAACGACCTGCTGCCTAAAGAAGTCGAGGAAATCGCCAGGCTCGGCATTCCAGCAATAATACTTTTCGGCATACCCCAAAAGAAAGACGAGGTCGGTTCATCAGCCTATCACCCAAAGGGAGTCATCCAACAGGCAATACGAGCCATCAAAAAGACGACCCCCGAGTTACTGGTGATAACCGACGTCTGTCTCTGCGAATATACCAGCCACGGTCACTGCGGTGTTGTGGTAGATGGCTACGTTGACAATGACAAGACTCTGGGACTACTTGCCAAGACAGCCTTATCTCATGCTGAAGCCGGCGCTGATATAGTAGCTCCTTCAGATATGATGGATGGCAGAGTGAAAGCGATTCGACAGGCGCTGGACGGAAACGGATTCCAGGATATCCCTATCCTCGCCTACGCCGCAAAATACGTCTCTTACTTCTACGGACCTTTCCGTGAAGCCGCTGAGTCGGCACCACAGTTCGGCGACCGCCGCTCTTACCAGATGGACCCACACAACTGGCGGGAGGCCTTAAGAGAAGTTGAGCAGGACATCGTTGAGGGAGCAGATATCGTCATGGTCAAGCCAGCACTGCCCTACTTGGACGTGATACGAAAGGTACGTGATACCTTCAATCACCCGTTAGCTGCTTATAGCGTCAGCGGCGAGTATGCCATGGTGAAAGCAGCAGCCAAGCAAGGCTGGCTCGATGAGAAAGGGCTAGTCCTGGAAATGCTCACCGCCATAAAGAGGGCCGGGGCTGACATAATCATAACCTACTACGCCAAGGAGGCAGCCAGCTGGCTGTAAATTATTTGTCACCCTGAACGAAGTGAAGGGTCTAGATTCTTCGCTTCGCTCAGAATGACAGGCGGCAAAGGACTCGGAATGACATGAGGCGAGGGATTCAGGATAGAGATGGGGATTCGGTAAATGAATTCTGATATGAAACATTTTAGCCGCTCAGAGCAACTTTTTGAAGAAGCCCAACGCTACCTGCCCGGAGGCGTCAATAGTCCGGTGCGCGCCTTTAAAGCGGTTGGGGGAACGCCGCTTTTCATCAAGCGAGGACAGGGCTCCAGACTATATGACGAGGATGGCAATGAATTCATAGATTACGTCTGCTCCTGGGGGCCGCTCATACTGGGACATGCTCAACCCCGAGTAGTAAGAGCCGTCAAAAAGGCAATTGAACGCGGCTCAAGTTTTGGTTGTCCGACCAAGCTAGAAACAACTCTGGCGAGGATGGTATGTGAAGCTATGCCTTCCATCAAGATGGTGCGATTTGTTAACTCAGGCACAGAAGCTACAATGAGCGCCATACGGCTGGCTCGAGCCTTCACCGGCAGAAACAAGGTGGTGAAATTCGCCGGCTGCTACCACGGCCATTCAGATGGGCTGCTGGCTAAAGCAGGGCCGGGAATGGCAACCCTGGGCATACCCAGCTCTCCCGGCGTGCCCGCAGCCTTAACTTCCGATACCTTGGTCGCCCCTTATAACAACCTGGAGGCAGTGGAGCAGCTTTTCAAACGGTTCGCACCCGACATCACCGCTGTGATAATTGAACCAATAGCTGGCAATATGGGAGTTGTATTGCCAAAGCCTGGCTTCCTGGAACATCTCCGAGGCTTGACTCGCCAATCCGGAGCGCTGCTCATCTTCGATGAAGTTATAACTGGCTTTCGGGTGGCTTACGGTGGTGCCCAGAGTCTTTATAATATATCTCCTGACTTGACCTGTCTGGGAAAGATTATAGGTGGCGGCTTCCCTATAGGAGCCTACGGCGGTCGAAGAGACATTATGGAAATGGTGGCACCTTTAGGGCCGGTGTACCAGGCCGGGACGCTTGCCGGAAATCCACTAGCCATGACCGCTGGCATCGAGACTATCACGATTTTGAAGGAATCAAGCGCTTACGAGGAGCTTGAGAAAAAATCATCTCTTCTGGAAAAAGGCATCACTGGAGCTGCAAGTAAAACGGGGATAGATATACAACTGCCTCGAGTAGGCTCAATGTTCACCATCTTCTTTACCAAAGACGTCGTCACAGACTATGAAACTGCCACAAAGGCAGACACCAAGCTTTATGCCAAATTCTTCCACCACATGCTGGCTCAAGGCGTATATTTGCCCCCCTCCCAGTTCGAAGCCGCCTTTGTCTCCTCAGCCCACACCGATAAGGACATTCAGGCTACCGTTGAGGCAACCGAAAAAGCCTTCCATTCCTTGTTATAGAAGCTGTCTGAAAACTTCAGAAATGGCACTTTTTCAAAGCTAACCAATTCTCTGGTCAAAGCTGCGGTACTGAGTTTTTGGACACCCTCTTAAACAACAAAGAATCTCTCTTCTGTTATTGTGACAAAATCCCCTTGTGCCTTCGTGCTCCATGTGCTAGCGAATTGCCTCATAATTATTGTTACCCAGAGGAGGCAAACATGACACGAGGCAGCATACAAGAATATACCGAGGCAGTGCGAGAACGCTATCTTCGAGCCAGTAAGAAGGAGAAGAGAAGAATATTGGACGAGTTCGTTAATGTCACCGGTTACCGTCGCAAATCAGCCATCCGCTTGTTGCATCGAAGGCGGCAAGGAGTTCCACGGCGGCGACGTGGACGACCCAAAAAGTATGGGTCGTACGTAGTCGAGGCATTGAAAGTGGCCTGGGAAGCCACTGACCGCCTCTGTTCCCGGAGATTGCATCCATTTCTACCGGAGCTCATCGAGGTCTTAAGGCGATGTGGCGAGAAAACTATGACCACTGATGTTGCGGCTCAGTTGTGTCAGA
>Ga0194125_10002011_pt1 | contig 34040 bp, 27 predicted proteins | sample TA2KigC250mmetaG_FD_148626 | JGI IMG/M metagenome (GOLD analysis project Ga0194125, IMG submission 148626) | Freshwater microbial communities from Lake Tanganyika, Tanzania - TA2015034 Kigoma Deep Cast 250m | ecosystem: Environmental > Aquatic > Freshwater > Lake | place: Tanzania: Lake...
ACAGCATCATTCGCTTCACCACGCTCAGGCGTCTGATTCGCGACGCTGTGATGCGTCACAACCGAAGCTTCCTGACGAACGACCTGCGCTCCACGCTTCGACGCGAAAAGCTTGATCTCCTCACAGCCGTCGATGCCAAAGGAAACGTCATCGCCCGGGGACGCAATCCCGACCTCTATGGCGACAATCTCCTGGAGCTGCCAATCGTCGCCCTGGCCATCAGAACCCGTCAGCCGGTGAGCGGGACCGACATCCTGACCGCCGAACAGCTTCACAGAGCATCCCCCGACCTTGAAGCCCAGGCCACGATGGACGTCATCCCAACCCCGAAAGCCGAGCCCAGGGAAACACCGCGCGAAACATCCGGCCTGATGCTGATATCGGCCGCGCCGCTCTTCGACGATGCTGAGAATTTCGTCGGCGTCTTGATCGGCGGGATCCTCCTCAACCGAAATTTCGAGATCGTGGACAAGATCAAGGAGATCGTGCACGAGGGGCAGATCTATGAAGGAAAGGAGATCGGCACAGCGACCATCTTTCAGGGCGATCTTCGCATATCCACGAACGTGAAGAACCAGGATGGGAGCAGGGCAATCGGTACACTCGTTTCACAAGAGGTGAAGGACGCAGTTCTCCGGGATGGACGCCGGTGGGTCGGCGAGGCGTTCGTGGTGAATGCAACCTATATTGCCGCGTATGAGCCAATCAAAAACCCTGAGAACGACATCATTGGCATCCTGTACGTCGGCGTGTTGAAGCAGCCGTTCGATGACGTACTTCAGCAGACTTTGATGACGTTTCTCGGGATTGCCGCCCTTGGCATATTGCTCATCATTTTCTTCTCCATTCACCTCGCCAAGCGCATCGCGAACCCCCTGCAAAAACTAGAAGATATCTCGCGCAAGATCACCGAAGGCAACTATAATCACGAGTTCAAGGCGAAAGGACCAATCGAGATCGAGCACCTGGCGCGCTCCCTTAACACGATGGCCAAGCAGATCGAGACCGAGAAACGTGAGCTCGAAGAATGGGCAAACACGCTCGAAAGGAAAGTCGAAGAACGTGCTGAAGAGATGAAAAAAATCAATGCCCAGCTGTTCCGCTCGGAGAAGCTGGCGTCGTTGGGAAAGCTTGCCGCGGGCGTGGCTCATGAAATCAACAATCCACTAACGGGCATCCTCACCAACAGCAGTCTTTTGCTGGAGGACGTCGACAAAGACGACCCTCGCCGAGAAGATGTCGAGGTGATGGTCAAGGAGACGATCCGTTGCCGAGAGATCGTGAAGCGACTGCTTGATTTTGCCCGGCAGACCAAGCCTCAGAAGCGCCTTGCCAACATCAACGCACTGATTGACAACATTGTTCTCCTCGTGAGAAATCAGGCCTCTTTTCGTAGTATTTCGATCGAGAAACGGCTCGCAGACCAGCTCCCTGAGCTCCTGATCGATCCGGACCAGATCCAGCAGGTGTTTGTCAATATCATTCTCAACGCTGCCGAAGCGATGGCGAAAGGCGGAAAGCTGGAAATCGCCTCTCAACCCTCGAGGGATGGGCGGAGCATCACCGTGACCTTTTCGGACACTGGTCCCGGGATTCCTGAGCCTCACCGCGAGAGGATCTTTGATCCCTTCTACACCACGAAAGAGCACGGGACAGGATTAGGGCTCTCGATCAGTTACGGCATTATCGAGCAGCATGGGGGGACGATCTCCGTCGAGAGCACGGTCGGCAAGGGCTCGACCTTCACGATTCAGCTCCCCATCGTCGCCGAGGAAGGAACGGCATGAACGAGACAAAGGCTCATATCCTCATCGTCGACGACGAGCTCGTGATCTGCAAAAGCTGCGAGAAGATCTTCCGGCGCGCGGGTCACTCCACAGCATCTGTCACCTCCGGCCGCGAGGCGCTCACTATCCTGGCAGGTAAGACTTTTGACGTTGTCTTTACCGATCTGAAGATGATGGATATGGGTGGTCTCGAAGTGCTGCAAGCCGTCCGCGAGCAGTACCCTACAACGGTCGTCGTCATCATCACCGGATATGCCACCATCGCTTCAGCAGTCGAGACCATGCGATCCGGTGCATTCGACTATCTGCCGAAACCCTTCACCCCTGCCGAGCTTCTCGCAGTACTCGACCGTGCACTCGAGAAACGAAAGCTTCTGATCATGGCCGAGCCGGATTACGAATACTCCGAGGAGGGGGGATTCGAGGGGCTGGTCGGAAAGAGCCCCGCGATGAGGGAGGTGTACAGGCTCGTTCAGAAAGTCGGGCCAACAGATAGCACCGTACTGATCATCGGCGAGAGTGGGACGGGAAAAGACCTCACCGCGAAAGCGATCCATCAACAGAGCAAACGGAAGAACAGCACCTTCTTTGCCATCGACATATCGACTCTTTCGAGCACGTTGCTGGAGAGTGAGCTGTTCGGGCATGCCAAGGGATCCTTCACGGGCGCAACGGCGGACAGGCCTGGAGTCTTCGAGGTCGCCAACCACGGGACGATTTTCCTGGACGAAATCGGCAATCTCCCGGTGGAAACTCAGACACGCCTTCTGAGGGTCCTGCAGGAGAAGGAATTTCTCCCCGTTGGCAGCACGACGGTGAAGAAGGTCGATGTTCGCCTGGTGTTTGCAACGAATCAAAACCTCAAGCAGCTTGTGGGTGCAGGGAAGTTCCGAGAGGACCTCTACTACCGCCTCAATGTATTTCCGATCCGGCTCCCATCGCTAAGGGAACGCCGGGAGGATATTCCAGAGCTCGTCCAGCACTTCCTCCGCAAGTATTGCGTTGCCATCGAGCGCGAGACACCGCGCGTTCAGCCAGAAGCAATGGAGCTCCTGATGAACTATCACTGGCCGGGAAACGTACGCGAGCTCGAGCACGCCATTGAGCGGTTGACCATCCTCATCGAGGGGAATGAGATCGAACCGATTCACATCTCTGCCGCCCTGTACAAGACGGATTCCGCGCTTCGATCCATGATCCCGAAGGACAGCGTAGAACTCAAGAACCTCAAGAAGAAGATACGCGAATCGTCGGTTCAGGAGATTGAGAAGCTGTTCATTGAGGAAGCGCTTATCCGGAACAATTGGAACGTCTCGAAGGCCGCTCGTGAAGTGAACATGCAGCGCTCAAATTTTCAGGCATTGATGAGGAAGTACCGTATCACGAGACCCGATTCGCCTGCATAGTACATTGTGCACCCGCATATTCCTTTTGTGCGCCGCCCACGGGCTCAATCCCCCGGAAATTCAGGGGGTTTGGCGTTTTGTCTCTGTTACGCCCCTTCCCTCCGTCCGTTCGATCCTCCGCAGCGAAAAGCCCTAGCAGTCTCGTAAGCCAAATCGTATTAGGGACTTAGGCGCTCTCCGCAGTTGACCCCGAGGCACTGGCACGTTGGTTGCAGCATGACCTTCAGAAACCCAGACTCAACGCTCCAACCACTGACCAAGGACACGGCTATGATTACCGAAAAAATACTCGTCGTAGATGATGAAGAAAACGTCTGTCACAGCATCAAGAAAGTGCTGTCACGAAAGGGATACGATGTCGCCCAGGCATTTACGGTTGGCGACGCGGTGAAGCTCATCAATGAGATGACGTTCGATCTGGTCATAACCGACATGATGATTCCGGGCACGAGCGGGATGGAGTTGCTGCAGATCGTCAAGGACCATTACCCGGAGCTGGAGGTTGTCATGATCACCGGGTATGCCTCCATCGAATCGGCGGTGAAGGCAACGAAGCTCGGCGCATCAGCGTACCTCCCGAAGCCATTTACCCCTGACGAGCTCACGGAGGTCACCCAGAAGACACTGGCCAACAGAGTCAAGCGGGGAGTGCGAAAAGTGCAACCGATCGCTCCAACGCCAAAGGCGGAACCGGCTGATGATCTCATCGATGTCGACATGCCGTTCAGTGCGAAGGAAGTCGCGCGGTACACCTCCCCGGAGTACGTCGAAGCGCTCACCCACACCGACGTACCGCTGCCCAAGAAGGTTGCTGACAAGGCATATTGCCATACCGGTCAGAGGGATTGCCGAAAGGTGGTGCTCGAGGGGCGAGAGTGCGTGGGTGAGTGTCCCATCTTGAAGAAGGAAAAAGCTCGTGCCAAGACTGTTACGCGCGTGAAACGCGTCTCTTCCAACATCATCGACGTCGATCTCCCGTTCAACGCTGCCGAAGTGGAACATGTCACCGGCGCGGACTACATTAACTGCCTGACCCGATCTGATATCCCGCTTGCAGCTATGTATGGGCGAGATGCAACGGCGAAGTACTCAGTTCTTGTGGTAGATGATGAGCCGATCGTTTGCCACAGCATCCGACGAATTCTGTCAAAGCAGAGTTGTGCAGTAGAAGAAGCATTTGACGTTGATGCCGCATTGCAGAAGATGAAGCTCCACAAGTACGATCTGATCCTGCTAGACCTCCGCATGCCGAAGCGCAGCGGGATGGAGGTCCTTCGGTCAATCAAAACGCAGTGGCCGAATCTCCCGGTCATTATCGTCACCGGACACGGCTCGATCGACTCCGCCATCGAGGCGACGAAGCTCGGGGCTTTTAACTTCATCCCGAAACCGTTCACTCCCGCTGAACTGACCGAAGCGACCGTCGAAGCGCTGGCTGCGTGAACGAATCCCCAAACTTGGCGAGAAGGGGTGAGTCCTCTGAACCATCGTGAGAACTCACCCCTTGCGTCTCTTCACTGACTTCTGACCACTCTGGCTACCAGTGGCGCCGCGTCTCAATCCGACGCAGGCTTCACCGCCCGGAATGCCATGCTCCCCATTCCCAGACTCTTCGGCATTTCGTGCACGCCACCGTTGTACACAATCCTGTACACCGTCGCACTGTCCTTCTCGGTCGCCGTCCACCAGTAGATGATCGGCGAATGGATGTCCCATAAGGGCGACTCTTTGTCCGGCATTGTCTCGTAGCTTGCTGACTCCCTGTCGGCATCCCATACCCCACCGCAGTTTGTTCCGTGCCGGGTCAGCGAACGGACAGCTTCATCGATGGTTGGAAGCCTCCAGATGTTCTGCACCGTATCAGACAATGATTTGCCATCCTCCTCAAGGTATGCACAGATGTGCATTGCCTCCTCCAGCCGTGTACCCTTACTGGGCCAGCCCGGCCCCTCGGGGGCCCAGATCAATCGCACGCCGTTCCCTTCCACGAGCCTGGCTGTACGGATTCCGTCGTCGTGTCTCCCGGCGACTCGAATCGCGGGCTCGATGGCCGAACCGACGTAGATCAGCAAGGGAATACCAAGAGCGATTTGATAAGCTCGCTTCAGCGGTCTCGGGCGTCCGAATACGTAGGTAAGCCCAAGGAGGGCAAGAGGAACTCCGATCATGAACACTCCCGCACCCCTCCGGAAAAACATCGCAATCCCCACGCCCAGCGCAATATGTAGGATACCACCGATCAGAGGAAAACGGAGCGCAATCGACGTCAGTATCAGGAACACCAGCATCGGCGCCGCGTACTGGATGATCATAATGAAGAGGTTCTCGAGAAACGACGTGGAATACCATCCTTCGTGGAAGTTCTCGATAGCTCCCCAGAAAGCCCAGAGACCGGCCAGCAGCGTTGAGATGCCTGCTGCCACCCATCCCAGTACCTTCCTGCCTCGAGATGGCTGTTCGTTCACGTCGCTGGCCTTTGTATCTGGCACGTCGGGGTGTGTTCTTCAGACAACAGATTACAAATTGCGTTCGAGAGCTGTCTCTGCGAAACGTCAGTCATAGGTATCGAACAAGGAGTGTCGAATATCGAAGCTTCTTCCGATTCACTTCATCATGCAAAATTCCTTGTTCGGAGTTCGACATCCAATTCCCCATCAGGTCACGCTTTTCGCTCCCTCATTACGTAGCATATCGATCGTCTCTACGGCGTGACGCAGATGAGGGATCACGATGCTGCCACCGACAACGAGCGCAACGTTCAGGGCGTCATGTAGCTCCTCGTCCTTCCACCCGGCATCGACGCACTGCATCAGGTGATAGTCGATGCAATCATTGCAGCGCAAGACAGCTGACGCCACGAGCCCCAGGAGCTCCTTGGTTTTCGCGTCCAGTGCGCCATCCCGATACGCGGCGGTATCAAGGTTGAAGAACCTCTTGATACCGAGATGATCTGTCTGAAGGATCCGTTCGTTCATTCGATTCCGATAGGCTCGGAATTCGTCAAGTCGAGTCGACATAGGTGCTCCTCGATAGGATGAGTTCGAGTTTTAGAATTCCACTTCCACTCCACCAACAGGGAAAAATGAGAACTGATAAACCGTCTCTTTCGTCCTGTCACTTCTGTAGTTCTCGAAGAAGACGTTCTTGGTATTGAGCACGTTCATCAGGGCGATGTAGACATAGAAATCCACGCGCTGAGGCTTTCTCGGGTCCTTTTCCCGCGACCGAGAGAGCGAAACGCTCAGCGTCCCAAAGTAATCCTCCACCCGTTTCTGCTCCACGAGCAACTCCAGACCATATGAGTACCGCTCCACAACGGTAAGATACCGGTCCGACCAGAACGTATCGATTGCCGAGTAGATGAAATGATCGTACCGCAGTCCGAGTATCAGAAGGGCTCGTGGAGCAATCTTCATCCGATCGCTCAGATAGACGAAATACTTGCTCGCGTCCCCGAATCCAAAGTTCTGAGTGAACACCCAGTTCGGTACGGGTATCGGTCCAGTTTCGAAGGTCCCGTCCCGGTCCAAGTCGAACCTTGAAGTGTCGCCCGCAACGAACACGTCGTTCCTCCATCTCCGCGACGTTTGAATTTGGCCTCCGAGCGACAGGTCGTGCTGCCTGAACCTTCGCGTCGGATCTTCTGGCTCGTGGCAATCCTAGGATCGAACAGTCGGGACTCATGGTGACGGACTCTGGCGGGTGCCCCGCACAAGATCGAGAACCGTGTTGACGACCAGATCGTGCGCCTGGAGATGCACAAAGTGGTTACTGCCGGCGGCAACGATCCATTCGCTTCTCGGTGACAGCTTCAGATATTCCTTCACAAGCTCCTCCCACAACTTTTCGACTTTGCTGGCATCTTCAACCTTAAGTCCTCCGTACTTCACAATCTCATCAACAACCGCTTCAGATGAATGGTAGAGGACCTTGATAGGAATCTCAGGGAAAGGCCCCGCATCCTCCAGAGGATCACCCGCTGCGGCCCGTCCGGTAAGGCGGTACTCCTGCAATGCCGTCTTGTAAAGTTTTGGCAGCAGCAGGCTCTTCCAGGCGAGTTCCTTCGTCTCGGTAGAAACCCCCCTCCCATAATAGATGAACGGTCGCCCCTTGGTTACCATCGGCTTGAGCGGGCGAAGGATCCCGGTCCAGCTGAGCAGACAGAAGAGCCGGATACCTTTCGTCGTGTCCATTCCGCTTTTCTTATAGATCATCGGATCGAGCTCCCGCTTGAATCGATCGCTATGTGGACTACGTGGATCCACAAAGACCACCCCCGCGACACTTTTGGGGAAGAGCCGGGCGAAATGATGCGCGTAGAGTGCTCCGTGTGAATGACAGACCAGAATCACAGGACTTTCGATTCCCAGCGACGTGAGCAGTGTGCTGAGCTCTAGAGCAACGTTCCCGCTGGTTCTTGCCCTCGACGCCATGTCGCTCCAGCCGTATCCCGCGCGATCATACGTGAGCACTTGCGTTGTCTTCGACACCTCTTCCTGGACTTTCCACCATTCAACTGATGGGCTCGCGAGGGCAGGAATCACGACAACTACAGGTTGGCCCTCTCCAGCGAGGCGATAGTACACTCGCTTTCCGTTCACCGTCACCGTACTTCCTGGCGGTTGCGGATTGTTGTACCAGCTGAGCGCGAGGATGAGATGAAACGCCCGGAGGAGAAAGAGCAAACCGAAGACGATGAGAACGATCTGGATGGCAATCACAATGAGTTCCTATCTGCGCGTGCGACGATCCATGAAATCTCTGAGTCGGTCAGCCACCTTTGGCATACGTACCTCTTGACGCACACGGGGACAAATATACGCGATGAACAGATAGAATGCAGGAAGTTTCTGCCCTCTTGGCAGACGGCTGGCACAGACTCCAGGGCTAGGGGAGAGCGTTCCTGTTCACAAGACCGTCAGATCTCTTGAACCGAGGTAGTCCAGAAGGGGCACCGACTGAGAGGAAAGCAGCAGTTCGGACTACCACTCTACGTCAGACCCGCTAGAAACGTGAAACGTAGTGCTCAAAGACTTTTCGAAAGTGAAAACCGTAAATCGCGAGCGTGATGGCGAGCGGGAAAAGCCTCGGCCGCGTGCACAGCGACCAGAAGAATAACTTCCAGTAATAGACGCGCTCCCTGCCCGCGATGCCCAGAACGAGCGCTGATTTAACAAGCGCCTTGAGATGGTCAATCCGCAGGTGGAAGATCTTGACCTGAGGGGGCTTGTATTCTTTCAGGAATTTTTTTACCCGGGCGTAGTACTGTTTGGGAGAGTATATCTCACTGAGGATTTTACGATAACCGTTGAGAAGTGCCTCGTAACTCATCTTGGGTTGGAAGTTGATCGAGAAATCAGTGTTGTCCCCCGACATCGAGGACAACAGCCTTCCTTCGAGGAAAAGTCTCTGGTAGAGCTTTGTTCCGCGGGGGGCATTGAGGATTCCCACCATCGCTGTCACTATTCCACTCTCCTGTACGAATCGCGCGACCTTCTCGAAGATTGACTCAGGGTCTTTGTCAAATCCGACTATAAATCCTCCCTGAACCTGCAGGCCTGCGCGCTGGATCCGTTTCACGGAAGCGAGAAGATCCCGATTTCTGTTCGGGGCCTTTCTGCACTCGGCGAGACTCTCCTCGTTGGGTGATTCAATACCGACAAAAACCGCGTCGAAGCCTGCCCGAGACATCAGGCGCATCAGTTTGTCGTCGTCTGCCAGATTGATGGAAACTTCCGTGTTGAGGGTAAAGGGGTGCCTCCGTTTCTCCATCCACTTGATGAGCGCCGGAAGCAGGTCGCGCTTCAACTTCCCTCTGTTGCCGATGAAATTATCATCGACAAAAAACACACCACCCCGCCACCCTCGCGCATAAAGCGAATCCATCTCGGCAATCACCTGCTCGCTCGTCTTGGTCCGGGGCACACGCCCGTATAGAACCGTGATGTCGCAGAAGTCGCAATCGTAGGGGCATCCCCGGGAGTACTGAATGTTCATGGAGCCGTACTTCTTGATGTCGATCAGCTCCCAGAGTGGAAGTGGTGTTGTGGTAATATCCGCCCATTCGTTCGTCGTATAGAGATGCTCCGGACTTCCATGTTCCAGGTCGCGGAGGAACCGCGGCAGCGTCACTTCAGCTTCGTTGAGGATGAGATGGTCGACATTGTCGAATTCGTCAGAATGCGAGGTGAAAAGCGGCCCACCCGCGACCACAGGTTTTCCCAGCGCCTTGCAGCGCTCGATGATCGCTTTGGCTGACTGGCTCTGAACAGACATGGCACTGAGAAAGACCATATCTGCCGAACGTACATCGTCATCCTGAAGCGACCGCACATTACAGTCAACCAGTTTCTTCGTCCATCCTTGGGGGAACATCGCCGCGACCGTGAGCAAACCCAGAGGCGGAAAGCCGGCCTTGCGAGAGACGAACTTCAGAGCATAGTGATAGCTCCAGAAAGTCTCCGGGTATTTTGGATACACGAGAAGAGCCTTCACCACGAATCCTTTCTTCGACAATCGTGTCGAAAGACGATGAAACAGTTAAGCCAATTCCGGCTTCACATGAACCATTTGCGCTGCATATAGACCGTGTCGCCAAACCTCCTCATGTACTGCATCTCCTCCTCCCCCAGCGGTCCTTGGCGGAGTGCAGCGATGTTTTCCTCGAGCTGCTTCAGATTGGTGGGAGCCGTCAGGCACACATGCACGTTCGGGTGTGTGAGAACGAAACGATACGCCATGCCGGCGGTGGGAATCCCTGATCCTTCCGGCCAACCCTTGGGTCTTCGCATGAGTGCGGTCCATCGCGTCGCGGTGTAGGCAATGACACCTGGATCGTGGTGCTGGAGATGTGGGAAGATGTCCCGCTCAGCGCCGCGATGGGCTGCATTATACCGCAGCATGAAGACGTCCAGTTCGTCGCCAGCTGCCAACGTGCCGATGAACTTCCGGTCATGAGCAGATATCCCAACAAACCGTACCTTGCCTTCTTGCCGGAAGCGGTAGAGCTCCTCCCTTGCCTCCTCGGGAAAATGCTTAGGTTTGGTGACACCAAGGAACAAGAACACATCGATACAGTCTGTCCCGAATTGGCGCAGACGCTTTTCGAGAGTACGACGCAAATTCGGGTAGCCGATAAGAAGATTGTACGCTCCGGTCGCCAGAACAAGTCCTTGTCGCCTGGATCTGAAAACGTCACGGAGCACGCTCCTCATTTGGGTGTCGACGCCAAACGCGAAGAAGAAATTGGCCCCTTCATCTATCGCCCGGTAGATCGCACGCTTGCCAGGCCGGTAGGTGGCGGAGAGCCCCAGCCGATGCACGCGGATGCCGGTCCTCCCCAAAACGGTGTGAGTGAAATTGCTGCTCATAGACGCCTTCGAGGCTGGAAGGTATACGCCAATGGTACAAAAATGATAACTGCGCCGCAATCCCTATTCTCGGATTCGGCATCTCGCGGCCATCAGAGCTCAGGAGACCGTTAGGATACTCGCGCTGAGGTCGTAGAAAGGGCGCATTTTGATCGCGACCACAGATACTACCGTCGAAGATAATCGCGCATTTCTTCCAGGTTGCGTGTCAACTCATACCAACCGTTCTTGAACGTCGCATAGTCGGGTCCGCCCATCGCTGACCCATAACGGATCGAATTCGCGTACAAGAGCCACTGACGTACCCACTTCTGCTCCAATGCCTCATCGAACGGATTCGCGTTATTAGCCAGCTTCCTTTTCCAGCCGTCAAGCATCAGCTTCGTTGAGGCAATGACCATCGAGTCCACTTCAGCAATCGTTTGGGCGAGCTTCACAAAGTGCCGCTCGCTCCAGCTTGTGCTGTGGCACGACTGGCACACCTTCTTCATCTCCATCTGCCGTCTCTGTTGCTCCTCTTTGTCGATCAAATACTCGGACGCCTGCACGCCCGAAAACGTGGTCGGGAGGGGTAATCCATCCTTGTTTTTGATGATAGACGTGGCTCCACTCTTCGGCTGAGGATGAGAATAGATCAATCCAAAGATCCGCACCCAAAGCCGAGCGCCAAAGTCGTGTGACCGAGAGACGATCACCTCACCGTCTGCGTTTGTCACGAGGCTGTTGTGACAAGTGGCGCATGACGGCGTTCGAAAGTCCTTACCGACTTTCCAGGGAACCGCGTCCCAGTTCTGGTCGTGTTGCTTCGAGAGCATAATATTGCCGTGCTTGCTCTCACGGTACACTTCCCAAGCCGGAACGTCGGGTTCAAGGTGACACTGTGCACACGTGTACGGCTTACGGGCAATTTCAATCGAAAAGCTATGACGGGGATGACAAGCTGTGCAGGCGCCGTAACTGCCATCGGGATTTCTCCTCCCGACACCCTGGTTAGGCCAGTTGGTGAGATCCGGCACTTCGATCTCGCCGACACTCGTCGAGACGGTCCTTAAGCCGAGAGCGTCGACGTGGGTACCGTGACACGCGTAGCACGTCTCCAGCTTCGTGTTCTCGGAAGCCGGTCGTCGGCTGACATTCTGACCATCCACCACTTTCATGCCCGTTATCGTTTCGAGAAGCAGATGGTAGATGGGATTCTGTCGCAGATTGCCGAGCGCGTGTGCCTTCTTGCTCTCCGAGTATTGCATTGCTTCAAGCGCATGACATGTGCTGCAATCACGTGGCGAAACGATCACATTAATCTGATATCCAAAGTGGTCAAAGTTGTCCTTATGGTCGTTTGCGTTCCGACTGTGACACTCGTAGCAGCCGACGCCGATCTCACGCAGACTGGCCGGGATATCAGTACTCGAGACACGCCGTTCCAGCTCCGCTTTGCTTGACGCCAGGGATGGCGTGACCCGAGCGTGCCTGCTCGTCAGCCAATCCTCAACGATTCCTGGCGTGATGCTCTTGTGGCATTCGACGCAGGCCGCCGTCTCTTCGCTCATGCGAGCCGGGCTACCGCCTGCGTCCTGCTGCCTTCCGAAGCCTGAGGAGCTGCAAAGCAGATAGAGGACGGCCAAAGTACCGCGGAAGGGGAGTTTCATCGTGACCTCCTTTCCCGGTGAGGAGAATGGTCTGCTTCACTGGAGGGTGAACAAACTGCTTGGCGAATTGCGCTCTAACTGCAGCCCGGAATGACCGTCTGACGCCGTCTTCACGACATCGACAAAAGCGTAACGCGGCGGGTTGAGACGCTAACAATCCATTCAACCACGACAACCGACCGGGTAATCCGGCAGGCCGAGCTCATTCAGAGAGCTTGCCTCGCCGATGGGCAAGGACCGATTGTTCTATCCTCAAGTCTACCCACATCCTCGAGGATTCTCTGACACACTTCTTGAGCAGCACTACGTACTTCCGGCGTCATCGGGTCGCCCAGGTCAAAAGCGCGGCCTTCGATGCCGTAGACGAGAATGTGGGAGGGCAGTTTCTTCAAGATCCAGGCAAGTTCAAGGGCGTCTCCAACGCTCATCGTATGCGTGGATCCACGGAGTCCATTGGTGGGGAGCGAGCCGTTCACATATTCAAACCTGTGGATTACTCCAGCAGGTGCTCCCGATTGAACTGCATCAACAATGATAGCAACTTCGCATCCGTCAAGAGCTTCAAGCAACCGGTCCACCCTTCCACCGAGTTCGAGCAGGCGGAGCCGGCCTTCGAGCGAAGCCCGAAGCGTCCTCAACACAAGCAGCCCAACGCCGTCGTCACCGCGTTCTTCATTTCCCACACCTATGAGTGCGACTTGGAATGCCATAATAGCGGACTCCCCTCTCCGAAGCTTTCCCCTCAGGGCTAAACCGAAGCGGTCAGTTTTTAGCTCTTCTTGGATGTTACGACGGAGACACTTGAGAAGTGCTGCTTCACCTTTTTGCTGCCGCAATGGGGGCACGCCGGGGCTTCGCTCTTGTCGTGTTCCTCGATGCTCAGTTGGATGGAGAAGATCTTGTCGCAGTCAAGGCAGTGATATTCGTACAGGGGCATCGTCATGACCTCCTTAAAGTTCGCGATCCTCTGCAGGATGGGGGGATTCAGCAAAACCGGCAACGACAGGTCGTACAAGACGTCGAAAATCCTGGTATTTCATTCGAATGGATTTTGTATGGGTACACGCGTTGAAGGTAATCTCTTCATCTTGCGCGAGGGACTCGTCCACCAGCACGGGGAGTCCGTAGAGGTTCCCGAACGGCGGCATTGCACCAATCTGACAATCCGGAAACAACGTTCCCAGATCCTCTTCATGCGCGAGATGAACGTGCTTTGCTGCGAATGCTCGCTTGACGAGCTGCTGGTTGATTCTTTGGTCAGACCGGAGAACGGTCATCCAAAAACGTTCGTCGATTCGAATCACGACGGCCTTCGCCATCTCGCTTTCGGGCACGTGCGTTGCAATCGCCACATCGTGCGCGGAGAAGGCTGGGTCGTGTTCCAGCACCTGATACTCAATCTTGTTGCTGTTCAAGTATCGCAAGAGATCTGTCATCTTCGCCATACGCTACCTCCTTATCAATGTGGTACCACATCCTCTTCAAGACATGCAAGTCCTCGGCAACCGCATAGTCGATCCGATTCATGACGGTGCTGTGAAGACCATACTCATCTCAGGTGCCGTCGAAGTCCAGGCGCAGGAAGTGGGTGGCGCATGAAATGCACGGATCGTAGTTTCGGATCACCTGTTCACATTGCCACGTGAGCCTTTCGTGCGGAATGTCGAGACGGTCCGGGACGAAATGCCGGAGGTCGAGCTCCATGGTTTTCTGGTTTTGCGACGTCGGAGCAACGATTCTCGCATCCGTGATGATCCCTTTCTCGTTCACCCGGTAGCGATGGTAGAGGATTCCCCTTGGGGCCTCCGTGCATCCGCAACCGACCCCGGAGCGGGGATTAAGCTCCACCATGGATCGCGCCGGTGGCTCATACCCGTTGATGATGCGGAGCGCCTCTTCGCAGGCGTAGACCATCTCCACGCTACGCACGATGATGCTCTTGAACGGATTGTTGCACGGTGGTGCTATCCCGGCAGCACGCGCGACCTCCTGGGCTGTCGGTGTCAGGCGGTCAAAGTTCAGGTTATAGCGGGCAAGCGGACCCACGAAGTACGGCCCCCGTTCGCGTAGCACGCAATGCAGTGCGTTGGAGTGCTCGACATGTTCCTCAACGAAGTGGTTTTCGTATTCGCTCACCGCGATGTTCAGCCCCTTGCTGGAGACCAACCTGCCTTCATTGAACGGATACTCAGCCTCGTGCCGCAGACCGACAAACTCGTAGTCCCTCTCGAAATCCGGGAACGGGAAGGTAGCGGTCCACCGGACCATGTTCAGGGCGGCTTCTCTCGCCCGATTCAAGCGATCCGCCAGGAGCTTGAGCTCCCGGTGTGTCGGGACTCGGTGGAACCCTCCGACACGGAGGTTAATAGGGTGGATTTCCCTGCCTCCGAGCAGCGCCACAAGCTCGTTACCGGTCTTCTTGAGCTGAAGGGCCTGCTTCACTGTCTCAGGATGGTCCTTCGCCATTTGAATGACATCCTGATATCCCAGGAAATCCGGGGCGTGAAGCATCGAGACGTGCAACGCATGGCTTTCGATCCATTCACCACAATACACAAGCCGGCGGAGGGCGCGCAGTTGGCCATCGACCGTCACACCGAACGCGTGCTCCATCGCGTGAATGGCGCTCATCTGATAGGCAATCGGACAGATGCCGCAGATACGCGCGGTAATGTCGGGCGCCTCCGTGTAGTGCCGTCCGCGCAGAAACGCTTCAAAGAACCGGGGCGGCTCGAAGATATTGAACTGAACGTCGGTGATCGACTTCTCCTTGATTTTCACCAGGATTCCCCCCTCCCCCTCCACCCGCGCCAGGTAGTCGACCTTCACCGTTCTATTTCTCATGGGCTTCGCTCTCTTTTCGGAACGGCTCGGCGTATGCATTGTAGCTGCGGTGGAGACGCAACAGCTCATCGTTCTTCATGCCCAGACCCCTCCAGTATGAGGCCAGTGCGGAGGTATTGGGCGTCTCCTTTGGACCAAAGCATCCATAACACCCGCGATGGTATGATGGGCAAAGCGCATTGCACCCGGCCTGCGTCACAGGGCCCATGCAAGGGGGGCCAAACGCCACCAACCCGCAAACAATCCCGCGCTGCTTGCACTCCACGCATACGCTGTAAGTCGGCGTTGTCGGCTTCCGTCCAACGAGAAGCGCGCCCAACACATCGATCAGCTGCGTCTTGCTGATCGGGCATCCGCGGAGCTCGAAGTCGACAAAGACGTGATCGGCAATGGGGGTCGACTTGTTCAGCGTTTCGATATAGGAAGGTGTCGCGTACACCAGGGAGACAAATTCCTTAACGTCCTTGAAGTTCCTGAGTGCCTGGATGCCGCCGGCAGTTGCACACGCTCCGATCGTGACAAGGAATTTGGATGCACGTCGCACCTGATGGATCCGTTCCGCATCATGTGGGGTTGTAATGGATCCCTCTACCAGCGAGATATCATAGGGACCGCGAAGAACCTGACGAGAGGCTTCCCGGAAATTTGCGATCTCGATGCGGTCGGCAATCGTGAGAAGCTCATCCTCGCAGTCGAGGAGGCTCAATTGACACCCGTCGCACGAAGAAAACTTCCAGACAGCGAGTTTCGGCTTCTTCTCTTTCTTCATCGTCTAAATCCTATCACACGAACGGAGAATCAAATCTCCCACTTCACCAAGAGATCTTTGATGTGGCTATAACGGAACACGGGCCCGTCCTTGCAAACAAACAATGGACCGAACTGGCAGTGCCCGCACAGTCCGATCGCGCACTTCATGTTCCGCTCCATGGAGAGGTAGATCGAGTTCGTTGAGACCCCCCGCCGCTGGAGCTCGAGGGCGGAGAAACGCATCATGGCTTCCGGGCCGCACACCATGGCGATCGTTTTTTGCGGATCAAACGACGACTTGTGGATCAGCGTGGTCACCACACCAACGTTACCACGCCAGCCGCTTTGTGCACGATCCACCGTCACGTGCACTTCTAGATCAAACCGCGCGCGCCACTGTTCAAGCTCGTCCCGGAACAGGATATCGGATGGTGTCCTCGTGCCGTACAGAAGGACGACTTTCCCGAACTCCTCACGACGCGACAGCACATGGTAAAGCACGGGTCGCAGCGGCGGCAAGCCGATCCCCCCGGCAATGAGGACCACATCATGTCCCTGAGCTTCTTGAACAGGCCATGCGGTACCAAAGGGTCCGCGGATCCCAACCTTGTCACCCCGCCGCAACCGACTCATCACCCTCGTCACAATCCCTACAGCACGTATCGTGTGCACGAGCACCGTACCGGCTGCATCACCGCTGATGGAGAGGGGAACTTCCCCGACCCCGAAGACGTACACCATGATGAATTGGCCTGGCAGAAAGGAGATCTTGTGGCGATCCGATTCCGGGACCAACTCGAGTGTGAAGGTATCATCGGTCTCCCGCTTCACCCGTTGAATTGTGTACAGCGCAGGCAGCATCGGATTCACAACGCTGTCAGCAGATTTTCCGTGGACATCAGGAGCGGACACCATAGAGATCAAGCAGCTGTAATCGTGTTGATGACAGTCGATCTTCCATAATATGTGCGAAGCGCTTCAGGAGCTCGTAACCCAGACTGCGATCTTCTTCGCACTTGTTCCGGAGGCACCTTCCGTCCAGCGCGATGGCTCGCGTCAGTTCAAGAGCACGCGCATCAAAATGCCAGTGATACGGAGGAATGAGCCACGACCAACCAAGGATATCTCCTTCCTCAAGGGTCTCCACCGTGATCGACCCGCGGTCTGGTAAGAAAACCTGAAGAGCCACCCGCCCCTGACGGATCAGATAGAACTGGTCCGCCTCCTCACCTTCTCGGAAAATGAATTTGTCCGGCTCAAACCGAACGTTCGACGCGCAGCCCGTCACGAGTTTCAAGTACGGGTCACTGAGATCCTTGAAGAACGGATGCTCGGCAAGGATGCGTTCAAGCGTTTCCATTTTCAACCTCCTCTGTGGAGCTGGGTACAAGATTTGTCAACGTCGTGTCGCGGATTGCCCGATACTCTTCAGTAATATCAATGCCTACAGGACACCAGGTTATGCATCGTCCGCAGCCGACACAACCGAGGGTCCCGAATTGATCGATCCAGGATGCAAGTTTGTGTGTAAGCCAATGTCGATAGCGGGCTTTCACAGACGACCGAACGCTGCCTCCGTGAATATAAGAGAAGTCCATGTTGAAGCACGAGTCCCATTTCCGTAACCGCTCCGCACGCATCCCGGTCAGGTCCACGGTATCCTCCACTGTCGCGCAGAAACACGTCGGACAGACCATCGTGCAGTTTGCACACGTGAGGCATCGCTTCGCTACGGCCTCCCAACGAGTATGATCGGCGCTTTGGTAGAGAACCTCGCGTATGTTCTCAGTCTCCAGGGAACGGGCCATTTGACTTGCCGTACCCTCGACCAATTCCGCGGCTCTCGCTGTCTCAGATTCATTGGCAGGACGATGATTCAGGCCTTCCAGCAGTTTCAGGCCCCGTTCGGTACCGACCTCGACGATGAAATAGTGATCTTGCTCGGTGATCACTTCCGTGAGGGCAAGGTCGTACCCGGAAGAAGCTTTCGGACCGGTTTTTGTGGACGCACAGAAGCAGGTGGCGCTGGCCAAAGTGCAGTTCACCGCTATGATCCATGTCTGTTCCCTGACACGCCTGTAGTACGCATCTTGGTATGGCCCGCCTCCAAAGATCTTGTCCTGTATGAGAATGGCGTGGAGATCACAAGAGCGGACACCGAGAAACGCGTAGGGCCGCACTGCGTCTCCCGCACCGGGGACATCTGAGCCGGGAAGCCCATCGCCAATGCGGATTTCACCGTCGTTCCGATTCGCCGAAAATAGTCGCAAGATCGGCGGAAAGAGGTATTGCTTCCAGGAATGAGGGCCGACCGTATGGGCGAAAAGGGAATCGACCGGGAGCTTGATGAGGCGGTATCGCGCGGGCGCTTGCTCGCACATCCAACCGACAGGGAGGTCTGAGGTTGAACTGATTTCGTCGAGCACAATGGACGCGCCGCGAACTGTAGGACCTACGACCGTATAATGTTGTTGCCTCAGCGAACTGATGATTCCGTCAATAGCACTGAGTTCTATTCTCAAAGGCGTGGTTGTTGACATACGTCGACCGACAAGAGTTTAATCAGCGAGTCAGCGATCGGCGGCAGGGACTTCGTCTTGATTTGCATAGCGTCACTGGATCCGCTCGAACTTATCCTTCTTTGCGTTGCAGACCGGGCAAGTGGCCGTTGAAGCGGAGGTTATGAGATAGCCGCAGACCGTGCACACGGAATAATCAGCCTTCGGGATCTTACCTTCGCGTTCAAAGATCTCCTTGAATATCTCGAAATGCCGGCTGTCGCCCTTTTGGATCTGCCTGAATTCCGCCGCGACATCCGCGAATTTCTCCAACTCCGCAACGGCGATGATGTTCGGATACATGGACCCGACTTCCTGGCTTTCGAGGCTTACCGCTCCCCGCAGGTACTGGATAGCCTTCCCAGGAGCGATGGAGTCGATGATCGGCGCTCTGGTTTCATATCCCTTGCTCCTGAGGAGACTCGCAAGTTTGCCAGCATGAATCTGCTCCGATCGGCCGATCGCGCGAAAGAGAACTGCAAGATTGGTCAGGCGTTCACTGGCAGCCTGTTTGGCAAAGAGATCATACCAGGTTGCTCGCTTCACCTCCGCCCCGTACGCCGTCTGCAAATTGTCGATGGTGATAGGTTGTTCCTCTTTGACCTCATCTTTCTTCTTGCATCCTGTCATGAATCCGAAGGAGAGGAGCATCAGGAGAATAAGGACAGATGCGAGGATTTGTGTGTACGCTTTCATTGCTGTGAATCCCTCCTTGAAATGTGGGTCGTTCCTAATGCCCGTTCATTTCCTGAGACGGACGTTTGCGATAATCATTCCATCCTGAGTCGATTGAGATTGATTGGAAGATTACCTTTCCTACTCAGTCACATCAACGTGCCGCTGCACCGGAGCGCGAGGCACGGAATCGGTCAACGATTTGACCACCCTTCGGTCCCGAGCGACCTTGGTACTGGGCCTCAAAAACCGCCATCGCTGTAATGTTGACAATATCCGACACGTCCGAGCCCGGTATCAACAGGTAGACAGGTCTTCGAATGCCCATCAGAATCGGTCCGATAGCCACAGCACCTCCCAGTCGTGCCAGAAGCTTGTAGGCGATGTTCGCCGAAGTCAGATCAGGGCAGATCAGAGTGTTCGCCGGCGTTTTCAGGGAGCTGAATGGATACAACTCAGATATGATTTCCGGAACGATAGCCGTGTCGGCCTGCATCTCGCCGTCGATCATCAGTCCTGGCGCGCGTTTCTTGACCAGTTCTGTTGCATGCCGAACCTTGTCCGTTAACGGGTGCTTCGTGCCGCCGAAGTTGCTGAAGGAGAGCATCGCGACGCTCGGCTCGATGTCCAGCTGTCGGACCTTCTCTGCCGCAAGCAGCGCAATTTCGGCGAGGTCCTCCGCCGTCGGCTCGATATTTACCGTCGCATCGGCAACAAAGATCGTCTGATTCTTGAAAACCAGCATATAGAGGCCGGCGATCTTCCGCACGCCTTCCCGCTTCCCGATGATTTGCAGCGCGGGCTTCACCGTAGCCGGATAGTGGGCCGTGAGACCCGAAACCAGCCCGTCTGCATCATCCATCTCTACCATCATCATTCCGTACACATTGTGAGTCTTCAGTTGACGCTCGGCATCAAAACGGGTCAGCCCTCTTCGCTGACGCATGGTATAGTACGCGCTGACGTACTCATCAAACTGGGTAGACTTCCCGGGACTAATAACCTCGGCGCCCGTGAGGTCTAGTCCGAGGTCCGTGATTCGTTGCTCGATGAGCGTCCTGCTTCCGAGCAGGATCGGCTTGGCGATTTTCTCATCGATCAGGAGCTGCGCTGCTCGCAAAATCTTCTCCTCTTCCCCCTCAGGGAATACGATCCTCTTCGGCTCTGCCTGAGCTTTGTGGACGAAGGACCGCATCACCTCTCGAGATTTGCCCAGTCGAGCCTCGAGCGCATCACGATAAGCCTCAAAATCCTTTATTGGCACTCGGGCAACTCCCGATCCCATCGCTGCCTTGGCAACCGCCGTTGCTTCCCAGATGAGAACCCTGGGATCGAACGGCTTGGGGATGATGTATTCTCTGCCGAACTCGATCTTCTTCCCGCCGTACGCACGAATCACCGAATCGGGCACATCCTCCTTCGAGAGCTCTGCGAGGGCACGAGACGCTGCGATCTTCATCTCGTCGTTGATCATGCGCGCCCGACAGTCCAACGCGCCCCGGAAGATGAACGGAAAGCCCAGCACGTTGTTCACTTGATTCGGATAGTCAGAACGACCGGTGGCCATAACCAGGTCGTCGCGAACACTGGTCGCGTCTTCGTACGTGATCTCCGGATCAGGATTCGCCATGGCAAAGACAATTGGCTTGTCAGCCATCGACCTAACCATCTCCTTCGACACAATTCCCTTGGCCGACACCCCACAGAAGACGTCTGCCCCCTTCATCGCATCCGCGAGGGTGCGAGCCTCCGTATCGATAGCGAAATACTCCTTGTATGCGTTCATCCCATCCTTGCGTCCCTTGTAGACGACCCCTTTCGTGTCGACAAGGATGATGTTCTTGTGACTCACCCCAAGCTGCTCATACATCTTCGCGCATGCGATCCCTGAGGCTCCGGCACCGCTGAACACCACCTTTGCTTTCTCAATCTTCTTTCCCACAAGCTCAAGTGCGTTGACCAGAGCTGCACCGCTGATGATTGCTGTCCCATGCTGGTCATCGTGAAAGACCGGAATGTTCATCAACTTCTTCAACTCCTCTTCGATATAAAAGCATTCCGGCGCCTTGATGTCTTCGAGATTGATGCCACCGAACGTGGGCTCCAGCATCTTGACCGCTTTGATGATATCGTCAGGGTCATGGGAATCCAGTTCGATATCAAACACATCGATGTCGGCAAACCTCTTGAACAGGACGCCCTTCCCTTCCATCACCGGTTTCCCGGCAAGCGCTCCGATGTCACCGAGGCCAAGAACCGCTGTCCCGTTTGACACGACAGCGACAAGATTGCCCTTTGCAGTGTACAGGTACGCGTCGTCTGCGTTCGCCTCGATTTCCCGACATGGTTCTGCAACCCCCGGGGTATAAGCGAGCGATAGGTCACGCTGCGTTTGACAAGCCTTCGTGGTAACCACCTCGATCTTCCCGCGCCTGCCCTGGGAGTGGTAATCAAGCGCGTCTTGCTTACGTATCATGAATGAACTCCTTTCGAACGCTTCGTGGTTTTTGACTTGCGGGATGCATCTTGACACGATGAACACAATTCCGCCAAAGGGTTCTTGCTCAAGACCTTCGCAGAGATGACAGTGCCACACGACACGCACTGGGAGACATCACGTGCAGCCCGGAGGAGAAGCCGAAGCTCCGTGCCTTCGAGGATCATGCTGGCACATTGCTTCGTAGGATCCGATAGACACAGCTTCAATGGGAGATCACAAACCGCACACACGTACCGCTCTCCTTCAGTGAACGACATCGCCGGAGACGTCCCTGCGATATCCTTCAACGTTGAACGGAGCTTGCGAAACGTCGCGTCGCGGGACTCCTTCTTCCGGGAGGGCACTCTGATGCTTCGAGGCATGACGGTTCCTCGGTGGAAATTCTCCGGCCTATCTGAATCGGTTTAGCGCTTTCATATACTGGGCCCGCTCGAACGCCGAGGGATCTACAACTGAGGCCTGACTCATGCTCCCCTTCATCTGTTCAACCGAGAGATACTCGTGCTCGACCATCCATTTGTTGACACCTTCCAGGACGCTGGTGATGTGGCCGGGTCCATGTTTCAGCAACGCGGAGCACATCATTGTCACATCGGCGCCGACCATGATCATCTTGATCACATCCTCGGCGCTGTGGATACCACTGGTGGCTGCCAGGCTGGTCTTGACCATCCCGTGAAGGATTGCAATCCAGCGCAGAGGCAAACGGGTTGCATCGGAAGTGCCCAGAATGACGTTGGGTTTCACTTCCAGTTCCTCGAGATCGATATCCGGCTGATAGAACCGATTGAAAAGAACGAGGCCGTTGGCCCCGGCCTCGTCGAGACGGACTGCAACATGCGCGAACGAACTGAAATACGGACTCAGTTTTACGGCCACGGGGATCTTCACAGCGCGCTTGACCGCGTGCAGCACACTCACATACCGGTCCTCGACCTCCTGGCTTGCCAAGCGGGGATCTGTGGGAATGTAGTAAATGTTGAGCTCGATTGCGTCTGCGCCAGCTTGTTCCATTTTCCTGGCATAGTCGATCCAGCCACCTGATGAAATGCCGTTAATGCTTCCAATCACCGGGATTCCGAGCGACTGCTTCGCCTGGTGAAGGAACTCCAGATATTGGTCAGGCCCGAGATTGTATTCCTCGGGAGTCGGAAAGTAGCTAAGCGCCTCCTGGTAACTGTGCGTGCCATAGGCGAGATAGTGATCGAGTTCGGCGGCTTCGTGTTCAACCTGCTCCTCGAACAAAGAGTACATCACGATCGCCGCAGCGCCCGCGTCTTCGAGTCGCTTCATGCTCTCGAGGTTCCTAGAGAGGGGACTCGCTGACGGCACGATGGGGTTCTTGAGCTTCAGGCCGAGATAGGTCGTTTTGAGGTCCATGGTGGGATGCCCTTCGTTCGATGTCAATGTAAGAATACGCTCGTTGCCGCGCCCGCTTAAGATGAAGGAGAAGAATCCGTTTTCCCCTGTGCCCCATCACCTCCACCAGCGAACAGCTCGTACAACCGCCACCGACTCTTGACGTCCTCCGCCGCAAGAGCTGAGAGCTCCTTTGCCCGATCCGGATACGTCTTCTCGAGCATATTGAACCGGGTCTCAAGAGATGTGAAGTCGCGCAACGGCTGTTTTGGTGCTTTAGAGTCTAGTTTGAAGGGATTCTTCCCTTCTTTCGTCAACATCGGGTTGTAACGAAAGAGCGGGAAGTAGCCGGTCTCCACGGCAAGCCTCTGATTGGTCATCCCTCTCGCCATATCGATGCCGTGTGCGATGCAGTGGCTGTAGGCGATGATCAATGAAGGACCATCGAATGCTTCCGCCTCGAGGAAGGCTCGAACAGTCTGAGCGTCGTTCGCGCCCATCGCGACTTTTGCGACGTACGCGTTTCCGTAGGTAAGAGCCATTAGCGCGAGGTCCTTTTTCTGTGTTGGCTTCCCCGCGGCAGCGAATTTCGCAATCGCCGACCGGAACGTGGCCTTCGACATCTGACCCCCGGTATTGGAGTACACCTCCGTGTCCAGGACGAGGATGTTCACGTTTCGTCCTATCGCCAAAACGTGGTCGAGACCCCCGTAGCCGATATCGTACGCCCAACCGTCGCCTCCGACGATCCAGACGCTTCGTTTGACGAGGTTGTCTGCAATGCTCAACAGATTCGTTGCCTCTGGAGATGTCATCGTCTCCAGTTTCTGTTTCAGAACCTTGACTCGCTCTCGTTGTTCGTAGATTCCGGCCTCATCGGACTGATTCGCCTCAAGGAGTCCTTTTGCCAGATCTTGGCCGATTTGCTCCGCAAGTCGTTGAACGAGCTCTCGTGCCAGCTCGGCGAGCTTGTCGATTGTCAGCCGCATCCCCAGACCGAACTCTGCATTGTCTTCGAACAGCGAATTCGACCACGCAGGTCCGCGACCGTTGCTATCGCACGCCCAGGGGACCGTCGGGAGGTTCCCTCCATAAATCGACGAGCATCCTGTTGCATTGGCGATGAGCGCACGATCGCCGAATAGCTGGCTCATCAGCTTCACATATGGCGTCTCACCGCATGCCGAACAGGCGCCCGAATATTCAAACAGAGGCTGCAGGAACTGCGATCCCTTGACCGTGTCGATCTTGACCGTCCGCCGGTCGATATCCGGCAGTCCAAGGAAGAACCCATAGTTCTCCCGCTCCTGCTCACGGATCGGCGGCTGCGGCTTCATGTTGATCGCCTTCACCTTCACCTGCGTCTTGCTCTTCGCCGGGCACACCTCGACGCAGAGCTCGCACCCCGTGCAGTCTTCGGGCGCAACCTGCAGTGAGTATTTCGTGCCTTTGTATTCGGTTCCGCGGTAGTCAATCGATTTGAACGTCGGTGGAGCCTTTGAGAGCAAGGCGGGATCGTATACCTTCACGCGAATCGAGGCGTGCGGGCAGACCATCACGCACTTGTTACACTGGATGCAAATGTCCGGTTCCCAAACAGGTATCTCGAGAGCGATGTTCCGTTTCTCCCACTGAGTAGTGCCAGTGGGAAATGTCCCATCCTTCGGCATCTTGCTGACCGGGATCTCGTCTCCCTTTCCCGCAATGATTTTTGCTGTGACCGTCTGCACGAACTCAGGCGCCTCAGGCGGAACAGCAGGAGGCATGATGAATCTGCTGGTTGCCTTCTCGGGGACTTTTACCTCAAACAGGTCCTCCAGCGTCGCGTCGACAGCCGCGAAATTCTTCTTGACGACGGCCTCCCCCTTCTTTCCGTACGTCTTCTTGATCGAGTTCTTGATAGCGTCGATGGCTTGATCACGGGGCAGTACTCCCGAGATGGCAAAGAAACAGGTCTGCATAATGGTGTTCACGCGAGCTCCCATCCCGGTCTCTTGTGCCACTTTGTAGCCATCGATCACATAGAACTTCAACTTCTTCTCAATAATGCCCTTCTGGATGTGCAGCGGCAGCTTATCCCACACCTCGTCGGGACCGTAGATGCTGTTCAGAAGGAACGTGCCTCCCGGCACCGCCGATTTCAGCACGTCGAATCTCTCCAGGAAGAACCATTGATGGCAGGCAACGAAGTTCGCCTTGTCGATGAGATATGTCGAGTGGATCGGACGAGGACCAAAGCGAAGGTGGGACACCGTCGTCGCCCCTGATTTCTTTGAGTCATAGACGAAGTAGCCCTGAGCAAAGAAGTCCGTATCCTCGCCAATGATCTTGATGGAGTTCTTGTTTGCACCCACGGTTCCATCAGCCCCGAGACCAAAGAAGACCGAGCGTACACCGTCTGACGGCTCAATGGAAAATTCTGGATCGTACTGAAGGCTCGTGTTGGTGACGTCGTCGTTGATGCCGACAGTGAAGTGATTCTTGGGCTTTTCCTTGTTCAGCTCATCGAAGACAGCCTTTACCATTGCCGGCGTGAACTCCTTCGAGGACAGCCCGTAACGACCGCCGATTACGCGTGGCAGAGTCTTCATCGGCAATGTGCCGCTTCCCATCGCCTCGCACGTGCCCGCCAGAACATCCTTGTAGAGCGGCTCGCCGCCGGCTCCAGGCTCCTTTGTGCGATCCAGAACAGCGATGCTCTTGACAGTTTTTGGAAGAGCCTTTACAAAATGATCTACCGAGAACGGCCTGAACAATCGTACTTTCAGCAGACCGACTTTCTCACCCTTCTGCACGAGATGCTCAACGGTCTCATGCGCCGCCTCCGCGCCGGAGCCCATCATGACGATGACTCTTTCTGCGTCAGGTGAGCCTAGGTATTGGAAGAGTTTGTACTCGCGGCCAGTCACTCGAGCGAATTTCTGCATGGTCTTCTCAACAATCCCCGGACAGGCGAGGTAGAACGGATTGACCGTCTCTCGAGCTTGGAAGAAGACATCGGGATTCTGCGCCGAGCCGCGCAATACCGGGTGTTCGGGCGACAGGGCGCGGGCCCGATGCTGACGCACCAAGTCATCGTCAATCATCTGCCGGATTTCGCCGTCATCGAGTTGTGCGATCTTCATCACCTCATGAGACGAACGAAAGCCATCGAAGAAGTGCAGGAATGGCACGCGCGCCTCCAACGTCGCAGCCTGCGCGATGAGCGCAAGGTCCATAACCTCTTGAACGGAGTTCGACGCCATCATCGCCCAACCGGTTGACCGAACAGCCATTACATCGCTATGATCACCGAAGATGGACAACGCATGTGAGGCAACTGTGCGCGCCGAAACATGGAACACCGTCGGGGTGAGCTCGCCTGCTATCTTGAACATGTTAGGAATCATGAGCAAGAGACCCTGCGATGCGGTAAACGTGGTAGAGAGCGCTCCGGTCTGCAACGCACCATGCACTGCTCCCGACGCTCCACCTTCACTCTGCATCTCGATCACCAGCGGCACTGTGCCCCAGATGTTTGTCCTCCCCAAAGCCGACCACTCGTCTGCCCACTCTCCCATGTTCGACGACGGAGTGATCGGGTAGATTGCTATGACCTCGTTGGTCTTGTGAGCGACGTACGCCGCAGCTTCGTTTCCATCAATCGTCACCATCTCATGCTTCTTCGTTGAGACAGAATCTCGGTCTGACATCTTGGCTCTTGCCTTTCTTCAGGGATGAATTGATGTTCTTGCCGGGCTCAATTATTTCAATAACTATTCCAGACGCGGGCACAAAATTCTGTGCCAAAAGAAGGGAAAAAGACAAGAAAACGGGCAATCCCGTTCTCAACTCTGAGAATCATCCCCCTCTTTTGGCAGAATGAATAAATGGAAAAGCAGTCGTGGGAATCAACAACCACAGAATCGAATTCCATCTTGCCGCTGTACGAGCGTGCCTTCCGGCAGAGGTCCCACTTTCCCTCTTCACAGTCCCGGAGCGCGTTCGAATTCCTGGCTCTACATACGTGGGCGTGTTTTGCTGCGCGCCCCGAAGGTTCAAGAACTACCTTGATCCAGCAGCAAGCGGGAAGAGATCCTGATGAGCTCCAAATGCATCATGCGACGCTTCTGTGGAAGATAAACGGAATTTTTCGTTTCTTGTTATCCCCGGTCGAGAATAAGAAATCGCATTTTCCGGCTCAAGGCTGCAAAAACATGATGTCGAAACGGCATCCGAGCCTCGTGCCGCTTGCACGAGAACATCATGAAGGTCTCCTGCTAGCCGTTCGCCTGCAGCAAGGAAAGAAAGCCCTCCTGCGGCTCTGGTCCCATGATCCTCACTGGCAGGCGGGCTACGTCGTCGAGTTTTACGAGAAGCATCTCCGTACTCATTTCATGGCTGAGGAACAAGGCCTCTTTCCTATCGCAGAAGGAATCAAGGCATGCAAACCTCACGTCGACGAGCTGCTATTGCATCACCGTACTCTGGTAGAGCAGGTTGATCGCTTCCGCCAGCCGACCAGGGTGAGACTCGATGACGCTCTGCATGCGTTCGGGGCTCTGCTGGAAGAACACATCCGAAAGGAAGATCGCGTCCTCTTCCCGCTGTTTGAGAAACACGCGACGCAGGAAATGCTGCGTCAGGTGGATATCTCCATCAAACGATTCTATCCACCCGATCCACCCGGGCACACGACCTCCTCTTCATGAAACAGCGCTTCTTCTTGATACTCTCCACGTCGGGCGACGTAGGGCACATCAGGGCAGCCGAGGCTCTCCATCGAGCAGCCCAGTTGAGCGACCTGCCAATCGTACTCCCGAGCTCTAAGGTTACTTGTACGCCCGAGCCGAGAGAAAACCGTACGACAAGAGAGGTGTCTTGAATATCTTTGACAAGGAACAGATCGTCGTCCGCGGCATTCCGGTTCATCGCGAATTCGGCAAACGAAGAAACCCACGAGCTGCTCGGTCAAGACTTGGCCTCCCGAACGATTGATTCACGGTTCTTGTCCTGTTGGGGGGTGGCGTCGGACGCGTCGAGTCGATCGTTGAGCGAACGGCAATAACCCTGGCAGAGCATGTGAGGTGACGGTTCAACCTTATTGTTGTGTGTGGAAGGAACGAGAAGCTAGAAATCACACTTGGAAAAGAGGAGATTTCCTCACAATATCGAGGCGAGGGTTTGCGGCTTCGTAGAGACGATCCACGAGCTGATGGACGCAGCGCTTCTCCTCATTTCGAAGTCCGAAGGCCTGGCCTCCGCCAAGTCCAGGGCGAATGGTGTCCTAGAATCCATCGCTGCTGCGGCTCGCCCGGACTGCCACCCGCCGGGCGGCACGGCCGCGAGCTGCACGGGATATTCTCGCTACGCGAGCACCTTCCAAAGCCGATAGAACACTCATACCTATGAGGCCGCCATGAAGATCTGGCTCAACAACCATATCATGAACTACACCGAACGCGGGCTGCCGCAGGGTCTCCCGGTCATCTTCATACACGGGTTCCCTTTCAATCACTCCATGTGGGATCCGCAGATGAAGGCTCTGCCGAACCACTTTCGGGCCATCGCCTACGACGTCAGAGGTCACGGGGAGAGTGACGTTGTCGACGGACAGTTCACGATTGAGTTCTTCGTCGACGACCTTATTGCTCTCCTCGATCATCTCGTCATCGAGAGGGCCGTCCTTGTGGGACTCTCGATGGGCGGTTACATCGCCCTTCGCGCAGTTGAGCGACATCCGGAGCGCGTACGCGCCATGGTATTGTGCGACACACGCAGCGAGGCAGATTCGAACGAGGGGAAGACAAAGCGCTCAGCCACGATCAAAGCGGTGAAAGCAAATGGGGTCGCAGCATTTGCAGAGGATTTCGTGAAACTCGTCTTCGCGCCGCAAACGTTCGAGACGGATCCGCAAACGATACAAATGATCAAGATCGCCATCAGAGGAAACTCACCCCTCGGCATCTGCGGAACCGCCCTGGCAATCGCTTGCCGGACCGACACGACGGCTGCCCTCCCCTCCATTTCGGTGCCCACGCTCATCCTCGTCGGCGAACATGACAATCTCACTCCGCCAGCTGCAGCGCAAGCTATGCACGACAAGATCGCCGGCTCCGAGCTCCATATTCTCTCCCATGCTGCACATATGAGCAACCTGGAGAATACGACCGACTTCAACAAACACCTGATCGAGTTTCTCAATAGACTGAAGTAACTACTAAGCGACGGCCCGGTGCCGCATGGGAAAACTTGAGGAGCTTCAAAAACGCGTGGTCCGCTGCAGGAAATGTCCCCGTCTCGTAGCTTGGCGGGCAAAGGTCGCAAGGGAGAAAACGAAGCGGTTTTCCGATTGGCAGTACTGGGGGAAGCCGAATCCGAGCTTCGGGGATCCGAAAGCCCGACTCGTTCTTATCGGGCTCGCTCCGGCGGCCCACGGCGGCAACCGCACGGGGAGGATGTTCACCGGCGATCGGAGCGGCGACTGGCTGTATCGCTCTCTCTTCAAGTTCGGCTTCGCCAGCCAGCCGATCTCTGTCTCGCGCGACGATGGACTGCAGCTTGTCGATTGCTACATCACGGCAACATGCCGATGTGCTCCGCCGAAGAACAGACTTCTCCTTTCAGAGATACGAAATTGTCGTCCCTTCTTGCTGGAGGAGTTTTGGTTGCTGCGAAATGTGCGGGTCCTCGTCGGTTTGGGGAGAGTGGGATTTGATGCCGCAATCAATGCGGCCCTGGAGCATGGGTGGACTTCATTCCAGCGGAAACCTCGGTTCGCACACGGCGCCGAGTACCGGCTCACGGAAAAGCTCACACTACTCGCGTCATTTCACCCGAGCCAACAGAACACATTCACCGGCAGACTCACTGAACCGATGTTCGATTCGATCTTCAGGCGAGCACGAACGCTGATCGAGGACGCTCCACCACAACGATGAACATACGGAGAATCTCAACGGATCACCGCTGGCTGATCGTCCTGTGCCTGGTTGTTCTCCTTCTGGGGATGTTCCGCCTTAACGATCTCTCTCTCTACACGGATAGCACCCGCTACGTAATTTGGGGGACCTCATTCGCTCAGCTGAAGGGTCTTGTCGACGATACCCAGCCGGAACCTGAGCGCTACGTCGTCAACGCTCCGCTCTATTCGGTATTGCTCTCGCCCATCCTTCTTCCATTTCCCCATTCCCTCACAGCGGCGAAGGTATGGACGCTGCTCTTGGGAATCGGTTTCCTCATCGCGTTCTATGCATTCCTGAGAAGGTTGCTCGGGACACCAATGGCGATCGTTGGTCTCCTGCCGCTCGTCTTCAATCCGCTCTTCTTGCTGATTTCAACTGAGGTGCTTTCCGAATCGTCGTTCTTGATGCTTGTCTTCCTCACGTTCGTTCTGACCGAAGCACTTGCAGATCCTAGTCGAGCGTCCATTCGTGTATTCATCTCGCTGCTGGTCATCCTTTCGGCAGTCGTCCTTCTTAGAGAGGTAGCCGTCGCGCTCGTCGGCGCGGTTCTTCTGCATTTCATTGCGCGGAAGGAATACAAGCGCGCCGCTGCTATTGCGGCGGGGGTTCTGCTTTTTTTCGGCGCGTGGCTCATCCGGAACCTTGTGCTGATCGGCACTCCACCGGCATCGCAGGCCACCAATGTGAGTTTCTTCTTCGAGCATTTCGTGACCCCTCCCACTGCGTCACTCGTGCAGGAACTCGCGCTGCGAGTGCTCAACAACGTCAAAGGCTACGCGATCCACGCCGGGGGAATGCTGTTCTATCCTCTTCCTGACGTCCTTATCGTCGAACCATCCGATCTCTTTCGCACATACTATCGGGCATTGGTCGTCGGCAAGTACATTGTTCCTGTTCTACTCGCTCCCTTATTCGTTCTCGGGGTCTGGCGTGATCTGAAGGAGCACCAAGCAGGCTTCATGAGGGTACTTTTCCTCTGTGGTTATGTCGCCATCATTCTTGCCTATCCGATCCACGACGTTCGATTCCTCTTACCGCTGTTGCCCTTGTTCGTCTTCTACGTGTTGGTAGCCTTCCGCTGGATACGCGCAACGGTGTTTCGCAGAGGAAATCGATTGGGCAGGAACACTGCGATTGTCCTGTCATGTCTCGTCGCAGTGCCGAACGGGCTCTGCGTGTTCGAGATCCTTCATACGAACGTTCGCTACACATCGGATCCGGTGAAGTTCTACGAGCATCTGAAGTCTGTGGGTCTCATGAAGAATATCTTCACCAAACCATGGAAGTTGATGGGGGATCGGATCGAGGCGAACACCGAAGAAAATGTTGTGATCGCAAGCGCCCTCAAAGAAGCGAGCATCTTCATCGGCGGCCGAAAACTGCTCGAACTCAACAACGCTGTGCCCGTCACCACGTTTGATCACTACCTCCGCGATTTCGCTGTGGAGTATTTACTCTCGACCAGCTCGTGGGACGACTTTCGATCCTATGATTTCCAGATGGCGGAGTCGAGGCGGTTCTGGTTTGAGTCCGTCACCGAGATCGCCGGAATGCAGCTTTTCAGAGTCCACCCTACCAACATCTCCCCCAAGGAGGAATGGCTGCACACGAAGCGCGTCCCGGTTGACACCACCACGGGCAACGGTCTGTTGAGAAAGGGAAGATCTGAGCTGCTGAGGCGACAGTATGCAGAGGCAGTCGCTTCTTTGCAGAAAGCGCAACAGCTCGCACCCGCCCAAGCCATGATCGCGTACCAGCTTACGGTCGCACTTGCCATGAGCGGAAGACTGGAGGAAGCGACAGCGCAGCTTCAGAGGCTCTTTAGTTTCGCCCAGTCCTCAACCTACACCCCTCTCGCCACAAAGATCCTCGCTGTCAGCCAGTCAGCACTTCAGGCAGAGCGCTCGACCAATCCCACGCAACGTGCGCTCATGCAGTACGACGTAGCGACGTTCTACTGGAATCTCGGGTATTACAACGAGGCATACGCGTTGATCCGCCGTGTCCTCCAGCAGGACTCGACCTACTTCACCGGACTCCTGTGGGGATGGCATTACGCCATTCAAGTGTCACACACGAGCCAGGCGCGGTTGTACCTTCGTCAGCTCGAAGCAATCGATCGCTCGAATCCGGTGGTGCGAGAGTTCGGCGCTATCACTCTGCTCACTGACTCACTTCGTCTTGCGTCCTCGCCCATCCGACGCAGCGAGCTGCACCTGAGGATCGCACGCTCCTATGAGACCATCGATCTGCCGCAGGAGGCCATCGATGAAGCCCAGCGCGCCGTGCGCGAAGAACCATCGAGCACCGAAGCCTGGCTCTTCCAGGCCCGGCTGTTTGAGAAGAGAGGAGTGCAGCGGGCTGCACGGAATGCGTACCGCCACGTGCTGAAGCTGGATCCCACCAATGCCGAGGCGGCGCCAAAAATCAACACTGACTGAGGAACAATCGTTGTGAGAAATGTGCTCGTAACCGGCGGGACGGGTTTCATCGGGTCAAACCTCGCCGTCGCGCTCATCAGCGAGGGATGCAGCGTTCGTATCCTTCGGCGTCTACATTCCGACCTTCGCGCGATCGGCGACGCACCGGTGGAGCATAGCATCGGCGATATCCAAGACGTGGAATCACTCCGACGTGCTATGAAGGGCTGCGATACCGTCTTCCACACGGCGGCAATGGTTTCCTATTGGAGGAGGCAACGGGAGGAGATGTATCGGATCAACATCGGAGGCACCCGCAACGTCGTCGATGCCTGCCTGCGGCTCGGCGTGCAGAGGCTCATTCATACAAGCTCAATCGCTGCCATTGGCTATCCGGAGGATGGCGGTCTCGCCCGGGAGACAAATCAATTCAACTGGGATCGGTACGACATTGGATACCGGATCTCGAAGCACAAGGCCGAACAGGAAATCCACCGAGGGGTGCAGCACGGCCTGGACGCGGTCATGGTAAATCCATCCGTCGTAATCGGGCCGAGGGACATCAAATTCCACGGTGGCCAGCTCATCCGCGACATCTACTGGAAACGCCTCTTCTACTACGTCGATGGGGGGATGAATATTGCTTTTGCGGAGGATGTCGTGAAGGGACATATTCTCGCTGCACGCCGTGGCCGCAAGGGTGATCGCTACATTCTTGGCGGCGAGAACCTGACGCACAGGCAGATCATCTCGACGATCGCAGACGTCGTAGGCGGGATTCAACCGTTCTTCAAAGTTCCTCAATGGGCAGTGCGCTCTATTGCCGTCGTCGCCGAGGGAATCGGATCCACGCTCAATCGGAAACCGTGGGTGACAAGGGAGCTCCTTGCGAGCAGCTCGCTATTCAACTACTTCACGAGCGAAAAAGCCGAGCGCGAGCTCGGGTATATGAGAACGCCCTTTCGAGAAGCAGTTCAGAAGACCTTCTCCTGGTACACGCAGCAGGGACTGCTTTGATATCACCCCTATTCCTGCGTCAGATCGGTCTCGCTCCCCGTTGGCTCCCGCTAATCACTGCCTCCCTCGGGCACACCGAGTGGTGCGCAAACAGGTATCTCCGGCTACAGAAAAGAAAACGCCTCCCGTTTGTGAACGAGAGGCGGGATGGCTGCAACTCCTCTGTCGCTGTTCGGCTGCCTTTTAGCCTACGATGACAAACTCCTCCAACCTTAGAGAATCCTTGCCCGGAAGCTGAAGGTGGCGTCGCCGAGATTCGGTGCCTCCACGATGAGATTCACGATGAACGTCTGCCCTGACGGAGCACCTCCGCTCGACGAGAGGTCACTGACGTAAATGGTGAAGTTTGTGACCCGTGAACCAGGATCTACAACGGCCGGGTAGTTCTGCATGGTGAACGGCTTGGTCGTCGAGAGATCACCCGAAACGCCAAACTTGATCCCTATGAGGTCAGACGTGAATTCGATGGTCGTCGTTATCTTAGTTCCAACGGGGAGCGGATTGCCGCGACCATCGGTGAAGGTTATGGGTATTGGAACCGAGGTGCCTCCCCGTACCATGGTGACATCCGTCGTGGGCACTCCCGTCGCGGTAATCGGTGGCACGCACCACAGAACGCGCAAGCTGTCAATGATCGTGACCTTGTCCCTTCCCTGCGTCTGAGCGTAGACCCAAAAATACCCCTCCTTTTGGTAGAATGTCGGTCTTCCTGCGAGAAGGGTGCCGCTGTTTGTGGGCTCGGGGTTTCCGCCGAGGAACCT
>Ga0194125_10002018_pt1 | contig 33986 bp, 30 predicted proteins | sample TA2KigC250mmetaG_FD_148626 | JGI IMG/M metagenome (GOLD analysis project Ga0194125, IMG submission 148626) | Freshwater microbial communities from Lake Tanganyika, Tanzania - TA2015034 Kigoma Deep Cast 250m | ecosystem: Environmental > Aquatic > Freshwater > Lake | place: Tanzania: Lake...
TTGGCTCTCCTCCAAACTCATCCTAGCACCTTCCGCACGGGGACGGCGACAAGAAGAGAAGCAAGAACAGCCGATTCTCGCTCGCGTAGCACCGGATTTCGAATCCCCCCGTGCCCGACACGTCTTGCGCTTCCAGGATTCGCGAACAGGGAACCGGCTACGGAAGGTGGATTGATCGGACAAGAGCAACTCGTTGTTGATGATTCCGAGAAGAGGCTCAATCGGCCGAGGTTCCGATCGTGCACGCGACGGTCTGCTCCCGCGCCGGGCCGGTGGAGAGGAGAACGATCGGCGCGCCGACGGAGGAGGCAATCCGCTCGGCGTAGCGGACGAGGTTCGGGGGAAGATCCTCGACGCGTGAAGCGTTCGGAGGGATCGTTTCCCAGCCGGGCCACTCCTCGAAGACCGGCCGGACGCGCGCGAGCGCGGAAGGGGAGAGGGGCGGGTGCGCAATCCGCTCTCCGTCGAGATCGTACGCAACCGCGACCGGCACGGTCTTTCGGCCGGAAAGCACGTCCGCCTTCGTGAGCGCGATCCCGGAGATCCCGTTCCAGCGGACGGCCGCGCGAAGCATCGGGATGTCGAGCCAGCCGCACCGACGGGGGCGTCCGGTCGTCGTGCCGCGCTCGGAGCCGCGCTCTCGAAGGCGCGCTCCCTCCTCGGCCGTCGCCTCGGTCGGAAACGGCCCCGCCCCGACGCGCGTCGCGTACGCCTTCGCGACGCCGATCACGCGCTCGATCCGCGTCGGACCGATCCCGCACCCGGCGCACGCGCCGGCCGCGAGCGTGCTCGAGGAGGTGACGAAGGGATACGTTCCCGCGTAGAGATCGAGATGCGTCCCCTGCGCCCCCTCGAAGAGAACCCTCTCGCCCCGCGCGAGCGCGACCTCGATCGCTCCGGAGAGATCCCCGAGAAGGGGGACGATCTCCGCCCGCCACCGCCGCCAACTCGCGAGAAGCGGTTCCCACGCGATCGGCTCCGCCCCGCTCGCGGAGAGGCGCTCGTTCGTTGATTCATGAACAATTCGGAGTTTCTCTTCGCCGTCCGGTTCCGCGAGATCCGCGAGAAGGAGAGCCGCGCGCGCGGCGCGACTCTCGTAGGCCGGACCGATTCCTCGCCCCGTGGTGCCGATCGGCGTCCCGGTTCGCGCCGCTTCCTCCGCCCGGTCGCGCGCCGCGTGATGGGGGAGGAGAAGGGTCGCTCGCCCGCTCACGAGAATGCGATCGCGAACGGAGATGCCGCGCGCCTCGAGCGCCTCGATCTCCTCGAGAAGGCGGCCTGGGTCGATTACCATCCCCCAACCGAGACCGCAGCGCACTCCCGCGCGCACCGCTCCCGACGGAAGAAGATGAAGCGCGAAGCGAGCGCCGCCGAAGTGAATCGTGTGCCCCGCGTTCGCGCCCCCTTGGAAACGCACCGTCCAGGCCGCGCCCTCGGCGAGGAAGTCGATCACCTTCCCCTTCCCCTCGTCCCCCCACTGCATGCCGACGACGACGACCGCGGGCATCAGTGCCCCCACGCCTCCTGCGCGGCGGAGACGGCCGCCCCGCTCGCTGCGGCGAAGCCGAGCGAAGAGAGCGCCGCCTCGAGAGCGCCGAGCACGGTAAGAACATCGAAGCGATCGTAATACCCGAGGTGGCCGATCCGGAAGATCTTCCCCTGGAGATTCCCCTGCCCGCCGGCGACGCGAATTCCGTGCTCCCCGAGAAGAACGCCGCGGATCTTCTCGACCTCGATCTTGTCGGGCGGAAGGACGGCCGTCACCGCGTTGCAAGGGGAGCTGCTGAAGAGGCGGAGGCCGAGGGCGCAGACTCCCGCGCGCGTCGCCGCGCCGAGCCGCTCGTGCCTCGCGATGATCGCCTCGATTCCCTCCTCGCGGATCCGCCGGAGAGAGACGGCGAGCCCGGCGACGATCGAGGTCGCCACCGTGAAGCGCGGCTGGCTCTTCTTCTCCGCCGATTCGCGGTTCGCGACGTAGTCGAAGTAGTACTTCGGGAGATCGGATTCCTCGACCGCGCGCCACGCCTTCTCGGAAAGCGAAACCATCGAGACGCCGGGAGGGCACATGAGCGCCTTCTGCGAACCGCAGACGACCGCGTCGAGTCCCCACGCGTCGGTCTTCACCTCGTGAACGCCGAGGCTCGTCACCGCGTCGACGACGAGAAGAACATCCTTGTCCCGAATCCGCTCCGCGACCGCCCGTACGTCGTGGAACGCTCCGGTCGATGTCTCGCAGTGGGTGAGGAGAAGGCCGCGGACCTTTCCTTGAGAAGCAAACCATTTCGCGAACGCGTCCGGATCGGTCCCCTCCGTGTCCGGGATCTCGTAGCAGAGAACCTCGAGGCCGTACGCCTTGGCGATGTCCCGCCAGCGGCGCCCGAACCATCCGGCGACGACGACCGCGACCCGATCCCCCCGGCGGAAGAGGTTCGCCACGCACGATTCCATCGCGCCGGAACCGGACGCGTTCAGGAGAAGCGGATGCCCGGCGGTTTGGTACACATAGGAGAGGTTCTCGATTACCTCGCGGTAAAGCTGTTTGAACTCCTCCGATCGATGGTGCATCGGCGCGCGACCGACGGCGGCGAGCGTATCCTCGGAGACCATCGTCGGCCCCGGCGCGAAGAGTCGATTCTTCATGGTTTCACCAAACTCCTGATCCAACCGGCGAGCTCGGCCCGTCCGGTCCCCGTCTTGGCGGAAAAGAGAAGTACCTGCTCCGGGAGAAGACGAAGCGCCTCGCGGATCGTGCGGAGAGCCGGTGGAACCGCTCCGCGCTTCACTTTGTCCGATTTCGTGGCGACCGCGAGGAACGGAACCCCGCGCGCCTCGAGCCACCCATGCATCACGCGGTCGAGCTCCGAGGGGACGCGCCGAACATCGAGAAGGAGGACGCCCCCGATCAGGCTCTCGCGCTTCTGGAGGTACCCCTCGACGAGGCGCCCCCACCGTTCCTTCATCTCCAACGGCACGGCGGCGTAGCCGTATCCGGGAAGATCGACCAGGTAGAGACCGTCCGCGCGGTAGAAGTTGATCGTCCGCGTCCGGCCCGGTTCCCGGCTTGTGCGCGCCAGGCGGCGGCTTCCTCCGAGCGCGTTCAAGAGCGAGGATTTCCCGACGTTCGAGCGCCCGAGGATCGCCACCTCCGGCACTTCCGGAGGAGGAAGATCGCGAAGCCGCCCGACGGATCTCTCGAACACGAGAGCGAGGTTGTCCCTCGCCATGCCGCATCCTCGCTTTCGCCGACTGGATTGTAGACGGTCCCCTGCCCGAAGGCCAACGAGAAAGCGCACGGGTCGCTCCGCGCGAAGCTCGAACTACAAGAAGGACGTCTCTTGCGTGAGCGGCGGCGCGCAGGGCCTGGTTCTACCCTATGTGCGCTAGTGTTGCGCGTACGGACGGGCGGGAGGGGCGCCGCGGGCGGACTTGCCGGCGAGGGCGGGGATCCCCTTCTTTCCCGGATCGGCGAAGACATAGGGAAGCGCCTGGTCGATCGTGTCGACGAGAACGATCGTGAGCCCTTCCTTCGCTTCTTTCGGGATCTCCGCGAGGTCCTTTTCGTTTTCGGCCGGCAGGATCACCGCGCGGAAGCCGGCCCTCTGCGCGGCGACGAGCTTCTCGTTGAGGCCGCCGATCGGGAGAATGTTCCCGCGAAGCGTGATCTCGCCCGTCATCGAAACATCGCGCCTCAAGGGAACGCCGGTGAGCGAGGAGATGAGCGCCGCGGCGATCGTGATCCCGGCGGAGGGGCCGTCCTTCGGCATCGCCCCCTCAGGGACGTGCACGTGGACGTCGAGCGTCTTGTAGAAGTCGGATCCGAGACCGAGCGCAGCGGCGCGCGAGCGGACGACCGTGAGCGCCGCCCGCGCCGATTCCTGCATGACCGTCCCGAGATGTCCGGTGAGCGTGAGCTCTCCTTTCCCCGGGACCGTCGCGACCTCGACCCAGAGGTTGTCGCCGCCGGTTTCGGTCCAGGCGAGGCCGTTCGCGACCCCGACCCAGTTCCGCCTCTCCATGCGCCTCGTCTGGTAGCGCCGGACTCCGAGAAACCCAGGGATGGAACGCGCGGTGACCGTCACCCTCTTCCGCTTCTTCCGGGACGCGACGTCCCGCGCCGTCTTCCGGCAGATTCGCGCGATCTCCCGCTCGAGGTTCCGAACGCCCGCCTCGCGCGTATACCCGCGGATGATCGCGAGGATCGCCCCGTCGTGAAACGACACGTTCCGCGCGGTGAGGCCGTGCTCCTTCATCTGCTTCGGAATGAGGAACCCGCGCGCGATCTTCACCTTCTCCGGCTCCAGATACCCGGGGAGGCGGATCATCTCCATTCGGTCGAGAAGGGCGGGGGGGATGCCGTGCACCGAGTTTGCCGTCGTCAAAAACATCACGCGTGAAAGATCGAACTCGACCTCGAGGTAGTGGTCGCTGAACGTGCTGTTCTGCTCCGGATCGAGCACCTCGAGAAGGGCGGACGCCGGGTCGCCGTGGAAGTCCTTGCTCATCTTGTCCACTTCGTCGAGGAGGAAGACCGGGTTCACGCTCCCCGCCTTCCGCATCGATTGGACGATCCGTCCGGGGAGCGAGCCGATGTAGGTCCTCCGGTGGCCGCGGATCTCCGCTTCGTCGCGGATTCCGCCAAGCGAGATGCGCACGAACTTCCTCCCGAGCGCGCGCGCGATCGAGCGCCCGAGGGAGGTCTTCCCGACCCCGGGAGCGCCGACGAAGCAGAGGATCGGGCCGCGAATCTTCTTCACGAGCTGCATGACCGAAACGTACTCGACGATCCGTTCCTTCACCTTCTCGAGACCGTAGTGATCCTCGTCGAGAATCCGCTCGACCGTCGCGATCCCCTTCGTATCCTCGGTCTCGATCCCCCAGGGGAGCGCGACGAGCCAGTCGACGTAGTTCCGAACGACCGTCGCCTCCGGCGAGAGGGGGGCCATCTTCCGAAGCCTCTCGATCTCCTTGACCGCCTTCTGGCGGACCTCGTCCGGCATCGCCGATCGCTCGACCGCGCGGAGAAGCTCGTCCGCCTCCCCCGAGCCCTCGGCCGAGTCTCCGAGCTCCTTCCGGATCGCCTTGAGCTGTTCGGTGAGATAGAACTCCTTCTGGTTCTTCTCGACCTGCGAACGGACTTCCCCCTCGATTCGCTTCTCGATGCGGAGGATCTCGAGCTCCGCGTTCAGAGTCTGCGAGAGCGCGGCAAAGCGCGCCCACGTCGTCTCGCCCGCCAGAAAGCGCTGTTTCGCGTCGACCGGAACGAGAAGGTGCGCGCCGATCACGTCCGCGAGCGCCTCCGGATCGCTCACGTTGGCGACCGAGATGAGCACCTCGTCCGGCACCTTCTTGTGGAGCTCGACGTACTCCTCGAACTGCGCGCGGACGGAGCGGACGAGCGCGGTGAGGCGCGAGGTCGCGCGGCTCGGGCGCCCGAACGGGGCGACGCGCACCACGAGATGCTCCTTCGCGTCCCGGAGAGAAACGACCGCGACGCGCGCGATCCCCTCCACGAGGACCTTGATCGTCCCGTCGGGGAGACGAATGAGCTGAAGGACGCGGATCACCACGCCGACCCGGTGAAGATCGGCGAGAAGCGGGTCCGCGGTCTCCGGCGCCTTCTGCGCGGCGACGACGAGAAACCGGTCCGCCTCGATCGCGCTCGTGAGCGCGGAGACCGAGCGCGCCCTTCCCACGAGAAGAGGGAGGATCATGCGCGGGAAGACGACGACGTCCCGAAGCGGAAGGAGAGGAAGCTCCTCCGAAAAACGGACGGTCTCGTCGGGCAGACGGATCTCGATCATCGAAACGGTCTCCGAAAGGAGAGGCTACGCGGTCCCCGGCGCGGACGCAGTCCCCTTCTTTCTCTTCCGCGCGTCGTGGGTCATGAGGGGCGCCTCGCGCCGGTCGATGACCCCCTCGGTAATCACGACCTCTCGGACATCGGTGAGGGTGGGAAGCTGGTACATGATGTCGAGCATCGCCTCCTCGAGGATCGCACGGAGCCCGCGCGCGCCCGACTTTCTCTTGAGCGCCTTGCGGGCGACCGCGGAAAGCGCGTCGCCGGTGAACTCCAGAGAGACGTTCTCCATCTCGAAGAGGACCTGGTACTGCCGGCAGATCGCGTTCTTCGGCCTCGTGAGGATTTGAACGAGCGCATCCTGGTCGAGATCGTGCAGGGCGACGACCGAGGGGAGCCGCCCGATCAGCTCGGGAATGAGGCCGAAGCGAAGAAGATCCTCCGGTTCAACCTCCTTGAGAAGCTCGGTCCCCTGGCGCTCGGCGCCGGTGCGGATCTTCGCGTTGAACCCGAGCATCTTCTCGCCGAGGCGCCGGGCGACGATCTTGTCGAGCCCCTCGAAAGCGCCGCCGCAGATGAAGAGGATGTTCTTCGTGTTCACCTCGATGTACTTCTGCTGCGGGTGCTTCCTGCCTCCCTGGGGAGGAACGTTCGCCACGGTCCCCTCGAGGATCTTGAGAAGCGCCTGCTGGACCCCCTCGCCCGAGACGTCGCGGGTAATCGACGGGTTGTCCGTCTTCCGCGAGATCTTGTCGATCTCATCGATGTAAACGATCCCTCTCTCGGTGGTCGGCACGTCGAAATCCGCGTTCTGAAGGAGCTTGAGGATGATGTTCTCGACGTCCTCGCCGACGTAGCCCGCCTCGGTGAGAGTCGTCGCGTCCACCATCGCAAACGGAACGCGGAGGAGCTTCGCGAGCGTCTGCGCGAGAAGCGTCTTTCCCGTCCCTGTCGGACCGATGAGGAGGATGTTCGACTTGTCGAGCTCGACATCGTCCGATTTCGATTGGAGGTGAATCCGCTTGTAGTGGTTGTACACCGCCACGGAGAGGACGCGCTTCGCGTTCTCCTGCCCGATCACGTACTGGTCGAGAAAGCGGTGGATCTCCGGCGGCTTCGGGACCTCGCTTTCGGTGTAGGTGAGATCCCGCCCCATCTCCTCCTTGAGGATATCGTTGCAGAGCTTGATGCATTCGTTGCAGATGTAGACCGAGGGCCCGGAGATCAGCTTGTTCACTTCCTCCTGGCCCCGTCCGCAGAACGAGCAGCGGATGGGGTGCGGCGAGCCGAGCCTCTTCTTCATCGTTCGGAGCCCCCTCTTCCGGCTACTGCCGGTGGGCGATCACCTCGTCGACGATGCCGTATTCCTTCGCCTCATCCGCCGCCATGAAGAAGTTCCGGTCGGTGTCCTTGCGGATCTTGGCGATCGGCTGCCCCGTGTGCTTCACGAGAAGCTCGTTCAGGACCTCGCGCGTCTTCAAGAGCTCTTTCGTGTAGATCTCGACGTCCGCCGCCTGCCCCTCGCTTCCGCCGAGAGGCTGGTGGATCATGACGCGCGCGTGCGGAAGGATCGACCGCTTCCCCTTGGTCCCCGCCGCGAGAAGGAGCGCGCCCATGCTCGCCGCCTGCCCGAGGCAAATCGTCATCACGTCCGGTTTGATGTACTGCATCGTGTCGTAGATCGCGAGGCCCGAGGTGACGTAGCCTCCCGGACTGTTGATGTATAAATAGATATCCCTCTCCGGATCGTCCGCCTCGCAGAAGAGCATTTGCGCGATGGCGAGGTTCGCCACGTTGTCGTCGATCGGGCTGCCGATGAAAATGATGCGGTCCTTGAGCAGACGGGAATAGATGTCGTAGGCGCGTTCGCCGCGTCCGCTCTGCTCAACGACGATCGGAACGAGTCCCATGCGTGTTTCGCCTCCCCGTCACGAGACGGTCGAGTGTTCCCGGATCCAATGAAGGACCTTCCTCTCCCGGAGGATCCGCCGGAGATCGCGAGCGAGCTTGTCGCTCTTCTCGCGGCGCTCCTCGGCTGGGAGGGATGCGTCCTCGCGGGGGACGAGCGCCCGCTGCATCGCCTCGGTCTCCCGGTCCTCCGGCTCCAGCTTCTCTCTACTCGCTATTTCGGACACGAGAACGAGCTTCTGAACCGCCCGTTTTGCGGCCGCCCTGTGCTGCTCGACGACGGCCGCGATCTGTCGCGCCCCCTCCGCCCGCTTCTCCTCCGGCAGATCCTCCGGGCGCGGGAGAGAGGGGAGGTTCGCGCGGGTCACCTTCTCGAGAAGGCGGTCGGACACATCGACCGTGTTCTCGCGGAGAAGGAGATCGACGATCTCCTCGTCGAGCGCTCGATCGGCTTCTTCCTCCCGCCGCCGTTCGAGCTCCTGGCGGATCTGCGTGCGGAGGTCCTCCGCGGTCGCCTCCCGCCCGAGAACCCGCGCCGCGAAGGGGTCGTCCACCACCGGAAGGACCGCCTCGCGAACTTCCTTCACCGTGATGCGGAACTCGATCTTCTTTCCGGCAAACGCGCGGGATGGGTGGTCCGGCGCGAACTCGACCGGAACGGAGCGTAGCGTTCCCGGCTCGGCCCCGAGCAGCCCCTTCTCGATCGCCCCCGGAACTCCAGGAGTCTCCTCGCGGGCGATCCGCACCTCGGCGCCGTCGACCCGCTTCCCGAACGCGTTCCCATTCTCGAGAAAGCGCTGGTAGGAAACGAGAAGCCGGTCGCCTCGAATCGCGGGACGCTGGACCGGAACATAGTTCAGGTTCGCCTCTTGGAGCGCGCGCGTCTCCGCCTCCATCTCCTCATCGGAGACCGGCCGCACGACTCTCTTCAGCTCGAAGCCCTGGTAACGCCTGAGGGCCGCCGGCGGCCAAGCGTCGACCGAGAAGCGGAAGCGAACCGGCCCCCCCTCGGGGGCGTCCAGCTCATCCAAGACCGGATCGAGGAAGGGTACCGTCTCCGCCTCCCGAAGCGTCTCCCAGAGAACGCGCGAGACCAGCTTCTCGATTGCTTCTTCCCGAACCGAGGCACGGAAGCGGGCTTCGAGGAGATGCCGCGGCGCCTTCCCCTTTCGGAATCCGGGGAGGCGGGCGGTCTTCGCGAGCTCCTGGAGCTCCCTTTCGACCTCGGTCGCCAGAGCGGACGCCGGAACCTCCACGGAGAAGTTCTTCGCCCCCGGCTCCGGCTCCTCGATCGAAACGATCGGCTTGCTCTCCGTGCTCACGTCGTCCTCCGGCCTTGTCGAGCGGCTCATGAATGCGAGAGGGGGGACTCGAACCCCCACGAGTCTCCTCACTGGATCCTAAATCCAGCGCGTCTGCCGGTTCCGCCACTCTCGCGCCCCGAAGAGAGAAAGCCTCGCGGGCCGCGCCTAATATACTAGCGGCCTTCAGAACCGTCAAGAAACCGCCGGCCTAATCGCTTGATTCGGAATAGGTTTCCCGAGCCGAGCGACGGTACGGCACCATAGGTCCCCGAGGAAGCCCTGTCAAGCGAAAAGGGGCGGAATCCGGCGCGGGCCGGGGGGAACGCCTTCGATCAGTGCCCCTTCATCGAGAGGACGACGCCGACCGTCCGCCACAGGATCTTGAGGTCGCTCCGAACGGACATCGTGCGGACGTACTCGATGTCGTAGCGCACCTTCTCTCGAACGTCCGAAAGGCAGGTGTCGTACGCCTGGTTCACCTGGGCAAGGCCGGTGATCCCCGGCCGGACTCGGAGCCGAAGCGCGTACTCCGGCAGCTCGCGGATCAGGTCGCGGACGAAGGTCGGGCGCTCGGGGCGTGGACCGACGATGCTCATGTCCCCCCGGAGCACATTGTAGAGCTGCGGAAGCTCGTCCAGCCGAAGGCGGCGGAGCAAACGCCCGAGAACCGTCACGCGCGGGTCGTCCCTTCGGGCCCAGATCGGGCCCACGTCGGCCTCCGCCCGGTCGACCATCGTCCGGAACTTGTAGATGATGAACGGCTTCCCCGGGAGATCGAGGGTGCGCCGGTCGTACACGTCGTAATATACGCTTGCCTTTTTCGCCTTCGGCCCGGAGAGGCGGCGGTTCATGCCGATCCGGACCTGGCGGTAGATCACGGGCCCCGAGGAAGAGAGACGGATGGCGGCTGCCACCGCAACGATCAAGGGTAGGAGGAGAACGAGGAGAACGAGGGCGGCCACACGATCCGCGGCGTCCTTGCCGGCCAAGCTCCGGGGCCGATCATCGGGCACTCGAACAAAGGGCTCGCCGGCGCGTTCGGCCAGCTCGATGATCCGAAGCGTGGAGTCGCTCTTCTCCGGCTCCTCCCGCTGCCTCCCGAGAGGGAGGATCCTCGACCACTCGAGCCGCCGCCACATCTCCGCCATCCGACTCCCGAAGCCGCCGGCCGGGTATCCGCCCCGCCGGGCCCCATGCCCGCCTCTCGGCCTTAGCACCCGGGGGCCGCACACGATCCCACGGATCGCGCCGCAACGCGAAACGGGAGCATCCCCGGGCCCAGCCCGCGCTCCTCGTGAGGACCCAGAGGCCCCCCCGAGAGCCGCCCACCCCTACCTCGGGAAGTGGAGAACCGGCACAGGCAAGAATCTTACCGTATCTCGGCCCGTCGGTCAATTCGAATAAGCACCCGCTCGGGCCGCAGTCTGGGCCGCGTGGTCCCCCCAAGCCCCCGTCCCGGCTACGGTGAGGGAGGGGTGAGCGTGGTAAAGGACCGGATCGTGCTCGACGACGTCCCTCCCGCCTCGTCCTCCACCACGACCTGGAGGTAGTAGGTGGTGGCCTGGCTGAGCCCCTGGAGCGGTACGGAGTGGACCCTCTCGTAATTGTCGACGTCGAGGGCCGTCAGGTTGAGGGAGAGGTTCCCCGCGCTGTACTTAACCCGGGCTTTCGTCGGAACGTTCGTCTCGAAGCTCACGACCGCGAAGGTCAGTCCGGCTGTGATCTCGACCGAGGAGATCGTGGGGAGGGCGGCGGCAGGGAAGACCGCCTGGACCCGGTTGCTCTCCGTCCGCCGGCCGGCCCGATCGACGACCACCAGATAGTACTTCACATAGAAAGGAAGCGCCGTCACGTTCGGATAGTGAACGTAGGAGGTCGCGAGCGGGTTGTTCACGACGTCGAGGAGGGAGTAGCTCACGACGCCCCCCTGCGTGGTCGAGGATCCCCAGTAGATCTGGTACGAGGCGAAATCGGGATCCCCGTTGGCGCTCCACGAGAGAACGACGTTTTGGTTCGTTCCGTCGACCGCCGGTGCGTTCAACGGGACGAAGGAAGGGTTGAGATCGGTCGTCCGCACGGAGGCGACCTCGGAGGCGCTCGCGAGCCCTCCGCGGTCGACCACATAGATTCGATAGTAGTAGGTGGTCGCCTGATCGGTTCCGGAATCGACGAGGTTGCGGGTCAGGATCTCGCCGACCGTCCCCACGAGCTCGGAGCTCCGGCTCACCGCTTCGACCGTCGAGCGAAAGATCGCATACGAGGCGAAGTCGTGGACGATCGAAGGATCAACCGCGGACCAAGTGAGTCGGACGGCCGTCGAGGGGGAATCGAGCGCGGCGGCGGCGAAGGAGGAGACCGCGGGCGGCGCGAGGTTCCCCGTGGTCGCCTCCGCGACGTTCGATCCGGAGCGAAGACCCTCGCGATCCTCTACGAAGACGCGGTAGAAGTAGGTCGTGGAGTCGCGAAGGAGGAGGGAGTCGACAAGCCCGCTCTCGTATCGGTCCGAGACGATGCCGACGACCACGTCCTCGACATCGCCCGCGACGCCGGGATCGTTCGCTCGGTAGACCACGTAGCGGGTGAAGTCCGGATCCTCGTTCTGCGTCCAGAGGAGGGAGATCCGGCTCCCGCCCGCGGCGGCGGCGGTGAGCGAGACCGCGGAGGGGCGAACGCTTCTTCCCGCGAGGGTGACGCTGGTGGTCGTCGCGCGCGGCGTCGCGCGGTTCCCCGCCCGGTCGACGAACGAGCCGACGACCACATCGCCCGCGGCCGCGAGGTCCGGCGTGATCACGCGGGCCAGGCGGTACGCTCCGCTCGAAGGATCGTACGCGAGAGGAACATCGACGAGTGCGTCGCCGATCGTGATCGTCGCGAGGCCCCCGGGCTCTCCCGTCTCCATGAGCACGACGAGCGTGTCCCCCGCGACGAGGATGCTCCCGCCCGAGTTCTCGACGAGCGAGAGGATGTCGGCCCGCGTGTCGAGGATGATGTCGTCGCGAACGGTCGGGCTCTCCACGCCCCCCGCCGTCCGGAAGCGGGCGTAGACGGTCTTCGCGCCGTCCCCTTCCGAGAGAAGCCAGCTTCGCGCGCCCGTGTACGCCTCGAAGAACGCCCCGCTGAAGAGCGAGTCGTTCGCGACCAGAACCGCGGCCACGTCGGGCGGCCCGGTGAACGAGAGGGTGACCTGACGGCTCGCGGTGTACTCCGCCCGCTCGTCGATGACAATCCCGAAGGAACCCGGAGTGACGGTGAGGACGGCCGACGGTTCCGATTCGATCCGGTTCGATCCGACCGCGGTGACCCGGTAGTCGTAGGAACGGCCCGGGACGAGCCCCGAATCGGCATAGCTCGGCGCGGTGGGGGAAGCGATGCGAACGAAGTCTTCGCTCCCAGTCTCCCGCCGATAGACGCGAAAGGAAACTGCGGTCTCGTCGTCCGCAACGTCCCAAGAGAGATGGACCGCGCGTTCGCCGAGAGCGGCGACGAGATCCGTCGGACGGCCCGGCGCCTCCAGGGGACGGGGAACCTCGGTCGGGCTCTCCTCTCCGCAGGCGGCGAAGAGAAGAAGGAGGACACAGGCAGCCGAAGCACCGACCCAGCGATTCATGGTTTCCACAACCTCCACGGTTCCGCCGCTTCGCGCGGCGAGCGGACCCGCCGTTCGATCTAGAACCGGACGCGGACGCCGAAACCGACTTGATCGCCCGACACCGGCGTCGCGAGCCCGACGGTCAAGCCCTCCGCCGCGACGGGCGGGCCGGAGGTGAACGCCGCGTCCAGGATCGAGACGGCGTACACCGCCGCGGTCGCCGCGACGGCGATGTTCCGTCTCTCCTGTTCATCCTCGCTCCGCCGGAGGGCGGTCTCCCTCTCGGCGACGACGATCTTCGAGAAGGACGCTTCCGCGGGGCCTCCCGGCGCGAGCGCGGCAAGCTCCCGGTCGAGCGCGTCGACCCGATCGAGCTCCCCCCTGTAATCGAGATGGCAGACGAGCGCGGTAGTCGCCGCCGCGGTCGCCGCGATCGCGTAGACCGCTCCCCTCGCCTTTCGTCCGGCGTACGATTGGCCGAGTCCCGGAAAGAGCGCCGAGCGGAACACCCTGCGGGCCCGGTTCTTCTCCGCCAGCTCGACCTCTACCACGCCCCCCGCGCCTTCCTTCACACGGAAAGGAGCGTGAAAGAGGGCCGCGTCAAGAAGGTTGAGACCCCAACAAACTCCGACGGCTCCGAGCGCGTAGTTCCGATCCCGGAGTCTCCGCGTCGCGATCGCCTCGCGGCGGAACGCTTCATGAAGAAGCCCGAGGTAGGCGCCGGAGGCGGGAGCGGTCTCGGTCTGCTCGACCAGCGCAAGGAGAGCGCCTTCGGCGGTCTTGTGGTTCTCGCGCGCCTCGCGGTAGTGCGCCTCCAAGACCATCGTGGTGACGCCGGCGCCCGCCGCAGCGGTTCCCCAGAAGATCCCCTCGAAGGCGCGCCCTTCGCCGATCTGCCCCGCCCCGGGGAAGGCCAGCGATCGAAAGAGACGCTCGCGCGCGAGACCGCCGGACCGCACGACGCGGAGCTCGTTCGGCCCGCGCCGGAGAGCGATCGCGCCGAACGCGGTCTCGTGTCCGGCGAGCTCGACTCGGACCCGATAGTCTCCCTGTTGGTCCGGAAGGAGGGGGAGAGGGCTCGCGCCGCGGATCGTCACCGGACCCTTCAGCTCGAAGAGCGCGCCGCGAGGATGCGTGGAGAGCGTGAGAGTCTCCGCGGCGTCCGCCCCGGAGACCGCGAGAAGAAGCGCGAGAAGAATGACGATCGGCACGAGAACCTCCCTGCGCTCGCCGGAGCGCTCCGGCGCCCGGTGTCTGCTCCCGCCCGGAAACAGCCTGCCGCAGTATAGAAACCGCGCCCGGAGGTGTCAAGAAAGTCGAGGCCCCGCGGCGGGGCGCGATCGTTCAGATTTAGAGGGAAAGAAAATGATCGGGGAGGGCGAGGCTCTCGATCACCTCGCCGAGGGGCGCGAAGGAATGTCCCGCGAGCAATCGCCGAAGTCGTTCTTCCGCGCGTCCGATCCCGCCGTAGTGGCGCGCGCGGGAGAGGAAAGGCAGCCGAACGCGCGGCTGCCCCTCGTCGATTTCCCACGGGTGGATGAACAGGACGACCGGGAGCCCCTCGCCGCGGATCGAGCGCAGCCCGCGTGCGAGAACCCCGGGGGGAAGAAGGCGAAGGTAGCCCCCGCCGGAGACCGGAAGGTTCCACCGCCCGACGCGCCACGTCGAGAGGGGGAACTCGACGAGCGAGCCCGCGCCGAAACGGAGGCGCACCGGGCGGCGCGGGAAGTCGTGGATTCCATAACGATCGTGGCGGATCGGGAAGATGCTTGAATCGTAAACGAACGACTCTTCCGCAAGGATCGGAAGAGCCCAAAGAGTGCGCGAGGTGATCGAGAACGTCGGGGCGCGATAGCCGCGCACCGGCCGTCCGGTGATGTCCTCGAGAAGGCGCTTCGAGCGGCGCACATCCTCGCGAAACGCCGACGGCCCGAGATCGTGCACGAGCCGGTGGTCGTGCCCGTGGCTCGCCGTCTCGTGCCCGGCATCGGAGACGGCCCGCACGAGCGCCTTTTCCTTTTCCGCGACCCAACCGAGGAAGAAGAAGGTCGCGCGCGCGTTCCATTCGTCGAACCGCTCGAGCAGGCGGCGCACGCACGCATCGAGCCTCCCCCGCCGCTCGTCCCACTCCCCGCGCGGAATCCTCCCTTCGAACACGGTCGCGTGGAAGTACTCCTCCACGTCGACCGAGAGAGCGTCCGCGCGCGGGTTTTCGAGCCCCATTGCGCCTCCTCCGTTCCTTGCAGAAGGTAGGCGCCGGGAGGAGGCGGTGTCAAGCCGCCCCCTTTTCCCTTGCCTGAGGGGAACGGCGCGGGCTAGTTTGATTGAGACAAGGGAACCGACGCCTCCGCCGACCCGGTGAAAGGAGGGGTTCGACTGCACCCGCGCCCCGAAACCGCGCTCCTTCTCGCGATCCTTCTCGCCCTCGCGGGATGCGGGGGCGAAGAGAGCGCGGAGAAGAAGGACCGGCGAAGCACGCACGGCGGATCTCTCGTGATCGGGGTCGACAACGATGCCGACGCCCTCTCGCCCCTCACCTCGACCACGACCACGGGGAGCGACATCCACGGTCTTCTCTTCGCGGCGCTCGCCCGCACGAACCCCGATATGGCGAGCTACTCTCCGTGGCTCGCCCGCTCCTGGGAGTTCTCGCCCGACCATCGATCGCTCACGTTTCACCTTCGGGACGACGCGTACTGGCACGACGGGGTGAAGTTCAGCGCCGAGGACGTGGTCTTCTCGATCCCTCTCTACAAGAGCGAGAAGATCGGGTACGGATCGATCCGGTGGCTCGACCACATCACCGGCGTCGTCGCGCTCGATTCCTTCACCGTGCGCTTCGACTTCGACGCGGTCTACCCGTATCAGCTCACCGACGCCAACGTCGGGCGGCCCCTTCCGAAACATATCCTCGAGAACGTGCCTCCCGAGGAGATGCGGAACCATCCGTTCAATCGGCGTCCGGTCGGAACGGGTCCTTTTCGTTTCGGCGGCTGGAGAACGCAGCAGTCGATCACGATCCTCGCGAACGAGGACTACTTCCTCGGAAGGCCGCACCTCGACCGGGTCGTCTTCAAGATCGTCCCGGACGAGACGAGCCTCCTCACCCAGATCAAGACCGGCACGATCGATTTCTATCCGAAGGTTCCGCCGAGCGCCTACGAGGAGCTCCTCTCGGTCCAGCGTCTCGAGGTGATCCGCGTCCCGAGCCGCGTGTACTACTACCTCGGCTGGCAGAACGAGCACGAGCTCTTCCGCGATCGCAACGTCCGGCGCGCCCTCACGATGGCGATCGACCGGGAGAAGATCGTCTCGGCGCTTCTGCACGGCTGCGGGCGTGTCCTCCACGGGCCGATCCTCCCCTTCCTCTGGGCGTACGATCCGGACGTCCCCGCGATCCCGTTCGATCCCTCGGAGGCGAAGAGGCTTCTCGCAGAGGCCGGCTGGGAAGACCGCGACGGGGACGGATGGCTCGACAAGGACGGGCGGGCCTTCGATTTCACGATAAAGACGAACGAGAACAACGACCTGCGAAAGGACATCGTGGTGATCGTCCAGGAGATGCTCGCGAACATCGGGGTTCGCGTCCGCCCGCAGACCCTCGAGTTCACCGTCTTCATCGAGCAGACGAACCGAAAGGAGTTCGAGGCGGATTGCCACGGATGGCGGCAAGGGGTGAAGGTCGACCTCACATCGATCTGGCACAGTCGCTCGATCGCCGACAAGTACAACCAGGTGAGCTACTCGAACCCCGAGGTGGACCGCTTGATCGACGAAGCGTCGCTCGAGCTCGACCAGGAGAAGTCGAAGGCGCTGTGGAGCCAGGTGCAGCGCCTGATTGCCGCCGACGCCCCCTATACATTTCTATTCAATATTGACGATCTCTACGCGATCGATCGACGTTTCAAGAACGTCCGCCTGGAAACGTACTCCTGGACCTACAACCTGGACGAGTGGTGGGTGGAGAATCCCGAGACGGAAGGCCTTCCGGTCGGCGCGGAAGGGGAGGAGGCGGCCGGCGGCGGGATGCCGGAGGCGCCGGCGGAAGAACGCGCGCCGATCGCCGGACGCGCCTCCGAAGAGGAAGGCTCGCATTGATGCGACCCAACGATCGGCCGAGCGTCTGCCCGAAGCCGGCTCCTCTCCCTCGATGAGCGGATATCTCCTCCGGCGGCTCCTCGCCGCTGTGCCGATCGTTCTCGGGATCTCGACGCTCGTCTTCTTCGTCCTTCATCTCGCGCCCGGCGACCCGACGGCGATCTACTGGAACGCGGACGCGGACCCCGAGGTCCTCCGGATGATGCGGGCGAACCTCGGCCTCGACGACCCGCTTCCGGTGCAGTACGCGCGATGGCTCTCCAGGACCCTCCGCGGCGATTTCGGCTATTCCTTCGGCCACAAACGCCCGGTCGCCGAGGTGATCGGAGACGCCCTCCCGAACACGCTCGTCCTTTCGCTCGCGTCGATGGCGATCCTCTTCGCGCTCGGCGTGTTCGTCGGGGTCCTCTCCGCGGTGAAGCAGTACTCGCTCGCCGACCACGCGGCCACCGTGCTCACGTTCTTCTTCTACTCGATGCCGAGCTTCTGGTTCGCGCTCATGCTTCTTCTCGTCTTCCACTATCACCTTCGATGGTTCCCGGCCGATCAGATGACGTCGATCGATTTCGTGTACGAGTCGCTGTCGATTCCGGGAAAGATCCTCGACCGCGCGCGGCATCTCGCCCTCCCAGCGACCGCGCTCGGCCTCGGGGCGATGGCGGGGGTCGCGCGCTACACGCGCGCGAGCGTGCTCGAGGTGATGGGGATGGACTACGTCCGCACCGCGCGCGCGAAGGGACTCCCGGAAAGAGACGTGATTCTCCGCCACATCCTCCGGAACGCGCTTCTCCCGGTGATCACGCTTCTCGGTCTCTACCTTCCGTACCTTTTCAGCGGGGCGGTGCTCGTGGAGACGATCTTCGGTTGGCCGGGGATGGGGCGCGTGACCGTGACGGCGATCTTCCAGCGGGACTACCCGCTCATCTTGGCGAACACGATCGTCTCGGCGCTTCTCGTCGTCGTGGGGAACCTACTCGCGGACGCCGCGTACTCGATCGTCGATCCGCGCATCCGGCGGGGGGGAGGGGAGCGATGAGGACTTCGCCCGCGACGCGGCTCGCGCAGGAGAGAGCGTTCGGGACCGCGCGGCTCTTCCGCCTTGTTCTCCTCGCGTGCCTCCTCGCGACGATCCCGTGGAGAGCGGAGCGCATCGCGGGCTTCTTCCGCGACCCAAGCGGCGCGGGGATCGCGTCGGCTTTCTTTCTCGCCGCGGCGATCGCGGGGTTCGCCGCATGGGAGGCGCGGGCGCGGCGCGCCCCGCGCGATGCGACGCGCGGTTTCCTCGGGCGCTTCCGGCGAAACCGGCTCGCCTCGTTCGGGCTCGCCGCGATGCTCGTTCTCTATCTCGCCGCTCTCCTCACCCCGATTCTCGCGCCGAGCGAACCGAACCGACAAGACCTCGATGCCGCCTCGCGTCCCCCTTCGGCGGAGCATCCGCTCGGAACCGACCCGTTCGGGCGCGATGTCCTCAGCCGGATTCTTTATGGATCGAGAATTTCCCTTTTCATCGGGTTCGTGTCCGTGGCGATCGCCGTGACGCTCGGGGCGCTCGTCGGTGCGGCCGCCGGCTTTCTCGGAGGAGCGGCCGATTGGGTTCTCATGCGCGTCGTCGACGTGATCCTCTCCTTTCCCCGGCTCGTCCTTCTCCTCGCGGTGATCGCTCTCTTTCAACCGTCGATCTTCCTTCTCGTCGCGGTCCTCGGCATGACCGGCTGGATGGGGACCGCACGGATCGTGCGCGGCGAGGTCCTCTCGCTCCGGGAACGGGAGTTCGTTCTCGCGGCGCGCGCTCTCGGCTTCAGCCGGCGGCGAATCCTCTTCGCGCACATCCTCCCGAACGCGATGGCCCCCATCATCGTGGCGGCGACCCTGAACATCGGGAACACCGTGATGATCGAGGCCTCGCTCTCCTTCCTTGGGCTCGGCGTGCAGCCTCCGGCGGCGAGCTGGGGGACAATGATCAACGACGGGAGGGACCTCCTGACGAGCGCGTGGTGGCTCGCGACGTTTCCGGGGCTCGCGATCCTGTTCACCGTGATCGGCTTCAATCTCGTCGGCGACGGCCTCCGCGACGCGCTCGATCCGCGCGCGCGGAGGTAGCCTCGCGCCGAGCGGTTCACGGAATCCGCGCCCCACCCCGCGATTGACGTTCCGTCGCCGGGGGGGTATCGTACAGGCGCCGGCGAGAGACGGTCTTCGTGCGCCCGCCGGTCTTCCGGGGCCGGACTTCCCCGGTGACTCACGAATCACGCGATGGGGGAATGGCAATGAGACTTCCGAGGTCCGCCTGGATCCTTCTATGCGGCGTTCTTTTCCTCACGATGAGCTGCGGAGACGAGGAGGAAGCGCCGGTCGGGCCGCCCGACGGAAAGGACCGGCTCGTTCTCACGCTCTCCAATTTCGGGGATCCATCTCCTTACCACTTCGCCCTCTGGGCGATCGATGGCGCGAACGCCTCGCTCGTTCTTCGCTTCACCGCAAGAGACGGCGCGCCCGTCACGCTCGCCGGGGAGCCGATCCCATCGATCGACCAGGAGAGAGCCCTCGGGAGTGCGGACCGGCTCCTTCTCACGCTCGAGAGCGACACCCTGGGCGCCGCGCCCGGCCCGCACCGCATGATGGGAGGCGCGGTCTCCGAGAACGGAGCGACCCTCGCGCTCGCGGATGCCGGCGGTCTTGGCGCGGACCTCTCGGGCGCCGCCGGGTTCTTTCTCTTCGACACCCCGTCGACCCCCGAACCGGCCGACTGCGGACGAGGGATTTGGTGGACGGACGGAGGCGGCGCCCCCGGCCTCGTCCTTCCGGCGCTCGCCGGCGCATGGACGTACGAGGGGTGGGTGATCGACCGGAATTCCGGCGCGGCCTACTCGACCGGCCGATTCGACGGCCCGACCGGCGCCGATTCGGACGGCGCGGGCCAGACGGCCGGCCCCGAAGCCGGCTACGACTTCCCCGGACAGGATTTCGTCCGGACCGAAGGGAACATCCCGCCGCTCGACCTCGACGGCGGATCCTTCGCGGCGGCCGTGACGCTCGAACCGGATCCGGACCTCTCCGACGATCCTTTCTTCCTCAAGCTTCTCGACAAGAACGCCGGGAGCGGGAACCTCTTCTTCACCGTCTCCACGCTCCCCCGCGCGCCCCAGGGATTGCACTACGAGATCTGGGCCGCGTACCCCGACACTCTCGTCTCCGTCGGAAAGTTCCTCTATGTCAACCGGCGCGTCGTGGACGTCGAGACCGGTGTGGAAATCGCCGCGTTCCCGATCGGATCGAGCCTCGTCGACGCGAGCGCGATCCGCATCTCCCTGCAGAATCCAGCGGACGGCCCCGAGCCGAGCGGCTCGTTCCTCCTGGCGGGAAGCTTGAGCGGCGGGGTGGCGGTCCTCTCCACCGACGAGCCGCTCGCGCTCGGACACGCGTACACCGAGACGACCGCCCGCTACATCTTGGAAACCCCCTCGACGGCGGATCCGGGCGACCGCCGGCGCGGGATCTGGTTCTACGAGGTGCAGGAGGGGGAGACGACCGGGACCCTCCCGATCCCGGCCGCTCCCTCCGGTTGGAAGTATCAAGCATGGATCTATAAAGTGTTTGGCGCGCCCGATACCGTCTCGATCGGCGCGTTCGTCGATCCCCTCGGGCCGGACGGAGACGGAGCCGGTCCCCACGCCGGACCGGACGGGCCCATCCCTCCCTTCCCGGGACAGGACTTCGTGAGCGGCTCGATCCGCAATCTGGACGACGGCACCTATGGCGTCCTCGTCTCCCTGGAGCCTGAAGACGATCCGGCGCCCGGATCCCCGTATCTCCGGATCTTCGAGGACATCGACATCGACGAGATGGACCCCGGCGTCGCGCAAACGCTCGGAAGCCTCTCGATGACGCTCCCCGCCGGCACGGCTCGAGCGGAGGCGGCACGGGTCGTCACGATGCGTTCTCTCGGCGCTCTTCTCCCGCGGGCGGTCGTTTCCTTCGGGAGGAAGTAGCGAGCGGCGCGGCGTGCGACGCATCGTCTCCGCGAGCCGCCGAACCGATCTCCCCGCCTGGTACGCCGGCTGGTTCGTTCGAAGGCTGCGGGCGGGCTTCGCGTCCGTCCGCTCGCCGTTTTCTTCGAGCGTGCGCGAGGTCTCGCTCCTCCGCCCGGATGTCGTCGCGTTCGTCTTTTGGACGCGCGACGCGACCCCGTTTCAGGGAGCGCTCGATCTTCTGGACTGCGAAGGCTATCCCTACTACTTCCAATACACGCTGACCGCGTATCCGCGCGACTTGGAGCCCGGCCTTTCCCGCGAGCGATGCATGAGGGGTTTTCGGTCCGTCGCCGATCGGATCGGGCCGGAGCGGATGGTCTGGCGCTACGACCCGATCATCCTGTCCGAGGGTCTCGAGCCGGACGATCATCGCGAGCGCTTCGCGCGGATGGCGCGCTCGCTTTCCGGTGTCGCCGGAGCGGTCGTCGTGAGCGTCCTCGATCGGTACCGCAAGGTCGAGGCGCGCCTCGCTCGCCTCGACCGGGCGGTTCAAGACCCGACCCGGACGGAAGCAGGGCGGCTTCTCCTCGATCTCCAGGAGATCGCACGGGGCGAGGGGATGGTCCTCTCGACATGCTGCGAAGAAGAGATCCGCCCTCCGGGCATTCCGAAGGGGGCGTGCGTCGACGCGGAGAGGATCCGTCGGATCGCGCCCGACGAAGCATGGGACGCGGAGCCGGGACCGACGCGAGAGGGATGCGGGTGCGCGCGGAGCGTGGACATCGGCGCGTACGACTCGTGTCCATTCGGCTGCGTGTACTGCTACGCGATCCGGTCGCGGGAGAGCGCGGCTCGACGCCGCAAGGCTCACCGAGAGGAGAGCGAGCGGCTCTTCGAGTAGTTGCGCGGGGGCTCGGTCCCCGGGGGGTGCGCGAGAAGGAACGCGCTCCGGTGCGCGACCATCGGGAACTGCACGACCTGATCGTAGGCGAGCCAGACACGCACCTTCCCGTCCTTCCTCCAGACGAGAACCCGCTCCTCCTCGAGCGGGATCTTCTTGTCGCGGGCGTACGCGAGGATCTCCCCTCGAACGTACTGCTCGGAGTGGAGCGCCGACTCCGCGACGATCTCCCGCACGCGCATGGCGAGCATCCGGTGGAGCACGTGCGGGAAGCCGAGGAGGAAGAGGGCGTGCGCCGCGACGAGAACGAGACAGAGCTTGATCACGAACCGCATGGAGAACCCTCCCCCACCCCTTATCGGCACGGGGAGACCGAGTTTGCCCCGCCGCGAGACGAGGTCCATAACCGATTCATTGACAAGCGCTTGCATTCTCTCATTGCGAGGATCCGGCGCGCTCGCGCCGGCCACGCGCGCCGAAAAGAAAACGCCCCGGGCGACCCTGGCGGAGCCTCCCGGGGCGGTGCGCGCTGCGATCGTTACGACTCGATGATTCGAACCCGCTTCTCGAAGTCTTGCGCGCTCAGCCTTCCCTCGTTGTAGTCGGTGATCTCGCGCATCTGGACGCGGATCACGAGACGTTCCGCCTTCTCGCTCCCCCACGAGCCCAAGAGCGGCGTCGCGAAGATCGCGAACCACTCGTCCGGCTTCGCGCGCGCGATCGTGTCCCCGTAGTCGCGCACGACCTCGACGAGCTCCTTCTTCACGAGCTCCCAACGCGCGGCTTCGTCGACAGTCTTCTTCTCGCCCGCCGGCTTCTCGCCTTGCTCCTCCTCTTTCTTCTTCTTGATCGTGATGACCGTTTCGCCCTCCTTTTCTTTCTCCTCGCGCGTGATCGCGTAGCCCTCGCCGATGTCGAGCAGCTTGGAGAGCGACTGCCAGCGGAACTGGTCGTCGACGATCCCGAGCTCCATCGTGAAGAGGAAGCCGAAACCGTCCAGGTACACGCCTCTCGTCGGGTGCGTCGACTTCACGAGCGCGTTCTCGCTGTCGACGAGCGCCTCGTCGAGGATCTTCTCCATGATCGAGATCTGCTTGCGGAGCTTCTCGTCCGCGCCCTTCTCGGTCGCCTCCCCGAGGAGCGGGAACACGACCGCCGCCGCCAGGACGAGAGCGCCGACGAGGAACATGCGTCTTCCTGTCTTCATCGCGATACCTCCCTCGGGCCTTCCGACCCCGCACGATACGACGAGAAAGGGCTCCTCGTCGATTAAGGATTCTTGAGGCGGGCGCCGCCATGGTACCCTGGGGCCGTGGAGAGGACAATCGATCGGTCTCTCGAGAAGACGGCGCGGCTTCGCCCGCGGGCCCCCTTCCTCTTCTTCGAGCGGAAGACGATTCGCTACCGGGAGTTCCTCGAGCGCGTTCTCCGAATCGCCGGGGGCTTCGCACGCGCCGGCATCCGCCCCGGGGATCGGGTCGCCCTCCTTCTCGGAAACGTCCCGGAGTTCGCGGAGGCGGTCTTCGCGCTCCTTCGCCTCGGGGCGGTCCTCGTTCCGATCAATCACTTCCTCGCCCCGCGGGAGATCGCCCGGCTCGTGCGACGGGCCGAACCGGTGCTGATCGTCGCGGGGGAGGAGATGCTCCCCCTCCTCGCGGAGACCCCCGAGCCCTCGAAGGGCGTGATCGTGGTCGGAGGGAGCGGGGGGGAGGGCCGCGAGCTGTTCGGGAATCTCGCCCGAGGAGAGGCGGTTTCGCCGGAGGCGGAGAGGCCCGCTCCGGAGTCGACCGCGCTCCTTCTCTTCACGTCGGGGACGGAAGGAGAGCCGCGGGGCGTTCTCCTCTCGCACCGGAACCTCGCGGCGAACGCGCGGCAATGCGAGGAGGCTCTCGGGCCGCGCTCGAGCGACCGCTTTCTCCTCTTTCTTCCCCTCTTCCACACGTTCACGCTGACGGTCTGTCTCTTCCTCCCCGCCCTTATCGGCGCGTCGATCGCGCTGGAGCGCTCCGCGCGGAACTTCCGCCCGCTGATGCGCAGGGCTCTTCTCTCGCGGCGCGTGTCGATCTTCGTCGGGGTTCCCGCCGTCTACAACGCCCTCGCGCGCGCGCGCATCCCCTTCCTCGTCCGCAAGCTCCACAAGATCCGCATGATGATCTCGGGGAGCGCCCCTCTTTCCCCGCGCACGATCGCGGCGGTGGAGGAGCGGTTCGGCGCGCCGCTCCTCGAGGGTTACGGCCTGACCGAGGCCGGCCCGGTCGTCTCCGTGAACCGTCTGGAAAGAAGGGTGCCGGGGACGGTCGGGCCGCCCCTCCCCGGGATCGAGGCGCGCGTGCTGGGGGAGAGGGGGGAGGAGCGGATGCCCGGCGAGGCGGGGGAGCTCCTCGTCAAGGGAGAGAACGTCGCCGACGCCTTTCTCGGAGGCAAGTCCCCCGTGGAGAACGGGTGGCTCCGCACGGGGGACCTCGCGAGCCTGGATCTCCAGGGCTTCCTCACGATCCACGACCGGAAGAAGGACGTGATCCTCGTCCGGGGGATCAACGTCTACCCGCGCGAGATCGAGGAGGCGATCGAGGAGCATCCGGCGGTTGCCGGAGCGGCGGTGGTCCGCGCCAAGAGCGAGAAGAAGGGGGAGGTGCCGCGCGCCTTCGTCGTCCCCGCCGAGGGGATCGCGCTCTCCCCCGCGATGATCCTCGAGCACCTCCGCGGGCAGCTCGCCCCGTACAAGATCCCGGCGTACGTGGAGATCGTGAGCGAGCTCCCTCGGAGCGGAACGGGCAAGGTGCTCCGCAGGGTTCTCGAGGGACGCCCGCTCCCCGAGGGGGGCGGCGGATAGAGGATGCGCGATCGCCGGGACACGCGGCCGCCCCGCGGCGGAGGAGCGAGGAACGCGCGCGCCGCATGCCTCTCGGCGCTCCTCATCGTCGCGGCGGCTCCCCTCGCGAGGGCGGAAGAGCCGCGCGTGGAGGCGATCCACATCCTTCGCAAGGATGTCTTCAACCCGTCGGTCCCGCGCTTCGATCGCTTCCCCTACTCCTGGGTGAACGCCCTCCACATCCGGACGCGCGAGAACGTGATTCGCCGCGCGCTCCTCTTCCGCCCGGGGGACCCCTTCGATCCGGATGTTCTCGAGGAGACCGAGCGAAGCTTGAGGCATCTATCGTTCATCGCCTATGCGTCCGTCGTTCCGGGCGAGCGGAGAGGGAACGAGCAGGATGTCGTGGTCGAAACGCACGACATGTGGTCCACCCAAGTTTCACTTGATCTCGGGGACGGCCCGGAGGAACGGGCGGAGGGAGAGTCCTTCCTCGAGGTGAAGCTGGAGGAACAGAACCTCTTCGGGTTCGGGAAGCGGGTCGAGCTTCTCTACCGGCGAACGGACGGGGAGAACGCGTTCGGATGGCTCGTGTTCGACCCGCAGCTCCTCGGCGGCCGATGGACCCTGCGCGCCTACGACCTCGCGAGAAGCCCGGGGCAAGAGGCAGGCATCGAGATCGATCGCCCGTTCTACTCGCTCGATTCCCGCTGGGGAATGGGCGCGGCGACCGTACATCGCTCGCGGGACGACCGTCTCTATCGCAGAGATCGGGAGATCGGAACGTTCTTCCACGAAGATCGCCGGGACTACGCCCACGCCGGAAGGATGATCGGGGATCGCCGCCGCAAGCTCCTTCTTCGCGCGCTGTTCCTGCGTCAGGCGACCGACTTCTCGGACCTTCGCCCGACGGAGGGGGAGACCCCCGACCCCTCCCTCCTTGAGGCCGGCGAGACATCCCGACATCTCGCGATCTCGGCGGCGTACGGCCGGTTCCGCTTCGCCGAGGACGAGGGGATCGACTTCTTCGACCGTGTGGAGGACATCGAGCGAGGAGCGTACGCGGCGCTCTCCGCGGGGCCGGTGTGGGGAGCGCCCGACCGCTGGCGATTCGGCGCGGAGACTCACTGGGGCACGGAGATCGGGTCGCGCCGATACGCGTCCCTCGAGGCCGCTTCCCTCGTCGAGCGTCGCGCGAGCCGTTGGGGGAAGACGACGCTCGGCGCCGGGGCCCTCTACCATCAGAAGTGGGCGGGGCGGATGTGCGTCGCCGCCCGCGCCCTCTGGGACGAGGAGTGGCGGTCGGAAGCGGGGCGCGAGCTCTTCGCGGACGGGCCGGCCGGCCTCCGGGGGCGCGGCGATCGGGGCGACGCGGGAACGCGCCGCGTGTTGTTCAACTTCGAGAACCGGGTGGACACCGGCCTCCGGTTTCTCACGGTCGCCTTCGGCGCCGCCCTCTTCTTCGACGCGGGGGGCGCGTGGGACGCGGACGAACCGGTCCGCTTCCGCGATCTGGGTTCTTCCGTCGGGGCGGGCCTCCGGCTCGGCCTGACGAAGTCGCAGGACGGGCGTACCTACCGAATCGACCTCGCCCGGAACCTGGAGGACGGCTCGTTCCGCGTCGATATCGGTCTCGGCCACCTCTTCCTCGTCGGGAGACCCTTCGCGGAGTTCACCCGTCCTTTCCGCCTCTAGGCTGTCCAGGTACACGAGCCAGGCACACGGGCCAGGAACTCGCTGGGCCCTCCTTGGACAAGAAAGCGGATCCTCAAGGAATCGCGCGGTCGTTTCGATAAGGGGTGGGGGGCGGAAGCGCCGCCCCGGGTCGAACACGGCTCGCGAGGAGCGCCCGTGCGGAGCGGCCGGCGCGCGCGGAGTTGACGCGCGGCGCGGAAGAGTCGCCGCTGCGTGGCGCGGGGCGCGGGTATCGAGGAGAGGATCGACATGGAGCCGAGGCAACCCCGAAAGAAGGGAATTTCTCCGGGCGAGCTGCTCATCGTTCTGGCGATCATCGCGATCACCGCGGTGGTCGTCTTGCTCAACTTCGCGAGCACGCACTCTCGCTCGAAGGAAGCGGCTCTCGAGGAGAACATCAGCCTGCTCCGCGAGGCTCTCGACCTCTACCGCGAGGATCACGGCTGGTATCCCTGCGATCCGGAAAGAGACTGGAACCGCGTGGGAGACGGCGAGACGTTCAAGCAACAACTCACACGGTACACGAACGCGCACGGCGAACCGTCCGCCGAGAGGAATCGCGACTTCCGCTTTGGTCCATACTTGAGGTCGTGGCCGCTCGAGCCGATTTCCGGGAGCGCCGAGGTCACGATCGACCGAACCCACCGGAGGATCTTCGACCGGATGGCGGATCACGTCTCGGTTGGGCGGGGGAGCGGGGGGTGGCATTACGAGCCGCGTTCGGGGAACATCTGCGCGAACCTGGGAAACGAGTACCCGGTGGAATACGCTCACTACTAACCCGGCGACACCGGCAAGCGCCTTGACACGACTTCCCGCCCTCGACTAACTTACTTTCGTGAATGAAGATCCCCCCGGTCCTTCCGGGTCGGGGGTTTTCTGCCTACCGCCGGGGCGGGGTGCGTCCGGGCGAGCCCCGAGCATGAAAGGCGTTTTCGGTGACGGAGGCATCAACCGCCGCGCGGCGGCTTCGCGATCTCGAGCGAACCGTTGCGGAAATGGAATCGGCGCTCATCGCCTTCTCGGGGGGTGCCGACAGCGCTCTTCTGGTCCGGGTCGCCCACGATGTTCTCGGCGAGGGAGCGGTCGCCCTCACCGCGGTTTCGCCGTCCCTTCCGCGCGATGAGCTCGAGGAGAGCCGGCGCTTCGCCCAGGCGGTCGGAATTCGCCATCTTCTCGTCCCCTCGCGCGAGATGGAGAACCCCGACTACGTCGGCAACCCGGTCGATCGCTGCTACCACTGCAAGAGCGAGCTCTTCCGTCTGTGCCGCGCCGAGGCAGACCGGCTCGGGCTCCGCTGGGTGGCGGAGGGGAGCCAACGGGACGACCTTGGGGATTTCCGCCCGGGGCGGCGCGCCGCGGAAGAGCAAGGCGTGCGATCCCCGCTGATCGAGGCCGGGCTCGGGAAGACGGACGTTCGCGAGATCTCGCGGCTTCTCGATCTCGCGACCTGGGACAAACCGGCGATGGCCTGCCTCGCCTCACGCTTCCCTGCGGGGACCCCGATCACCGAGGAGGGGCTCCGGCGGGTCGAGGTTTGCGAGCGCTTCCTTCGTGAGAACGGCTTTCGCGTGGTTCGGGTTCGCCTCGAGGGGGAGGGGGCGCGCGTGGAGCTCGATCCGAAGGAGATCGAGCGCCTCGCCTCGGGGGAGATGCGGGGGCGCTTCCTCGCCCTCTGCAAGGAGAACGGGTTCGCGCGCGTCGCGCTCGATCTCGAGGGATACCGGCCGGCCGGGAAGGAGGCGGCCCGTGCGGGTCTCGCGTGAGTTCCGCTTCGAAGCGGCCCACCGCCTGCGCGATCACGGCGGAGGATGCGAGGCGCTGCACGGCCACACTTGGACGCTCCGAGTCACCGTCCAAGCCCCGGTCCGCGAGGACGGGCTCGCCTTTGACTTCCTCCTTCTCGAAGAGGAGGTCCGGGCCCGCGTTCTCGCTCGGATGGATCATTCGTATCTCAATGATTTACTCCCATCCCCATCGGCGGAAAACGTGGCGAGGTGGGCCTGGAAAGCCCTCGCTCATCTCCCGCTCGCCGAGATTCGGGTGTGGGAAACGCCGGACTCATTCGTGGCGTATGATGGGCGAGAGTAAACCGAACAGTCCGAGCCGAGCGGAGGCGGTGCGCCGCGAGACGATCGAGGCGTATCGCGCCCAGTACGCGCGCGCGTACAGGCGGAGATGGGGAATCGACCCCCCGGGGCGCCGTGTCCGGAGGATCGCCTTCGTGCACGACGGGCCGGGCGACGTCGAGGCGACGCACCGGCGCTCCCTGCTCGAGGCGAGGGGGGCCGCGGTGGAGGAGTGGTGGCCCGGCGCGGGTTTCGCGCCGCCGATCGACGGGGAGTGGCAAGGGCTCTTTCTCTCGGCCGCGGAACCGACCGATCGGGAGGCCAGATCGCTTCTCGCGCGGCTCGCGCGGCGGGCCGCCGAGAAGGGCGCGATCGTGGCGGCCGGGCCCCCGGCCGTGGCGTACCTCGCGCGGGAAGGCCTGCTCCGCGGGCGGACGGTCGCCTGCCCGCCCTCCGCGGAGGCGGAGATCGCGGGGCTCGGAGCCGTCCCCTCCCGCGCCTCGCTCGCCGAAGACAGGGGCTTCCTCACCTGCTCCGGCTGGGAACGAATCGGGGACCTGATCGTCGCGCTGCTCGACGTCTTGCATCCTCCTCGGCGGGAAGAGAGGGCGGAATCATGAAGCGAACAAACGACACGGCCGCCGCGATCGAGCCGATCGATCTCGTGCGGAAGCTCCTTCTCGCGATCGGAGAAGACCCGGATCGGGAAGGCCTGCGAAAGACCCCCGAACGCGTGGTGCGCGCCTATCAGTTTCTCACCGAGGGGTACCGGCTGACGCCGGAGGCGGTCGTCCAGGACGCCGTCTTCCACGAATCGGTCAACGAGATGGTGATGATTCAGAACATCGATGTGTATAGTTTGTGCGAGCATCACCTTCTCCCGTTCTACGGGCACTGCCACGTCGCGTATATCCCGGACGGCAAAGTGATCGGCCTTTCGAAGGTTCCGCGCATCGTGGAGGTCTACTCGCGCAGGCTCCAGCTCCAGGAACGCCTGACGAACCAGATCGCCGACGCGATCGAGAGGATCCTCTCGCCGAAGGGGGTCGCGATCGTGATCGACGCGATCCACCTTTGCATGGCGATGCGCGGGGTGGAGAAACAGAACGCGTTCACGAAGACCAGCGCCCTACTCGGGGAGTTCCACGAGGACCCGCAAACCAGGGCGGAGTTCTTCTCCCTCCTGCGCGGGTCGAGGGGATGAACGGGAGCGGAGATCGAAAGGAGCTCGGATGGATACGGCGCTGAAGGAGCCGAAATCGGCGGCGGTGCGCCTCGGGGACGCCTGGCGCCAGTGGGACGGAGACCTCGCCGCCTACGAATGGAAGGTCGAAACCTCGCACCGTCCGTTTCTCCTTCTCTTCGCGCTCTTCTGCATCCTGGTCGTGGCGGCCGGATGGCTCCTCTGGTATCTCGTGGTGCCGCGGCTCGCCGAGCTCCATCCGCGCGCGCCCTACTGGACCGGCCTCGCCTTTCTCGTCGGGGGAGGCGGGATCGTTCTCGTCAGCCTGTCGGTCATCCTCAGCGTCCTCACGAACCGCCGGCTCTTGCTCACCCGCCTCGCGCTCGTTTTCCTCGTTCTCGCGGTCCGCCCGAGCGCTCGTATCGCCCAGCGATTCGGCTTCTCGCGCGACCGCGTGGAGAACTCCTTCCTCAAGATCCACAACACGGTCACTCGGCTGATCGATTCCGGCCAGGGATACGACCGCATCCTCGTTCTTCTCCCGCGCTGTCTCTCGAAAGAGGCCCGGAATCGCCTCGTCGCGCTCGCGGAGAAGCACTGCTGCCGTCTCTACACCGCGGCGGGAGGGTCCGAAGCCCTCGTCCAGATCCGCGCCCTTCGCCCGAGGGCAATCGTCGCGGTCGCGTGCGAGCGCGATCTTGTCTCGGGGATCCGAGACGCGGGGACCGGAATCCCGGTGATCGGAATCCCGAACATTCGGGAGAACGGCCCGTGCTGGAAGGCGAACGTCGATTTCGGCGAGTTCGAGAAGGCGATTCGCTACTTCGCGTGCGGAACATCGAAAGACAAAGAATAGAACGGCGCGGCGCGCAGAGAGGAATCGTCCGCGGCGGTCAGCGACCACCCTCCCGAGCCCCCGCCGGATGCCCCGCCGCCCCCTCCGGGGGTGTCTCCCGCCGCGCGAGGACCGCTTCGAGGACGAGCGTCTCGGCCCCCCTGCGAATGCGAATCCAGACCCGATCCCCCGGACGATGCGCGCGGAGCGCGGCCGCGTAGCCGGCGAGGTCGCGGACCGCGTGTCCTCCGACACCGGTCACGAGATCGCCGGGGAGCACGCCCGCCGACTCGGCGGGGGAGCCGGGCGCGACGGACGCCACGAGAACCCCGTCGCCGGCCGGCACGGAGAAGTCGGGTAGGGTTCCGAGAAAGGGCCTTTCGCGATCGGGAGGGGGCGCGCCCGAAGAGACGCCCTCCCCGTGAAAACCTCGGGCAAGGCGCGCGAAGAGGGGAGCGGCCTCGCGAGCGAACCGGGTCACGCGCGCGAGCCCTTCGTAGTCGATCTTCTCTTCCGTGTCGGTCGGCCGATGGTAGTCGGCATGAGGCCCGGTGAAGAGCATCATCGATGGGACGCGCGCCCCGGCGAAGGAGGCGAGGTCGCCCGCCTCGTAGCCGGACCGCATCTCGAGGGTCGGTGGGTCGGCGGGGAGGAGGGCCGCGAGCGAGTCGCGCGCCTCCTCGAGAAGCCCGGCGACCGCGACGAGAAGAGGGCCGCCGCCGAGGCGCCCCACCATGTCCACGTTCACCATCGCCGCGGCCTCGGAGAGGGGGACGGGCGGGCGGCACACGTACGCCCGCGAGCCGAGGAGCCCCGCTTCCTCTCCCGTAAACGCGGCGAACACGACCGGCCCCTCGTGCGGGTTCTCCCTCGCGAACGCCCGCGCGGTCTCGATGAGAAGCGCGACTCCCGACGCGTTGTCGTCGGCGCCCGGATGCATGACTCCATCTTTCATACCTAAATGATCATAATGCGCGCCGATGACGAGAACACGCCCCTCTCGATCCGGATCGACGGCGCCGATCACGTTCCCCATGCGCTTCGCGGGAACGAAGGGCTCGTCCCCGGCGGCGCATCCCTCGATCCTCCCCTCCGCACCGACCGCGAACGTATGGAGGAACGAACCGGGCGCGTCGCCCGCCCCGATCGCCGACAGCCCGATCTCCAGGAACCTTCCGGCGATGTACTCGGCCGCCGCACGCTCCCCCTCGCTCCCCGCTTCCCGCCCGGCGAGCGTGGGAGAGGAGAGGAAACGGACGTGCGCGGCGAGCCGCCCCTCGAGCGAGGAATCGGGAAGAGCGCCCGCGGCGAGCGCGCCGCGCGCCGCGAGGAAGAAGAGAACCGGAAAGAACACCGCTCGGTTCATGATGCTATGAAGATAGAAGAGAGGGCGCCGTCCGGGCAAGAGACGGTTGCGCGGAGGGGGCCGCTTGTCTAAGCTGAGGGAGTCGGCCCGGGACCCCGGCCGCAAGGAAGGGACCCGATGGACTCTCCTGATCCCCGCGAAAGAAACGACACTCCTCGCCGTTCGCGGAAGATCTCCGCCGACGCGGACGAGACGTTCGAGTTCCTCTCCGACGACCGGAACCTCCCCTCTTGGTGGGGTTCCGGCGCGGAACGGGAGGAGGAAGGCGCGGAGGGGCTTCACATGGATGCCGATCCGGGCGCGCGCGCCGTTCATCTTCGCTGGGGGTCGCCGGGGATGTGGCGGCACATGGTGGCGAGCGTGGCCCCGGACGGGCCCGGCTCTCGCGTCACGATCCAATTCGTTCCGGTCCCCGGATGCGACGGGGTCTGCCTCGACCGGGAGATTCTTCGGGCGGGCGGATCGCTCCGGAGGCTCGCGCGGCTTCTCGATCGCCGCGCCCACCTGGTGGACACCGACCACTATTGGCTCTAGGCAGGCTTACTTCTCGCGCCCCCTGATCGCCTCGACCGCCGTGATCGCCGCCTTCGCCGCGGCGTCGATCTCCGCTTCCTCTCCTCCCATCTGGAGGCGCCCGAACGCTCCGAAGGTCTGCACCTGCACGAGCGTCACGCGCGCCGCCTTCTCCGCCTCGTTCGCGGCAAGAGCGATGTAAGCGGCCGGCTCCGTCTCCATGATGAAGAGAGATTGTCCCGGGAGAAGCATCGAGCCGTACCGGGTTCGGTTCACCGCTTGGGCGTGCATCGGCTCGACCGCACGGATGATCTGGCTCGAGACGACCCTCGGACGGATCCGATCCGTTGCCTTGAGTCGTAAATAATTCAGGGCTGCTTCTCCGGCTTGGCGGACCTCTCCCTGCGCCTTGTGGTGCACCTCGAGGAGCCCGTACGCGCGCTCGACGACCTGGATGGCCGGTTGGACGGCGGTTGCCTTGAGACAGACGTCGGTGATCGTGTGAATCGGCATGCCGGGGGCGACCTCGATCCAGAGCGAGGCATCGTCCCGGACCGGCGGAAAGCCGCGCCCGGTGCACCCGGTGAACGCGGCGAGTTGTGGTTGCAGGCTGTCCAGAAACACGAAGGACCTGAGCTCGATCATCTCGCCCTCCTCGTCGGTCGTTCCTCTTCTATCGCATCGCCGCCCGCCGGTCAAGGACGAGACGCGGGAACCCACTGGGGTTGGCCCCAGGGGCGGCGCCCGACGATCGAAGAACGGCGCGGCGTTTCTTGACAGAACGCCCCGCCCGTGGGAGCATGGCCGAGCGAAGGGGCGGGCACGCTCGAGGAGCGCGAAGGCGTCTCCGGCGAGCCCTTTCCTCTCGTGTTCAGACGGGAGGAGTTCCGAGAAGCATCGCGCAATCCGCAAAGGTGGGGGTGCAAGATGAAGATCACCGTTGTCGGCGCCGGACACGTGGGCGCCACCGTCGCGCAGCAGATCGCCCAGCAGGAGTTGGCCCGGGAGGTCGTGCTCGTCGACATCTTGGAAGGAATCCCGCAGGGGAAAGGGCTCGATCTCTGGGAGACCGCGCCCGTGCTGGGCTCCGACACGAGGTTGCGCGGAACGAACGCCTACGAAGATACGGCCGGATCGGACATCTGCGTGATCACCGCCGGCGTGGCCCGAAAGCCCGGCATGAGCCGCGATGATCTCCTCGAGACGAACAAGAAGATCGTGAAGTCGGTCACCGAGTCGCTCGTGAAGCACTCGCCGAAGTCGATCCTTGTCGTCGTTTCGAACCCGCTCGACGTGATGTGCTACGTCGCCCTCAAGACGAGCGGCTTCCCGCACGCGCGCGTGTTCGGCATGGCCGGCATTCTCGATACCGCCCGCTACCGCGCCTTCCTCGCCGAAGACCTCGGCATCTCCGTGCGCGACATTCAAGCGATCGTGCTCGGCGGCCACGGGGACTCGATGGTTCCCCTTCCGCGCTACACGACGATCGCGGGGATCCCGCTCTCGGAGTGGATGTCCCCCGACCGGATCGAGAAGCACGTCGACCGCACGCGGAACGGCGGCGCGGAGATCGTCGGCTACTTGAAGACCGGATCCGCCTACTACGCGCCCGGAGCGGCGGTGGCCGAGATGGTCGAGGCGCTCGTGAAGAACAGCAAGCGGATCCTCCCCTGCTCGGCGTGGCTCAACGGCGAGTACGGGCTCCGCGAAGTCTACATCGGCGTCCCGGTCGTGCTCGGCGCGAAGGGGATCGAGAAGATCGTCGAGGTGGCGCTCACGCCCGAGGAGAAGGCGGCGCTGGAGACATCGGCGGGCCACGTGAAAGGGGTCATGGAGCGGATGGCGCTGTAGTCGGGTCGCCGCCCGGACCGCTTCCAGAGAAGAAACGCCCGGGCCGTCGATCGACCACCCGGGCTTTCGTTCGCCCGGCCGCGCGCCCTCGGGG
>Ga0194125_10002019_pt1 | contig 33978 bp, 37 predicted proteins | sample TA2KigC250mmetaG_FD_148626 | JGI IMG/M metagenome (GOLD analysis project Ga0194125, IMG submission 148626) | Freshwater microbial communities from Lake Tanganyika, Tanzania - TA2015034 Kigoma Deep Cast 250m | ecosystem: Environmental > Aquatic > Freshwater > Lake | place: Tanzania: Lake...
TTGAGCGTCCCCACGGAAGATAGCCCCAGCGAACCGTTGCCGGTGAAAGTTAGCCATGAAGCCCATCAGCAGGGCGTCGAGATAATGAAGATGTTCTTCGGTTGCAGTGAGAAAGACCTGCCTCAGGGGCTAGGCTGGGCCAACGACAGCGTGACTTTAATCTCCCATGCCGGTACTCATGTTGATGCCCCATGGCACTACTTCCCCACTTCTGAGGGGAAAAGAGCTAAGACTATTGACGAGATACCACTGGAATGGTTCTATCACGATGGCGTGATGCTGGACATGAGGCATAAACCACGCGGCTCAGGCGTCACCGTTGGTGAGCTTAAGACGGCTTTGAAGAAGATTAGCTACAAGATTAAGCCCTGGGACATCGTGATGATACAGACCGGGGCTGACAAATTGTGGGGGAAGCCGGAGTATTTTGATGCTGGCTGTGGCATGATGAGGGAGTCCACACTCTGGTTGATAGACCAGGGCGTTAGGGTTATGGGCATCGATGCCTGGGGATGGGACCGGCCGTTCTGGGCGATAAAGGAGGACTTTGCCAAGACGGGTGATGGGAGCGTGATATGGGGTGCACACTTTGTCGGCAAGGACAAGGAATATTGCCACATAGAGAAGTTAGCCAACCTGGATAAACTGCCCAAGCCATTCGGCTTCAAAGTTGCCTGTTTTCCGGTGAAACTTACCGGTGGCAGCGCTGGCTGGTGCCGCGTTGTCGCCATTCTGGAGGACTAACCGCAACCTGAGTTTCACCCTCACCCTTTCGTTTCACTCAGGCAAGCTCTGTCCCCTCCCATCGAGGGAGAGGAAATAAGATATATGTTGTCTTGAGGTGCGGACTTTAAACGGCTAAAATTTGGGTTGGTGTGTTGGGTGGCTGTATGGAGATAGAATGCTTGAATGTTGGTAAGGATTGATTGGCAGTATGGTAAAAACGTTTCTGTGTCCTAACTGTGGGGAAGAGAACCATATGACTTACCGATTCTGTGGGAATTGCGGGACGAGATTGGCTGCTGGAATGCAGCAGTCGACAAAGACATGCTCCAAGTGCGGCTCGGAGAACCTTCAAAGCTATAAATTCTGTGGTGATTGTGGCGCAAAGCTAGACACTAGCTGCCCTAATTGCGGGGCTACTGTTCCCCCCGACTCCAGATATTGTCCCAACTGTGCCTACCTCTGTGGTGAGGGGCGGTATGATGTGTACCAGTAGAGACAGAGATAGATTGGCTTTTCATTTGAACTCTGGGGCAGTTGCGTCTAGAATTCCAACGGGACTCTCTGGCAGATGAGAACTAAACCGCCACTCTGGTATACACTGCAAGCGATTTTGGGTGCGTTAGTGGAAGAGGCTATCTTGGTTGCTATCGTGCTCTGGGTGCTGCCGCGTTTCAATATAAATATTCCGCTGTGGGGCTTGGCCATTCTAATGGTGGCTTTAGCTGTACATTCCTATATCATGTACTTGGTGGGTAAACCAACCTTCCTGATAAAGCCGAAGGTAGCGGCTGAAAATATAATCGGTAGCGAGGGCAGGGTAGTGAGGCTGTTAGCTCCTGAAGGCTATGTCAAAGTCCAGGGTGTGCTGTGGAAGGCGAGGTGCAACGAATCAAACCTGGAAGTGGACGATGAAATCGTGGTCGTGGGCATTGAAGGGCTTAAGCTGATCGTCAGGCCAAAAGAAAGAACGGTTCAGGATAAGAAGCATCCCCTTGACAAATGTAGCTAATGATGTATAATTAAAATAACGATAACTATTATCAATAAAGGTAATGAGGAGAACTAAACAGAAAGAAGCTATCCTTAAAGTGTTGAGAGGCACGCGCTCTCATCCTACTGCTGATTGGATATACGGTGAGGTAAAGAAAGAGATTCCCAACATTAGCCTTGGGACTGTATATCGAAATCTTGGATTGTTATCCCAGAGCGGTGAGATACTGGAGCTCGAACTTTGTGGTACTTATAGTCGGTTCGATGGCAGACGAGATAGTCATTATCATTTCAGATGTGAGAACTGCGGTCGGGTGTTCGACGTTGACGAGCCGGTGAACGAAGAGATTGATGGTAGAATTGCCCGGAAAACAGGCTTCAGGGTTAAATATCATAGGCTTGAATTTCGTGGAGTGTGCAAGGAGTGTCAGAAGGGCTGATTTTGCAGGAGGTGGTTGATGCCAAAGGCTGTAATAACCTTGGATGAGCGGCAGGTAGCGAGGCTGGAGCAGGTAATCATAGACCGTGATGAAAAAGGGGCATGGGAACTATTATCTGAGATAAGGGCGAAAATTAAAGCAACTCAAGATACTCGTTGTGGTATAGAGAAGCTGAGGAAGGGAGTGCAGTGAGGATTGGGGGATAAACTCCCCCAGCTTGACAATGAAGTTGTGTCTACCTATATTTGTGGTAGAACCATCTGTTGGTTGGGGGCTGGCAGCTTTTTAGTTGATAGGTAACAGGGGGCAGGGCAGTTGCCCGCTGAAAAAACACTGAGGAGGGTGAGAAATGGCAAAACAGGTTAAAGTTTATTCTACCGCTACCTGACCCTGGTGCGTTAAGGTCAAGCAGTTGCTGGACCAGTACAAAATCTCTTACCAGAGTTTTGATGTTGCCAGTGATAAGGCTGCACGTGATGAGATGATAAAAAGGACAGGACAAATGGCCGTCCCTGCTATTGACATCGATGGTGAGGTAGTGGTGGGCTATGATGAGAAGTGGATTAGACAGAAACTGAACCTGTAGGCAAAGGCGGTGGAAATGTACGATTTGATGATTGTTGGTGGTGGTCCCTCTGGCATGACGGCAGCCGTATATGCAGCACGGAAGAAGCTGAATGCCTTATTGCTGGCTAAAGAGATAGGTGGGCAGGTAAACTGGACACTGGGAATAGAGAACTACATGGGCTATCAGTTTATCGAGGGGCCGGAGTTGATTAAGAAGTTCGAGGAGCAGGTGAAGCAGTTTCCCTTGGAAGTGAAAGCCGGGGAAGATGTCAGCAGCTTGGTCCGGGTAGGACAGGGCTTTGAGGCTAAGACCGATAGCGGTGAAACCTACCAGGCTAAGGCGGCTATAATCGCTACTGGCAAGCGTCCCCGTCCGCTGAATGTTCCCGGTGAAGACAAATTCAGGGGCAGAGGGGTTACTTACTGTGCCACTTGCGATGGTCCCCTGTTTAGCGGTATGAAGGTTGCTGTTATCGGAGGTGGCAATTCGGCCTTGGAGTCTGTTGATGACATGGTAAAAATCGCTGAACACGTATATTTGGTATCGCTGACTCCTCTCACCGGCGACCAGATTCTAATCGATAAGGTGAAAGGCGCTAACAACCTTACGATATTCCTGGAACATGAAGTCCTGGAGATAACGGGGGAAGACTTCGTTAGTGGGATAAAGATAAGGGACTTAAAAACCAAACAGGAAAGGGAACTGCAGGTCAGTGGCGTCTTTGTTGAGATTGGGCTTATCCCCAACTCGGAACCGGTAAAAGGTGTAGTTGCTCTTAATCGCCTGGGGGAAATTGAGGTTAATTGTAACAATGAGACCAATGTGCCCGGGCTTTTCGCTGCTGGAGATGTCACTGATGTTCCAGAAAAACAGATAGTGGTAGCTGCTGGCGAAGGGGCTAAGGCTGCCCTTCAAGCGCATCGTTACATGCAGAGGCTGGTCTGATGAACTTATCTAAAAGTGTTCCTCAGTTTTATAGATGCGAGAGCCTCGTCCTGTGTCATTCTGAGCGTAGCGAAGAATCTTACTGCACTCCTCGCCACCCAAGATTCTTCGGTCGCCCTTCCACGAAGGCCTCCCTCAGAATGACAGGAATATAAGGAGCAAGCAGGGGGAGAATTATGGAACTTAAAGGAAGCAAGACCGAGGAAAATTTACGCAAAGCTTTTGCCATGGAGCTAAACGCTCGGGCTAGCTATACATATTTTGCTGAGGCCGCTAGGGAAGCTGGTCTGGAGCAGGTAGCCGATATGTTTCTGGCTACAGCGCAGAACGAGGCCGAACATGCTGAGCACGAATTTAAGTTCCTCGGCGGTGTTGGTGACACCGTGGCAAATTTGAAGCTGGCAGTTGAGCGTGAGCACAAAGAAGCGACCAAACTGTATCCCGAAGCAGCTAGGATGGCTGGAGAGGAGGGCTTCGGTGAAGTCGCTAATTTCTTCCGCAGGATGGGCAAGGTTGAGGCGAAACACGAAAAGAACTTCCGTGAGTTGCTGGTGGCATTGGACAAGGGTGAGACGGCTAAGGGAAGGACGGTGGAACATTCGGCCATTGAGATGGCGCAATTGATGTTGCCGCATCAGACTAATCCTGCCGGTTTTGTCCACGGTGGTGAGTTGATGAAACTGATGGATAACGCCGCCGGCGTGGTAGCTGCCAGGCATAGTCGGGCTAATCCAGTTACGGCAATGGTGGAAGACATCAATTTTCATAATCCGGTGCGCGTCGGTGATTTGGTGTTGGTTCATGGCAAAATCACTTTTACCAGTCGTTCATCTATGGAAGTGCGGATAGATGTTGAGACGGAGAACCTTCTTACCGGGAAGCGGCTCCCGGCGCTAACCGCCTATTACGTTATGGTGGCGGTGAATCTTGAAGGGAAACCGGTGGAGGTGCCGCCACTCATAGTCACCACCGAGGATGAAGAGAGGCTGTTTAATGAGGGCCTGGCAAGATATCAGGCTCGAAAGGCAAAAACTGAGAAGTAAGAGGAGACGTGCGGATGGGGAATGCAAAACCTGAAAGAAAAGTTTACGTCGATTATATTGCCACCAATCCGGTATTGCCGGCGGTGCTGGAGGCGATGCTGCCTTATTTCCAGGATGTTTATGGTAATCCTCAATCGCTCCATGCCTGGGGTGATGTGGCGAGGGAAGCCATAGAGAAAGCTCGGGAACAGGTTGCCGCTCTCATCAGCGGAAATCCTGAGGAAGTGATTTTTACCTCCTCCGGCAGTGAAGCCAATAACCTGGCAATTAAAGGGCTGGCGCAAGGCCAGGCTGGGAAAGGCAAACACATAATCGTTTCCGCGATTGAGCATTTTTCAGTGCTTCACGCCGCTCGAACTTTGGAAAAGGCTGGCTTTGAGCTTACTGTAGTGCCTGTAGATAAATATGGGCTTGTTGACCCTGATGAAGTAGCCAAAAGTATCAGGAAGGACACGATATTGGTCTCGATTATGCATGCCAACGGAGAGGTGGGCACCATCGAGCCAATCGCCGAGATAGGTAAGAAGGTAAAAGAGGCTGGTGTGCTCTTCCACACCGATGCTGTTGCCAGCACTGGCAATATACCTGTAAACGTAAATGAGCTGGGGGTAGATGCCTTGAGCCTGGCAGGGAACCAGTTTTACGGTCCTAAAGGGGCGGCTGCTTTATGGCTGCGCAAGAGGCTACGCCTTATTCCGTTAATGGACGGTGGTGTGCAGGAAGGTGGGCGAAGACCGGGTACGGAGAATGTGCCAGCTATTGTTGGCTTGGGCAAGGCAGCTGAGCTAGCCGTGAGAGATATACCCTCGCGGATGGAAAAGCTTTCGCCTCTCAGGGATAAGTTAATCAAGGGCATACCGATGGCAATTGAACATGTTTTTCTTACCGGTCATCCTTCGCAGCGTCTGCCACATCATGCCAGCTTCTGTATCGAGTTTATCGAAGGTGAGGCTATGCTGCTATTGCTCAACAGTCAGGGCATCGCTGTCTCTAGCGGCTCAGCTTGTACCTCGCGAGCGCTGAAGGCTTCTCATGTGCTTATCGCCATGGGCATACCACACGAAATCGCCCAGGGCTCTTTGCTTTTTAGTTTGGGTGTGGATAATAATGAGGCGGACATAGATTATGTGCTGAAGAAGCTGCCACCTATTGTTGATAGGTTAAGGCAGATGTCTCCATTGTATGCCAAATTCATGAAGGAAAAGAGGGGGTGAAGAAATATGCCGATGTATAGTGAAAAAGTGATGGACCATTTTATGAATCCCCGCAATGTCGGCGAGATTGAAGATGCTGATGGCATCGGTGAAGAAGGCAACCCCGTATGCGGGGATATGATGACCTTCTATATTAAAGTGAAAGACAACCGTCTTGAAGACGTCAAATTCCAAACTTTTGGCTGTGGTGCTGCTGTTGCTGTTTCCAGCATAGTCAGTGAAATGGCGAAAGGCAAAACTCTGGAGGAAGCCCTGACTATCACACCGAGCCTGGTAGCTCATGAGTTAGAGGGTTTACCCAAGAACAAATACCACTGCTCTAACTTGGGGGCTCAAGCATTACGGAAGGCAATCCGTGATTATGCCCAAAAGAGAGGAATCACCATCAAGGGTCTGGAAATGAAAGGAGAACAGGATGAAGAAGGAGAAGAAAGCTAAAGAAGAGAGATGCCTCTGTCCTTATTGCGAAGTGGAGCTGACTGTAACACATTTCCCTTTCTGTCAGGCTTGTGGGATAGTTTTTCATCGCTGCCTTAGGTGCAATATAACAGTATTGGATAAAAAGGCCACTAAATGTCCTAAGTGTGGCGAGCCATTGAGTTGAGGAGGAGATGACATTATGAAGGCAGATGAGACTTTGGATTGCGTTGGACTTTATTGTCCTATGCCTATCGCCCAGACTGCCAGAAAGATGAAAGAGCTAAAACCTGGGCAGGTACTGGAAGTTCTGGCTGATGACAAGGGTATAAAAGAAGACATGCCAAACTGGTGCAAGACGACAGGCAATGAATTCTTGGGCATTGAAGAAGACAATGGGGTATACAAGGTCTTTGTAAAAAAATCTGGACGGTGAGGGTCATATGGAAGACGAACAAGGTAAGACTTTAGAAGCAATTCAGTTTGCCATTCAGATGGAGATTGATGGCAAAGAATATTACCAGAAAGCCAGCCGGGAAAGCGGTAACCGGGTAGGCAGAGAGCTTTTTGATTGGTTGGCTGCTGAGGAGGATAGACACCGGCAGAGGTTTGAAGACATATATAATATTATAAAAAAGCAAAAAGCCTGGCCTAGTGTTGACATTCAGCCTCTGAAGGGTGACATACTAAAAACCTTATTCTCCGAGGCGATGAGGGCAGGCAGCCCTCCTGTGAAGGCGACTAGTACTGAGCTTGATGCTATAGCTAAAGCTATGGAGATGGAGAATAAGACTGAGAAATTCTACAGCAGCCGGGGTGAGGAAGCTGTCTACGATGCCGAGAAAAAGCTATATACGTCTCTGGCGGCTGAAGAGAGGGGGCACTATCTGGCTCTGGTTGGCTATCGAGAGTATCTTATTGACCCGGCGGGTTGGTTCCGCAAAGTGGAGCACCATTCACTGGATGGTGGCTAATTATCCCTGAAAAACTTCGTGTTTCAAGGAGCCCCAAATTTATTGATGGCTTTTCCGGGGTATAGATGAGCGAAGCGGATTTTTCCCAGGGTGCTGGATAAGGAGGCAGTGAAAATGGATATGGACAACATATTGGAAATCAAGCAGTTAAGTGTGGCGGTGGAGGATAGGGAGATTTTGCACGGCATAAATCTGAACATTAAAGCCGGTGAAACCCATGTCCTTTTCGGCCCCAATGGCAGTGGCAAGACCACTCTTCTCATGGCGATAATGGGTTCTCCTAAATATCGGGTAGTCACGGGCAGCATTATCTTCAAGGGTAAGGAAATTGTAGGATTGCCTGTGGATGAGAGAGCCCGTTTGGGAATCGGTATGTCCCTGCAAAGACCGCCGGTAGTTCGCGGTGTCAAGACCCGTGATATGGTGACTGCCTGTACAAAAGGGAGGTTAAATACTGAAAGTATAGACAGCCTGGCAGAGAAGGCTAACCTAATTGAGTTCATGGACAGGGAGGTGAATTACGGATTCTCTGGGGGTGAGATAAAACGCTCGGAGCTTTTACAACTGCTGGCCCAAGACCCTGATTTGGTGTTGCTGGATGAACCTGAGTCCGGTGTTGACCTGGAGAATATAGCTCTAATCGGTCAGCTAATAAATGAGCTGCTACGGAAGGAACACCCGATACGTGACCGCAGACATGCCGGTCTTATCATCACCCATACCGGCCACATTCTGGATTATGTCAATGCTCGGACTGGCTATGTTCTTCTTGATGGCAAGATGGTCTGTGAGGGAGACCCTCGCGAGATTTTGGAGACGATAAAAAGCAAAGGTTACAGGGAGTGCTGGAAATGCGTGAGTTAAAGTCTGAAAGAGCTTCCAAAGATAAAGCGCGAGCTGCATTATCCAAGCCAGCGGCTTTCGGCGAGGATTTAGATTTAGACAAATATGTCCATTCTGCAGATGAGCTGCCTTATCAGGAGGATACATCCCGCTTACCAACTGTGACCAAAGGACAAATGATGCAGGTTGGTGTTATGCCAGATGGCAGCCAACGCTCGGGGACTATCATCCAAATAGACCATTCCACAATACATAGTCTGACAAAACAAGAGGGCATAGAGGTGATGGCCACCAGCCAGGCTCTGGAGAAATATGACTGGCTGGCTGATTATTTGTGGAAAGCTGTGGCTGTGGATGCTGATAAATATACCGCCCATGTCGAGCTTGGCCAGAGCGATGGCTACTTTTTCAGGGCATTGCCTGGCAGTAAGACATTATATCCGGTTCAAGCCTGTCTCTATCTGGCCAAAAGTAACCTGGCTCAAAAGGTTCATAATATCATCATCGCTGAAGAGGGCTCAGAACTGCACATTATCACCGGCTGCACCACGGCTTTGGAAAGGGAACCCGGATTACACATCGGCATTTCTGAGTTCTATATTAAGCGGGGAGCCAGGGTCAGCTTTACTATGATACATAGCTGGGCGCCGGAGATAGCCGTGCGTCCCCGCACCGGGGTAATCATCGAAGAAGGCGGTGTATTTCTGAGCAATTATGTGATTATGAAGCCGGTTCGCTCACTGCAGATGAGCCCACTGGCAAGGTGCGTTGGAGATAACTCGGTGGTCAGGTTTAATAGCATTCTGGTGGCTCTGCCTGGTTCTAATATGGACATCGGTTCTCGGGTTATCCTGGGTGCCAGGGGAGCCAAGACAGAGATAATATCGCGGGCCATTACCAAAGGGGGAGATATTACCGCTCGGGGCTATATTGAGGGCAATGCCCCTGATGTCAAAGGTCATCTTGAGTGTCGTGGCTTGCTTCTACAGGACAAAGGCATGATTTATGCCGTGCCGGAGTTGAAAGGACTGCTGGCTGGTGTAGACCTATCGCATGAAGCGGCTGTGGGGAAAATAGCCGAGGAGGAGATTGAATATCTGATGATGCGAGGATTAACCCGTGATGAAGCCACTGCTACCATAGTCAGAGGATTCTTAAGAGTTGATATTGAGGGCTTGCCACCGGAGCTCAACCTCGAATTGCAGCGAGCCATCGAAGCCAGCGAAAAGGTGCTCATGTAGTGAGGCGCTTTATGAAGGAGACCAAAAGGTACGAAACATCTAAACATGTAGGGACAGACCTTCAGGTCTGTCCGTTGCCTTGTCATATTCGGACAGGTCTAAAGACCTGTCCCTACGAAAGAACTCAAACTTGAAGGGGGGGTAGCTAATCTAAAATGGCAAGGAATTGGCTAGAAGAAGTTGTCGCAGAGCTATGGCGATTGAGGGGCTACATGGTTCTTACTGATGTAGACCTACCAATGCCCAAGACGTCCTTACGCAGCGTAAGGGGTCATTCCGACATAGATGTGCTAGCGATAAAAGAGAGAAATCGTGCACATCGAATGTGAAAGCTGGTGGGGTCCGTCTCGGGACGAGGAAAAAAAGAAACTGGGTCATCTCAAGGAAAGATTTGAAGTTTCTCCGGGGGAGCTGAAGGGAAAATTTGCATTCTTGACTACTCACCTTAACCAAGCTGGACCACGGAAGGTCTTCGTGACTAGTGGAAAGCCCACGAAATCACGTGGAGGTCCTTGGGAGAGGCTGGAGACGTTTTGTAATGAGCATGATATCGAGCTTAAAGAGGTAAAAGCGGTTTTGGAGGAGTTTATAACTGAACTTGCGAAAAAGTATCGACGAAAGGATGGGCGTGTTGGTCGTGAAGAAAGCTTTGTAACCAGGCTTCTAATACAAATGAACTGGGATGGACTGTTGCCGGCTCGGAAAGGTAAGAATGCAGAGAATAAATGAAGGAAATCGAATAGAACATCTCAGGCAGGGGCGAACACCGCCTTGGAAATCATATTTGGAGTTTTATTTATTAACCGACTCGGGAGGACAGATAGACAAACTTCAGGATATCAATTACAAGCTGAGTGGAACTAGGGCCTGCCACCGGAGCTCAACTTGGAACTATAACGAGCCATTGAGGCCAGCGAAAAAGAAGTTACTAGTAGTCTCATTATAGAATAGATGAATTACTGTTCACCAGTGTAGCCATTTAATTATAAGACTATTAGTATGTAGGTCAAATGAATGGAGATGAAAGTGTCGATTAACTCAAACTGCCACTGCGAGGAACAGGGTGACGAAGCAATCCCTATTCCACCACCTGTCATTCTGAGGGAGTCCCGATTCTATCGGGACGACCGAAGAATCTCGGTAGGTGAGGAGCACGATGAGATTCTTCGCTACGCTCAGAATGACACAGGACGAAGGACTCGCAATGACGGGTAGAAATTACTAAACTGTCTCTGGGGGTGAATTATGGATTTGAAAGCGCTTTATAAATTGGGTTATGGTCTTTATGTTGTATGTTCCAAGAAGGGGGATAAGTTCAACGGCCAGATTGCCAACACGGTGTTTCAGGTATGTTCCGAGCCGCCTACTATCGCTGTGGCTATAAACAGGCAGAATCTGACTAATAGCTTCATCTCGGAAAGCAAGGTATTCACCGTTTCCATCATCTCCCAAGACACGCCCCTGAGTTTCATCGGTAGTTTTGGCTTCAGGTCGGGCAGGGATGTGGATAAACTCAAGGGCATCAATTATAAGTTAGGTGAGACCGGGGCGCCGATAGTGCTGGACAATACTCTGGCTTATCTTGAAGCTAAAGTGATTAACCAGTTAGAAGTTGGCACCCATACTATTTTCGTCGGTGAGGTCGTGGCAGCGGATGTCCTCAAAGAAGACGAGCCGATGACTTATGCCTACTATCATCTGGTGAAACGTGGCAGCACTCCCAAGACGGCGCCGAGCTATATCGAAGAGAAAAAGGAGGCAGCACCGAAAATGGCCAAATATAAGTGCAGCGTTTGTGGTTATATTTATGACCCGGAGAAAGGCGACCCTGATGGCGGAATAAAACCGGGCACAGCTTTTGAAAAGCTACCGGATGATTGGGTGTGTCCTGTCTGCGGTGCCAGTAAGGACCAGTTTGAGAAGGTAGAGTGAAGTTAATATTATGTTATGTCAAAAACCATGAAGAGGAGCTAATGCTATGGCGGAAAGTAGAAAAGAAGTTCTGAAAAACCTGTTAAAAAAATTGCACGAAGGTGCCAATCCCGAGCAGATAAAAGAAGAATTCAAGAGAACACTGGGTGATGTGCCACCGTCTGAAATAGCAGCAGTTGAGGAAGAACTTATAAAAGAGGGGATGCCTAGGGAAGAAATACAGAAATTCTGCGATATTCACCTTGCCGTTCTCAAAGAATCGCTGGAGAAGAAAGAAACCCTGGCGCCTCCGGGACACCCAATACATATACTTATGGAAGAGCACAAGGTGCTGCTGAATTTTGTTGATGAGTTCAAGGGCGTTGCCAAAGAGATAAAAGGAGCCAAAGGTTTGAGTTCTGTCGGTGAACAGATGAAGCAGTTAAACCACATTGTGGAGCACCTTAAGGACTCGGAAAGCCACTATGTGCGAGAGGAGAACGTCCTCTTTCCTTCCCTGGAGAAGCATGGGATTAAGGAGCCACCAGCAGTTATGTGGATGGAGCATGACAAAATAAGAGAGATAAAGAAAGGTCTGTACAGCACTATCGATGACCTTTGTGTGTTCAAAATCCTGAACCAAAAAGATTTCGCGACGAAGCTGGAGGAATCGGTACTGTCCTTGGCGGATATGCTCTCCAGCCATTTCTACAAGGAGAACAACATCCTGTTCCCAGCTGCTCTGCAGGTCATAGGTGAAAATGAATGGCCGGATATAAGGCATCAATTCGATGACCTCGGCTATTGCTGTTTTACCCCTGAACCAGCAAGGGTGGCCATTAGAGGGATAGCGCCATCCGCTTCTAAACCACCGGTAGAAGGCATTGTCTCTTTTGAAACCGGCACTATGTCAGTAGAGGAGATTGAAACAATCTTTGATACTCTGCCGGTGGATGTCACTTTTGTGGATAAAGATGACACGGTGCGGTACTTCAGCCAGTCTAAAGATAGGATTTTTCCCAGAGCCAAAGCGATTATCGGGCGGAAAGTTCAGCAATGTCATCCTCAAAAGAGCGTGCATGTGGTAAACCAGATACTTGAAGACTTCAGGGCTGGTCGCAGGGACTCAGCCCAGTTCTGGATTAACTTAAAGGGCAGGCTGATTTATATTCGGTACTTCGCCGTTCGTAAGGATGGAGATTACCTGGGATGTCTGGAAGTCACCCAGGATTTAACTGATATAAAGAAGATTGAGGGTGAGAAGAGGCTGTTAGATTGAAGGGGGTGTAGAATGAAATTGAGAGAGATAAAACCGGGGATTTACTGTGTGGGGGCGATTGACTGGGATAGAAGGCTGTTCGATTCTCTTATACCACTGCCCGATGGCACCAGCTATAACTCGTATTTGATTCGAGGTAGCGAAAAGACAGCTCTTATAGACACGGTAGACCCCACTATGGAGCAGGTACTGATAGACAACCTGAACGGGCTTGGTGTCAAAAACATAGATTATGTGATTGCCAACCATGCCGAACAGGACCATTCTGGCTCTATTCCTAGAGTTCTGGAAAAATACCCTAAAGCGAAGGTCGTGTGCACGCCCAGATGCAAGGGGATGCTCATAGACATGCTTCTTATTCCGGAAGACAGGTTCATAACCGTCGAGGATAAGGAGACCATCTCGCTGGGCGACAGGACGCTGGAGTTCATCCATGCCCCGTGGGTTCACTGGCCGGAGACGATGCTCACTTATCTACGTGAGGACAAAGTACTTTTTCCCTGTGATTTCTTCGGCTCTCATCTAGCAACAACTGATATGTATGTGACCGACGAGGGCCAGGTATACGAAGCAGCCAAGTGGTACTATGCCGAAATCATGATGCCCTTTCGAACCACCATCCAGAAGAATTTGGAGAAAGTTAAGGGCTACGAAATTGACATCATCGCTCCCAGCCATGGCCCGATGCACGATAAACCGAAGTTTATCGTGAAGGCTTATCATAGCTGGGTCTTCGATGGGCCCAAGAACATCGTGGTTTTGCCCTACATTTCGATGCACGGTAGCACCCGCAAAATAGTGGCGTATTTTGTCGAAGCTCTGGCACAAAGAGGTGTCACGGTGAAGCAATTTGACCTTACTGTCACCGACATCGGCAAGCTGGCGATGGCGTTGGTGGATGCGGCGACGGTTGTTTTAGGGACACCTACTGTTCTTGCCGTGCCACATCCCAATGTTGTTTATGCTGCTTTTCTGGCAAACGCCCTTAGGCCCAATCTGAAATTCGCCTCAATTATCGGCTCCTATGGCTGGGGAGGCAAGACGGTGGAACAACTTACAGCGCTGCTGCCTAACCTGAAGGTGGAATTGCTAGAACCTGTGCTAATTAAGGGATATCCCAGGGAAGCCGACTTTAAGGCTTTAGACAGTCTGGCTGAAGCTATTGTCCAGAAGCACAAAGAGCACGGCTTTGACGAGTAATCGGGGAATAATCAAAGGTGCGGAGGTAAAAAATGAAAGAAAACTTCAGGGCGACACTTAAGGTAAACGGAATATCAATTGAGGCAAACCCCTTCGTCGAAGAGTTCTTAGCTCGAACCACGGTGGGTGCGGTTTCTTCATTGAAAGAGGCAGAAGACATAAAGAGCCTGAAAATCCACCAAAAAAAGGGCAATATCGAAATCAGTGTAAATGGCAAGGATATTCCACTTACACCCTTCCCTAATGACATCATTTCTAGTACTCTGGTTGGGATGGTCTCCGTGCTCAAAGGGGTAGGGGAAATAGACAGCGTGGACATTAATGTTGAAGTAAAGTAGTGCGACCCTTTATCCCGACTAGTCGGGATAAAGGGTCGCCTTAGGTGATGAGTTGCGGGCGAGGCTGAAGCCTCGCACTACATGTTACTTTAAGAAAAAAAGTTCTTCATATAGGAAGTTGTCGGAGGCATTACAAAAGGTGGAGAAATCACAGGGCAGTAAATCCGAAAAGGCTAAAATCCATATAACTGGCATGACCTGCACTACCTGTGCCGCTACTATCGAGAAAGGTCTTGCTGAAACTCTAGGTGTGGAAAAAGCCAATGTCAGCTTTGCTTCAGAGAAGGCATCCGTAGAATACGACTCCTCCAAGGTTGACCTTGCCACAATCAGCCAGACCATCTCGCAACTGGGCTATAAAGTAGCCACCACGAAATCTATATTCCCGGTAAGCGGAATGACCTGTGCTTCTTGCGTAAACCGTGTGGAACAAGCCCTTTCCAGCGTACCCGGTGTCGTTTCAGCCAATGTTAACTTGGCTTCGGAGAAGGCCACGGTTGAATATGTTGAGGGGACTGATGTGGTTGCGATGCGACGGGCAGTGGAGGAGGCTGGTTACGGATTGGGTTCAGAGGTAGCAACACTGGAAGATGTCACCACGTCTGCTCAGCGAGAAATAAGGGGTCTAAGAAACAGGTTTATCTTCGCCTTTGTCCTAGCCGTGGTGATAATGACCATGAGCATGGGACCTGATTTCTTGTGGAAGCCTTATCTGCTCTGGGCATTAGCCACGCCGGTACAGTTCTGGACGGGTTGGCGATTCTATAAAGGGGCATGGGGAGCGCTTAGGCATAAGACCGCTGATATGAACACGCTTATCGCTGTGGGCACTTCGGCGGCCTATTTCTATAGCATGGTGGCAGTGGCGGCTCCGGCTCTTTTTGCTGCTGATATAGAGCTTGGCCTCTATTTCGATACATCATCTATGATTATAGCCCTGATTCTCTTGGGTCGCTTTCTGGAGTCCAGAGCTAGAGGACAGACTTCGGAGGCGATTAAGAAGCTTATTGGCCTTAAACCCAGGACCGCAATCGTTATTCGCGACGGCAAGGAGATGGAGATTTCTGTGGAGGAGGTACAGGTCGGCGACCTGATACTGGTGAGGCCAGGTGAGCAGATACCTGTTGATGGCATTGTCCGACAGGGCTATTCCAGCGTGGATGAGTCTATGATAACGGGAGAGAGCATACCGGTGGAGAAGAAGGTGGGCGATATGGTCATCGGTGCTACCATCAATAAGATGGGTAGCTTCCAGTTTGAGGCAACAAGAGTGGGCAAAGATACTACGCTGGCTCAAATTATCCGGCTGGTGGAGGAAGCGCAAGGGAGCAAGGCGCCAATTCAACGTCTTGCCGATGTCATCGCCAGCTACTTTGTACCGGCAGTGATAGGTATTGCCATTGTTACTTTTATAATTTGGTTTTTCCTTGGCCCGCAGCCAACTCTGACATATGCCCTGCTTAACTTTGTGGCGGTGCTCATCATTGCCTGCCCCTGTGCCTTGGGTTTGGCTACGCCGACGGCCATTATAGTTGGCACCGGTAAGGGGGCTGAGAACGGCGTTCTTATCAGGAGCGGAGAGGCGTTGGAACGAGCTCATAAAATAAATTCTGTGTTGCTGGATAAAACCGGGACTCTCACTAGAGGCGAACCTACGGTGACTGACATAATAGCAGCACCGTCTTTTAGTGAGGCCGAAGTTCTGAGGCTGGCAGCTTCTGCTGAGCGCAGCTCTGAGCATCCGCTGGCGGAGGCCATAGTCAAGGCAGCTTCGGAAAAGCGATTGAAATTATTCCAGGCTTCGGATTTTAAGGCTATGCCGGGACATGGTGTGGAAGCCATGGCAGATGGCAAGAAGCTGTTGGTAGGTAACCTTCTCTTGATGCGGGACAGAGGGCTTTCTCTGGATGGCTTGAAGAAAGAGGCAGACCGACTCTGGAGCCAGGGCAAGACCGTGATGTTCTTAGGCGTGAGCAGCCAGATAGCTGGCGTCATTGCTTTGGCGGATACCCTTAAGCCGAATGCCAGGGAGGCAGTGGGTTCTTTGCACAGGTTAAATGCTGAGGTAGTGATGATTACCGGTGACAACCGTCGCACTGCCGAAGCAATTGCCCGTGAAGCTGGTATTGACCGTGTCTTAGCCGAAGTGTTGCCAGAGAATAAAGCACAGGAGGTCAAGAGATTACAAGATGAGGGCAAGGTGGTGGCGATGGTGGGTGATGGCATTAACGATGCCCCGGCGCTGGCTCAGGCAGATGTAGGTATTGCCATAGGAACTGGCACTGATGTTGCCATGGAAACCAGCGACATAACGCTCATCAGTGGTGATTTAGGCGGCATTGTCACCGCCATATCCTTGAGCAAACGCACTATGAGGACGATTAAGCAGAACCTGTTCTGGGCGTTTGCCTACAATACCGCCCTTATACCGGTGGCAGCAGGCGTGCTTTACCTTGCCTTCGGACATACTGGTGTCCCCTCGGGGCTTCACTTTGTTTTTGGCAATTACGGCTTTTTAAATCCCATGCTGGCTGCTTTGGCAATGGCTGCCAGTTCCATTACTGTGGTTTCAAACTCGTTGCGGTTGAGAACATTTAAGCCAGTTAGATTTGAAAAACTGATGGAAGGAGGTAAGCAGATGGCGATAGACCCGGTGTGCAAGATGGAGGTGGATGAGAAAAAGGCGGCGGCTACTTCTGAATACAAGGGGAAGAAATACTATTTCTGCGCCGTGGGCTGTAAGAAGGCTTTCGACCAGAACCCGGAGAAATACCTCGCCGGGAAGAGCAAATAAAGGCTAAGGCGTTTCTCCACCATTAATGACAAAACCAAATAAATAATTTTGGAGGAGACAAATGAAAAAGGAAGAGACCATTGCTTTGTTGAATAAAGACCTTGAGGGTGAGCATGGCGCTATCATCCAGTACCTTACCCATGCCTATGCCATGGGTGAGGGCGAGCTGGCCTGTGAGATTGAAGCCATTTCCCGAGAGGAAATGCGCCATCTTGACTGGCTGGCCGAGGCTATAGTCGAATTGGGCGGCAAGCCCAGTATGAAAAGGGGCAAGATGCGTATGGGAGGAAAATCAGTCGGCGATTGGATGAAGAACGATGTACTGGCCGAGAAGGATGCCATAACCATGTATAAAGAGCACATCAAAGCCATTGGTGACCGCAAGATAAAGCGGTTGCTGAAGCGCATCTTATCGGATGAGGAGTCTCATCACGGTGACTTCGTCCATTTCGTGGGCAAAGCGAAGAAGGAAGGTGCTAAAGACCTGCGAGGTGACCGTAAAGACAAGGTGACTCAGATTCTTAACTGGGGTATTGAACATGAGTATACGGTTATCCTTCAATATTTGCTGCATTCCTACATGGCAAGGAATGAGGAGATGAAGGAAGAGATGCAGGACCAGGCGATAAATGAGATGCAGCACATGGGCTGGCTGGCTGAGGAAATGGTCAGCGGCAAAGCGAATCCCAGGATGGAGCATACAAAGATTGATAGGTCAACCAAGATGGGTGACATGCTCCGCGCCGATATCAAAATTGAGAAGGAAGTAGCTGCTGAATATGACCGGGCGGCCAAAGAGGTCAAAGATGCAGACTTGAAGAAGTTGCTCACCCGGATAAGAGACCATGAAATTTATCATATTGATGTATTCAGCGACCTGCTCGAGGAAGTCGAGAAATGAAGAAGATTACAACGATGGGAAAAGATAACAGTGATAAATCGCCGTAATCGAGTTTAATCGTCGGAATCAAATGCGAAAGGGGGAAGAGATGCCAAAAGTAACTACAGTGGGACAAACTTTCAGGTGCGAGATTTGCGGAAATATGGTTGAAGTGAAAAAGGTCGGTGGTGGTGAGCTGGTTTGCTGTGGCAAACCAATGACGTTAGTTAAATAAGGAGGAGAAAAAAATGGCTTACGAAGCGAAAGATTACAGCAAGTTAATCGGTATGGAGGGATTCAGCGAGACGCTGCTGAAGAATCACTTCACTCTCTACCAGGGCTATGTGACCAATACCAACAAGCTGGCGGATACACTAGCTGCCATGTTAAAGGATGATAAGGTTGGCACGCCAGAGTATGATGAGCTGAAGCGCCGCATGGGCTGGGAGTTCAATGGCATGCGACTGCACGAGTATTATTTCGATAACCTCGGTGGTAAAGCGGCATTGGATAAGTCTGGAAAGCTGGCAAAGAAGCTGGCAGCAGATTTTGGCAACTACGAGAATTGGGAGAAGGATTTCAGAGGCACGGGCGCAATGCGCGGTATCGGTTGGGTCATCTTATACCAGGATAATGTAACTGGGAAACTCATTAATCAGTGGATAAATGAGCACGATGTCGGCCATCTTGCCGGTTGTGTTTCCATCCTGGTGATGGATGTCTTTGAACATGCCTTTATTACCGATTATGGGCTGAAACGAGCTGACTATATAGGGGCTTTCTTCAAGAATATAAACTGGGCTGTTGTCGAAAGCCGGCTGAAGTAAGATTCGTCCGCTCAATGGAGGTGCGATATGGGGAAGTTTGTCGAAGCGGCCAAAAAGGATGACCTTGCGAATGAAATGATGAAGGAAGTCAAAATCGAAGGTCATGATATCCTACTGGCCAGGGTTGGGGATAAATACTACGCCATTGACAACCGCTGCCCTCATTTAGGCGGTAATTTGTCCCGAGGCCGTCTTGAAGGCACTGTGGTTACCTGCCCCGTGCATGGCTCCCAGTTTGATGTCACGGATGGCAGGATAGTCCGCTGGCTAAAAGGCTCAGGGCCGTTGCAAACGGTAAGCAAGCTATTTAAGGGACCAAAACCCGTTGCTACTTACAATGTAAAGGTTGGAGATAATAAGGTTCTGGTCGAAATTTAGCTGTCGGTGCAGCACAAGCTCTCAATAGACTGATCTTGTTCAGGCAGGCAGGTGACACTACGTGAACATTGCAGCAAGAAATATTGACTCCTTTACCAGGGGATAGGAAGAAGAGTAAGGAGTTAGATTTAGATGAAGAAGATAAGATTGGGCGCTGGCTCAGGATGGGCACCCTCAGACCCATTGCCGGCATTGGAATTAGTGGAGAAGGGGCAGGTTGATTATCTTGGTTTTGACCAGTTAGCCGAACTTACCATGGCAGTGCTCCAGATAACAAAGGCAAGAGACCCCAAAAGGGGTTATGTCTGGCAGCATATCATAGATGGCATGAAGCTGATACTACCAGCCGCCTATAAAAAGGGCATAAAGATAATAACCAACGGCGGCGGTGTTAACTGTGAGGAGGCGGCCAATCAGGTATTAAACATTGCTAAAGAGAACGGGCTGACTGACTTGAAGGTAGGCATTGTAAGGGGTGATGATGTCCTGAATAAACTTGATGACTGCAGGAAAAAGGGGTGGAAATTTAAAAATCTGGATACTGGTGAAGAAAATATAGACCGTATCAGGGACCGCATTGTCTCCGCTCATGCCTACATAGGTTCGGATGGGATTATTGGTGCTCTTGGTGAAGGGGCGAATGTGGTCATAACGGGCAGGGTTTCGGATAATGCCCTTTTTGTGGCCCCCATTATGTATGAGTTTGGCTGGAAGTTTACACAGGCGTGCTGGAACCTTATCGGTGCTGCGGTAACTGTAGGCCATATAATTGAGTGTGCAAGCTGGTGCTGCGGGCAGAATTCAGTTTTGTGGGAGAAAATACCCAAACCCTGGGCTATAGGTTATCCCATAGCCGAGTTCTTTGAGGATGGCACCGCTATCATTACCAAGGTGCCCGGGACTGGTGGTATGGTGAACGAATGGACGATAAAAGAGCAACTGGTATATGAAGTCCATGACCCCAGAAACTATGTCATGCCTGACGGCATAGCTGATATGACCACGCTTATGCTTGAAGACCTGGGCGATGACAGAGTACGGGTGGCGAATATGACTGGCAAACCCAGGCCTGATACACTGAAGGTGCAGATTGGCTATTCAGACGGATATATCGCGGAAAATCTAACTATAATAGGTGCGCCTAAAGCCTTGAGTAAGGCGAAGAGGATGGAAGATGTGGGCTGGGAGAGACTCAAGCAGATGGGCTTGAAGCGTGAAGACCTTGAGGTGAGGATAGATTACATCGGAATAAACTCATTACTGGGACCCGTTGTGCCGGTTCCAGATGAGGACTCGATAAACGAGATAGGTTTCAGGGTAGCGGCAAAAGCGAAAACAGCGGCTGAGGCGCAAATGATAGTAGCTACATTTGCTGTGCTGACCGGCACGCCAGTGGGTGTGGGCTTCTCAGCTCCACGTCAACCAAGACCCGTAGTTGCCCTCTGGCCTACGCTCATACCGAGGGAAGAAGCGCCGGTGGATTTCGTTGTGAGGGAGGTGAATTAGCATGCCCAAGGTCTTGCTCAAAGTTCCGGCCCAGAATGGTGCTCCTCTTTGGATACCATGTAAGTAGATTACTATGGTGAAACCACAGAATAATTACGCATTTATTGATAGCCAGAATCTCAATCTTTCAATTCGTAGCCTAGGATGGACTCTGGACTTCAAACGATTCCGGCAATATCTCCGTGACAAATACGGCATAGCCAAAGCCTTTCTTTTTATCGGCTATGTCTACGAAAACCAGGACCTGTATACCGGCCTGCAAAAAGCTGGCTACATTCTAGTCTTCAAGCCAACGCTCAAACTGCCAAGCGGCAAGGTAAAGGGGAATGTTGACGCCGAATTGGTACTCCATGCAATGATTGAATATGATAACTACGATAAGGCTCTGATTGTCACCGGGGACGGCGATTTATATTGTCTAGTAGACTATCTTATAAAGAATGGTAAACTGCTGAAACTGATGGTTCCGAATAGGAACAGCTTTTCCTCGCTATTTAGGAGATTGAGGCCCCACATTGTATTTATGAATGAGCTCAAAGGTAAACTAGAGTATGATAAGAAAAACAAATAAAAAAGAGAGGCATTACCGCGGGACGAGACCCTTTGGTTGGCCTCTCATCGTGATTCTGATGTTAAGAATAGCAAATACACTGCCTGTTGTCAAGTGAAATACGGGCTGGATTTCGCCAGTAAAGAGGTAGGTTAGCCATGCCTAAGGTGTTGCTCAAGGAGCTTGCCTATACCAGAAGCGGTGACAAAGGAGACATCTCCAATGTCGGAGTCTTGGCATTCAATAAAAGCAATTTTGAGATATTAAGAAAGCAAGTGACGCCGCAGAGAATGAAAGAGCATTACAAAGACCTGGTCAAAGGGGAGGTAGAGGTATATGAGATGCCGAATATAAATGCATTGCAGGTGGTAATGCATAACGCTCTGGGTGGTGGTGCTACCAGAACACTCAGATGGGACGAGACGGGGAAATCAATGTGTCTGGCTATGCTGTTTATGGAAATCAACGTGCCTGACGGATTCAGGCTGACCGAGCCTCCATGACAGAGGTTACTGACTACTGGTATGTAATGAATGAAATGACGTTTGGTGTAATAGTGCAAGCCACCGGTACCTTTTTGAAATCAGTCTTCTAAATAGCCCACTAAAAGGTCGAGATGCCTCTTGACAATGCTACCATAGTATGGTATATACTTCAGACATGAAACAAGCCTTCAAGAGTATTTATTTTTCAGATCATCCCGCCCTTCCGTCGGCTCAACGACATATAAGTCTCGCTTTTGGTGCAAACGATCATTTGCTATACGAGCGAATACGGCGCCTGTCTAGCGAAGAACTCAGGCAATTGCTCGTTATGGATTCCTATGATGAATTGGTGGCATATGCACGCAGCAATGCCTTGTCAATCAATAGGGCCTGTATTAGCATCTTGCATCGAACCCTGGACTCTCAGCCAGCAGAGTCGTTGTCAACTGAAATTCCCGCTTTGGTGTCTGACCCATTAATCGCGACATATCGAAGATGGAATGGGGGACCTTTGCATAGTTGGTTTCCGCTGCTAGAGGGCTTTTCGCCGAGGTTTGTGAGAGCGGTTTTGCAGATATATGCACCGAAGGCGAAAATTGTTCTTGACCCATTCGCTGGAACAGGTGCCGCTCCTTTAACCGCCGCAGCTATGGGATTTTTCGGACTTTACTGTGAATTAAATCCAGTCCTTCAATTTGTTAGTGAGACCAAATACAAAGCCCTTCAGCTAATGAGTAAGGCTCGAAAAGAGCTTGCTGAAAGACTAGGCGAGTTAGCATTCAATCTTGGTTTTCAGCTCGGCAACCTGAGAACCGACGAATTCCTTCGCGACACCTATTCTAGAGCGTTCAACGGAAGTCAATTCTTCAGCCCGGACACCTTTGACGATGTTCTTCGACTGCGAACGCTAGCGGATGAACTTTCTGCCCGCGTTCCTCTGCTTGGCCAAATGTTTACAGTGGCAGTATTGGCGTCGCTTGTGCCAGCCTCGTTCATGATGCGTAGAGGTGATCTACGGTACAAGAGGCCCGAGGAGCTTGGGCCAAACAGGATTTGTATCCGTTCGGAAGTGTCCCGAAGGCTGGAGCAGATGGCGTTAGAAGTGGAACAACTTGACCAGGTGCCTGGGCAAGCAATACTAGTCGCTGAAGATACAAAGTCGCTCAGTAGACTTCCACACTTAGGCGTAGAGTGTGTAATTACAAGTCCTCCTTATCTGAATGGCACAAACTACTTTCGAAATACAAAGCTTGAACTCTGGTTTCTTAGAGTTCTTACCAAGCCCGAAGATTTAGCCGCATGGCGGTATAAGTCCCTCACTTCGGGAATCAATGATGTGACACAAGCAAAATGTGATAAGCCCTGTTCAGAAGTGGTAAAGGATGTCGTTGAAAGTATCAGAAAATCAGCTTATGACAGCCGAATCCCTCTGATGGTTGCATCGTATTTTAGAGAACTGGAACAAGTTTTTTTGGCTCTTTCCTCCCATTTGATTCCAGGAGCTATCCTTGCAATTGATATAGGGGACTCACGATACGGCGGCATTCGTGTTGAAACTGACAATTTGTTAGCCAGGATTGCTGCTAATCACGGGTTCCAAGTTGTAGCTACACATACCCTTCGTATTAGAAAATCACGTGATGGAGGCCTGCTACGAGAGACTCTACTAGTGTTTGAATACTCTGGCCATTCACACAAGGCTGCTGTCGCTCCCCGAACTCTCGAAGGCACGTCTGCAAAGTGTTGGAATGAATTCAAGGCCGGCCTTCCACACCAATCACTGCCATTCAATAAGAGAAACTGGGGACATCCCCTTCATTCGCTTTGTTCATATGAAGGCAAAATGAAGCCTTCTGTTGCCCATTTTCTGGTACGTAGTTTTGTACCGGAAGATGGTAAAGTGCTTGACCCATTTGCTGGCGTGGGAACAATACCATTTGAAGCGTGTTTGCAAGGTAAAAAGGCATTCGGATTTGAAATAAGTCCTGCTGCCCTAGTTATCGCTACCGCAAAGGTTAGCCGTCCACAGACTGCAGAGGTGCGCAGAGTCTTAGAATCACTACGAGACTACCTACAAACAGAAGAAGTCACAGAACAGGAGATTGAATTTGCGAAGAAGATGAACTTCAATCGAAGTCTCGATGAATTCTATCACGAAGGTACACTCCGAGAAATCCTGTTGGCTCGCCGCTTCTTTTCACGACTAGCTAGCTATTCTATTGAGACGAGTCTTGTACTTGCTTGCCTTCTTCATATCCTTCATGGCAATCGTCCGTATGCCCTTAGTCGGCACTCGCATCCGGTAACTCCTTTTGCACCAAGAGGTCCCCGAGAGTACAGATCATTGATAGAACGGCTAGCGATAAAGCTCGATAGAAGTCTGAATGTCGAATATCCGTCACAGTTTAGGGAGGGACGTATCTACATGCAAGACGCAACAGATTGGTGGCCAAGAGAAGTAGATGATCTTGATGCTGTTGTCACCTCTCCGCCGTTCTTCGATAGCACGAGATTCTATCTTGCTAATTGGATACGCCTCTGGTTTTGTGGTTGGGAACGCCGGGACTTTGAAACCCAGCCGCTACGTTTTTTGGATCTCAAACAGAAGCAGTCGATGCGGTCGTACGAACCAGTATTTAGACAAGCGAGGGAAAGGCTCAAACCCGATGGACTACTGGTCCTACACCTCGGTAGAAGTGTCAAATGCAATATGGCTGAGAAACTTAGTCAAATTGCGAAGCCTTGGTTTAGGACCATAGACGTTTTCGAGGAAAATGTATCGCACTGCGAATTTCACGGTATTAGGGATAAGGGTAGGGTATCAGCACATCAGTACCTGATACTTGGTTAAATCTTCCTTGCTATTCATTAGTCTTGAGAAATTCGGGAACAATCTTTGCACTCTCAAAGACATCTTCCCCAGTCATTTCGAGTACAAGGTTTCGAACTCTTTTGATCTCATCCGGATATCTAATCCAGCGCTCGATAAATGTATCGACATTCTGAAGTAACCACTGCACAGCCTCTGGGTTAATAAAAGGCTTGCCCGCCAGAACTTCATATTGTATACCTGTATATACGGCAAGCCTCTTTAACTTGCTTGGACTGTAGACTTCAGATGGCCATTTGCCGTGCTTAATATTATTGCAATCGGAGCATAAAAGCGTGGGACCAGTCGAGATTTGCCAGAAAAGTTTTGCTGGTAAGGTGTGGTCTATGTTACCCTCTTCAGGATAAGCAAGTTGTCTCCCGCAACGAAAGCATTTGTGTTCAAACTTATCGTATATCGCCTTGGCATCGATTTTGGCCGGTTCTCTTGCAAGGAATCCGTATAGGCGCCGTTTCTCAGAAGCCTCTCGGTGCTGGTCAATTATTCGGGTCTGGTTCTTTATACTATTATATAGTGTTTTGCAGAGTCTACACTCACCTTGCCTTCCTGATTGTCTCGCACTGTGCTTGTCGAAGAATTCGAGAGGTTTTAATGTGCCGCAAATGATGCAATATTTGTATTCTTGCGCCTCATTGATATAGTCATCGTGGAGGATAGTGAACTGTCCCTCTTCAATAATGGAGTTATCTTGGATGTTGACTGACTGATAGTCGTAAAAAATGGATTCGCCTTGGGAATGTAAAACAAAACCACAGGTTGGGCAGACTATGTTGAATTCTTTGTCGATTTGTTCTTTTCTAACAAAGATGAATTTCCGGCACTCGCTGTTTAAGCAATTGAAACCCTTGAATACAACGTCTCCCATTCCTTTGACATGTTCAGGGCGAAGTTGATTTCTTTTGATGACATTAGTATAAGGTTTACGTCGCACCATTTTAGTTGCCCTTCATCTCAAGATTCCCTCCCAACCCTTGCGAGTACAATAAAAAGAGTAGTTATGATTACTCTACCACAATAATCCGCTTTTGTCAGTAGTTGTTTTGAACAAAGCAGCGTTTTGGTAATTTGTGCTTTTGATTTCGAATTTGTCCGTAGACTGGAAGTTCGAAATTAAAGTCTGCCTGAAACAAGGTTGCCCCAAACTGCCACATATCTCCATTTTCAGATTCGGCTGTTTAGTGATAGACTAATACTGCGTAAGGAGCAACACAATTGGATCAAACCAGCCTTGAGCTATTGGAATTTCCCAAGGTGAGGGAAATTCTGGCGAGCTTTACCTCTTTTTCGGCGAGTCGGGAGCTTGCCCTAAATTTAACGCCATCGGCGGAGCCACAGCTTGTTTCTCTCTTGTTGAGGCAATCAGCCGAAGCTCGCCGACTTTTGGCTTTAAATCCCGGGTTCTCCATCAGCAGCATCGTTGATGTCCGTGCCGAGGTGGAAATGGCAAGTCGGGGCAAGATTCTGGCCCCTTCGATTTTGGTAGATATTAAGGACAGCCTGCAAGCTGCTCGCTCTCTCCATGCTGCTATCAGTAAGATAAAAGACAAACTCCCCTCCTTATGGGATATCGCCAATGGCATTAAGGACTTGTCTTACCTGGAAGTTGAAATAGGAAGATGCCTGACACCGACAGGCGAGATACTGGACTCAGCCTCCGATAAGCTATTGAGCTTAAGGCAGCAGCTTAAAAGGACGCGTGAGGAGCTTTTAGTCCGCCTGGACTCCATAGTCAAATCACGCCACAGTCAGAAATTCCTCCAGGAGTTCCTGGTTACAACTCGCCATGACCGGTATGTTATCCCGGTCAAGGCAGAGATGAGGAAAGAAATCAAAGGCATAGTACATGACATCTCCAATACCGGTGCCACAGTGTTTGTCGAGCCGTGGACAACCGTAGAAATGGGGAACCAGTTGCGAGAGCTTACGCTGGGCGAAGAGCAGGAGGTGGAGAGGATTATCAGGAATTTGAGTGCCCAGGTTGGTGTCCATTCTGCCGAAATCTCCAGGAACGTGGCTGTGGTAGCTGAAATAGAGTTAGCCCTGGCCAAGGCGAGATATGCTGGGAAGGTTAATGCCACCGAGCCCATTATTGCCGCTCCCGGCGAAGACAGCCCGGATGCCAAAAATAAAATGAACAGGCTCTGCCTGATTAGTGCTCGTCACCCTCTACTTTGGGAAAAAGCAGTGCCTCTGTCTGTAGAAATAGGCAGCGACTTCTCTATCCTTGTCATCAGTGGACCCAATGCCGGGGGCAAGACTGTAGCTCTGAAGACCATCGGGCTGTTAACCTTGATGGCCCAGGCTGGTATGCCTATACCGGCAGCGGCTGAAAGTTGCATTCCTGTCTTCGATGGCGTTTTTGCTGATATTGGCGATGAGCAGAGCATCGAGCAGATGCTGTCTACCTTTAGCTGGCATATGGGCAATATCGTCCGCATAATTCGTGATTCCACCGGAAACAGCCTGGTGCTGCTGGATGAGCTGGGGACGAGCACTGACCCGGTTGAAGGTGTTGCCTTAGCCCAGTCCGTCCTGCTTAATTTTCTGTCGAAAGGGAACCTGGTGGTGGCTACCACTCACTATTCCGGGCTTAAAGTTTTTGCTCACCAGACCCCGGGGCTGAAAAACGCTTCGCTCGATTTTGACCCGCTTACCTTGAAACCCACTTATCACCTCACTCTGGGTGTGCCCGGGGGGAGCAATGCCCTGTCTATAGCCTCGCAGCTAGGCATGGAGCCGGAGATTATCGCTACCGCCAAAAAATTTATGCCTGAGGGCCACTTGGAGATGGAAAGTTTGCTTTCAGAGCTGGGGGATGAAAAGAGAAGGGTTGAAGAGCTACGCCATAGTCTGGAAAGAGATAGAAACAAAATCGAGGGGTTGAGACAGGAGCTTGAGAGCGAGCTTCAGAAGCTTAAAGTGGAAGAGCGAAATATGCTGCGGCAAATCAAGGATAACCTCTTGAGGGAAGCCGCCTCGCTGGAAAAAGACATCCGTCAGGCCGCCAAGGAGATTCAGAAGGCGAAAACAAAAACAAATATCGAGCGGGCAAAAAAGGTACTGACTGGAGTGCACCAAAACCTGGAAAGCCAAGCCTGGCGAACTCCGCAAGGTCGCTCTGTTGCGGAGGAGACATCCACCATTGCTGTAGGTGACCGGGTAAGACTTGTCGAGACTGGGCTGGAGGGAACAGTCCTTTCAGTTCTGGAAAACGGGCGTGAACTTGAGATACAGGCGAGGGACATCAAGCTGAAGATGAGGTCGGAAGGCGTGGAAAAGGTTTCACCATTGCCGACTGCGGCAGCACTTCCGTCGTTGGTGGTGAAAATAAGCCGTGAAAACAAGCGAAGCTCACTCGAGCTTGACCTCCGGGGCAGGCGAGCTGATGAAATAGAGCCGAAGCTCGACCTCTATCTTAACGATGCTTTTGTTTCAGGTCTGAGCCAGGTGCGTATCATACACGGTTTTGGCACTGGCACCGTGCGGCAGATAGTGCACGATTTCCTCAGGGGGCATCCGCTGGTAAAGTCTTTTAGGCCTGCAGGCAAAGAAGAGGGTGGTGGTGGGGTAACCATAGTGAAACTGCAAGGCTCCAGTCGCTATGGCGGTGATTAGCCAAGCGATAACTGGCGAGGCTGAAGCCTCGCACTACATATCAAGTTTTTGCCAACCACCAATGTAGTGCGACCCTTCAGGGTCGCCATGGGATGGTGGTTTTGGGGCGAGGCTATCCCCCGATAAATCCCGATAAGTCGGGATAAATCGGGGGACGCACTACATAGGTAAATAATTTGTGAAATGCTTGGCGGAATAACGCAGTTGTTTAATCTAGCTGAAAAGGCGGATAGCGGTCGGTGGTCAGCAGAAATGCATATATGACTACTCTCAATGCCCACCGAAGCACATTGACTACGAAATCAAACAGTGACTTCGGGTAACGGCCAGTGAACAGGATAGCAAACCAGGCGATTATTACAACTACCCACATGGCGATGTAGAGGAAGGTGAGGACGATGTAGTGCGGGATGGCCATAATCCATTTCACCAGAGGCAGCCAGCGATTTAACTCCTCCTTAGCATCAGGGTATGGGATGTCGATATGGATTGCCTGCTCCTCGTCAGTTGAGGGGTATTCATCTCTGAGTAACAAGAGATAGGCAGAAACTCGGGTGCTGAATTTGGTTAAGGCCAGGTTCCAGTCAAACCACCAGCGGGGATATTTCTGCCGGAACAGTAGCATTAACAGCGTTGGCAGAATGACAAGTCCACCGAAGGCCAACACATAGTTAACGCCAACTCCTTTCCAGGTGAATGTAGCACCGATAACCAAACCTAAGACGATAAGGATTGGGATGGCCACAAAAATCCGGAAGAAAGTAGTTACTAGTAGTCTCATTATAGAATAGATGAATTACTGTTCACCAGTGTAGCCATTTAATTATAAGACTATTAGTAACCTGTTTAATTTCCTGTCCGGATAATCAATAGAAAGGCTTATGGGGTAGGCGGTTGAAGCTTTCGCCATAGTAAAACCTCCTTCCTCCTTATCCGTTTTTAAAGTTGAGCACAAGGATTGGCTTATGCTTTAAGGAGTTTGCTCTGTGCTCTCCTTTGTCCAGTCCTGCATAAGTTTCTTTATTTGCTCGGCGAGCTTGGGACTTGACCGAAGCCTGCCAATAAATATGGGGCAGCCCTCAAGGAGGGAGCTTTCGGCGGCGGCTGCCAGGCTAGATAACAATTGCTGCATACCATACTGTCCTGCTCCTGGAGCGGTAGCTCCGGGTATGGAGGACTCTAACTGTTTTCTTAAGTCATCTTCGGTCAGCCGCATAGGCAGAACACATTGCTTATACCACGGGCAAGCCTTGCATTGAACTAATGCCTGGGCCTCATCCAGAATGTCGCTCATAACAATCTTAATCCTGCTTAAATCCGTTCGATATTAGTCTTACTTCCATACTAATTCGTTGGTATTATCATTGAAATACCAGGAACGGTCATAAGCTGAGTCTACTGGGCAGGTCTTTGTTATGCTCCAGACACCATCACCCAGATACTCAGTAGTGTAAATCGAGGCAGCCTCCTCGTACCGAGGAGCAGCGGGCTTTCAGCCACAGGGCTCCTCTGTACCTACTTGTACACGGCAATCGGAGCTAAAGCTCTTGGCTATAGTTATGACCTCGTCAGCCGTGTGACGAGGCACATCATTTAGAAAAGCACAGCCCGCGTATAAAGAAAGCAGAAGAGCAGCGACGAGTAATTGGCATAAATATTTCATCATGACCTCATGCTTGTTTTGCGATTGGATAGCCATCCTCCACCGATTATACAACTTACGGCGGTAAAAATGTAGGGCATAAGACGCGGCTGCAATCACTCTTCGGCTGTCAGAGTTGTGAATGTATTGTCGCCTGATACCGCTTCGTTACCAGCTTTATCCTTTGACTTGACCCTATAATGGTAAGTGGTTCCCTGCTGCAATGGGCTCGAGGTTCCACCTAAAGTTACGGAATGGTCAACGACTCCAAGCGATTGCCCTGTAGAAGGGTCATTTTGGGGTTGTGCTGGTGCCGCTGAGCCATAAGTTGTGTTCAGGCCATACTCAACCTGGCTGCTAGCTGGCTCGTTCGTTTTCCATGTGATGATAGCACTCGCTATGTGTGGAGTGGCCTTGACTGTCGAGATTGTTGGTGGTGTGGTGTCTGTGGCAGGAGTGGTGCCGCCGGCTGATGCAAGGAAGCCTTTTACCTCATCACCGAATTGCCAGTATACAAGACCACCAAGACCAATCAGGAGAACAACTAACAAAATCACTAGAAACGGTCTAGCTGATGATGGTTGAGCTCTTGGTGCCGGTGGTGCCCATGCCGGTTGCTGCCCCCATCCCGGCTGTTGCTGTGGCATTCCGCCTGGCTGTTGTCCCCATCCCGGTTGCTGTTGCCCCCATCCCGGCTGTTGCTGTGGCATTCCACCTGGCTGTTGTCCCCATCCCGGTTGTGGCTGTGGTCCTCCGCCCAGTGAAGCACCACAATTGGGGCAAAACCTGGTTCCAGGGCTAACCGTGATTCGGCACTGAGGGCAAGCGAGACTCATCTGGGCACCGCAAACTCCACAAAATCGCTGCCCCGGTGCAACCGGCGAACCACAATTAGGACATCTTTGTTGCATGCTATCGATTCTCCTACTATTCTTCTGTTGCTGCTTGAATCCTAAGTCGCCTATTTATTTCCACTGTAGCGCTATATATTATAGTGATTATACATCCAATGGTTCAAGGAAAGCAATATTCAATAAATCGCAATGATAATTTCGCAATAGGACTTTAGTCCCTTCTTGCACCTCCATTAGACGGATGGTATCTGGCTATGATTATATATCCAGCCAAGGCAGAATTAAAATACCCCCTACTCTCCTACAACCTTAATTTGAGATGGTTCCCTCAAAATTATCTCTGGGACGCCTGAACCTTTAGGATATTCCTGGATTAAGCCGGTGGCATGAACACGCTTATTCAAGAAGTAAGTTTCGGGGTTGGGTGGAAATTCTCTTATAAACTTGTCCCTATCATAACCCCAGATTACACACTTAAAATAACCTTCATAAGGCTTGTGAAAATCGAGGAAAGTAGGTTTGCTTTTTGTGTCCGCAGCATAGTGAGTTCCGACTATTATTCCCTCGACCACTTTACGTTGACCGATATAACTTCCTGCTTCTTCCCAGTTTATGATATTCAAGCTGACCTTTATATAGTCAATTTTGGTCTCCACATCGCTGCCCCCTGGGCCCATCACTGCCAGCGAAACAGTATAGTCTCCGGCTGCCGTATAAGTATGGCTAGGCTGTGACATGCTGCTGAATTGCTCATCGCCAAAGTCCCAGTGCCAGCGAGTAGCGTCACCTGTAGATAAATCAGTGAAGGTGACAGCCAAAGGCGCTAGCCCCTGTTCGGGACTGGCGGCAAAGTCTGCTGCCGGAGGTGATACAAAGGCAGGCTCTGGCAGTCGAGTGCAGCCCATCATAAACGAAAGCGATATCAAAGTTAGCAGAAAAAGTTTACGCATTGTCTGAATTTTAACTTTAATATCGCCAAACCTCAACAATTGATAGTGGTCAATTCGAATTAGGGAAAATTTTGAGGAATTAAAGTTCGAGTTTTAATTACAGCCAAAGACGTGATTTCTTGCAGCTTACACAGGTTAATGACTTTAGGTACAGGTGTTGAAAATTTGCTTAAAAAAGTTCATAATCATATTGAAACGAGTTATAGTGGAAGAAACTGTACATAAACTACGTGCACCACGCAATAGGACAATCACTGTCTCTGATAAGGAGAGAGCCTTTTTGTTGTCTAGACTGAAGAAAATACATCATCCAGTAGAGCTTAAAGAAATTGAGAATAGCACAATTAATCAAGATATCTATGAGATACTAGATTATTTGCCAGAGGCATTTGTCGACCTTCTTTTCGTAGACCCACCCTATAATTTAACGAAGTCATTTAATGGGCGAGTCTTCAAACAAATATCTACAGCCAGATATGCTGAGTGGATTGATTCGTGGCTCAGGGGATTAGTTAGGATATTAAAACCTACTGCTGCCGTATATATTTGCGGTGATTGGTTATCATCAGCTGCAATTCACCAAGTTGCTGAAAAATACTTTCACATACGTAATCGAATCACATGGGAGCGTGAGAAAGGACGAGGAGCAAATAGCAATTGGAAAAATTGCTCCGAAGATATTTTCTATTGTACTGTTTCAGATCACTATACTTTCAATGTAGAAGCAGTCAAGCTTAAACGCCGTGTAATTGCTCCATATACTTTTCCGAATGGCGAACCTAAAGATTGGCAACGCACCGAAATAGGAGGCTTCCGCTCAACCTACCCATCTAATCTCTGGAACGATATTACAATCCCTTACTGGTCTATGCCTGAAAACACTGACCACCCAACACAAAAACCAGAGAAGTTGCTTGCAAAGATTATTCTCGCTAGTTCGAATGAGGGCGACATGGTTTTTGACCCATTCTTAGGTTCTGGCACAACCTCAGTTGTGGCTAAAAAATTGAGGCGAAGATATGTGGGCGTTGAAATCGACGAGGCATATTGTTGTATTGCGGAAAAACGTCTCACTATGGCAGACCATAGTGCGCATATTCAAGGGTACGAAGATGGTGTATTCTGGGAAAGAAATACGCTAGTGTACCAAAAAGTATACCGAAGGAGTGTTCAGCAACCCAGATTACTAAAGTAAATCAATGGTTAAGAAAAGCCAACTTTTTTATACAAACGCCTATAAAGATATCGAGTCTAAAATTGTGGTGACACTGAATGCCCACGAAGATTTCTTGACAGTTAGTACGGCAAGGAGCACTCGTGCTGCTGGAGATGCAATTCAGGATATCTTGGGCGAGGAATTTGAAAACATACTAGGCAAGTGGTGTGCAAAGTATTCGGTCGACTTCGCTCGAAGAGCAATGGCTGATTTAGCCTTCAAAGATAGAGATGGTCTCTATTATGTTGTGGACGTCTCGACGCATAGGACAGATACCTATTTCAATATGCCTAATCTTGTTTCCGTAGAACGTTTGGCTCGGTTCTACGAGGATGATAATAATTATTTTGTTGTATTGAGCATTGCATACCAAGTATCAGGTACTAAGGTGATCGTAAGCAGTGCACACTTTGCTCCAATAGAGTTTTACATGTGGGATTGTCTCACCATCGGTGCATTAGGATGGGGGCAGATTCAAATTGCAAATTCAAATTATATCAATGTCAGAAAATACTCAAGAAAAAAGTGGATGCTTGAATTCTGCGATGTAATGCTTGGATTTTACCCAAAGGAAGTAATAAAGATCAATGAGAGGCTAGAGCGATTTAGGAGAATCCGTAAATTCTGGGAATCGAAACCGAACAAATAATACTCTCATTCCTGCTTGGTTTTCCTTTCAGCCAATCCCCACACATTGTTTCCATGTTGTACAAACCGTGCCTTCTCCCCACGCTTTTGTCTTCGGACATTTTCCAGATATAGACTCGCCGACATTGTACCCTTCGGTGTTTTGCCTTTAGTTTTTAGCAATCCCTCTTGCATAGCTCTTTCCAATATTTCCGTTACATGTAATGGGCAATTGACAGACTTCAAAACCTGATATGCGGCTCTAGTGAATGACATCCCAGTTAATATTATACTAGGAATCATGATAATTTTTAAATATCCGATGGCTGTCTTTTGTTCTTTGTGGCAACATTATGTTCAAATTGACCCACTAACCAACAATTTGTTAAGTAGATACGGATTTGCTATACTTTTTTCTTAATTCGGTCATTGGTGTTGGCTGTTATTCTTATAAGAAAGCTGGATTAGTCCGAAATAACGATTTTCAATGGTGTCTGACATGAAATTATGGAGAAAGCCTTTTGATATGGCCGAAAAAGCCCCCAGACCAGTTAAGGTGCATATCGACACAGAACGATGTAAAGGCTGTGGCTACTGTGCAGAATTTTGCCCCCGTGGGGTTTTGAAGATGAGTG